>ERZ827117.57-NODE-57-length-175004-cov-14.043641_pt1 | contig 175004 bp, 167 predicted proteins | sample MGYA00519920_ERZ827117 | MGnify/ENA primary metagenome ERZ827117 (study PRJEB31778, sample SAMEA3449260) | human gut metagenome | biome: human gut; feature: human-associated habitat; material: faeces | place: United Kingdom | collected 2010/2012 ...
AATCTGCTTTTCAGCAGCGAAGATTATTTTATCAAATCTTCATTTTCTTGTCAAGCACTTTTTTATTTTTATTTTTGTGCTTTTTACTGATATTTCGCATCAGCAGAAATTAGTATATCAGGTTCGCGTCCACTTGTCAATGTTTTTATTTAAAAACTTTTCAATCTTCTGCGATTTCTGTGATTCGATTTTCTCAGTTTGCTCCGCCGTTTTCGCGGGAACATTTATATATTATACACGCTTGCCGAAAAATGTCAACACCTTTTTTCACTTTTTCTCTTTTTCTTTTCAAACCCCTGATTTTTCCGCAATTTCACCGATTCGACCCCCTCATTTTCCTCCGTTTCTTCTATATAATGCAGCAAAATCCCCAAAAGCAAAACCCCAATGGCATGCCATCAGGGTTCCTTTTCTGTCTATTCTGTTCTTACGCCTCCGTTTTCTCCTTTTGCGCCTGTCTTTTCTCCTCCATCTTAGAAACGCAAAGCGTACATGCCGCATCCCCGGTAATGTTTACCGTTGTTCGTCCCATGTCAAAAATACGGTCTATCCCTGCCACAAGCGCAATCCCCTCTACGGGCAGGCCAACGCTCTGCAGCACCATTGCCAGCATAATCATCCCTGCCCCAGGCACGCCTGCTGTCCCGATGGATGCCAGTGTTGCCGTCAGAATGATTGTCAGCTGCTGTCCAATCGTCAGATCAACCCCAAAACAGGTCGCAATAAAAATGACGCACACGCCCTGATAAATTGCCGTACCATCCATATTGATGGTCGCGCCCAAGGGCAGCACAAAGCTTGCAACATCCTTCTTCGCCCCCAGCTTCTGCACACATTCCAGATTCAGCGGCAGTGTCCCTACGGAAGATGCACTGGAAAATGCAAACAGGATTGCCGGCAGCATCCCCTTAAAGAACTGAATCGGACTCAGTCCGCCCATCGCCTTCACCGTCAGCGAATACACAACCACCATGTGCAGAATATACGCCGCATACGCCACCAGAAGCACCGTTGCCAAATCCCCTAATACAGAGGGGCCGTTTTCCGCCACCACAGGTGTAATCAAGCAAAAAACGCCAATCGGGCTCAGCTTGATGATTGCATCCATTACATACATGGAAATCGCACTTGCGCTCTCTACAAATTCCGTAAACGCCCTTCCTTTTTCGCCAACCGCAATCGCGCCAAACCCAAAGAACAGCGCAATCACGATAACCTGCAGCATATTTGCGTTTACCATAGGCTCCAATGCGTTATTCGGGAAAATATTCACGATGGTTTCGATAAAGCTCGGTGCCTCCGCCGCCTCATATTCCAAACCCGATGTCGCAAGCTGATGGAAAAATCCCTTGCAAAGGTTCGCAATCACCAGACCAATCAGCACTGCCATCGCCGTTGTACACATATAATAGCAAACGGTTTTCACCCCGATACTGCCAACCTTCCGCATGTCCTGCATGGAAATCACACCGCTCATAATCGAGAACAGTACAATCGGCACTACAATGAATTTCACTAAGTTTAAAAATAACGTCCCGAACGGCTTAATGTATTCCACCGCAATCTCAGGCGTTTTCATCAATGCGGCCCCCGCCAGAATCCCCAGCACCAGGCCTGCAAAAATATATGCCGCCAAGGGCAGCTTTTTCTTTTCCTTTGCCATTTCTTCCTCTCCTTCTTCTGTAAAAAATCGCACTGTTGCCTATTGTACATCACCTTTCCCCATTTTTCAATGCTTTCCTGCCGTTTCCGCGAAAAATCGCAGGCACTCAAAAAGGGATAAACCCATTTTTTGGGGTTTATCCCTTTTTATTATATCTTATTATACTGCTATGCTTCCCTGATTGCCTATGTAATCCTTAGCGAGGGAAGTTAATCTGTGCCTGTGCCGCAGCCAGTCTTGCGATAGGTACGCGGTAGGGAGAGCAGGATACATAGTCCAGACCAATCTGGTGGCAGAATTCAACAGAATAAGGATCGCCGCCGTGTTCGCCACAGATACCCAGATGGATGTCGGGACGAACGGGTTTTGCCTTTTCTACTGCCCACTGCATCAGCAGACCAACGCCTGCTCTGTCCAGTCTTGCAGTAGGGTCAACCTCGTAGATATTCTTGTCGATGTAGTCAGCCAAAATCTTACCTGCGTCATCACGGGACAGACCATAGGTCATCTGTGTCAGGTCGTTTGTACCGAAGGAGAAGAATTCAGCCTCTGTTGCAATCTGGTCAGCTGTCAGTGCAGCTCTGGGGATTTCAATCATGGTACCAACCAGATAATCCAGCTTCTTGCCCTTTGCTTCGAATACCTTTTCTACTGTTTCTACTACGATATTCTTTACATATTTCAGTTCCTTGATTTCGCCAACCAGAGGAATCATGATTTCAGGCTTAATGTTGATGCCATCCTCCTCGGAAACCTCGATAGCAGCTTCCATGATAGCCTTTGCCTGCATTCTTGCAATTTCGGGATAGCTTACAGCCAGACGGCAGCCTCTGTGACCCATCATGGGGTTCAGCTCATGCAGACTGCGTGCCTTGATTTTCAGTTCTTCCACTGTTTTGCCTGTCATTTCAGCCAGCTGTGCAAATTCTTCCTCTGTGTTAGGCATGAACTCATGCAGAGGGGGGTCCAGCAGACGAATGGTAACAGGTCTTTCCTGCATTGCCTTGTAGATGCCCTTGAAGTCATCCTTCTGGAAAGGCTCAATGCCTTCCAGTGCCGCTTCTCTTTCCTCTACGGTATCGGACATAATCATCTTTCTGAATTTCATGATTCTGTCAGCCGCAAAGAACATGTGCTCTGTTCTGGTCAGACCGATACCCTCTGCGCCGAAGTCGATTGCTGTCTGTGCATCGTTGGGCGTGTCGGCATTTGTTCTAACCTTCAGCACTCTCTTCGCGTCAGCCCAAGCCATGAAGGTCTGGAAGTTGCCTGTAATTTCTGCCTTTACGGTAGGAATATCTTCGCCGTAGATGTTACCTGTGGAGCCATCCAGAGAGATATAGTCCCCTTCCTTGAAGGTTCTGCCGCCCAGTGTAAAGGTCTTTGCTTCTTCGTTCATCTTGATTTCTTCGCAGCCGGATACACAGCAGGTACCCATACCACGCGCAACAACCGCTGCGTGAGAGGTCATACCACCACGCACTGTCAGGATACCCTGAGATGCTGCCATACCTTCGATATCCTCAGGAGAGGTTTCCAGACGAACCAGAATAACTCTGTCGCCTGCTTCTGCAGCAGCCTTTGCTTCCTCTGCTGTGAAATAAATCTTACCTGCGGCAGCGCCGGGGGATGCGGGCAGCCCCTTGCCCAGAGCCTTTGCAGCCTTCAGTGCAGCCTGGTCGAATGCAGGGTGCAGCAGCTGGTCAAGCTGTTTGGGTTCTACTCTCAGCAGAGCCTCGTCTGTTGTAATCAGACCCTCGTCTACCATTTCAACCGCGATTCTCAGAGCCGCGTTTGCAGTTCTCTTACCGTTTCTTGTCTGCAGGAAGAACAGCTTGCCTTCTTCAATGGTGAATTCCATATCCTGCATATCTTTATAATGCTTTTCCAGTGTGTTTGCGATATCCATGAACTGATCGTAAACACCGGGCATATCTTCCTTCAGCTTTGCAATGGGGTTAGGTGTACGAACACCGGCAACTACGTCCTCGCCCTGTGCATTTACCAGATATTCACCCAGCATAGCCTTTTCGCCTGTAGCAGCGTTTCTTGTGAAGGCAACACCTGTACCGGAGGTATTACCCATATTGCCGAATACCATCATCTGTACGTTTACGGCAGTACCCCAGCTGTAAGGGATATCGTTCATTCTTCTGTAAACGAAAGCACGGGGATTATCCCAGCTACGGAATACAGCCATTGCTGCTTCCAGAAGCTGTTCCTTGGGATTCTGAGGGAATTCCTTGCCCTGGTCATCCAGATAAATCTGCTTGAAGATAGCAGTTACCTTTTTCAAATCCTCTGCTGTCAGGTCTGTGTCATATTTTGCGCCAACACTTTCCTTGTATTCATCCAGCTTTCTTTCAAATTTGGATTTAGAAACGCCGATAACAACGTCTGCAAACATCATGATAAATCTTCTGTAGGAGTCATAAGCAAATCTTGTATTTCCTGTCTTCTTTGCCAGACCTTCTACGGAAATATCATTCAGCCCAAGGTTCAGAACAGTATCCATCATACCGGGCATGGATGCTCTCGCACCGGAACGAACGGAAACCAGCAGGGGATTTTCGGGGTCGCCCAGCTTCTTGCCTGCGATTTCCTCCAGCTTTGCCAGAGCAACTTCAATCTGGTCGATCATTTCATCTGTCAGCTTCTTGCCGCCTTCGTTGTATTCCGTACAAGCCTCTGTGGAAATGGTGAAGCCATAAGGAACAGGCAGTCCCAGATTTGTCATTTCAGCAAGGTTAGCGCCTTTGCCGCCCAGCAGGTTTCTCATGCCCGCGTTGCCTTCGCTGAACATATAAACATATTTCTTGCTCATTACTCATTACCTCCTGTAATCAATTTTGGGTAAATTCTGATTCCTGCTCTTGCCGCAAAGCAAGGCAGAAACATTCTGTTAAAAACAATTACCACTTTTGCAACTCTTCTGTGCCGCGAGGAAAATTCTTCCCTATGCTAAGAATACCCCAAATTTCCCCGTTGCACAAGAGTGTATTTTGTATTTTTTGAAAAAATCGGGACATTTTTTGCCCCACTCTTTTTTGATACATCGCATACCGCAAAATAAAAGCTTTCATTTCCTTTTTTTCGACATAAAATACCGCTTTTGCGGCACGAAAAAAAGCAGCCCATAAAATGGGCTGCTTTCCCTTTATCTTGTTTTATCTCATTACAGCAGGCTGCCAACTGCCAGGAACAGAGGCGCGAATACCAGAGATACAACTGTCATCAGTTTGATGAGGATGTTGATGGAAGGACCGGAAGTATCCTTGAAGGGGTCACCAACGGTATCACCGATAACGGCTGCTGCATGTGCATCGGAGCCTTTACCGCCGTGGTTGCCTTCTTCAATGTACTTCTTCGCATTGTCCCATGCACCGCCGGCATTGGACATGAAGATAGCCATCATAACACCTGTTACCAGAGCACCTGCAAGCAGGCCGCCCAGTGCATCAACGCCCAGCAGCAGACCAACTACCAGAGGAGCTGCAACTGCCATGATACCGGGAACCAGCATTTCCTTCAGTGCTGCTGTTGTGGAAATTTCTACGCATTTCTTGTAGTCGGGCTTGCCTGTACCTTCCATGATGCCGGGGATGGTACGGAACTGTCTTCTTACTTCTTCAATCATTTCAAATGCAGCTTTCCCTACGGACTGCATTGTGAATGCGGAGAACAGGAAGGGCAGCATACCACCGATCAGCAGACCGATGATAACACGAGGATTCAGCATGTCGATTGTGGACAGGCCAACAGCCTCTGCATAGGATACGAACAGAGCCAGTGCTGTCAGTGCTGCGGAACCGATTGCGAAGCCTTTACCCATAGCTGCTGTTGTGTTACCAACTGCGTCCAGCTTATCTGTGATGTTTCTTACGGAATGATCCAGACCTGCCATTTCTGCGATACCACCTGCGTTATCGGCGATAGGGCCGTAAGCGTCAACCGCTACAGTGATACCTGTTGTTGCCAGCATACCTACTGCGGACAGAGCGATACCATACAGACCACATACGGTGTATGCAATGTAGATACCTACGCAGATCAGGATGATGGGGATAGCTGTGGATTCCATACCTACAGCCAGACCGGAAATGATTGTGGTTGCAGGGCCTGTTTCGGACTGGTCTGCAATCTTCTTAACGGATTTGTAATCACCGGAGGTGTAGATTTCTGTGATGATACCGATAATCTGACCAACGATCAGACCGGCGATAACTGCGATGGCAGCCTTCATGTTGCCAAAGCAGGTTTTGGACAGAATCACAGATACAATCGCAACCAGAATTGCTGCTGTATAGGAGCCTGTCTTCAGAGCCTTGTGAGGGTTTGCGTTTTCGTCACCCTTAACAAAGAATGTACCGATGATGGAAGCCAGAATACCAACCGCTGCCAGTACCAGAGGATACAGAGCGCCTTCTGCGCTGTAGTATACCAGACCCAGTGTGATTGCAGAGATAACGGAACCAACATAGGATTCAAACAGGTCAGCACCCATACCTGCAACGTCACCAACGTTGTCGCCTACGTTATCGGCGATAACTGCGGGGTTACGAGGGTCATCCTCAGGGATACCTGCTTCAACCTTACCTACCAGGTCAGCACCAACGTCGGCAGCCTTTGTGTAGATACCGCCGCCAACACGGCCGAACAGAGCGATGGAGGAAGCACCCAGAGAGAAACCGAACAGGATGTCTGCATTGCCTGTCAATACATAGATTGCGCCTACGCCCAGAAGGCCCAGACCAACTACGCACATACCCATAACTGCGCCGCCGCTGAATGCGATAGACAGGGCTTTGTTCATACCGCCTGTTCTAGCTGCGTTTGCAGTTCTTACGTTTGCATTTGTTGCAACTGTCATACCGAAGAAGCCTGCCAGTGTGGAGAAGATTGCACCAACAACGAAGCAGATTGCTGTAGGCCAGCTTACGCCGAAGCCAATCAGAATAAACAGTACAGCTGCGAAGATAACCAGAATTTTGTATTCTGCGGACAGGAACGCTCTTGCACCCTCTCTGATGCTTGCAGCGATTTCCTGCATTCTGTCTGTACCCTCGTCCATTTTGTTAACCTTACCTGCCAGGACGAAAGCAAACAGCAGCGCCACGATACCAAGTACAGGCGCCAGATAGATTAAACTTGCCATAATAATCCCCCTGTTTCTTAAAAAATTTAGAATGTGGATAATAATAAAAATGCGGAATATAACTTCCTTCCCGCCGGGGCGGAAAATCAGTTCCCACGGGAGCGCCCTTCGCACCCCTCCGGTCGGTTCTGCCGGAAAAGCTCCGAAAAAAACAAATACACAGCCAAATCCTTCTGCACCAGAAAGCCCTGTTTTTGATGGCGCAGGGGGAATCGACGTGTATCATTTTTCATGCGTTCCCTGCGGGTCAAGTCATATTCTGTCCCACAACTAAGTATAAACGAAAGGGTTTCCAAAAATCAAGTCACATCCTCCACACAGTTGTACTAATTTTGTATACAATTTTTGTTATTTTTGAACAATCTGCACAAGCAGGCTGTTTTTCCGCCCGTACAATCCAAAAAACTCTCCCCAAATAACCGGAGAGAGTTCTTTTTTCCTATTGTTTATTTTCATATCCGTGCAAGCCGAAGTCCTGCTTTCGCCCCACTCCTTATTGACACAGGAACTGCGCCACCAGCGGCAGTGTGATAACAGAAAGAATTGTGGAAACAAAGGCATATTCCGATGCTCTCTTCTCATCATTGCCGTAAAGATCGGCAAAGGAGGGCAACGCCGCCGCCGCAGGTGTCCCCATCAGCACCACCAGTACGCTCAGTGCCATGCCGCTCATGAAGGTTCCGCAGATGAGCTTCGTAATGATGGGCATAATAATCAGCGTAAGGAAGCTGAAAATATAAACCTTTTTATCCTTGAAGATTTCGCGCACATTCGCCGCCGCCAGCAAAGACCCAATGTAAATCATGGAAAGGCAGACAGTTGTATTTGCGGAATACTGCAGCACATCAAAAATAGGCTGCGGCAGAGAAATCGAATTCACGAAGCAGAATACGCCGATAATCGCGGAAAGACAGATTAGGTTGATAAACGCATCCTTGAGCATCTGTCCTGCGGATTTTTTCAGGTCACTGCCCATTGCAAACAGCACAGAGCAGACGGTAAACAAGAATACGTTGCAGGTAAACATGACAGCTACGCAGAAAATCAGTCCCTCTACGCCGTACATTGCCATAATCAACGGCTGCCCCATAAAAATAACGTTGCTGTAAACGCCGCCGCCGCTGAATAGCCCCAGCTCCTTCGGCTGCATTTTCATCGCCTTGCCGACAATAAAGAACAGCAGCGCACCGATGCAGCACATCAGATACGTCGCACCGCAGGTCACCAGAAAGCCCTTGAAAATCTCAGGAGAGTATTCCCTCTGCAGCAGAACTACCATGTTACAGGGAACCGCCACGCGCGTCAGCACGATAGAAAGCCCCTTCGCATTCGTCAGTGACAGAAAATTCTTCTTGTGCAGCACCACGCCGATAATCATCAAAATGACCATCGTAATGAGCTGATAAATTACAGGTATCGCCATTGCTCTAAACTTCCTTCCTCTTATCTTCTATCTCTCATATTTTTTATAGCGACTTCCATTTTATCTTAAAATAAGCCGGTTTGCAATATTTTTTCCATTTTTCTGCAATATTTTCAATCTTTTATCAAAAGATAACCAGTTTAAATTTAAAAAATAAGATATCTTATTTATTGAAATGCATTTTTTTCTCCAAAAGACACTGCGCCGCCTTTGCCGCCAGAATCCCTACAACCGCCCCTGCCAGAACGTCCGTCGGAAAGTGTACCCCCAAATACAGACGGGAAAATCCAATCAGTGCCGCCAGCACATACGCCGCCGCTCCCCATCTGCGGTCAATGGCATAAATCGCCGTTGCCGCCGCAAAGGATGCCGAGGTGTGTCCGGAAGGAAAGGAATAATCCCCCAGCCTGCGCACCAGAATCTCGTACCCCAGCAGGTCATACGGTCGCGTGCGCGCCACCAAGGGCTTCAGCAGAAGATTGCAGATAACCATATTGAATGCCAGAGAAAGCAGCACCAGTAGCCCGCGATTGCTCCATTTTCGTCCCTTTACGCCAAGCAGCAGAAGCACCACGCCAATCCCAATCCAGAGCATCCCCTTGTTCGCCAGAGAGGAAATAAAAATCATAATTTTATCCATAACAGGGCTTGCAAAAACCTCCCGTATCCAAAGCAAAAGCTGCCCGTCCATCTCAAAAAGCCGTTCCATCTCAAAACCTCCTTTCCTGTCATCGTATCACATCGTTGCTCTCTCGGTCAACGGGTGCAAAAGAAAAACCGAAGGAGGAGCTCCTTCGGTCTTTCTAAGTACGCATCAAATATTCATTTTATATTTTCCTTTATTGTTGTTCTGAAACTATCTTATAAATATTCGCCTTGTGGAACGCTGCGCCTACCACAAAGAAAATCACTGCACCTGCTACGCCCTGTACAATGTTTTCGGGAATAGAGGTTGCCGCTACCGCAAAGCTGCTCTTCAAAATACCGCCGCCGATAAAGTAGCCGAATACCATCCATGCAACGCCAACAAAAGCCGCCAACAGGTTGCGCCCTGTGTAGAATTTCGCTCTGCTGCCTGCGCCGGATGCAATCTTACCAATCAGCCAGCCCATCAGACCCTTGATAATCAGCGTAAAGGGTGCCCAATGGCTGTAGCCGCTCAGAACATCCGCCAGTGCGGAGCCAATACCGCCGGCAACCATGCCGTATCTTGCCCCGAAGAATACCCCGACCAGAAGAATCATGCTGTCCCCCAGGTGTACATAGCCCTGTGTTGCGGAAACAGGAATCTGGAATACCATCGTGCAGACTGCCACCAAAGCAATCAGCAAGCCGTGAATACAAAGCTCTTTCGTTTTCATTTTTGCATCTCCCACCTTACTTGTTTTTTCGTTATCGTAAGGATATCATATCCATCGTCTGTCCGCCAGTAGCAGCACAGTAAAACAAATAATTGTATCGGTGCAATCCATCATTTTGTACCCATACGCTTACTGCAATTCCTCTTTTAACCGCTCCATCACTCGCTCCAGTGTAAAAGAAGCCATCAGCCGCCGATTCTCTCTATCCAGTAAGCGAAAATGCCCCGAAACCACATTCTGCTGTATCCGATACCCCTTCTCCTTCCATATCTCTCTCCACCAGACCCTTCCGCCCATTGTTTTCGGGTACTGCGGCTCTGCCTCCGCAAAGGCAAGCGCCTCCACCAAATCATCCAAATCTCCGCCGAACTGCGCCTGCAAAATGCAGCTTTCGCGGAAAATTGCCGCAAATGCCGCCGCACCCGTCCATCCCAGAGAGCTGCGCCCCTTCTCAATCTCCACAAGGGTCTTTTTGGAAATCCCAAGCACCGCCGCCATTTTTTCCTGCGTAAATCCATATTCCTTCCGCACCGCCTTCAATGCACTGTCCAGTGCCGCGGCAAATTCCTTCTTCGTCATGCTCCTTCTTCCCTTCTTATAGCGGCGACAGATACATCAGGTACGGTGCCGTCAGTATCGCCATCCCCAGTGCGATTTTCTTTTTCTTTCCTTCCTCTAATAAAATCCCCTTCCATACGAACTTTATATGGAAAAAGTAAATCAGTACCCCTGCCAGAACTACGCCAACCGTTGCAAATAAAAATGCCCCCACAGAGGAAAACGGCGCATATATATGAAATGGCAGCGAAACCGCACTGCTGATGATGACCAGAACCCCTGCCGCCAGAAAATCCGCCAGAAATCCAAAGCCCCATGCTTTCCAAATGCCCCTCCGGTAAAGCTCCTTTTTCTCCGGCACCTTGAACAGGAAAAACAGAAGCAGCAGCATTACCGTATCCACAATAAAATTCGCCGGCAGCAAAAGCACAAAAAAATACGGAAACAAAATGGCATAGAAATATATTCCCCACATCGGGAAAATCAGGTTGTACAGCTTGATGTCTCGTTTCATGAAAGACCTCCTTCTCGGCATAATTGGTGTAAATTTACACTTTTTAACTTAGTGTAATTTTACACTTTTATCCTCCCCCTGTCAATCCCCCATAGAAAAAGGAGAGCGGCAATTCGCTCTCCTTCTCTTTTTTATTGAATCCACGCTTCTCCGAAGCCTGCTTTCGATTTCATTTTTTAACCCGTAATGCTGCTGATAACGCCTGCATCTGTAAGGACAACCTTTACTGTATAGCCCTTATTATCTGCATTGCCATCCTCCAGATCCTCCTGCTTCAGACCCTTTACGTTGCAGGTTTTCACCTTGCCGGGCAGATCCAGAGAGAACTTGTTGCCGCTTGCCGTCCGGATGCGGATGTAATCGCTGTCGCAGGAGGTCAGCTCGCCTGCCGCCTCTCTGATGTAAACATTCAGCGTTTCCACTCTTTCCTGATCGTCCAGTCCTGCCTCTACATAAACCTTCACATTCGGGTCGGCAATCATTTTCTTCACCGTATCCAGAGATTCTGTAGGAGAACCGTAAACGCGCAGCGTCATTTTTCTTTCGCTCAGGAAGCTGTACGCCTTGCTCTTGCCGTCCACCTGCAAGCCGTTTGCCGCAGAGGTTGCAATGCCGCTTACCTTCGTCAGACCGCTGCCCACATTCGGACCATTTACTAATGTAAACTGATTTACCACGCCGCTGCTGTTGAAGCCCAGCTTGATTTCCTCCCCAACATATTTGGAGGTTGCAATGTCATCCAGTGTAAACTTCTTGTCGTCCTCGTCCGTCAGCTTCGGCTTGGAGGTTGTAATCAGTTCATATTCGCCGCCGCTTGTTTCGATTTTGATTCTCTTCTTATCCTGATCGTATTCCACCAGCTTGCCGGTTGCCGCTGTCAGTCTTGCGTCAACCTCTGTCACCTTATTGTTGCCGTCCGCAACAATTTCCGCATACAGCTCAAATGCGGAATCGTTCGCCAGTCTTGTCAGTAGCTTCTTGGACTGTGTCTCTGTGCTGCCAATTTTGATAGTATTATCAGAATCCTTCGTGTTGTATTTATCCAGCATCGTGTAGCTTACGGAAGAGGTCTTGAATTTCAGCACATCATTCTGAATCGAAGCCACTGTGCCCTTGCGTTCTCTCTTCTCGTCGCTTGTCTTGTTCCAAGCCTGCTTATCTGTGGAAAGATAAATCTCTGTCACCTTGTTGCTCTTGTTCATCACAACCTTGCAGTACATGGTATCATCCGTATCATCCGCGAATTTTTCCGCCTTATCTACGTTGCCCAGATTCTCCCAGTCCTTATTTTTATAGCCGTAGAATGTAATGTTATCCAGAGGGTTCGTGGAACCGAAGGTAAAGGTTGTGGTTTCCTTGTTCTCCTCTACCACCAGCTTCTTGTCATTCAGGCTCTTTACCTTATAGGTTCTGCTGGTGTCCTTTTTCCCTTCGTCAAAGGTATCCTCGGACATAATTACCTTGGAAACCTTTTCATCCGCATTGACCGTAACCTTCACATAAACCGTACCACTGTCTGCCAGCTTCTTCAGCGCCGCCGCTGTGCTCTTGGTGTCACCGATGTAGAATTCGCAGTTTGCCGCAAAGTAATAGGTGCCTTCGCTGCTGCTGCCGATGAATTTCATATTCACGCTGTTTGTGGAGAAGCTCTTTACCTCGCCCACTCTCGTGTATTCATTCGTAAAGGTGATATACAGCTCTTCAATATAGGTTACATCCTCATAATTCCCATTCTTCTTTTCTCTTTCAATGGTTGTTTTGATGCCTGCATAGGCGTGCTCCTTATAATGGTCATCCAGCAGGGTTTTCAGCTGTGTTCTTGTCACCGTCTGTCCGCCAACAACGATCTTCGCGCCGGATTTGATGGGATATTTTACGGTTTCGCCCGTGTTTTCGTTCTCAAAGCTGAGGCTGTCATTCTTGTAGGAATCCACATAGCCCGTCATGTCATATTTGGACTGCGCCGTAGAGCCCTTTGTCACGCGCATTGCAATCACGCTGTTGCCGCTGCGGATTAAGGAAACCTGATCGCCCTTATTCAGGCTGCTCAGTGCAACGGTCTGTGTGGTGTTGCCGGAATAAACAGGCATCTGCCCCAGTGTTGCCATCACGTTTTCCGTGCCGCCCTGTGTCATCCGCACCGTAAAGTTGTAATATTTGTTTTCGTTTACCGTAATGTTGGTAATCGTGCCGCTTTCCTCAACGCCCTCTGTCAGGATGCCGTTTGTCTTGTTCAGCATAACAGCCATTTCCGCACGGTTGATGTTCTTCTTGGGGTTGAAGTTGTTGTAGTTGTCCCCACTCACAACGCCCAGTCTTTTCAGAAGGTCGATCTGCACCAGTCTCTCGCCGGAAATGCTCCAGTAGTCCGCAAACTTCTTTGCCTCTGCCGCATCCTTTTCCTTGTCGTAATACATCCCAAGCGCATTGCCGAACAGCAGCGCAACATCCTCTCTCGTTGCCGCTGTGTTGCCGCCTGCAAATTTTGTTGCCACCAGCTGCATGTCAATGATGCCGTTCTTCAGCCCATAGGCAACTGCCATCTGCGCCCATTTCGGCACCTGATATGTATCCAGCGTACCCATGTAGGCATACGCCTCCACCGCATCCATGGATTTTGCAACCCCTGTTTTCACCAGCACATTGTAAACCATCTGCATTGCCTCGCAGTAGGTCACGTTGTTTTTCGCACGGAAGGTACCGTCCTCATAGCCGCTTAAAAGGCCCTTGTCCGCCACACTGTTGATGACTGTTTCCGCCCCTGCCCAGGGCACATCATTGATGTCCTTGAAATTTGCCGCATAGGCTGTCAAGGGCAGGCTGGAAGCTGCCATCACCGCAGACAGGATTAACGCGAACTTGCGCTTCATAACTTTTACCCCCTTTGATTTTCGTTTTCTATTTATTGTTCTTATAAATTTCTCTTTCTACTGTTCCATCCGGCACATCTGCCGAAATGTCACTATAAATTATATCATAACTGCGCCCCTCTGCATAGTCCCAAGGTCTTAAGGTTTCTTTAATCTCTCAGGCAAAACCGCCGTTGCCTCCCTCTTTTTTCTCCCTAACGCCTTCCCTCTCCCTTCGCCCCCATTTTATATTCTTTTTTTATCAAAACAGGATTTTTCATCCCATCTTTCCAAAAAAGGTGTATACTAAAGAAAAACAGAAAACTTTATTTTTTTCATAAAGGAGGTCTTTCTTATGCAGGAAAAAAGAACCCACACACGCGTTCCGGCAAAAGCAATCCATGAAACTCCGGCAAACGGCGTTTTCATCACAAAGAACGATCTGAGAAACTATGGCGCCTTTGCAGGTCTTTTCTTTCTCCTTCTGTCTGCCTTCGCCGTTCTGGGCAGAAAATGCAAAAAGGGCGGAAAAGACAAAAAAGAGAAAAAGGGGAGAAAAGACAAAAAAGACGGGAAATGCTGAGGTTTCGCCTTGCCAAGCCGTTTCCTTTTCGCTATACTATTAGGATAGTATAGGAGGGTTATCCTCCTTTTCAAATGCAGAAAAACCGAAAGGAAGAAAAAAACTATGAAATTAGGAATCGTAGGTCTGCCCAACGTGGGCAAAAGCACCTTATTTAATTCTATGACACTGGGCAAGGCAGAGGCAGCCAATTACCCCTTCTGCACCATCGACCCCAACGTGGGTGTGGTTCCCGTCCCCGATGAACGTCTGGCAAGGCTGACAGAAATGTATGATTCCGCAAAAACAACACCCGCGGTAATCGAATTTGTCGATATTGCAGGTCTGGTACGCGGTGCATCCAAGGGCGAGGGCCTTGGCAATAAATTCCTCAGCCATATCCGCGAGGTGGATGCCATCTGTCATGTTGTCCGCTGCTTTGAGGACACAAACGTTGTCCATGTGGACGGCTCCATCGACCCCATCCGTGATATTGAAACCATCAATCTGGAATTGATTTTCTCCGATATCGAAATTCTGGAACGCCGCATTTCCAAAACCGTAAAGCTCGCAAAGCAGGATAAATCCCTGCAAAGAGAACTGGATATTCTCTTGAAGCTGAAGGAAGCGCTGGAGGCAGGCAAGTCCGCAAGAAGCGTGGAATTTGATGCCCCCGAGGATTATGAATTCGTGCAGACCCTGACACTTCTGACTGCAAAGCCCGTGCTTTATGCCGCAAATGTCACAGAGGATGACTTGGCGGATGACGGTGCATCCAACGAATTTGTCGGCAGAGTCAGAGAATATGCCGCCGCAGAGCATAACGAGGTATTCGTGCTGTGCGCAAAAATCGAGGAGGAAATCTCCGATTTGGACGAAGCGGACAAAAAGGAATTCCTTGCCGAGCTGGGCGTGGAAACCAGTGGTCTGGATCGCCTGATTGCCGCAAGCTATAAGCTTCTGGGCTTAATCAGCTATCTGACCGCAGGGCCGCAGGAATCCCGCGCGTGGACCATCACCAAGGGCACAAAGGCACCGCAGGCGGCAGGCAAAATCCATTCCGATTTTGAGCGCGGCTTCATCCGTGCAGAGGTTGTGCATTATGATGACCTCATGCGTCTGGGCTCCTATAATGCCGCAAAGGAGCAGGGCTTAGTCCGCTCCGAGGGTAAGGAATATGTGATGAAGGACGGCGATGTGGTGCTGTTCCGCTTCAATGTATAATCCTAAGTCGAAATCGAGCATACAACAAAACCCCCTATCTTAGGATAGGGGGTTTTTTGATTGCCTTTATTTATTCATCCAGTAAATTTTTAACCAAGAAGGAAACATCCGCCTTTTCCTTCAGAATCCCATTTTCATACATCCAATCCGCATTGTTCTGCCATACGGAAACATCCTGAGACAGGAACTTCGCATCCTCTGTTTCCATTACGGGCAGTAGAATCTCCATGCTCTTTGTTTCCACTGTTTTGGAAAGCGGGAAGTTTTCCTCATTCTGGTGGTCAAGCAGAATCTGCAATGCTTCCTCAGGGTTTTCCTTCATGAAGTCAAAGCCCTTGCGGCAGGCACGCAGGAATTTCTCAATTTTTTCGGGGTTTTTATCCACTGCATCCTTCCCTGCCAAAAATACCAGCTCATAGCTCTGGGGAACGCCGTAATCGGTGGGGTAGAAATAGTTGATATCAAAGCCTTCCTCCTCCAGCTGCGGTACCTCGTGGTTTACCATGTTGCCTGTGGTTGCATCCACCTGTCCGGTTGTGGTTGCTGTCAAAAGGTCGAAGCCGACATCTACAAACTGGCAGTCATCCGCAGACAGCCCTACGTTTTTCAGCATAGATGCAATCTGTGCCTCGGAAAGAGCCGTACCGCTATAACCGATTTTCTTGCCTGCCAAATCCTCCGCACCCTTGATGCCGCTTTTTGCAAGGGAAATCACAACATTCAGAGAGCTTTGTGTCACTGCACCGACAGAAACAATCGGAACATTTTCCTCTACTGCCGTCTGGATTGCATCCTGCAAATAGTAAATCCCGATATCCGCCTTGCCTGCCGCCGGCATGGAAATGCCGTCATTTGTGTTGGCAGGAAAGTTGATAACCAGGTTCAGTCCCTCGTCCGCAAAATAGCCCTTCTCCTGCGCTACATATAGGAAGGAATGAATCGCATTGGGATACCAGTCCAGAACAATGTTAAAATCCTCCAGAGCCGTATCATCCGTTTTTGCATCGGTTCCGCCGCCGCAGCCTGCCGCACCGAATGCCAGCACCGCCGCCATGCCAAGTGCCATCAGTTTCTTTTTCATAGCTTACCTTCTCCCTTCGTTCCGCGAGCCGTTACAGCTCTTTTCTCCATGTGATGATTTTCTTTTCTATCAGGGTAATGATGCCAACTGCCACCATTGCCACAACGGACAGCAATACCACAGGCGCAAAAACCCCTGCACCGTCCAGCTGTGTCATCATTCGTTTGCTGAAATAGCCAAGCCCCTTCTGCGCCCCAAGCCATTCCGCGATTGCCGCCCCGATTACGCTCATCGGCACAGACATCTTAATTGCGGAAAAGAAATGCGGCAGAGCCGTCGGCAGCTTCAGCTTTAAAAAAATATCCTTTTTTGTTGCACCGTAGGTAAAAAGCAACTCCTCCATTTCCCGCTTCGTCCCCTTCAGACCGTCAAAAACGGTAATCGCAATCGGGAAAAACGTCATCAGAATTGTCACAAGCACCTTACTCCAGATGCCGTAGCCAAACCAGAGGATAAACAGCGGCGCAAGGGCCGTTGTGGGAATCGTCTGGGATGCAATGATAACGGGGTAAAGCGTTTTTTCCAGTCTCGGATTCCAGTCCATCGAAATCGCAAGCAAAAGCCCCAGCACCACGGAAATGCAAAGCCCCAGTGCAGTAACGCCCATCGTTGCCGGCAGATGCACCAGAAGCAGCGGCTCTCTCAGCTCCCACAGCCGTACCAGAATCTGCGTGGGCGAGGGCAGGATATACGCCGCATTGATGCCCATTGCCGCCCCCTGCCAGAAAAGCAAGAGGATAAATACCAGTATCAAAGAAGAAATGTTTCGTTTCATAAGCGCACACTCCTTCTCAGCTTCCCAATCAGCCGTTCCTTCAAATCGACGATTTCGGGCTTTTTCAGATCATTTCTGTCCCGATGGGCAGGCAGAGGCACCTCCACCATCTCCATCGAAGAAAACGGTCTGTCCTGTATCACAAAAATCTTCTTCGACAGGAATACCGCCTCCTCTACGTCATGCGTGATAAAAAGAATCGTCTTATGGTAATGCTCCCATTGCTCCAGCAGCCATTCCTGCATTTCCACCCTCGTCAGGTAGTCCAGTGCGGAAAACGGCTCATCCAGCAGGAGCATATCCGCCCCCGAAAGCAGCGTGCGCGCAAAGGAAACCCTCTGCTTCATGCCGCCCGATAAATCCTTCGGGTATTTTTTCATATATTCCAGAAGCCCCACCTGCGTCAGCACATCCCTGCACCGCTTCGCCTGTTCCGCCGCAGGCACACCTGCCAGCTCCATCGGCAAACAGATATTTTTCTCAATCGTCCGCCATGGAAAAAGCAAATCCTTCTGCGGCATAAAGGCACTGTATTGCTTCTGCTCGCGGATGGGTCTCCCGTTCACCAGAATCTCGCCCTTCTGCAGCTGCTCCAATCCGTTGATTAAACGGAAAATCGTGCTTTTGCCACAGCCGCTCGCCCCGATGATCGAAACGAAATCCCCCTCCTCTACGGAAAAGGAAAGGTTCTCCATCATGGGGAACTCGTCCACCGCATAGCGGAAGGAAACATTTTTAAATTCCAACATCATCTGTACACCATTCCTTCTGTCTGCAAAGCTTCTCTTGCAGAGCCCTTTTTATTCAGGGATCTCCTCATAAGCCATATCCCAGAACATTGCCTCATAGCGGCTGCAGTTTTCAAAAATCTCCTTCAGATGCGCTTCTCTTTCCGCAGAAATATCCTTCCCCAGTTCGTTTACCAGATCAATGATTTCCTGTGTGGTTTCGCAGTATTCCTTACTGCAATAGCCGCGCACCCATTCGCCGTACAAAGGATGCTCCAATGCCCCCGGTACATGCTGATGGTGCTCCCCAATCATCTGATAGCTCCATGCGCAGGAAAGCACCGCCACCAGAATTTCCAGAGGGCCGCCCTTATATGCCTCATCCAGCATATAGGAGGTATAGGACTGGTTCGTCAGTGTGGATTTCGTGGTTGCTACCTCCTGCTCCGTAATCCCCAGACGGGACATATATGCCTTATGGATATTCATTTCGCCATCCAAGGTATCATGCACCATATAGGAGAAGCGTGTCATCAGTGCCTCGTCCTCTGTTTTCACCACGCCCATCGCAAATACCTTCGCATACTGCAAAAGATAACGATAATCCTGCACCATATAAAAACGGAATCTGTCCTCGCGCAGTGTCCCTTCGCCCAGTTCCTTTACAAAGGGCTGTTCCAGGTACCCGTCCCAGATGGGCTTTGCCACTGCATATAATCTGTCTGTCAAGCTCATGTTCTTCTTCCTTTCTTTTTCCTTTCCTCCGCAATAGAAAAGACCTTCTCCCATCGGGAAAAGGTCTGTTTGCTTTCCTTGTTTCGCTTCCCTCCGTTGGCATTAACCACATCAAGTTCAAAGGGTTGGCATTTCATCCTCTCAGCTGCATCAGCACCCCCAGCTTTTTGCTTTATTTCCTTGATTATAGCATATTTTTTTAAAATGGCAAATACTTCTTTTCTCAATTAGGGAAATTACGGGGAAAGCGCCTGTCGCTTTTCACAAAAATTTCAAAAAAACTTAAAATAATTTTACTTTACTTTTTCCGGAAAATGACTACACTAAAGAAGGTACAATTATACTTAAATTGCCAATAAATTGCCAACATAAAAGCGGAAGGGTTCGGGAAACCGTTTCGGTGTCCCGAATGGAATCCGCAGAGCGGGCTTTGCCCACTCGAGGAAAACTGCAAGTTTCTAAGCATTTATGCTGACGGAACTTGTCAGTTTATTCTTCTGTCCAACAAGTCAAAAACCTGTTTTTGACTTAATATTTTTTAGAAAGGAACCCCCGGTTATGGATTATGATACTCAACTGATTAACCTTGCCCTTGATGCAGGCGAAATCATGCTTGCCTCAGGCGCGGAAACCTTCCGTGTGCAAGATACCATGCAACGGATTCTCTCCGTTTCCGGCAAGGAAAAAATAGAAGCCCTGGCAATGTGTACCCTTCTGATGGTCACCTTGCCACGAGAGGAAAAGGGCCCTCTCTCTATGGCGCGCGCCGTCAAAAACCGCGATTTGAATTTTGAAAAAATCTGCGCCGTCAATGATATGTCCCGCGCCTTCGTCTCCGGCAAAATCAGCGTCACCGAAGCCTTAGACCATTGCCGAAATATTTATCATGCCCCGAATTTCAAGTTCCGCACGCGCGTCTTCGGCTATGCTCTCAGCGGTGCCTGCTTTGCGTTTATGGTCGGCGGCTCTGTGCAGGATTTTCTGGTATCCTTCGTCATTGCCCTTCTCATGGGCTGTACGCTGGTCTCTCTGGAACGCAAGAAGATTCCTTTCTTTGTCGCCCCTCTGATGGGCGGTCTGGTTACAGGTCTTGCCGCCTGCATGGCGCATGTGCTCCTTCCTGCCACCCAGCTGGATAAGCTGATTATCGGTACCATGAAGGTGCTTCTGCCGGGGCTTGCGCTTTCCAAGGCAATGCGAGATTTGCTTGAGGGCAACCTCATCAGCGGCAATTCCAAGGTAGTTGAGGTTCTGCTCATTGCCTGCTCCATCGCCGCAGGGGTTGCTGTTGCGCTGACGCTGTTTCAAATGACTGAATGAACGGAGGAAATCCCATGAATACAACCTTGTTTTTCTATCTTGTGCATCCCTTGGTTGCGCTCTTTGCAAGCGTAGGCTATGCCATCGTCTGCAATGCCCCCCGGAAGGAAATCCCCTATTGCGGGCTGACCGCCTTCCTCTGCTGGCTGGTTTATCAGCTTGTCCTTCGGCATGATGGCTCGTCCTTTCTGGCAACGCTTCTGGCAACCTTTGCCGCAACAGGCTTTGCGCGCTTTCTTTCCTACCACCGCATGCTCCCGACGATCGTCTATCATATCCCCGGCATCCTGCCTTTGGTACCCGGTGCGGCGGTCTATCGCTGCATCACCTCTGCCATGGAAAGCCGCGTGCTGGAAACAACCGCAAATATTCTGACTGCGCTAAAGCTGGCAGGTGCCATCGGCATCGGCTCTGTTATCATTCTGGTTCTGCCGCAGGCATGGTTCTCTTTCTTCCCCAGATTAAAGAGAAAAAACAGCTGAGCCGAATTTTATCAAACGAAAGGAGAAACGCCTTATGGATAACGATACAAAGCTTATCAATCTCGCTCTGGATGCAGGCGAAATCATGCTGAAAAACGGCGCAGAAACCTTCCGTGTGCAGGATACCATGAAACGGATTCTCTCCACCACAGGCAGAGAAAAAATCGAAGCAACCGCCATCTCCACCGCCCTCATCGTCACCCTCCCGCGTGAGGAAAAGGGCCCCCTTTCCATGATGCGCGGTGTCCGCACCCGTACCATCAATTTTGAAAAGGTCTGCGAGGTCAATGATATGTCCCGCTCCTTTGTTTCGGGCAAAATCTCTCTGGATGAGGCCATTGAGCGTCTGAAGGAAATCCATCAATTTTCCTTCTATCCCCTCCCGATTCGCGTTTTCGGCTACGGTCTGATTTCGGGCTGCTGCTCCTTTCTGGATACGCCCTTCTTTCTGGATGGCTGCATTGCCTTTGTCATCGGGCTGTTTTTAGGCTGTCTGGATATCTGGCTTGGCAAAAAGAAAATCCCCTATTTCTTCGGGCCGTTTCTGGGTGGTGTTGCGGCAGCATGCCTTGCCTGCCTCATTCAGCCGCACTTCCCCTCGGCGCATATCGGCACCATCATCATCGGCAGCATCATGCCGCTTCTGCCGGGTATGACCTTCGCAAAGTCCATGCGTGACCTGCTCGAAGGCAACCTCATCAGCGGCTACACCAAGGCGGTCGAAGCCCTTGTCATTGCCTGCTCTCTGGCAGGCGGTGTCGGTCTGACCCTGTCCTATTTCATGTAATGCGCATAAAAAAGAAGCGAAGGCTATCAGCTTCTGATTTCCTTCGCTTCTTTTTTATGCTTCTTTATAGTTCTCTCCTGCCCTCCAAGGCTCTGGAAAGCGTAATCTCGTCCACATATTCCAAATCGCCGCCAACCGGAACACCGTTTGCGATTCTTGTCACCTTCACATCCAAGGGCTTCAGCAGCTTTGCAAGATACATCGCCGTTGCCTCCCCCTCCACATTCGGGTTGGTCGCAAGAATGACCTCCTCCACCGTGCCGTCTATGCGGCTGAGCAGCTCCCGAATATGAATATCCTGCGGACCAATGCCCGTCATGGGAGAAATTGCTCCATGCAGCACATGATACACGCCATGGAATTCCTTCGTCCGTTCATACGCCGCCATATCTCTGGGGTCCTCCACCACCATAATCACCGAATGGTCGCGCTTCGGGTTCGCGCAGACGGGGCAGATTTCCTCCTCTGTCAGGTTGCAGCAGACAGAACAGTATTTCACCTCGTCCTTCGCCGCAAGAATGGCTTCGGAAAGCGCCGCCACCTTCTCTCTTGGCAAATTGATGATGTGAAATGCCAGTCTCTGTGCGGATTTTCCGCCAATCCCCGGCAGTGCCGCCAGTTCCTCAATGAGCCTTGTCATCGGGTTGCCGTAATAATTCATGCTGTCCCTTCTTTATCAGAACATACCGCCTAAGCCGCCGGTCATTCTGCCCATTTCTGCGTTATACATTTCCTCTACCTGACGAATTGCCTCGTTCACAGCGGAAATGATTAAATCCTCCAGCATTTCCACATCATCGGGATCTACCACATCGGGGTTGATTTTCAACTCCTGAATTTCCTTTTTCCCTGTGATGACAACCTTCACAGCACCGCCGCCGCTGGTCATTTCCAGTGTCTTTGCCTGCAGCTCCTCCTGCTTTTCCATCATCTGTTTCTGCATTTTCTGCGCCTGCTTCATGAGGTTATTCATATTCATACCACCCATGCCGCCGGGAAAACCGCCTTTTGCCATGTCTGATTCCTCCTTATATTTCATAAACCTAATCCTTTTTATTTTATCTGAAATTACGCCGTCTGGCAAGTGTCATTCCACATCCGCCTCCGGGAAATACTGTCCCAGAAGGCTTGCAAATTCCGCATCCGCCTCCGCAGAAGGTGTCTCCTCCTCCTTGCCGTATGCCGCTTCTCTCCATTTTTCATATTCATCCTTCGTGGTGGTTCGCAGCTCAAAGCTTTTGCCCGTTTCCTTCTCCAGAACTGCCGCAATCTTGTCCATGCCGCGCTGAATCATATCCGTGAGCGCAGGATATGCGCAGATGAGATAGAGAAATTCATCCTCCTTGAAGCCGATTTCCACCTTGGAAAGCATCCCCTTCAGCACCGCATCCTCCACGTCATTGCGCAGCAACGCCCATTTCTCCTGTACTTCCTTCCTGTCCTCGGGCAGTGCAGGAGGTCTGCGCTTGGGCTTGGGCTTTTCCTTGGGCTTTTCTGTCGGTGCCGCCTGCGTGATGGCAACCGGCACGCCTTCTTCCATCTTCCGCTCCAGCTCGCCCAGTCTTGCCGCCAGGGCAGTCAAATCCTTCTCCGTCCATGGCGCGCAAAGCTTCATCAGCTCCACCTCCAGCAGAATCCGCTCATTCGTTGCCCATTTCATTTCGCTCTGCAAATCGGAAAATTTCCCGATGAAATAAATCAGCTCCTCCGGTGAAAGCACTCCTGCCGCCTTTTTCAGCCGTTCTCCGTCCTCCGCGGATAAATCCAGAATCCGCGTCACATCGGGCAGCGTTGCCGCCATCAGCAGGTTCCGCAGGTGCTGCAAAAGCTCCGCCACAAATTGCTTCACGTCTCTCCCGTCCTGCATCATCTGCTCCACCAGAAGCATCGCCTCTTTCGCATCCCGTTTCGCAAGCGCGTCCGTCATTTCAAAGAAAATCGTCTGGTCAACCGCGCCCATAATATCCAGTACCTTTTCCAGCGTAACCTCCTCGCCGCTGAAAAAGGCAAGGCACTGGTCTAAAATGCTCAGCGAATCACGCATCGAGCCGTCCCCCAGATGTGCCACATAGCGCACCGCCTCAGGGGTCGCCTGCTGTCCCTCCTCCTCCAGATAGCCCATCAGCGTTTGGGCAATCGTCTCCGTAGTAATCCTGCGGAAATCAAACCGTTGTACGCGCGAAAGAATCGTTGCCGGCACCTTCTGCGGGTCTGTTGTCGCCAGAATGAAAATCACATGTGCAGGCGGCTCCTCCAGTGTTTTCAGAAGCGCATTGAACGCCGCCGCCGAAAGCATATGCACCTCGTCAATGATATAGACCTTATATTTCCCCTGTGTCGGCGGATATTTCACTTCCTCGCGAATCTCGCGGATGTTGTCCACACCGTTGTTGGAGGCCGCGTCAATCTCAATTACATTCACGCTTCTCCCTGCCAGAATATCCTTACAAACGGCACACTCGTTGCAGGGCTCGCCGTCCGCCGTGGGGTTCGTGCAGTTGATGGCTCTGGCAAAAATCTTCGCCGTAGAGGTTTTCCCTGTACCCCTTGTGCCGCAAAACAGATACGCATGGGACACGCGCCCCGTTTTCATCTGATTTTTCAGCGTTCTGACGATATGCTCCTGCCCGATGACGCTCTCAAACGTCTGCGGGCGGAATTTTCGATATAAAGCCGTATAAGCCATAAGCACACTCCTCTTTTTTTCCGAATCAAATCGGACATTCTTTTGCTATGATACCACAGTTTTCGGAAAAATGATACTCTCCTTACGCCGCATGCACAGGCAGGGTGACAGCAAAGGTTGTCCCCTGTGCATCGCTTTTTGCAATGCGGATTGTGCCGCCGTGCAGCTCCACAATCTTCCGCACCAGCGTCAGTCCCAGCCCTACGCCGCCGTATGCCCGACTGCGCGATTTATCCACACGGAAGAACGGCTGAAAAATGGTTTCCCTGTCTGCTTCGGGAATCCCGCTTCCCGTATCCTGTACCAGAATCTCCACCGTATCCGCCCGTTCCTCTGCCGAAACGCGCACCGCTCCGCCCTCTTTGTTGTAGCGAATGGCATTTTCCACCAGATTAAACAGCAGACGATACAGCAGAATATCGCTTCCCTGCAAAAGCACCTCTCCCGTCGCTTCCTGTAAAAGCGAAATCTGCCGCTTCTCTGCCATAGGGGAAAGGTCTGCCAGCACCTCCTCAATCAGTGCCGTCAGCTCTACCGCCTCCGCCCGTTCAATCGTGTTCATTTCGCTCATTTCCAGAAGCGTTTTCACCAATTTCGAAAGCCGCTCCGTCTGCTCCTTCAGCATGGCAAGCAGCTCCGCCGTTTCTGCGTCCATGTCGGGGTGCGGCATTTCCTCGTATAATTCCAGCTGCGCCTGCATCATTGCCAAGGGTGTGCGGAATTCATGCGCCGCATTGCCGTTAAACTCCTGCAAGGAAGAAAACGCATCCGAAAGCCGCCGCACCATGGCCTCAAAGGAATGGCTGAGCGCCTGAAATTCGGGAATCTGCTGCTCCTCCGATTGATATTGCATTAAGTTTTCTGCTTGGATTTGCGTAATTCTGTCGGAAAAGCTTCTGAGCGGTCTAAGGGCATAGCCGCTCACAAAATAAGTAATACAGCCGCTCACCAGCGTAATCAGAAGGGTGATCAGCCAGCTGCTGAGCGTAAAAATTTTCTTGGTATCGTTGATTTGTATTTCAAAATCGGGAGGAAGCTGCTCCACATCCGCGCCGGGAATGGAAATCATAAAATCCGCCGTCGGTGTCTGATGAAAAATTGCCTGTCCCAGCTTATCCATATAAAACATGCCTGCTCTGGAAAGTGCCAGATTCAAAAAAATACAGGTAGCGGCAATCAGCACCGCCGTCATCAGCGTCAGTCTCCATTGTAAAGAAAGTCGCTTCATTTCCGCTCTCCCCCTATCCGATATCCTTCCCCGACCTTGTTTGTAATCGGGTCATAGTTCAGCTCTGCCTTCAGCTTCTTTCGCAGCGCAGAAATATGCACCCGAATGGAATTGCTGAAGGCATCCACACTGCCGTCCCAGACATGCTCCATCAGCTCCTCCTGGCTGATTGGTCTGCCCTGATGCAAAAGCAGATATTCCAGAATCCCCTTTTCCTTTCTGGTCAGACGAATCTGCTTCCCATTCACAAGGGTCTCTCTGGTGCGGGTGTCAAAGGAAATGCCGCCGCAAACCAAGGCTGTGCTTTGCTGAATGAACTGCCTGCGTGTCAGGCTGCGCACCCTTGCCGCCAGCTCCTGCAAATGAAAGGGCTTTTCCAGATAATCGTTCGCCCCTGCATCCAAGCCCGCAACCTTATCCGCAACCTGACTGCGTGCGGATAAAATCAGCACCTTTGTTTCCGCATCCGTTTGGCGCAGCCGCTCCAAAACCTCCATGCCGTCCATCCCCGGCAAATGCAAATCCAGCACAATCAAGTCATACTGCTCTATCAAAAGCCGCTCCAACGCCTCTGCCCCGTCATAGCAGCAATCCACCTCATAGCCTGCATGGTGCAGGCTTTTGGCGATGGTATCGCAAAGCATCCTCTCATCCTCAACCACCAAAAGCTTCATGGCTCTGCCTCCCTTCCGATTTCCTTCGCTTTCTTTTTTCTATTTTTCCTTTTTAAGTATACCATAAAGAAATAAAATAAAAATTAAGTTTTTTCTTAACAGAGATTTTATTTCGGATGTTGTATACTGGTTTCATCAAAAAAATAAAAACGAAACAGTCCCCCCTTGAACGAAAGGAAGAAATCCATGAAAAAAGAACTCGCAACGCCGGTTTCTCAGCTTGCCGCTCTTGCACTCGGCATCGGCATGATGGGCTACGGCGCATATCGCGGAGAGGCAGCTGTTGTGCTCTCTAAAGCAATCAAATTATGTCTGGAGTGTGTCGGCATTGGCTAAAAAACAAATAAAATCCTATCTTCTGGCAAGAATACGAGGAGGTATTCAGCTTTTGGCAACGCTTTTGAGCAACCTCCATCTGCCAAATTTCCTGAAAGGCACCATCTTTCAGGGCAGCACCAAGCAGGTCTGCGTACCCGGTCTGAATTGCTATTCCTGCCCGGGGGCAGCGGGTGCTTGTCCCATCGGGGCCATGCAGGCAGTGGTTGGCTCCTCAAAATTCAAATTTTCCTATTATATTACGGGAATGTTGATTTTCATCGGCGTTCTGCTGGGAAGATTTGTCTGCGGCTTTCTCTGCCCGTTCGGTTGGTTTCAGGATCTGCTGCATAAAATCCCGACAAAGAAATTTTCAACCAAAAAACTCAGTGGTCTTCGCTATCTGAAATATCTCATTTTGGTTGTTATGGTTTTTCTTCTGCCTGCGTTTGTGGTAAACGTAGTCGGCATGGGAAACCCCTTCTTCTGCAAATATCTTTGTCCGCAGGGGGTGTTGGAGGGTGCCATTCCGCTCTCCCTCGCCAGCACGAGCATCCGCTCCGCCCTCGGCTCGCTGTTTGCATGGAAAAGCTGTGTGCTTGCGGCTGTGATTATCCTAAGCATACTGTTCTATCGCCCCTTCTGCAAATGGATTTGCCCCTTGGGTGCGTTTTACGCATGGTTTAACCGCATTTCCCTTTTGCAGCTTCAGGTGGATCAAAACAAATGTATCTCCTGCGGCAAATGCGGCAGGGTGTGCAAAATGGACGTTGCTGTTCCTCAGACACCGAATCATAACGAATGTATCCGTTGCGGTGCCTGCATCACAGCCTGTCCCACACAAGCAATTCACTATCAATACGGATGTAAAAAACAGAAAACGGAGGAAACAAAATGAAAAAAAGAATTTTACTTTTCGCAGTCTCTCTTATTTTCGTCCTCGGCTTTACTGCCTGCGGCAAGGCAAAGCAAAGCGCAGAGGAGCTGATTCAGCAGGAAAATGAAATCATCGCAGAGCATCAGGATTTATGGGATCTCGCCTTTAATGCGGTAGATAAGGACACTGTCGGCTCTCAAACAGGCGATTATGCCGATTTTCTGAAAATGGCACTGGAAAATATAAAGGATCAGCTGAGCAAAGAGGATTTCAAAGCCTTGAGCGAGGATGTGAAAAAAATCAAATCCTTGGAACAGCAGCTTGCCGCTTTGCCGCAGGAGGACAGCAACCCCACAGGCACCTCTCTGGACAGCGCAAAGAGCTTTCCCGCCTTTACAGGCAAGGACTTTGACGGCAATGCCGTAGATGAAAGCCTGTTTACCAACAATAGCGTAACTCTGGTAAATTTCTGGTTCAACGGCTGCAGTCCTTGCGTTGGGGAGCTGCCTGCCCTGCAAAAGCTGCATGATTCCCTACAGGAAAAGGGCGGTGCCGTTGTCGGCATCAACGTGGAAACTCTGGATGAAAACGAGGATACCATTGCTGCCGCAAAGGAAATTATGAAAAAGCAGGGTGCATCCTATCAGAACATCTATTTCGATTCCGATAGCGAGGCAGGTAAGCTGGCACTTTCTGTAATGACCTTCCCCACCTCTGTTCTCATTGACAGCGAAGGCAATATTGTAGGTGATGTCATCGTAGGCGGTCTGGATAACGAAAAGACCATGGCAAGTGTGCAGAAGCAAATTGATGAAATTTTAGCAAAATAAGAAAAAAAACACAAAAGAAAAAGCAGGTGTTGTCGGCGAAAGCCACAGCCCTGCTTTTTTTGCTGTTTTGATTGTTTCAAAAATAAATAAGGTCCGCACACCCGCTGTTGCCACAGCGCCCCACGCGTTACCTTCTTCCACGGCTCCATTCAGGCACCCTTACTACACACACAAGTAGACTGCTTAGTGCTGCTGCCTTCCGACCCTGACACGATTCACAGGCTCATGTTGCGTAAGACCCAAACTTCAACACCGCTTTCAAAGGGCAGACCATCAAGCCCTGCGTCGAAAGCGAGCATCACCCTCACTATAGCGGATTGTGAGTACAGGGCACCGCTACCACCCCGGCTAGTGCGGAAATATCATCACTCCCAAGCCGAAGCCACAGGAGAATTTCACTGATATAACTATGTTATTATACACGCTCATTGGTTTTCTGTCAATGGCGCTGCATTGGCATTTTTACGAAAACGCTTAAAAAACCGCTTCATAATCTCGCTGCATTGGGGTTGCAAAACGCCCTCCTCCACTGCCACCTGATGGTTGAGCCTTGGTTCATTCAGCACATCCAGCACAGAGCCGGCGCAGCCTGCCTTGCTGTTTCTTGTCCCGAAAACCACCCTTGGGATGCGTGCCTGCACGATTGCCCCCGCGCACATCGGGCAAGGCTCTACGGTAACATAAAGCACACAGTCCTCCAGCCGCCAATCCCCCACGATTTTCGCCGCCGCATCAATCACATCAATCTCCGCGTGGCGCAGAGGATTTTTGTCGGTATTGCGCAGGTTATGCCCTCTTGCGATAATCTCGCCGTTTCGCACCATCACCGCGCCAATCGGCACCTCGCCTGCCGCAAGCGCCTTCTCCGCCTCCGCCAGTGCTTCTGTCATATATTTCTCGGATTCCGTCATTTTTATTCCTCCGCAGCCAGATAGAGCTGTCCCCTTCTGTCCTCATTATCCGCAACGAACCAGTAGTCCTCCCTGCCGTTTCCGTCAAAATCGCAGGGATAGATGCACTGTCCGTACTGGATATCCTCATTCGCGGTTTTCAGTCCTTTTTCCGTCAGGATATATCGAATCGTGGTAGCCGTGGTATCGCAGGCATAAATTTCCTGCACGCCGTCCCCATTCAGGTCGCCGCTCATAAGCGGGCCATAGAAGTTTTCCACGCCCACATGCGTACTCCAAAGCTTACGGAAGCTGTCATTCACCGCATGGTAAACATACAAATCCATCCCATCCGTCAGAATATATTCCTTTACGCCGTCCCCATCCAAATCCGTGATGTGGCACTGCGTCACCTGATGGCGCAGCTTTCTTGTGCCGGTATTCTGCCAGCTGCCATCCTTTTCCTCATAAATCTCCATATTTTTATCAATAAAAAGATACAGCCTGCCGTTCTCCGCGCCCAGTGCAGTGCAAAGCTCTCCCTCCAGAGGGATTTCCCCTGCCACGTTCAGTCTGGAATCGTAAAGCATCACCCGTTCCGCGCGCGTATAGGTCTTTTCGCTTTCGCCCTCGCCGCTTTCCTCAATACTGGAAACCAGAACCGCCAGCCTTGCGTCATCCTCCTTTAAAAACGCCGCCGAGGTTGCCTCTAAGCCACGCCCATAGGAAAAGCTGCGGTAACGGCTCAGCCCGTTGGCATAGCGGTAGACCTCTGCCTTGCCGCCACGAATGGAAACCGCCAGCCGCCGTCCCTTCGCATCCTGCCCGACAGAGTAAATCCCCTCTGCGGAAAATTCCCCTCTGCCCGTGCGGAAGGAGGTCGGCATCCCTGTCCAGCTTTCATACGCCCGAAAGCCGCCATCCGCCAGAAACGGGTTGCGCTCCTTCAGGCTGTAATAGCCGTTATCATAGCCACCGCTGTATGCCACCCCTGCCAGAGAGCCGCCTACAAACCAGCATTGCAGCGTCCCTGCCGCATCGCCGTTATAGTGCAGCAGTGCCGCCTGCGCCAATACGGCATCCTGTCCTGCCCTTCCCTTCAGGTTATATTCGCAGGCGGAGGAGGCATCAAACAGCCGTTCATTTTCCTCCGTCGCCTCCGGCACAACTGCCGCCCCAAAGCTCAGGCTGCTGTGGTCATATTCCCAATAAAAATCCTCTGTCACCTTGTCGATGGATTCCTCATACGCCTCCTGCTCGGCAGCACTGAGACTAAAGGTATCCTCCTTTGCGCCGCAGCCGCTGAGCAGAAGCAGACTTGCCAGAATCGTCATCCATTTCTTCATAGTATTCCCTCTCTCAAAAAAGAACCGTCCGAAACGCCGCTTTCAGCCGCTCTTTTCGGTTTCCTTCGTTTTCCAGAATGATAAAAACAAGTGCTTCCTTTGTAAGTATATGCTACGATTATACCCTATCCAACCTCAAAAAACAAGCCGCACCAGTGCCACGGCCGCAAAGATGCCGACAAGGTTTGCCAGAAGGGCGCAGGGCAGCGTATATCTCGTTTTCCGAATCCCGACAGAAAGAAAATACAGGCTCATCGTATAAAACACCGTTTCCGTGCAGCTCATCATGACAGAGGCCGTTCTGCCCAGAAAGGAATCCGGGCCATACTTCGCAAAAAGGTCGGTCAAAAGTCCGGTTGCCGCGGAGGAGGAAACCAGCCGCACCAGACTTAACGGTGCCAGCTCTGCCGGAAAGCCGACTGCCTCTGCCGCCGGACGAATCAGCCGCACCAGAATGTCCAAGAGCCCCCCTGCGCGCATCACCTCCACCGCCATCATCAGACCGATTAGGGTCGGCAAAATATCCAGAACCGTCTGCAGACCCTCCTTCGCCCCCTCCAGAAACACCTCATAAATATCCATTCGCTGCAAGCACCCGAATACCACAATGCACAGCACCGTAACAGGAATCAGCAGATCGGATATCATCAGCAGTATCCCCACGCTATCCCCTCCCCTCCAATGCCTTCGCCGCAAGCGTACCAACCAGTGTCGTAAGCATCGTTGCCGCAATCCCCACCCCGATAATCTCCGCCGGATTCTGCGAGCCGTATTCCATGCGGTACGCCAGAATATTCATCGTGACCAGCTGCAGGGAGGTCATGTTCACCGTCAGAAACATACACATTGCCGCCGATGCCCGTCCCTTTTCCTCTCGGTTCAGCCTTTGCAGCTCCTTCATCGCCATCAGTCCGGCAGGTGTTGCCGCCCATCCAAGCCCCAGAAAATTCGCCACAAAATTCGTTGCGATATATTTTCTTGCAGGATGCAGCCGCGGCACGGAGGGAAAGAGAAAATCCATCAGCGGTGTCAGCCTTGCGGCAAGCCGGTCAATCATGCCGCCCCGCTCCGCAATCTTCAGCACCCCCGACCAAACCGAAATTACCCCTGCCATGGCAAGCGCCAGCTCCACCGCAGAGCGTCCGCCGCTTAAAATCGCCCCCGTCACCATATCCATTCTGCCCAGAAACGCGCCCGTCAGAATTCCGCCAATCAAAAAAAAGCCCCAAATGCCGTTTAACATTTCCGCCTCCCCCCTCTCGTTAGTTTATGTTTGCTTCCTTTCTCTCATGAACCTTTTTTCCCCTCATAAAAATTGCAGTAAAAAACTCCGAATCTTCTTCAAAAAATGTGATTTTTGTTGAAAATTGTTCTTTTTTATGTTAAGATTTAATAAATATTCCGGCAAAAAACAAACAGTAATAAATTTTAGGGGGAAGCGAACAATATGAAATCAACAGGTATCGTAAGAAAAGTGGATGAATTGGGAAGAGTTGTTCTGCCCATCGAGCTTCGCCGCAACATGGGAATCGAAATCAAGGATTCTCTGGAAATCTTTGTTGATGAAAACACCATTATCCTGCAAAAATACGAACCTGCCGATATCTTCACAGGCAGTATGGATGATTTAATTGATTATAAGGGCAAAAAGGTTTCCAAGGCTTCTATTTTGGAAATGGCAAGAATTGCCGGCCTGGATGTGAAATAAGCACCCGCACACAAAGCCCGTTCCTTATGATGACAGGAATTCGGGCTTTTTTTATTGCTTTTTTTCTCTCCTCCTCCCCTTTTTTATTGACAAGCCCCCCTCCACCCCCTACAATAGTCATATCTCAGATATTTCGTATGCAAACTAAATTGAAGAAAGGCGTGAACCAAAAATGAATCTCACATTTGAAGGAAGTAAAAATTATGTAGCCAGCGAAGAGCTGATGCGTTCTGTAAATATTGCCATTGCCCTGCAAAAGCCCCTGCTTATCAAGGGCGAGCCCGGTACCGGCAAAACCATGCTTGCCGAAGCCATTTCGCAGGCTCTTGGCAAAAAGCTTATCATCTGGAATATCAAATCCACCACAAAGGCGCAGGATGGTCTCTATGTGTATGACGTTGTGCAGCGTCTGTATGATTCCCAGTTCGGCAATGAGGGCGTGGATGATATCGGCAAATATGTCAAGCTTGGCAAGCTTGGCGAAGCGTTCCACAGCGACGAGCAGGTCATTTTGCTGATTGACGAAATCGATAAAGCCGATTTGGAATTTCCCAACGACCTTCTGTGGGAATTGGATAAAATGGAATTTTATATCCCCGAAACAAAGGAAACCGTTAAGGCAAAGCAGCGCCCCATCGTGATTATCACCTCCAATGCAGAAAAGGAGCTGCCCGATGCCTTCCTGCGCCGCTGCATCTTCCATTATATTGAATTTCCCGATGCAGAGCAGATGGAGGAAATCATCAAGGTGCATTTCGACCATGTGGAGGAAAACGTACTGAAGCAGGTGCTTGCCACCTTCTATTGGATTCGCGGCCTGTATAATATCCAGAAAAAGCCCAGTACCTCCGAGGTCATCGACTGGATTCGCGCCTTGGAGCTTGGCGGCGTGCCTGCATGGAAAATCAAGGAGGCAGTCCCCTTCGCAGGCGTTCTCTTGAAAAAGAACGAGGATATCGATACCATGCGTAAATTTTTGAAGTAAGTAGGTGAGTGACTGATGTTTACTTCATTTTTCTATCTCCTTCGTGCCAGAGGGCTGAAGGTTTCCCTCAACGAGTGGATGTCCCTCATTGAGGCACTCGATAAGGGTCTGCATCATTCCTCCTTTACGGGGTTTTATTATCTCTGCCGTGCCATTCTGGTCAAAAGCGAGGCGGATTTTGATAAATTCGACGGTGCCTTTCTGGAATATTTCAAGGATATGGAGCGCGCCACCGATGAACTGCCGAAGGAGCTATTGGATTGGCTGAATAAGCCAAGAGAAGAGCTGGACGGCAGCTTCAGCGAGGAGGATCTCTTACGCAATCTCGGTCTTTCCGAGCAGCAGATTCAGCAGATGTTTCTGGAGCGTTTGCAGGAGCAGCACGAGCAGCATAACGGCGGCTCAAAATGGATTGGCACCAGAGGCGCGTCCCCCTTCGGCAATAACGGACAGATTGATAAGGGCATCCGTGTCGGCGGCAAAAGCCAAAAGCGCAGTGCCTTTCAGGTGGCAGGCGAGCGAAAATTCCGTGATTTCCGCGAGGATAATGTTCTGGATACCCGCCAGTTCCAGATGGCATTCCGCCGTCTGCGCCAGTTTTCCGCCCGTGCGGATGAGGCAAGAACCGAATTTGATGTGGACGGCACCATTCGCGAAACCTGCGATAACGCCGGCAATCTGAAGGTGGTCTATGATAAGCCCCGAAGAAATACCGTCAAGGTGCTCCTTCTCATGGACAGCGGCGGCTCTATGGATTATTACAGCCGCATGTGCTCTGCGCTGTTTCAGGCGGTGCGTAATTCCAATCATTTCAAGGATTTGCAGGTGTTCTATTTCCATAACTGCATCTATTCCAAAATCTTCAAGGACCCTCGCATGCACCCGAATTCTGCCATCCCGACCGAATGGATTCTGCAAAATATCAGCAGTGAATATAAGGTCATCATCGTTGGGGATGCCCAGATGGACCCCTATGAGCTGATGGAGGGCAGCTGGTATAGCTATGGCTCCCGCGACCGCACCCCCGGTATCGAGTGGCTCAAGCGCTTCAAGGAAAAATACCCCCATATCGTCTGGCTCAATCCCTCCGAGCGTCCCTATTGGGGCGGCTGGTGGGCAAAAACCTACGATATTTTGGCAAATGAATTTGATATGTATCGCCTGACCTTGGACGACCTAAACAACGCATTAAAGAAACTCATGGTGAACCGATAAACTGATTTTTACCCCTGTTTGATATCCAACAGGGGTTATTTTTTGCGTTCCGCTAAATTGATAATCTTCTTCTTTTTCTTTTTGGCATACTGCAATGTTGCGTAAGCTCCGCCTTCCTTCCGCTCTACCATCGCAATCACATAATCCGCCTGCTCTACCATCCAACGATTTCGCAGTACAATCGCATGCTTATAATGCACTCCCTCTAATATGGATGGTATCAGCACCAAATCAAACATGCTTTCATAATACGCCGAATTCACATTGATTCTTTTTTGCAGATACGGCAATACAAGAATCAAAGATATCTCCTTTTCCCTGTATTGTCTTTTCAGCAATCGCACTGCCGCCGCGCACAAATTGTCAAATTTCCCCATTCCGCCTACAAAACATTCTATCGGCGATTCCGTATATTGTATGATTTCTTCCAATACCTCTGTAATATCCTCCGCCTGCACCCCACAAACATCTCTATGTCCTGCGAATGTACATCGAATCATGATATCCCCCACCTTTTTTCCTCTGCATAAAATTTTCGCAAGTTATAAACTATATAAATAGTATATCTATACAGTTTATTATAACGAACCTTAACAAAAGATACAATGTAGAAAAATATGCAGAGGAGGGTTGCTTGATGGAGCTTGATTACAAAGCAATCGGAAAAAGAATCAAAATCGCACGCATCCAAGCCGAGCTTTCTCAGGAAGCATTAGCCGAAAAGGCAGACCTTTCCCCTACTCACATGAGCAATATCGAAAATGCCAATACAAAGCTGAGCCTGCCGATGCTGATTTCCATTGCAAATGCGCTTTCCGTATCTGCGGATACTCTGCTTTGCGATTCTGTTATCCATTCCAAGGAAATTTTCGCACAGGAAATCCAAAGCGCCGTGGCGGACTGTGATGAATATGAAATTCGCATCCTAACGGAAATTCTGAAAGCATCCAAGCGCGCACTGCGGCAGAATAAAAAATTGAATCAGCACTAAAAAAGAACCCAAAAGGGTTCTTTTTTGTTTGGAAAGCCTGCTTTCGCCTTATCTTGCCATTCTCTTTCTGTAAGAGAAAGAGGACGGGTGATTCCGCCCAATCAGCACATAAATCACAATCGACAGCAGATTAAACACAGACATCCCCGTAAACATCGTCTCATACCCAAACGAGGAAATCAGTCCCCCTGCAATCGCGCCGCCGATGCCGATGCCGATATCATACGCGCAGAGGAAGGTGGAGTTTGCACTGCCGCGCTTTTCGGGTGGTGCAATCGCCACCGCCATGGACTGCAATGCAGGCTCCAGTCCGCCGAAGCCAAAGCCGGAAAGCACTGCCGCCAACAGATACGTCACCGTATTCGGAAACAGCCCCAAAAGCAAAAACGCCGCAAACATCGCAATATTACAGCTATAGGCAAAAATCCCCTCGCCATGGCGGTCTGTCACCTTTCCCGCCGTCATTCGCATAATCAGCACCGTCACTGCCATAATCACAAAGAATAAGCCGCCGCTCGGCAAGCCCTTTTCCGCCGCAAATTTTGCCGCAAAATTTTCCAGTGCGCCATAGGTAAACATGAAAACCACCGCTGTCAGAGAAGCAGGAACCGCATTTTTATCAAACAACCCCTTTAAGGACAGCGGCTTTTTCTCCACCGCAATATTCGGTGCTTTCAGCAGGAAAAACAGCACCAGTGCAAGCGCAATCGAAAGGCTCCCGAACAGAAACAGCACGGAAAATCCGCATTTTTCCATCAATGCCAAGCCAATCGCAGGCGCAACCGCCGTTGCCAATGCCGTTGCCAGTCCGAAAATGCCCATGCCCTCCGCAAAACGGGAGCGCGGCACGCTGTCTGTCGCAATGGTCGCGGTCGAGGTATTGGAAAACGCCAACGCCGCCCCATGCACCATGCGGCACACAAATGCCAGCACCAGTGTATGCAGAAACAGATACCCCAGCGGCATCAGGAGCATCCCCAAAAGTCCCACCGCCAGAATCATTTTCCGCTTCCCGTTATCTAGCATCCACCCGATGAACGGACGGCAGACCACCGAAACCACGCAGAACAGCGCAACCGCCATCCCTGCCACCGCCTCCGAGCCGCCGAGTGCCTCAATATAAAACGGAAACGTCGCCAGTATCGCCAGATGGTTCAGAAATACCAGAAAATTGATGATAATAATAAATACAAAATCCTTCCGAAAAAGCTTTTCCTCCTGCAAAAAAATACCTCCTTTTACCTTTTTCCGTTAAAATAAAAAAATGCGCTGCCAATATGGTAATCACAATCGGATTTACGCATATCAGCAACGCATTGCACTTATGTTATACCACATTTTTTCTGTTGATGTAAGAAAAAATTTTGTTTTTTGCAAAAAAAATACACCGTACCCACAACAACGGATACGGTATATTCTTTAGAGGTATATTTTTTAGACTTTGAAAGGTGTCTTAAGTCTACTTCCTTAGCAAAATCAGTCTACCTTTACTGTCCAGCCGAATTTATCTTCCTTCAGACCCCATTGTACGCCTGTCAGCTCGTCATAAACCTTCTGTGTCATTTCACCGATTTTGTTATGGTTTACAACAACCTTTTCCTCTCCGCGTACAAAGCCGCCGATGGGTGTTACAACTGCGGCAGTACCGCACATGAATGCCTCCTGCACTGTGCCGTTCTTGCAGCCCTCCATCAGTTCGTCAACTGTAATTTTGCGCTCAACGGTTTCCATGCCCCAGCTTCTTGCCAGCTCCAGAATGGATTTTCTGGTTACGCCGGGCAGGATGGAGCCGTTCAGCTCAGGTGTCACCAGCTTGCCGTCCCAGACGAACATCAGGTTCATGCCGCCGCCTTCTTCTACATATTTTCTTTCAACGCCGTCAACCCATACAACCTGAGAATAGCCCTTCTTTGCCGCCTTTTCGCCTGCTCTGGTTGCCGCTGCGTAGTTGCCGCCGCATTTTGCATAGCCTGTGCCGCCGCGAACCGCACGCACGTCATCCATTTCAATCAGCATATCCACAGGAGCCAGACCGCTCTTGTAGTAGCTGCCTACCACGCAGGCAATCACCATAAATGTCGCATGAGAGATGCCATGCAGTGCCAGGTCTGCATCTGTACCGAACAGGAAGGGACGCAGATACAGAGATGTACCATACTGGTCGGGCACCCAATCCTTTTCCACCTCTACGAATTTTCTCAGATATTCCACTGCATCCTCCACATCAAACTGCGGCAGGCACAGTCTTTCTGCGGAATTGTTCATGCGCTTGAAGTTTTCCGCAGGGCGGAACATCTGCACCTCGCCGCTGGGTGTGCGGTACGCCTTCAGCCCTTCAAAAACCTCTGCGCCGTAATGGAATACCAGTGCGCCGGGATTCAGAGAAATATCCCCAAAGGGAACGATACGAGGGTTCTGCCAGCCGTTTTCACTGTCATAATCCATCATGAACATGTGGTCTGTAAATGCTACGCCAAAGGGCACGGTAGCAGGATCGGGCTTCACCTTGGGGTTTGTTGTTTTTGTTACCTTTACTTCCATCATACGTCTTCTCTCCTTTGTTTTTCTCATTTTATCATTTTATCTTTTGTAAGGTTTATTTCTTTTCTTCCACCATCTTAATATTGCCGCGGATGACATCGCAGGATTTTTTCAGCTCTTCCTTTTCTCTCTCATTCAGAGAAAGCTCTACGACCTCCTCCACGCCGTTTTTGCCAATCACGCAGGGCACGCCGACAAATACGTCCTTCTCGCCATATTCTCCGCAAAGCTCTGCACTTGCAGGCATAATCTGCTTTTCATCATGTAGCACAATGCTTACCATGCGCGCCGCCGTGGTTGCAATGCCGTATTCCGTGCAGTATTTTCCGGAAAATGTGACCCAGCCGCCGCGGATGGATTCCTTCTGCAGGGCATCCCTGTCAAAGCGGAAGCGTTCATCCGTCTTTGCCCATTCCTCCAAGGATTTTCCTCGGAAGGAAACATTGCTCCATGCCGCAAACTGCTGATTCCCATGCTCGCCCAGCATATACGCTGTAATGGATTTATGGTCAATGCCGGTCTGTCTTGCCAGTGCAGAGAGCAGACGGGAGGTATCCAGTCCGGTACCTGTGCCGAACACACGCCCACGGGGTAAGCCTAAGCCCTTTGCCAGCTGCTGCGTCACAACGTCGCAGGGGTTTGTAATGTTGACCACAACTCCGTCAAAGCCGGATGCCTTTACTCTGCCCACATAGCTGTTGACCGCAGGCACGGTAAATTTCATTTCATCCGTTCTGTCCTGATTTGCACGGAGAATTTCAATCTTCCCGATGCTGTTCACGATAACGTCACAATCACCCAGATCCTCATAGGTCCCGATGTTCACCGTTACCCTGTGGGGCAGATATGCCACGCTGTCGCGCAAATCCTGACATTCGCTTTCTACCTTTTTTTCATTGCTGTCCACCAGCACCAGCTCATCCGCAATGCCCTGCACCGCTAAGCTGTATGCAACGTGCGCGCCGACATGCCCCAGACCGATAATACCGACTTTTCTTGTTTTCATGGAGATTCCCTCCTTGTCCTTCTATCCTTCCGTTTTGCATTTCTTTTTTCAGTTCCTCTTTTGTAAAAAATCTGCTTCGTTTTGTCTTTTGTGTAAAAAATTTTGTGTTGCTTTTTGTCTTTTGTAAAAATCTGCTTTCGCTTTTTCTTTTGTAGGTTTAAAAATTTTTCTCTTTTGTGTTTTTTCTTCTTCTGTAAAATTTCTTCTTTTGTAAATTTTTTCTTCTGTAATCTCTTTTTGCTTTTTCTTTTGTAATTTGTAAGTCCTTCTTTTGTAAATTTTTCTATGTCATGCCTTTTGTGTCTCACCGAAAGGAAAATGATAACAAAAAAACTCATAGCCAAATGCCATGAGCCTTCACATACACATATATCTCTCAGATAGGTTTCGCAAAAAAGGTTTTATTTTTGCGCATGACAATCGGCGTTATTCTTCTTTTTCTTAGGGGCAATAATGCCCAGAATAATAACGCTAATTAGCAGGACAGCAAAACCGTATGCAGTTGTCATGAATACTGAATGTTTCATAACGCATAACCTCTTTTCAAAATCTGTTTTTCTCTGATAAAAAAAAGATATCACTTTCTTTTTTCCCCGTCAACGGAAAAAACAGCGAGGATTTTTCGCTCATTGTATCTGTTTTTATACATTTTTACCCCATTCTCGGCAAAAATGACAAAAAAATCATATAGCAGAAAATTCCTACCAACAAAATAGACAATCCAAGCGCCAAACGCCGCAATAAAAAATCCCCCAATTCCGTAAAATCGGGGGACGTTTTGTTGTCTTACAAAACAGCATCCAGCTTTTCCTTCAGATGATTTGCAGGCACTGCGCCAATCACTGCATCCACAGGCGCGCCATCCTTAAAGATAATCATGTTTGGTACACTCATAATGCGGTATTTCTGCGCCAGATCCATGGATTCATCAATATCCACCTTTACAATTTTCGCCTTGCCCTCATATTCTGCGGAAAGCTGCTCCAAAACAGGGCCCATCATCTGGCAGGGGCCGCACCATGTCGCGGAAAAGTCCACCAGTACGGGTACCTTGCTTTCCAGTACCTCTGCCTGAAATTCCTGAGATTTGAGTTGCTTCATCTGTCATTCCTCCTTTATATGCCTTCTTCGGTATCAGTTTAACCGAAGGCTGTATTCTTATGTTTGTTCCAGTATAGCAGAAAAAGGAATTTATTTCAATAGTATATATCAAATAATAATAATTCTCAATAATATTTTTTCTTTTCGTGTATATTCCTCTGTCTCAGGGAAATACTGTTACCGAGGATGTTACTCCCCCTCTGAGGGCAGAAATGCCTTCAGAAATAACATTCTTTCTACTTCTTCCCCTTAAGAAAAGGACGGCAGAATTTTTACATTCTGTCGTCCTTTTTATTGCAGTCCTTTTGTTTCAGTACATTTCGATATCAATAATTTCCGGCTCATAGGGGTGCTTCAGTGCCTTCTGGCACACAAAGCGGAACGTATCCGTGCTGTCGGAAAGATAAAACTGCTTCTCGCCGACACCCTCGCTCTCATTCAGCAGGTCATGCTCCTTTAAGAACGCCATCACCCGTCTTGCCGTTGCCTTCGCAGGGTCAACCAGCTTGATTGCCTCCCCGACCGTCTGCCCGATGCAGCGCTTCAAAAGGGGATAATGCGTACAGCCCAGCACAAGGGAATCAATCCCCGTTGCCACCAGCTCCTCCAGATACCGCTTCGCCGCCTGTCTGGAAACCTCGTTATCCGTCCAGCCCTCCTCCGCCAAGGGAACAAAGAGCGGACACGCCTTTGTGAACACCTGCATTTCGCTGTCCTGTTCGCAGATCATCCGCTCATACGCGCCGGAACGCACCGTCCCCAGTGTCCCGATTACGCCGATTTTCTTATTCTTCGTGGAGCGCAGTGCCTCCTCCACACCCGGCACAACCACGCCGAAAATAGGCACATCAAACGTCTCGCGCAGCGCATCCAGACTGTTGGAGCTTGCCGTATTGCAGGCAACAATAATCGCCTTCACTTCCTTGCTCAGCAGAAATCGTACATTCTGCTTGGAATATTTCGTTACGGCCTCCTTGGATTTCGTCCCGTAGGGCACGCGCGCCGTATCCCCGAAATATACAATATTTTCATGGGGCATCACCTTCATAATCTGCTTTACCACAGTCAGACCGCCAACCCCCGAATCAAATACACCGATTGGTCTTGTATCCATTTCTTCCTTCTCCTCATCCTCTGATGCCCGAATCGCGCTTGAGCGCAAGCTCGATGAAGCGGTCCATCAGTTCTGTTTCTGTCATGCCTGCCTGCACCCAGAGCATCGGGTACATGCTGATGGGTGTAAAGCCCGGCATGGTATTCAGCTCATTAAAGAGCACTCTTCCTGTTTTTTTGTCAATGAAAAAATCCACCCTCGCCAGTCCGCTGCCGTCCACGGCACGGAAAATCTTTCCGGCAATGCGGCGCATTTCCTCTGTCTTTTCTTCCTCCACCTCCGCAGGGATCACCGTACGGGAGTCGCTGTTGTTGTATTTTGCATCATAATCATAAAATTCCGCCGCAGAGAGTACCTCGCCCACGCCGCTGACCATCGGCTCTTCATTGCCCAGCACCGCACACTCGAATTCTCTCGCATCAATCGCTTCCTCTATGATGACCTTTCTGTCATAGCCTGCCGCAAAGTCCAGTGCCGCGGAAAGCTGCTCTCTGTTTTTCGCCTTGGAAATGCCCACAGAGGAGCCCGCGTTGGAGGGCTTCACAAAGCAGGGATAGCCCAGCTTTTTCTCCGCATGGTCGAGAATTCTCTCTCTCTTTTCCTCAAGGTCGTTCTTATGCAACCAAAGATACTTTGCCTGCGGAATCCTTGCCGCCTTCGCAATCATCTTCGTGTATACCTTATCCATAGAAACGGCAGACGCCAGCACGCCGCACCCCACATAGGGAATCTGCGCCATCTCCAAAAGCCCCTGAATCGTGCCGTCCTCGCCCCATGCGCCATGCAGTACGGGAATCACCACATCCACGGGGATTTCCTTCACATTTCCCCCGACGATTTTCAGAAAGCATTTCTTCGTCGCATCAGGAGAAAGGCTCACGGGCGTGCCGAATTTTTCCCATTCGCCTGTTTTCACATGCTCTACAGGCCCGTTGTAAATCAGCCACTGCCCTTTTTTCGTAATCCCGACCGACAATACCTGATATTTTTCCTTATCCAGTGCCTGCAGCAGCATCACCGCCGAGGTTCTGGAAACCTCATGCTCGGAGGACTGTCCTCCAAAAATCACTGCAACCGTTTTCTTGCTGACCATACTCTCGTCCTCCCTGCTTCCGACCAATACTTTTTCTATTATATGCACTTCCCCCTTTCCTGACAATAAAAACTTGCAGGAATAGCATAAAATTCAATATCTTACACAAAATTTGCAAGAAAACACGAAAAAAGATAAACCCCTTTGAAGTTTATCCTGATTTCGCCTTAATTTAATTCCCCTTCATCAGATGGGAAATGGATTTGTATAAAAAGAAGGTAATTACACCGTTGATGCCTGCCTTCAGCACATTAAAGGGAATGATTGCAGGAATCATCAGCGCAAGCACCGTTTCCAAGGGCGCACCCATGAAAAGCGGCGTAAAAATCATATTCATCAGCACCATTGCCGCCGTCTGCACCAATGCCCCCAGAATCAGCGCAATGACCGCCGTTTTTCTCGTCTTGTTTCTTTTATAAATGTTCCCCGTCACCAGTACGCAGCAGCCTGTTGCAAAAATGTGCATCACAATGCCGATAATGCCGCTCTGCGCGCTGACCGTAAAGCCCTGTATGAAGCAGACCACAACCGTCAGCAGCAGCCCTGCCAGCGGGCCATACGCAAAGGCACAAATCAAAATAGGGATATCCGCCGGGTCATACTCCAAAAATGCCGCCGCAGGAATCAGCGGAAAATGTATCACTGCCACCAGCACAATAGAGATTGCTCCAAGCATCGCCATAGAAACCAGCTGTCTGGTTGAAATTCTTCTGTTTTTTTGTTCCATTTTTTCTTTTTCCTCCGTGCTTTTTATTTCAGCCGTTTAAAACGGTTTGGGTCGTTTCGTCTGGCTTCGTCGCCCTTTTTCATAAAATGATGCGCAAAAAAGCCAGCAATGCCAATGCCGACAATCGTACCGATGCCAATGGGGATTAGGGATAACGCCGCTCCGCCCTGCAAAGCCTCGTTCAAATCCTGTGCCGCATCCAATAAAACTGCTGTTGTTCCAATATCGAACATTCGTCTCCCTCCTCATAATTTTTGTTCTATTATGGCATAAAAAAGGCTTTTTTGCAAGGAAAACGCCACCCTTGCAGGCGCATCTGCACCTCTTTTACATCCTTTTATCCTTTTCCAGAACGGCATCGAAGGCCTTTGTCAGTGTTGCCTCAAAGCCATTTGCCTGCAATGCGGCTACGCCCTCGATGGTTGTGCCGCCGGGGGAGCAGACCTGATCCACCAGAGACATGGGATGCTCGCCGCTTTCGAGCACCATTTTCGCACTGCCCTCTACGGTTGCCGCCGCGATTTCCAGTGCCTGCTTCTTGGACATGCCTGCCTTGACTGCGGCGCGCGCCAATGCGTCCATATAAAGATAGGCGAACGCAGGGGCAGAGCCTGCCAGAACGGTGAAAATGCCGAATTGGCTTTCCTCCACCTCGATAACCGCGCCAATAGTTGCAAACATTTCCTTAACAACGGCTTTTTGTTCCGCCGTTACCAGTGCGTTGGCACAAAGACCACTGGTTGCTGCGCCGATTTTTGCATTGATATTCGGCATAATACGGACAACCGGTGTCCCTTCGGGCAATAGCTCCGCCAGATATGCCAGCTCCTTTCCTGCCGCAATGGAAACCACCAAGGGCTTCTTTGCCGCAATTTCCTCCTTTAACGCAGGCAGAACAGCCGCCAGAATATGCGGCTTCACCGCAAGCACCAGTACATCGCTCGCCGCTACAACCTCCGCCGCCGTTGTCACCGCAGTTGCGCCGCAGGTTTCTGCCAGCCTCCGGGCAGAGGTGCCGGATTTGCTTGTGATGAAAATATCCTTACCGTCATAGCTTTTTGTACCGATGGTCATGCCCCTGATGATGGCGCTTGCCATATTGCCTGCGCCGATAAACCCAAATCGCATGGAATCTCCTCCTTCGCTTCTTCCTTTATAAAAAATATAAAAAGAAAAGGTCGGGAACACCGACCTTTTGTCTTTGTGACTTCCTAATTTAACGGTACTATAAACTACCCTTTCTGTCAATCACGGAAAATATATATTATTCGTTTGAAATTTTAATTTCTGAAGGAAATTGAAATTTCGTATCGGGTTCCAAGGGAATGATTCCCTTGGCAGGGGAACTGGGGACAGCGTCCCCAAGGTTTTAAGCTTAGCAGATTACATTCTGGGGCTTGCCATCCTCCCATTTCAGGATGTTTTCGCTCACAATCTGTGCTCTGGTAAACAGCGCTTCATGAGACGCGAATGCAACGTGAGGGGTTACCACAGTGTGCTTGCTGTGCAGCAGAGGATGCTCCGCAGGAACGGGAGGCTCCATTTCAAATACATCAATGCCTGCGCCTGCAATCCTTTCTTCATTCAAAGCCTTTGCCAGTGCTTCGCTGTCCACAACAGGGCCGCGCGCAGTATTCAGCAGGATTGCGTTTTTCTTCATGAGCGCGATTTCCTTTTCACCAATCAGACCCTTTGTTTTATCATTCAAAGGCACATGCAGGGAAACGATATCGCTCACCTTCAGCACCTCCTCCAGAGACAGATATTCGATGCCTGCACCCTGCATCTCAGGCTTTACAGTTCTGCTGTACGCAACAACCTTGCAGCCGAAAGCCTGTGCGATTTTTGCAACCTTGCTGCCGATGGCACCTGTGCCGACAACGCCGAAGGTTTTACCGAACAGCTCGCAGCCAACCAGACCTGCCTTTGTGCCTTCCTTACGGCAAACCGCATCACACGCAGGGATATTTCTCAGAACGGAGATTGCCAGACCGAATGCCAATTCTGCAACGGCATTTGTGGAATAGCCTGCCGCATTGCAAACGCAGATGCCTTTTTCCTTGCAGAAATCCACATCAATATGGTCTACACCTGTGAAAGCAACGGAAAGCAGCTTCAGATTCTTGCATTTTTCGATAACATTTTTACGGAAGGGCTGATTTGCGATGATGATGATATCGGCATCCTTGCCGCGTTCTGCCAGCTTATCCTGATCCTCCTCCTTTGTGTCATACGCCACAATTTCATGACCTCTTGCCTTCACTGCTGCGGTTGCTTCTGCCAGCTTTTCGGGTGTGATACCCAAGGGTTCGATAATAACGATTTTCATTGGAACAAGCCTCCTTATTGGGTGTGTTTTTTTATAGTAACTGCAATAAATTTCACTGTATAATGGTATGATAACGCAGTTTTTTCAAAAAAACAATAGCACTTGTGGAAAAAACAGAAAAAGTTTATACTATAGGAAAAATTCAGGGAAAGGAAGCGAAAAAATGAGCGTTTTATTTTTGGAATACCCCAAATGCAGCACCTGCAAAAGGGCGAAGGCATGGCTTACGGAAAACGGCGTTACCTTTGATGACAGACACATCGTAGAGGACAACCCCACAGCCGAGGAATTAAAGGCATGGTGGGAGAAAAGCGAACTGCCGCTCAAGAAATTTTTCAATACAAGCGGTCTGGTTTATAAGGAGCAGAACCTCAAGGAAAGGCTGCCCGATATGAGCGAGGAGGAACAGCTTGCCCTGCTGGCGACAAACGGAATGCTGGTGAAGCGCCCGCTGGTGATTGGGGAGGATTTTGTACTGATTGGATTCAAAGAGGCAGAATGGGAACGACTGAAATAAGTTTCCGCTTGACATGGATTTTCTAAAATCGTATACTATAAATAAGAAAAGGATTGTCGCTCGTGAGAAGGCGGTCAGTCCGTTGTGTTTGGTTTGACCGTCTAACTTTTGTTAGGCGGTCGTTTTATTTATCTCCCTGTTTTACACAGGGAGATAATCGCTACGATAAGTATTCCAAACTGGATCAAATCCGAGTATGTAACATAATTATTCATAGCATCACCCCCTTTGCAGAGAGTGACTGAACCGCCAAAGCAACAATCCTCTATCCCTATTTTACACAAAGTTTCCTATTTCGGCAAGGGGCATCAATCCTCCGCCGCTGTAATCTGCACAAGCTGACCGCCCTTGGGGTCGGCGGCAATCTGCCAGTTCTTTCCGTCCTTTTTCGCCTGGAAAACGTAATATTTCTTCTCGTTATTCTCATCCAAATTGAGCCAACGGTTAGACATCCAGGTATTATATTCCACATCCGTGAAGCCTTCCGCCGCAATCTTCTTTTCCACGGTTGGCAGGCTTGTCAGCCCCATCAGCTTTACGCCGACAAAGGTACCGACCAAAGTCATGACCGTCATCAGAACAACGATACAGGCAAGCAGGGAGTTTCCATCACAATCCGTTTTCTGCTTTTTGAGAATCCAAAAAGTCGGAATGTAAGCACACAAAAGCTGCACAAATACCAACCGAAATTCCTGTAAGAAAATTGCTCCGCCGATTGCCATAGCAATGAAAATACCGCTAAAGGCCCTTGTCCGTTTCTTCTGTTTTTCCGATGGCTGCTCCCATTCCGTTTTCCCCGCTGCGCTTCGCATCAAAAGCCCAAGGCCTACGCCGATTGCCGAACTGATGTATGCACCCGTTCCTGTGTTTACCACATCCCCGTAAAGCTTATCCTGCACGAGCCAAAGCACCGCGCACATCGCAATGACGCAGACAATGGCAACACTCATCAGCCGAGATTGCTTCTGCTCCTGTTTCGCTACGGTTTCTTCCCATTGTGTCAGTTTTCGTAAACCCATACGCTCTCCCTCCGTTTCGCCTCGTTCTCATTCTTCCGCAAAATACTACAGTAAGCCCTCCTTCTGCAAAAATGCCTTCAGCTCCAGTAAATCCGCATCATACACCGCCTGCAACGCGCGGTTATAAATGACCGCCGCAGGGTGATAAAGAGCAAACAGGATACGTCCGTCCGCCAGCGCGACAGGTCTGCCATGATAGTCCCCGATGACGGCTTTTTTCTCCCCTGTGACCGCCTTGAGGGGGACATTTCCCAGTGTAACAAGCACCTTCGGCGCAATCGTTTGGATTTCCGCCTGCAAAAAGGGCAGGAAAAACACAATCTCCTCCGCAGAGGGGGGACGATTCACCGCCTTGCCCGTTTTGGGGCTTTCCTTTGTTGGGCGCAGCTTGACTACGTTGGAAATATAAATCTCCTCTCGTTTCAGACCGACCACCTCCAGAAAGGCGGAAAGGTTCTTCCCTGCCTTGCCGACGAAGGGGCGGCCCTGCTTTTCCTCATCACCGCCGGGGGCTTCGCCAATCATCATCAGCAGAGGGGCTTCGGCACCCTCACCAAAGACGATGGTCTTTTCCCGATAGGGCGAGGTCTGCACAGCTGTCAGCAGGTTTTCCTGCAATTTTGTGATATGGTTCATAAAATTTCTCCTTTTTTCCACAGTTCAGATGGGTTATCCACAGGATGTAGGGGTTATCCACAGGATGTAGGGGTTATCCACAATATTTTTGGGGATAACTGATTCTGTAAACCCAAGATATAGTGTCTGTTTTTTCTTTTTCACGCAAAACTAACCGAAAATTCCTTGATTTTACGGCAAATCATAATATTCATCTTGTATTGCATAATTTTTCTGGGGATAAATACCCCCTTATCCACAGCTTTTTTGGGGATAACTCCACAGGTTATCCATAGCTTGTCCACAGCTTTGCTCATTTTTTGCGCAGAAGCAGGGAAAACACTGCAATGCCGCCCAGAAAACCGCCGATATGCGCGAAGTTATCCACGCCCTCCTGCAAAAAGCCGAACCCAATCGCCGTTGCCGCCAGAAGAAGCATGGTGGAATAATTCATACCCGTATACCGTGCGCCGCGCTTTTTGGTGAGCAGGAGCATTGCGCCAAGCAGACCATAGATTGCCCCCGATGCGCCGATGGAAACGCCTGCATTGCCACTGAACAGCACGCTGAACACGCCGCCGCAAAGCCCCGAAACCAGATACAGCACCAGAAATTTTCCCGTACCCAGAAGGCGTTCCGCCCGCACGCCGAAATAATAAAGATAAATGCTGTTGGATGCCAGATGGAGCAGTCCTGCATGGAGGAACATACAAGTAAAAAAGCGGTAATATTCGCCTGCGAGAATCCCCTCTCGGCTCAAACCATAGGCGGAAAGGATTTCCTCTCTCTGCCCCGAAAGCATGCACCACGCCAGAAGCGCCGCACAGATGACGAAAATCACTGCCGTTGCAACGGGTGTTTTCTGCTCCTTCGTATCCCTGAGAACGAGAACCTCCGGCTCCCTGCCTGCCGCCGCCGCGCGCAGAAGCTTCTCCACACCAAGAAGCTGTGTCGGCTGTCCCTGTGCGGCGGAAAGCCTGCCCGTTTCGGGCGAAAAATGCCAGAAAACACGATAGAGTTTGTTATCATAGGTCTGAAATGCAGTTTCCACAGAATCCACAGGCAAAATCCCTTCTTGGTTATCCACAAGGACGCTCAGCGCGACCACCCTTGTGCAATGAAATTCCTCGACACTGCCTTCCATTTTCCCCGCAAAATCGGCAAAGGTCATGTTTTCCTCGCGCCAGCCTTCCTCTGCCCCATCCAGCAGGCAGATGAGATACAGAACAGGGTTTTCCTCCTGCCAGTACCAGTTCTTTTTATTTTCTACCCTGCAAAAGCCCTTATGCTCCAGCTGCATTTGCAGGTGATTCCAAAATTCCACGGAGTTCTCTCCTCCTTTTGCTTGTTTTCCCCTATTTTATCATAAGAAGCACCTGCGTTTGTGAACAAAATTTAAAAATAGACGACAAAACAAAAAAACCTGCCGGGCGACAGGTTTATTCAGGTGTTACTCACAAGCTTTTTTCAGTTATCCACAAAGTTATCCACATTTTCAACAGATTTCTCCACAATGCCCTTCCGCTTCTACAAGAAAAAACTCAGCAGAAAAATACCTGCCACGCCGGGCAGCCCCAGAAATGCGGAAACCGCAAGCGTTGCGGCATTGATACCCACCGCCGCGCCAAGGCTTTTGCCCAGAAAGAGCAAAAACGCGCCCAAAACGGCAGAAATACCGCATTTGCACAGCATCCGCAGCGGTCTTGCCAGCGCAAGAAGCGCAAGCGCGAACAGACAAACAAAAATTGCACAGAACATGATTGCTTCCCCCGGTGTGTAATTCGCCATAAAGCCTTCCCCCTTTTAAATTGCCCTTCTCTGCACCCCGTTCGTCAGCCCCATTTTCTTCGCCGCCCTAAGAAAATATTCGTATTTTTTCTGCAGGGCAATGATTTCGTAAATATAGCTGTCGATGAGGCTCTCATCCGTCACATCCTCGAACGCACTTTGGGCACATTCCAGCTGTAATTGAATCCGCCGCAGGGTGGAAAGGATTTCCTCTCCTTCCAATTTAAGCCGTTCCCTTTGCATGGAAAAACCCTCCTTTTCCCTTTTAATATAGGCGAAAAAGGGGGTTTTTATTCCAAAAAATAATGGTGCCGACAAAGTCGGCACCGAAGTCAGAATCAGGATTCGCGCATTTGCAGTTGGTTCAGCTCCTCTGCGGTCAGCTCTCTGCATGCCCCCTCAGGCAAATCCGCAGGCAGATAGAGATTTCCCATCGCCAGACGGTGCAGGGAAACCACCTTTGCGCCGAAGCAGCCGAACATCCGCTTAATCTGGTGATAGCGGCCCTCCTGCAGGGTTACCTCGGCAGTTTTTTCGCCAAGAATGACAAGCTTTGCCGCCTTGCAGACACCATCATTGAGTGCCACGCCTGCCGCAAAGCCCTCCTGCATTTCCTTTGTAACTGGAATATCCAGCTCCACACGGTAAACCTTTTGGACATGCTTTCGGGGAGAAAGGATATTGTGCGCAAGAACGCCGTCATCCGTCAGAATCATCAGCCCTGTGGTATCCTTATCCAATCTGCCGGCAGGGAAAAGCTCTCTGCCCTTATATGCCTGTGGCACAAGCGCGAGAACGGTCGGCTGTGTTTTATCCTCGGTTGCGGAAACATAGCCCTGCGGCTTATGCAGCATGAGGTAAACCTGCTTTTTGAAAATGAGCGGCTTGCCGTCAATGGTAATGACGCTTGCTTCGGGGTCTGCCTTCCGAGAGGAGGAGGTCACAGCCTCCCCATCTACAGCAACCCGCTTATGCTTCACCAGATATTTCACATCACTGCGGGAATAAAGCCCCTGTGATGCTATGATTTTATCAATTCTTTCCATGCCGTTTCTCCTTTATTCCGCTTTTATTCCGCTAAAAACGCCTGCAGGGCAGGAAACGCCTTTTCCGCCTGTGTATAGCCATGCCGATAGAAATTACTCAGCTTCTGATAATCCTTCTCCAAACGCTTGACCTCGGGCTGCTCAGGGCGGATGACAAAGACCCTGCCTGCCGCTTCCATCTCGTGAATGAAATCAAGCGTAGCATTATATCGTTCGGGGCGATTGCGCATTGCCGCCGCAAAGGCAGGATATTTCTTTTCATTGCGCTTCGCCAGAAATTTTGTTCCCTTGGAAAGCTGCATCCGAAATTCCCTTCTTCTGGTTTCCACGATGACCACCTTATCACAGCCCCTTGCGAAGGCACGGCGGACAGAAATGGAATCCGCAACACCGCCGTCCGCATAGGGAATCCCATTGATGACAACGGCAGGCGTTGCACCGGGCAGGGCGGAGGATGCCATGCCGACATTCATCAGATAGCGGCGGTCTGTGCCGTAATCCGTCAGATATTCCGCCTGTCCCGTCAGGCAGTTTGTGGCGGTATATTCCCGTTCTATGGGGTTTCTGAAATACGCATCGAAATCAAAGAGATTATATTCTGTGGGCACCCTCCAGTAGATATTTTCCATATCGAACAGATGCCCTGTCCGAATGATATTTTTCAAGCCAAAATAGGCATATCGCTTATCCTTTGTGATAGTGGTATCACGGGAGCGTCCATGCTGTCCCGAAATAAAATTCATGGCATTGCCTGCGCCGGCGGAGGTGCCGATAACATACCGAAACGCCTTTCCCAAATCCTGTTCCATAAAATAATCCAAAACACCGGAGGTAAATACGCCGCGGTTTGCGCCTCCCTCCAGAACCAAGCCAATTTTCATAAGACCCTCTGCTCCTTTTTTCTATGTGAAATCAAAGTTTTGTTTACGAAAAAGCCGTCGGGAAAAGCTCCCAACGGCTTCATTATACCATTTTCTATCGGTATTTTATACCGGTTTTGCATTGTTTTGTGCAGCTCTTTCCCTTGCCAGCTCCTCCGCATGCAGCTTTGCGTTTTTCGCAATCTGCTTTGCTGTTTTTCTGGCATTGGATTTTCTCTTTCTTTCATTCATCCACATATACAGAACGGGGATGAAAATCAGCGTAACCACTGTGGACAGCGTCAAACCGAAGATAACCGCAATGGCAAGCGCCTGCATCATTTCGGAGCCTTCGCTCGTTGCCAGCGCCATAGGCACCATACCCAGAACGGTTGTCAGCGTTGTCATGAGGATGGGGCGCAGACGGCGCGGTCCTGCACTGGTCAGCGCGTCATAGCAGTTCATGCCGCGATCCATCAGCTGATTCGTATAGTCTACCAGAACGATACCGTTATTTACTACCATACCAATCAGCATGACAAAGCCCATCATGGCAGGCATGGTGATGGTATTGCCTGTAATCAAGAGACCGATAATCGCACCCGTAATCGCCAGAGGCATGGAGAACATCACGATGAAGGGATAGCGCAGGGATTCAAACTGGGATGCCATAATCATGTATACCAGCAGAACCGCTACCACCATTGCAATTTCCAGACTGCGGAAGGTATCATTCATTTTTTCCATCATGCCGCTGAATTCGTAGGTGCAGCCATCGGGCAGCTCGATATCCGCCATAGCCTTTTCTACCAGCTTCTGTGCCTCACTGGTGCTCATGTTATCGGCATTTGCGCTGATGGTAATATAGTTCTTCTGGTTTTCACGCATGATGGTGGTTGCGCTTTCGTCCATCGTTACGGTAGCGACATCGCTCAGAGGAACCTGTGTACCATAAGCAGAGGTTACGGTCAGATTATTCAAATCCGTCAGATAATTTACGCTGTTCGTATCATAGCGGATAACAACGTCGATTTCTGTGCCGTCCAGCTTATACTGGGTTGCAGTGGAGCCGGAGATGGCTGTACTCAGCGCACCGGCAACAGATGCGGTCGTAATGCCATACTGGGATGCCTTTGCGCGGTCAATCGTTACCTTTGCTTCGGGAACGGTATCCCCTGTAGAGCCCTCCACGTCGGAAAGACCGTCTACCTCGGAAAGCTTATCAACCAGCTCATCCTCCACATCAACCAGTGTTGCGGCATCGTAGCCATATACATTCATCGTCACATCGGCAGATGCCAGAGAGCCCATTGCAGAATCGGAGGAGGATACGGTAATATCCGCACCGGGGATATCCGCCAGCAGCTTTTCAATATCGTCACAGACCTCCTCTGTAGAACGCTTTCTATCCTTCGCATCCACAAGGTTCATGGTGATGGAGGCAGAGTTTGTGCCGGAGCTGAGCATACCGGAGCCGACATTGGCATAAACCACATCCGCTTCAGGGATATCCTGCAAGCGATACAGCACCTCAAGGGTGGTTTCCTCTGTGGTATCCAGATCCGTACCGTTCGGCAGGTCTACGGAAATGGTGGCAACGCCTTCATCCATGCTCGCCATGAAGTCCATCCCTGCAAGGGGAATACTGCAAAGGCTGAGAATGAATACCAGAAGCACCGTCAGAACCGTTTTCTTTCTATGGCGCAATGCCCATTTCAGCAGCTTTTCATATTTTCTGGAAAGGGTATCAATCGCGCCCTCCCAATGATCCAGGAAGGAAAGGAACTTGAGATTCTTCCAAACGAAGGTTTTTGTTTCTCTCTTTAACAGGAGCGCACATGCCATAGGCACGAAGGTCAGCGCAACCACAACGGATGCAATCAGCGCATACATAATGGTAAAGGAAAGGTTTTTCATCATGGCACCGGTTGTACCGCCGATGAGTGCCATAGGCAGGAATACAGCTACGGTTGTCAGCGTTGAGGCGATAATTGCCATGGAAACCTCTTTCGCACCGATTTCCGCCGATTCTGCGGCAGTGTAGCCTCTTTCGTAATACTGATAGATACTATCCAGAACAACGACGGAGTTATCTACCAGCATACCGATACCAATCGCGACACCACCCATGGAAATCATGTTCATATTGATATCCGTCACATACATCAGGGCAAAGGTTGCCATGATGGACGTAGGGATGGAAACGGCAATGATACCTGCCGTTACTGCGTTTTTCAGGAACAGCAGCAGAACGAAGAACGCAATGACTGCCGCCAAGAGTGCTGTCTCTGTGATATTGGACAGGGACATTTCAATATAATCGGAGGTATCGGACAGCATATCAATTTCCAGTTCGGGATAATCCCGCTGTAATTTTGCAATTTCGTCCTTCAGGGACTGGCTGACCTTAACCAGATTTGCCGTGGACTGCTTATCCACAGAAAGCAGAATCCCCTTTTCACCGTTGATATAGGTGAAGGAATCTCTATCCGCTTCGACCTGCTCAACCTTTGCAACGTCACTCAGATGAATAACTGCGCCGGTAGAGGTGGGAATCGGCAAATTATTGATTTCCTGCACGGAAGTAAATTCACCGATGGTACGCACGGCAACGGTTGTGTTGCCCTGTGTCAGGTCACCGGAAGGCAGGTTCATATTTTCTGCTGCCAGCAGACCGGAAAGCGTAGAGGTTGTCAGTCCGTAGCCCGCCAGCTTGACAGGGTCAACGGTAATACGCACCTCATTGGTGATACCGCCGGAAAGGCTGGCAGAGGCAACGCCCTCGATACGCTCCAAACGATTGACTACGTTATCCTCCAGAAGGTCATTCAAGGACTCCAGATCCATATTTTCCGCCTTTACGCCGATGGTGATTGGCATGGCATTGATATCCATTTTAATCACCATAGGATCGCCTGCTGCATCGGGCAGGGTGGACTTCATCTGGTCGATTTTATCTCGCATATCCACCGCAGCCATGTCGATGTCCGTACCGTCCACAAACTGCAGCAGCACCATGGACGAGTTGGTTGAGGAATAGGAGGTAACTGTATCCACATTTGCGATGGAGCCAAGGCTTTCCTCCATTGGCTTGGAAATAAGCTCCTCGATTTCCTCAGGGGATGCGCCCACATAGGTTGTCATAACAACGGCAATAGGCAAATCCATATCGGGCATCAATGCCTGATCCAGATTAAAATAAGAAACGATACCCGCGATAAATACCATCAGCGTTACCATAATAGTCGTTACGGGCTTTCTGATACAAAGCTTGGAGAACATTTATTTTATTCCCCCTTTTCTGTTGTTTTTGTTTTTTCTTTTGTTTTAGCAGCGGTATTGGCAATCGTAACCTCCTCGCCATCAGAAAGGTAGGTCTGCCCTTTGGTTACAACATTATCGCCCTTTTTCAGCCCGCTTTTGATTTCGATGGTATCCTCTGCTTCGATACCCAGCTCAACTGCTGTCTTTTTCGCCTTGCCATTATTGATGACATAAACATAGGTTTCGTTATCCTTTTCAATGACTGCATTTCTGGGCAGAAGGATGGTATCATCGGAGGCTGCCATGGTAAAGGAAACCTCTGCCATCATGCCGGATTTGATTTTGCCGTCCTTATTATCCAGCTCCACCTTTACGGTATACATGCCTGTCTGCTCTGCGGCAGGGGCAATCGTTGCAACCGTGCCTGTCAGCGGTGTTTCGGATGCTGCTGTCATAAGGACAGATACTTTATCGCCAACCTGAATGGTATTGAGCACCTGTTCGGAAACGCTGACCTCAACCTTGATGGTAGACAAATCCATAACCGTATATGCAGGGGCTGCCTGAGAGGCAAAACTGCCCTTCTCTACCCCTCTGGTCGCAATGACACCCGTCATGGGAGAGGTAACGGTGCAGTCGCTGATATTCTTTTTCAGGTTATCCATCTGCACCTGAATGGAGGCAAGCTGTGCATCCGCGGATTCATACGCATATTTAATCTGATCAAATTCATTTTTGGAGATAATCTCCTCATCATACAGGAGTTTATTGCTGTCGTATGTACTTTTTGCATTATCGCGTCCCAGCTTTGCGGCATTGTAGCTTGCCTGCAGAGAGCGCATGTTATTTTGCAAATCGGTGCTGTCTACGGTAAAGAGAACCGCGCCCTGACCAACCTTATCGCCAACATCATAATTGAAGCTCAGCACCTTGCCGGGAACGGTAGGCACAACGGAAACCTCCTTCGCAGGGGCTGCCTTACCGGTATAGGAAAATTCGCTTGCAATATCCCCCTTACCGACCGTTGTTACCTCAACGGAGCGCAGGGTCTTTTCCTCCTCTACCTCTTTCTTGCCGCAGGCTGTGCCAAGTGCCATGCACAGCGCAAGTGCAATCAAAATACGCTTTTTCATTCTTTCCATCCTCCTGTATTGAATAATTCCAATAATTCCTGTACTTTTGTATAAATCTGCATACGCCGATGCGCATCCATACAGTCAAACACAACCGCAGCCGTTTCTGCCAGAAGCTCTACCATTTCCTGAACTGCCGATTCGCCCTTCGTTGTCAGAGAAATATAAATCTTTCTGCCGTCATCGCCATCCTTTGCCGCTTTTTTCTGCACAAAGCCGCCTGCCTCCAGCTTGGAAAGCATTAAGGACAGACTGCCCTTGCTGACATGCAGCCGCGCGGATAAAGCCGACACCGTATCCAATTCCGGATTACTGTATAAAAAACCAAGCATCTGCGCCTGATGCGGTGTCAGCCCCAGCTCCTCTATCCTCTTGGCAACCTTACCCTCTGTGGCATACGCTTTATTCCAGCTGGACATTTCCGTAGCCAAACGCATCATGCTGGTCACGATAGCCTTACCTGTAACAGCCTCCATTTTTTTACTCCTCTCCCCGAAATCCCTTCTCTTTGTGCAATATGAATTGATTTTAATATAAAACTAATTATAAGTCAATTATTTTTAAAGTAAAACTAATCTTTCTCTGGTAAATCGGAAAATAGTATGCTAATATGGGTTACAATTATAAATGAAACTAGAAGAAAGTGCCAAGAAGGGGCAAGCCAAAAGGGGAATTTTTCTCATTTTTCCGGCAAAATCCCTACGAAACCATTACCAAACCTTATTTTACTATAACCTACACTTATCGGAGGCTTGATTTTTATGAAATTTCGTGTGCTCAGCGACAGCTCCTGCGACATCACAAAGGAGCAGGAGGAACGATACCACATCGGCATCATTCCATATTATGTTTCCATGGATGGCGTGCATTATAAAAAAGACCGTGTAGAAATCACCGCGGAGGAATTTTACAGGGAAATGGCGGAAAATCCCGGCGTTTATCCAAAAACCTCCACCCCCACGCAGGTGGATCTTTATCATTTCTTTCTGCCCTATGCAAAGGCAGGCGAGCAGGTGCTTTATTTCAACTTGACTGCAAAATTCAGCAGTTCCTATCAGAGCATTACGCTGATTGCGGAGGAGCTGATGGAGGAATACCCTGCCTGCAAAATCATCGTAGTTGACAGCTATTCCGCGACGGTGCAGGAGGGGCTTCTGGTGACAGAGGCGGCAAGAATGGCAGAGGACGGGCTGACGCTGGAGGAAGCGGCAAAGCGCATCGAAACGCTGAAAATGACCTCCCGTATTTTCTTTACCACCGCAGACCTTTCCTATCTGCAAAAGGGCGGACGCGTGGGCAAGGCAATGATTCAGGTGGCAAGCATGCTGAAAATCAAGCCCATGATTCAGCTTTATGAAGGGGAGCTGCAGGCGGCAGGCATTGTGCGCAGCAGAAAAAAATCCCTGCAGCGCTTTATTGACGATACCAAGCGATTTTTCAAGGATAAGAATATCAACGATTACCGCATCTGCACAGGCTATGGCTATGACAAAGAGGAATTCAATGCCCTTTATGCGGAGGTGGTCAAGGAAATGCGGCAGCTTGGCTTTCAGGGCGAGGTGGAGCAATATCACATCGGCTGCACGATTGGCGTGCATACAGGGCCTACCCCCATCGGTATTGCTGTCATCAGAAAATATGACGCATAAAAGATATGCCGAAAACAGGATTTTGACTTGTTGAACGTCTGAAGGATATGCTATACTTTTTATCAGACAATGAAACAGACAAGAAAGGGATGGACATAACATGAAAAAAAGAATTTTTGCACTGCTTGCAATTCTGACACTGCTGCTGGTTGGCTGCGGCAATGATGATACAACGGTTTTTGATAAGGTGAATACCATTGACGGCGTAACGCTGACCCTGAAGGAGGATACGCTGAAGGCATCCAAGGCTACCTTTGTTCTGAAAAACGATTCCAACAGGGCTGTGGAATTTGATCCTGCGGAATATCATCTGGAAACGAAGAAGGGTGATGTTTGGAAGGAAAACATCGGCACAAGGGTGTCCCAATGGAAACGGGACGAAACGGAAACCCTGCCCGCAGGCGAATCTCTGGAAACAACAGTGGAGTGGAAGGGGCTTTGCGGCACAATCGGCAAGGGCGAGCATCGGATTATTCTGATTGTGGATGAGCAGCCGATTGCATGTGAATTTGAAAAAGATTAAAAATTAAGCTGAAAAAAAGCCCCTATCCATTCGGATAGGGGCTTTCGTTATGTAGCTGATTTCGACTTAAGCGTTAGCCTTCAATCGCAATCTGGCTTCTCTGTTCGATTGCTTCGGGAGCCTTCTTGGACAGGCTGACTACCAGAACACCGTCCTCATATTTTGCCTTGACATCATCGGGTTTCAAAGCATCGCCTACATAGAAGGTACGGCTGACTGTGCCGGAATACCGTTCCTGACGCAGGTATTTGCCCTTGCCTGCCTGTTTATCGGCATGCTTTTCTGCGGAAACGGTCAGATAGCCATTTTCCAGATGTACCTGAATTTCGTCTTTCTTGAAGCCGGGCAGGTCAATGTCTGCCTCAATCGCATCTTCTGTTTCTCTTACATCGGTACGCAGCAGATGTTTTGCGTGCTTGCCATACAGGAAATTGCCTTTCCCGAAGTACTCTCTCATCAGTGGAGTATCTGCCCAATCTTCATCAAATAAGTTGTCGCCCAAATAATTATGCATCATCATAAGTCATATCTCCTTTCAAAAGATACTTAAAAATTGATTTGCACAATCGGTTCAAATCCGATGTGTTGATTGAGAACAAGAGAAGATATCTTCTTGATTTTTCTCTCTCTCTTTTGTTCGAGTACAATATAGCACCGGATATTAGCACTGTCAAGAGGCGAGTGCTAATATTAACAAAAACTTAACATAATTATTTTGATAAAGAAATGGTGAGAATTCTCCATTGAAAAAGCTTTGTATTTCCTACAATTTTATTCCATATTCCTCTCATATTGATTTACATAATATTATATTTTGCCCTATGAATTTTTCGGAAAATTTTCAAAAAAACGAAAAACAGCGGAACTATTTTCATTTTCCCTCGTCCAATAAAAACCAATATTCGATATTTGAAAGGAGTGTATGTATTATGAAGAAATGGGCAAGAGGATTGGTCGTATGTGCGGCGGCGGCAGTATTATCCATCGGGGCGGCATGCATGGCGTATGCGGCTGAAGGCGAAATCAACGTAAACGGTACGGGTGTGGTGCAGGCAGACCCCGATACAGCGGATATCTCCCTTGAAATCAGCACAGACGGCAAAGCAGCGCAGGCGGCACAGAAGGAAAACAACCGCATTACCGCGGCAGTGACAAAAGCCATGACCGACCTAAATGTAAAAAAGGACGATATCGTAACGGCGTATACCTCCGTATACCCCACCTATCGTTACAATGACGAAACAGGCAAGCGCACCATCACAGGCTACCATGCAGAAACCCATTTGCAGGTGAAAACAAAGGACATCAACAACACAGGCAAATATATTGATGCGGCATTGCAGGCAGGCGCAACCGGCACAAACGGCGTTTCCTTCTCCATCGCAGACCAGAGCAAATATTACGGGCAGGCATTGCAGGCAGCTGTGAAAAATGCAGAAAAATCCGCAGCCGCAATCGCGCAGGCATACGGCAAGCCTTTGGGGACAGTGAAAAACGTCAGCGAGATTTCCAGAAATTACTATTATATGCATACCGATTCCAATGCAAAGAGCAGCATGATGGCAACAGAGGATGCTGTGGCAGACGGCGGTCTCGGCACAACCATCAGCTACGGCAAAATTGAAATTACCGCGAATATCTCCGTTACTTATGGGTTTTAATGGATTTCGGACAGATTGGAATTGAATTTTGGACGACAGAAAGCCCTCTCGGTTCTCACCGAGAGGGCTTTTTTATGCGCCGATGCTGATTTCCGCTCCATCGGCACCCTTCCCCTTTTCCGTCCACAAAGCTGCCCATAAAGACAAAAGGTTGCCAAAATTACACCCGAACAGGAACCTCTTTGTTCCGAAAGGAAACCACTTCTATTTCTTACTTTCCACGATTCTACAGGCTTCTTTTCTATAAAGCTCCATTTTCTCTTGCATTTTTGGCGAAGCACTTTGTATAATGCTAGTATACATCGTACACCGATGTACGATACAAGTCCTTTTCTGCATTTTTGGGGGTACCTTTTATGAAAAAAGAGAAAAATTTATTTTCGATTGGCGAAATTGCAAAAGCACTCGGTGTGACACGCCGCATCATTCTCAACTATGAGCAGCGCGGACTGATTCAGCCGGATATCAAGGAAGGCACTACCGGCAACCGCTACTATACCATCGACAGCTTCACGAAGCTGCGCAGCATCCGCATCTTTCAGAATCTGGGGCTTTCTCTGGATGAAATCCGCGCATATTTCAACGATTCCTCCGATATTCTGCCGCTGATTCGCCGTCTGGAAAAGCTGCGCGATGAGCTGAATCTGAACATCGAGAAGCTATATGAACGGGTGCAGACAGGCGAGGCACAGATTAAGACCATCCGACTGGAGCGGCAGCGCATCTACCGCCGCAGCTATCACAGCGAAACGATTGCAGAGCGAACGGTGGCACTGCGGAATACCGCTTTAGAGGCCATGCATGCCTACGGGACAGATACCACGCGGCGGATGTACTTCACAGAATACCCTATCACCGCAAAGGCAGAGGTTTCCTTCTGCGTGGCGATTCCGCCCGAAAGCGAGGGGGAATTTGTCGAATGGACAGAGTCCATGCCTGCGCTCTGTATTTATCACCACGGGGCGTATGAGGAGATGTATGACGTGGTGCAAAAGCTTTTGGAATATGCCAAGGAAAACGGCTTAGAGCCGCGCGGTATGGTGCGGAACACCTATCTGGAGGGGCCGCCGCAGCATAAGGACCCGCACAAGTTTATCACACAGGTGGCACTGCCATTAGGCTAAGTCGAAATCAGGCTTTCTCTGCAGCACAAATCAGGGAAAGCCTTTTTTAATATTCCTGCTTCAGCCTTCTGAGGATTTCCACATCCGCAGGGCAGAAGGGGTAAGCATCAATCTCCTTTGTGGTGATCCAGCGGATATCGTGATGCTCCAGCTTCTGCGGCTCGCCCTCTGCGATTTTCGCATGAAAGAGCGTCAGATGGACGGTCAAATCGGGGTATTCATGCACAACCTCCATGAAAACCGCGCCGACTGCGACCGTAATGCCGAGCTCCTCCCGACATTCGCGGATGAGTGCCGCTTCCTTTGTCTCTCCCTGCTCCACCTTGCCGCCGACAAATTCCCACAAAAGCCCTCTTGCTTTATTTGCAGGACGCTGACAGGCAAGAAATTTATTTCCGTTCCAAATGAGTGCCGCTACCACTTCTGTCATACCGTTCTCTCCTTCCGTTTTTCCTTTCATTATAAAAGCCGCAGGGGGGAATTGCAAGGCTCGCCTTTCGTTCTGTTTTCCGCCCCTTTCTCATAGAATAGCAAGAGGAAAGGAGGCAGCTATCGTGCAAAAAAAGAACAAAGGAGCCTTAAATCTGGCAGGTCTGGTACTTTTTCTGCTGGCACTGCCCTTCTTCTTCGGCATGGGGGGCGGCGCATTTGCCATGGCGGAGGTTCTGCCGGGACAAGCTGCGGCTTCCTTCCTCCCTTACACAGAAAAGACAGAATCGCTTTCCGCAAAGGTTTTCGGTACGAAGGATGTGGAATTTTCCCAAACACCTGCCGTCACCAAGGGCGGACGCACGCTTTCTGTTTCCGCAGAGGAGATGGCAAGGCTCAGGGATTTTTCCTACCTCAGAAGCAGCTATTACATCATTGACAGCCGTACCGCCCTGCTTCCCTCGGACATTGACGCAGAAGAAGCATTGGAGTTTGATTTTAGCATAAAAAAGACCACGAAGGAGCCAAAAATATTGATTTTTCATACCCATGCCCACGAAGGCTTTGCCGACAGCGACATGAGCAAGGGACTTTCCGAGGGCATCTGGGGCGCAGGAGAGGAGCTGAAGCGGATTCTGGAGGAGGAATATGGCATCGGGGTACTGCATGATGACGGGCAATATGACGTGGTCAACGGCAAGGGGCAAATCACAGGGGCATACGAGCGAATGGAGCCGCCGATTCGTAAAATTCTGGCGGAGCATCCTTCCATTGAGGTCTGCATCGACCTGCATCGGGACGGCGTGGGGGACAGCACACGGCTTGTGACGAACATAAACGGCAAGCCCTGCGCGCAGGTGATGTTTTTCAATGGGCTTTGCCGCCTGAATAAAAACGGCACAACGCAGGCAATCAGCGGCTTGGAGAACCCGTATTTAAAGGAAAATCTTGCCTTCAGCCTACAGATGAAAACAACGGCGGATGCGCTTTACCCCGGCTTCAGCCGCAAAATTTATCTCAATGCGTATCGGTTCAGCCTGCACATGCTGCCGCGTTCTACACTGATTGAGGTCGGCGCGCAGACAAATACGAAGGCGGAAATATGGAATGCTATGGAACCGTTGGCAAAAGCACTCGCAAGCGTGCTAACGGAGCAGTAGGCGAAAGCGGATTTCAGCTTGAAAAACAGTTTTTGCTAAAATAAAACGAACCGATTCTGCCATATTAAAATTATGACAAAAAGATTTCTAATATTCGGCTGCTTAGGCTGGTGCATCGAAATCCTCTGGACGGGATTCCATTCCCTGCTTCTGGGAGATGGCGCACTCACAGCGAAAACATATTTATGGATGTTTCCCATTTACGGTGCGGCGGCGTTTGCTTCGCCTCTATTTCTGGCGGTACGGAAAAGCTGTCCGCTTTGGCAGAGGCTTGGGCTATACAGCGTGACCATCTTTCTGGTGGAATTTGCCGCAGGAGGGCTGATTCGTCTGGCAACAGGCGTTTGCCCTTGGGATTATGGGAACAATCCCCTTTCCGTTCTGGGGTTAATCCGTCTGGATTACGCGCCGCTCTGGGCAGCCTTGGGGTGTTTTTTCGAGGAGGTCAGCTTGCTTCTGGCAAAGAAAGGAGAATTGGCGTAGGGCATTGCAGTTCCGATTGATTTCTGCTAGAATAATGCAGGTTACAGAGCAAAAAACAAGGAGAAATTGATATGGATACATTGAAGCAAAGCATCATCCTCTTCGATCTGGACGGCACATTGACCGATTCTGAGGAAGGCATCATCCGTTCCACGCAGTATATGCAGGAAAAAATGGGACAGCGCATCTGGTCTGCGGAGGAGCTGCATTTTATCGTAGGACCGCCGCTGATACAGTCCTTTACGAAGGAATTCGGCATGGCGCAGGAAATGGCGGAAAAAGCCGTTGCCATCTTCCGCGAACGCTATGCAACGATTGGGCTGTTTGAAAACAGCGTGTTCCCCGGCGTGGTAGAGCTGTTGCAGGCACTGCGAAAAAAGGGAAAACGCCTTGCTGTTGCAACCTCGAAAAAAGAGGACTTAGCAGTGCGGATTCTGGAGCATTTTGAAATTGCGGACTATTTTGAGGTCATCGGCGGCGACAGGAGAGAGGTCGGCAGGGACAATAAGGCGAAGGTCATTGATTATGTGCTGGAGACCATGCAGGCGAAGAAGGACGATGTCATCATGATTGGGGACAGAAAATTCGATATCGAGGGCGCACATGCCATCGGGATTCCCTGCATTGCTGTGGAGTACGGCTATGGGGACAGGGATGAGTTTGAGGCGCATGGCGCGGATTATATTGCAAAAACCACGGAGGATGTGGAAAAACTGTTTTAAGAGAATTTACAAAAAAGGAGCTGAAAAGCTCCTTTTTTGATGGGCGCAGGGGAATCACCTCTCGTGGGTAAGAAAAAGCAGCGGCGCAAGCGCCGATTGGGCGCAGTCGCGCAAAAGTTTTGCTTGGACAACATCAGTGCTGCGCCCGTTTAGAACCTTCTCGGCGAAACTAAGGCTTTCTTCCTTACTTTTTATGCTAAAAAGTAACAAAAACTTGGAACCCGTTTCGCTATGGGTTCCAAACCTCCGCAACCGAGGAAAGGGCAACAAGGTTTCCCTTTCCAAACCCTTCCCCACAGACCCGAAAGGGTATAGAGAAAAGCGGCGCAGATGCGCCTGCAAATATTTTATGCAACAAAATTGTAGCTTTTCAGAAAAATCAAGTCATTTTCTGTTATGCTTTTAAAGAAAACGGAGGTGCCTGATTTGGAAGAATTGCATTGTAACCTGAGAAAATTAGAACAAATGTGCTATAGATATGATTCCATCTGTGCCTTGGTATGCTTGTTAAAAGATGCTTTGTGGCAGAACGAGGAAGTACTGAATAAGCAATACACAGAAGGTTCCGCATACATCAGTGACCAGATGATTATATTTCAAACGGAATTTCAAGAATTACTGGAAGATTTATTTGCAGCCTACAAAGGATTGAAAAATTCAAAATAGCCTGCCCGAAGGACGGAAAGCAAGCTATGCCGGAAAGGCACTTTATACTGCCCGAAGGGGCTTGTGGGGAGGGGATATCCAAGGGGAACATTGTTCCTCTTGGACCTCCTGTGGGGGTCCGGGACCCATTGAGGAGGGGTCCCGGGTTTTTGTTACTTTTTAGCATAAAAAGTAAGGAAGAACGCCCCTGTTTCGCCAAAATAGTTCCAAACTGGCGCAACACTCATGTTGCCCAAGCGAAACTTTTGCGCGAATGCGCTCAACCAGTGCGAAGCACTGCTATTCTTGGCGCAACTGCGCCCAATCGGCGCTTGCGCCGCTAATTCTCCCCTTCTCAAATCCCCTTCATCGTCAACGCTATCCGCTTTTTCTGCAAATCCACCGACAGCACCTTCACTCGCACCACATCCCCCAGCCGCACAGCCTCAAGCGGATGCTTGATGAATCTATCGCAAATCTGGGAAATATGCACCAAGCCATCCTGATGCACCCCAATATCCACAAACACGCCGAAATCAATCACATTTCGCACCGTTCCCGTCAGCACCATGCCCTCCTGCAAATCCTCCATGGAAAGCACATCACTGCGCAGAACAGGGGCAGGGGCATCCTCACGGGGATCTCGTCCCGGCTTTTCCAGTTCACGCATGATATCCTCCAAGGTTGGCACACCGATTCCCAGCTCTGCCGCTGTTTTTTCTGGGGATTTGATTTTCTTTGCCAAGCCGCCGACCCTCTTTGCCGCAACATCCGCCAAGCCATAGCCGCACAGCGCAAGCAAGCCCTCCGCCGCTGCATAGCTTTCGGGATGTACCCCCGTTCTGTCCAACGGCATTTCGCTATCTGGCAGCCGCAAAAAGCCGGCGCATTGCTCGTATGCTTTCGGGCCAAGCTTTGCTACCTTTAAAAGCTCCCTTCTGACAGTAAATTTCCCATGCTCCTCCCGATATTTAAGGATATTTTTCGCCACTGTTGCGTGAATGCCTGCCACATAGGAAAGCAGTGCCGGGCTTGCCGTATTCAAATCCACCCCGACGCTGTTTACACAATCCTCCACCACGCCGCCGAGTGCCTCGCCGAGACGCTTTTGGTTCATATCATGCTGATATTGTCCCACACCGATGGATTTCGGGTCGATTTTCACCAGCTCTGCCAAGGGGTCTTGGATTCTTCTGCCGATGGAAACCGCGCTTCGTAGCGAAACATCATAATCGGGAAATTCCTCCGCGCCCAGCTTGGATGCAGAATATACCGATGCCCCTGCCTCATTCGCAATGATATACTGCACCCTCCGCTTTGTCTTTTTCAGCATTTCCGCCACAAAAAGCTCCGATTCCCTTGAGGCTGTGCCGTTGCCGATGGAGATTAAATCCACGCCGTATTTCTCAATCAGGCCAAGCAGCTTTTTCTCCGCCTCGGCGGTTTTATTCTGCGGCGGTGTGGGATAAACCACAGTGGTTTCCAAGGGCTTGCCCGTTGTATCAATCACCGCAATCTTACAGCCTGTGCGGTATGCAGGGTCAAGCGCAAGCACAACCTTTCCGCTGATGGGCGGCTGCAATAAAAGCTGTCTGAGGTTTTCCCGAAACACGCCAATGGCGGCTTCCTCCGCTTTTTCCGTCAGGTCATTGCGAATTTCGCGCTCCAGTGAGGGCGCAATCAGCCGTTTGTAGCTATCCGCGATAACCCCACGCAGAATATCGGCGGTATCACTGCTTCTGCGGATGAGCCTTCTCTCCATCCTTTGCAGCAGCTTTTCCTCCTCCCCTTCGATTTTCACGGAAAGGAAGCCCTCCTTCTCGCCGCGGTTCATTGCCAGAACGCGATGCCCCGCCGCTTTTTTGAGCGGCTCCCGATAGTCATAATACATTTCGTAGACGGAGGGTTCGTCCTTCGTTTTTTTGGAAACAATCGCGCCGCATTTTATCGTTTCCTCGCGCAGCAATTTTCGTAAATCGGCATCATCCGAAAACTGCTCCGCAAGGATGTCCATTGCGCCATTTATTGCGTCCAAAACGGTGTCCACTCCCTGTCCACTGTCCACAAAGGCTTTTGCCGCTTCCTCCGGCGTACCGATGAGCTTCTGCCCCCAGATAATATCCGCCAAAGGCTGTAAGCCCTTCTCCTTCGCAATCGACGCTCTGGTGCGGCGTTTCGGGCGAAACGGGCGGTAGATATCCTCGATTTCCGTCTGTGTTTGGGCGGCATCCAGCTTTGCCGCAAGTGCATCTGTCAGCCTGCCCTGCTCGGCAATAGCTGTCCGCACCTGTGTCCGCCTGTCCTCCAGATTGCGGAGGGCTGTCAGCCGCTCGGAAAGCTGCCGAATAATCTGGTCATCCAGAGAGCCTGTCATTTCCTTGCGGTAGCGGGCGATAAAGGGGACGGTGTTGCCCTCATCCAGCAGCCTTACGGTATTTTCCGCCTGACTCTGCGTTATTCCAAATTCTTCCCGTAATTTCCTTATAATATCCATACGATTTCTCCTTCTCTGTGGGACTCTGTCCCACACCCTGACAGGGGAATGATTCCCCTGTACCCCCATTCGCAGAAGCATACGCTTCTGCAACTGCGCCGCAGGCAAATAAAAAGTTTCGGTCAAGCCTTTTCAAAGGCTTGTAGGGTGCAGGGGCAAAGCCCTGCAAGGGTTTAACGGTAATTCTCCCAGATTTTGTTCAATTCTTCCTTACATTCCGCCGCGGAGACTGTCAGCCGATAGGCTCTTTGCGCGCCGCCCTCCTCTCGCTTTGCCAGACCGCGCTCCATCAGATATTCCAGATGCGCAATGGTTTCCCCCACGGCGAACCACCGCTGCGACAAGGGGAACTCCTCCCATGTTTTGCCGCGCATCGACCATTTCAAGTGCGCCGCAATCGCTGTTGCATGGCTGTTCGGCTGTGCCTCCAGTGCGTTGACCGTTTCGCAAAGCCGCGTCAGATGATGCTCCACAATCTGGTTAATGCGGACGTATACATCCATTTCGTTTTTCCGATGGGCAGGCAATGCCGTTTCCATTGCATAGCCGCGGATTTTGACAAGGCTGTCCAGATAATTCCCCAGTGCATCGCGCATATCCTTCCACTGGGTAATATTCGGCGTAATATCAAACAAAATATGATCTGCGGTGAACATCAGCTTTTTCTCCGCGCAGTACAGACACATCTGTCCCGGTGTGTGCCCAGGAACAGACACACAGGTGAATTTCCATCTGCCGACAGTGATTTCATCCCCATCCGCAACATGCTCCGCTTCAAAATAACGAGTTGGCTCCAGACCACGCGCAGGGTTTGAAAGCCGCAGCTCTGCAAGCTGCTCTCTCGTGAAGCCCTCCCGATGAAAAAGTGCATCCGTTTCCTGCCAACGTGCGCCCTTCATGTGCTCCCACAGAATCCGATGATCGGTTGCACTGATATAGATTTTGCCCGGCTTATCCTCCATCAGGGTAGGGGCCAGACCTGTATGGTCAGAGTGCAGATGGGTAAGGAAAAGGTTCGTTTTCTCCCAATTCGCATCCAGCTCGGCAAGCCCCGCCAGAAGCGCCTCCCGACATTCGGGGCGGTTAAAGCCTGTATCAATAATAAGGGTTTCGCCGCCATCCTGCACCACATAGCAGTTGAGATTCCGCAGAGGGTTATCGGGCAGGGGGACATCTATCTGAAAAATACGGGGTTCGTTATAAACTTTTGTCAGCATTTTGTTTTCTCCTTTTTTCTTTCGTGATATACTGATTGTAACATAAAAAGGCACACCACGCCACAACAGAAGGCGCACCGCAACACGAACCAACCCAACGCAAATCAACCCAAAGGAGGATTTCCATGCTGACTATAAAACCCACCCCCGATTATGATGCCATTCTGCGCTGGAACGCAGGCAAGGACGAGGCTTTTCTGTTCCAATGGGCAGGCACAACTGCCTACCGCTATCCCTTGACGAAGGAGCAGCTCATGCGTCAGTCTGCCAAGGACGGCGTTACGGTTTTCATGGCATACGAAAACGAAGTTCCTATCGGCACGATGGAGCTTTGCGATATAGACCCTGTCCAAAAAACGGGGCGCATCTGCCGTGTGCTGTTCGCGGAAGAAGTAAGGGGGAAAGGTCTTGCACACATCGCACTTTCCGCCCTTTGCGCAAAAGCCTTTGATGAACTGGGGTTGGAAACGCTCTCCCTGCGTGTATACTGCTTTAATCTGCCTGCCATCCGCTGCTATGAGCGGCTCGGCTTTCTGGTAACAGAATATTTCGAGGAAGCAGATTCCCATTGGAACAATTATGCCATGGAGCGAAAAAAATAAGCCGTTTTTCTGTATAAAAAATATCTCTGTTTCGTTTTTTCTGCAAATTATTTTATATTAAATGCAATATATAGTTGACATTAAGAAGGATATGCTGTATAACTGAAGCATAAGGAGTGCTCTCCGGAAAGCACTCCCAAGGATATCCGAAAAACACCATTTAGGAGTGATGCTTTGAAAAATCTGAAATTAAAGGCGGCAAGAGCCGCGAAGGACCTCTCTCAGGAACAGCTTGCTCAGTTGGTCGGCGTAACGCGCCAGACCATTGGCATGATTGAGGCAGGAAACTACAACCCGACGCTCAATCTCTGCATTGCCATCTGCAAAGCACTTGACAGAACGCTGGATGAGTTATTCTGGGAGGAATAAAAACGAAACGGAGGCTTTTATATGAAACAATACCAAGACGAGAGAACCTTGCAGGTCAGAAACCGCATTTATGCCGAACTGATGCGGATTATGCTGTGTGTGGTCGTTCTCTCCTTCTGCATAAAGACATTGTATTTCCACATGGGACTTACGCAGTGCATGACAGAATATATCCTTATGATTCTTGCGCCTGTGTATCAGGCGATGCGCATCCGCCAGACGGAGGTGGTTCTGGGGACAGGGCAGGACAGCCGCAAGCGCACCATTCTGGATACCCTGCTGCTGCTCCTTCTAATTCCTTTTTTCCTGCGGAAAAGCGAATGGACAAACGGGGATTTTTCCGCACTGCTGCCTCCTGTGGTCTTTGTGCTTCTGTTCCTTGCGATACAGTATCTTTTTTCCCATGCGGAGAAAAAACGGGCGGAAAAGCTGGAAAAACGCTATGACGCGGAGGACGAAACCAAATAAAATCGGGAAAAAGCGAAAAAAATCCTTGCGTTTTCCCGCTCTCTATGGTAATCTGTTTTAGTGTCGGTCAGTTTGCCGACAGATATGAATAATCCTTGCTCTTCTCAAGGAAGAAGGGCCATTAGTCCAAAAGGAGGTGTAACCCACATGAACAAATACGAATTGGCGCTGGTTTTAAGTCCCGCACTGGACGAAGAAGGCAGAGCAGCAGAGGTAGCAAAGGTACAGGCTACACTGGAAAGATTCGGTGCAAAAATCGAAAAGGTTGATGACTGGGGCAAAAGAAAGCTCGCTTACGAAATCGCAAAGGTAAACGAAGGTTTCTACAGCTTCACAACATTCGAAGCACCCGCTGCTGCACCCGCAGAAATCGAAGCTCGTATGCGTATTATGGAAAACGTTCTGCGTTACCTGATCATCCGTAAGGACGCTTAATCAAGCGGATTGAAGGAGGTAAGATTATGAACAAAGTGATTTTGATGGGACGACTGGTAAGAGATCCTGAGGTAAGATATTCCCAAGGAGCCGAGCCCTTAGCCGTTGCCAGATACACTTTGGCGGTCAACCGCCGTTTCAAACGTCAAGGCGAGCAGGATGCCGACTTCATCGGATGCGTTGCATTCGGCAAAGCCGGTGAGTTTGCGGAAAAATACTTCAAAAAAGGTCAGATGGTCAGCATTATCGGTCGGCTGCAGGTACGCAGCTGGGATGATAACGAGGGCAAAAAACGCTGGAGTACGGATGTTGTGGTTGAGGAACAGTACTTTGCGGAAAGCAAGGCTTCCTTTGAAAGCCACAAAGATGCAGCACCGGCTGCAACCGCACCCGCGCCCAAGCAGACTGCCCCTTCCGATGGCTTCTATCCCATTGATGAAAGCATCGAAGATGATGATCTCCCCTTCTAAAAATTTGAAAAAGGAGGACTTAGAATCATGATTAGAAAACGTGGTCGCAGAAAAAAACGCGTTTGCCAGTGCTGTGCAGATAAAGTAACAACAGTTGATTACAAGGATATCAGCAAGCTGAGAAGATATGTTTCCGAAAGAGGCAAAATTCTTCCCAGAAGAATCACAGGCAACTGTGCAAAGCACCAGAGAGCGCTGACAACAGCAATCAAGAGAGCAAGACACGTATCCCTGATGCCCTATACACAGGACTAATTCGATACTGTTTCGGGCGAAGCGCAGGCTTCGCCCTTTTTTTAGCAGAAAAGCAGGAAAAGCCGTAAAAAAAGTGGTTGACAAGCCCTGCTTTGTATGATATGATAAATCTCGCGTCAGACAGATGCACTTTTATGCCCAGATAGCTCAGTTGGTAGAGCAGTGGACTGAAAATCCACGTGTCACTGGTTCGATTCCGGTTCTGGGCATTTTTGCAATATTCATGAAAATCCTACTACTCGAAAAAGGAAGCAATTCGCTTCCTTTTTCTTATATGCAGAGTTTTTCAGGAGCTTTTCGATATTTTTTTGAGACCGACGCAGAAAGGCGGCAGGAAAATGAAAAAAACAGACCTTCTTCTGGTTGCAGGGGCACTTATCATCGCCGGCGGCATCTGGTTTTTCTATTCCGCAGGGGCGGAAAAAGGCAAGGGCGTGGAAATTACCGTGGGCGGAGAAAGCAAGGCATTTCTCCCTCTGGGCGAAGATGACAGCATTCGCATTGATACGGATGGCGGCTACAACGTGATTACCGTGAAGGATGGAGAAGTGACCGTAAGCGAGGCGGACTGCCGCGACCAGATTTGCGTGGAGCATAAAAAAATCAGGAAAACAGGCGAAACCATCGTCTGCCTGCCTCATAAGCTTGTTGTAACCGTTACGGGGGACAAACCCGGTGATTTTGATGCGGTGGTGATGTAAAAACATGAACTACAGAAAAATTCCTTATTACGGGCTGTTTGCCGCACTGGCGATACTGATGGGCTATGTGGAGTTCATGATTCCCGTGCCTGTGCCGATTCCCGGAGTGAAGCTGGGGCTGGCAAACGTGATTGTGATTATCATGCTTTATTTTATGGATGCGAAAAGCGCGTTTTTTGTTTCGCTGATTCGTGTGCTGCTTTCGGGACTGCTGTTTGCAGGCTTTGCCGGCATGCTCTACAGCATGGCCGGGGCATTATGCAGCTTTGCGGTAATGGTGCTTTTGCAGAAAACAGGGAAATTCAGCATGATCGGCGTTTCCGTTGCAGGCGGTATTTTTCATAATGTCGGTCAGATTGTGGTTGCGTCGCTTGTGGTGCAGAATGTGCGGATGGCGTATTATCTGCCCTTCCTGCTCGTTTCGGGTGTGGTGACAGGGGTGCTGATCGGGATTGTGGCACAGACGGCGTTAAAGCATTTAAGTCAGAAACCGCGTTTTTGACTTGGTTAGACAGAGGAATAAACAGACGGGACATTTCCCGAACCCTTTCAAATAAAAACGGATGCTTCAAAAGAAGCACCCGTTTTTTGTTTACATCATTTTCCGAAGGACATATTTTGTGATGTTGCTCATATTGATAATGCCAATCATTTCGCCATTTTCCAGAACGGGGGCTTTCTTGATATGGTTTTCGGTGAGAATCTGGCAGACCTCGCCCAATTCCATTTCCGCGCCGACGGAAATGACCTGTTTTTTCGCGATATCCCTTACCTGCATTGCCATGAGCTCCTTTGTGCGTTCCTCGAAATTCGGCAGCTCCTGCAAGGCGGAGGCATTGATAAACAGCGGCTCCACATCCGCAAGAAAGCGCAGGATATCCCCATCGGAAAGGAAGCCGATTAAATTTTTATCTCCATCCGTAACAGGCACGCCGCTGATTTTCTTTTCCGTGATGAGGTGCAGAGCATCGCGGATAGAGGTTTCTTCGGAAACGGTATAAACCTCCTGCTTCATGATGGCAAGCAACGGCGACTGCGCTGTTTCTTTTTTCGTAACACCGAGAATCGCGTCTCTTTGTGCGCCGCATTTTTTTGTAATCCAGCGCAGCTCCATACCGACCAGAATGGCGGCGGCAATCGTACCGATGCCGACGCTGCCGAGAGAATGTAAGCAGATAAGACAGGTCACAAGAGAAATGACTACCATGGTCACATCAAAGGCAATCTTAACCGTCGGGAAGGGCTTCTTAATGGTCTTGGAGATGGCAAGCATTGCTCCCTCCCCTGCCAGCGGAATGATATCCGCAGGGACATACCAGAACAGCCCAAAGGCAATCAACCCCGTACTGAACAGCATCATGGCAAGGCGCACAATGAGATTTGTCGGGTCGGGGAAAAACACCATCAGCGAATTGCAGAAGGTTGTGAAATACCCGAACAGAATCCCTGCGAAAATCTGCAATAAATTTTTTGCCTGAAAGGCTCTGCGCAGTAGCAGAATCTGGAGCAGAACCAGAACAGCATGAAACAGAATTGTGGCTTTCCCCATTTCCAAGCCCACCACGCAGGTGATGGTATAGGGGATAGAGCTGACGGGCGAAACTCCCAGATTTGACTTAACCGAAATCGCCACACCAAGCGTCATAATCAAAAGCCCGATGACATAAGCCGGAATCCGCACAAAAAGGCGGCTTCCCTTTGTATTCTCCATAAAACTTTCTCCCTCTTTCTCTTTTTTCTTTTGTTTTTGTGTCCATTCATTAGACTATTCCAAGGAAAGCAGTTTGTCAACAGAATATCCCGAAAGAAGGCGTTCGGGTACTCTGTATACAAACGTGCGAAAATGCCGGAAATTGCCCGAAAAAACCGACGAAATCCACAAAAAGTCAAAAATCCCGAAAGTCCACTTGAATGAGCGGCTTTTTAGTGTTAAAATCATTTTCAACATATTAAATACAATCAGAATGGCGTATTCTATATCAAAATCGGAAAAGAATCATAGGAGGAGAAAGAAAAATGGCAATTTATTTCACAGAACCATCCAGAACCTTCAGCGAATTTCTGCTGGTACCCGGCTATTCTTCCAAGCAGTGCATGGTGGATAACGTAAGCCTGAAAACACCCGTTGTTAAATTCAAAAAAGGGGAAGAACCTGCGCTCACAATGAACATCCCTCTGGTATCTGCAGTGATGCAGGCAGTATCCGATGACAAGATGGCAGTGGCTCTGGCGAAAGAAGGCGGCATTTCCTTCATCTTCGGCTCTCAGCCCATCGCAAGTCAGGCGGCTATGGTGGCAAGAGCAAAATCCTATAAAGCAGGCTTTGTAATCAGTGATTCCAACATCAGCCCCGAAAGCACGCTGAACGATATTCTTGCACTGAAGGCAAGAACCGGTCACTCCACTGTTGCAGTTACCACAGACGGCACAGCACAGGGCAAGCTGGTTGGTCTGGTAACCAGCAGAGACTACCGCGTGAGCCGCATGGAAGGCACAGAGCAGGTAAAGGATTTCATGACACCCATGGATCAGCTCATCTGGGCACCCTCCGGCACAACACTGAAGGAAGCAAACAACATCATCTGGGACAACAAAATCAACCAGCTGCCCATCGTGGATGCGGAAGGCAGACTGGAATACATGGTATTCCGTAAGGACTATGACAGCCACAAGGTAAACAAGGACGAGCTTCTGGATGCCAGCAAGCGTTATGTTGTCGGCGCAGGCATCAACACAAGAGACTTTAAGGAACGCGTACCCGCTCTGGTAGAGGCAGGCGTAGACATCCTGTGCATCGACTCCTCCGAGGGCTACAGCGAATGGCAGAAGGATACACTGGAATGGATTCGTGAAACCTACGGCGACACCGTAAAGGTCGGCGCGGGCAACGTAGTTGACGCGGAAGGCTTCCGTTTCCTGGCAGACTGCGGCGCAGACTTTGTAAAAATCGGTATCGGCGGCGGTTCTATCTGCATTACCCGTGAGCAGAAGGGCATCGGCCGTGGACAGGCCTCTGCTGTCATCGAGGTTGCAAAGGCAAGAGACGATTACTACAAGGAAACCGGCATTTATGTCCCCATCTGTTCCGACGGCGGCATCGTTTACGATTACCACATGACACTGGCACTGGCAATGGGCGCAGACTTCATCATGCTGGGCAGATACTTCGCACGCTTCGATGAATCCCCCACAAACAAGGTGAACATCAACGGCTCCTACATGAAGGAATACTGGGGCGAAGGCTCCGCAAGAGCAAGAAACTGGCAGAGATACGACATGGGCGGCGATGCAAAGCTTTCCTTCGAGGAAGGCGTTGACTCCTATGTTCCCTATGCCGGCAGCCTGCATGACAACGTAGGGCTTTCCCTGAAAAAGGTAAAATCCACGATGTGCAACTGTGGTGTGCTTTCCATTCCCGAATTGCAGGAAAAAGCGAAAATCACCGTTATTTCCACAACCTCTCTGGTGGAAGGCGGCGCGCATGACGTTCTTCTGAAGGACAGCGCACAGATTAAATAAGAAAACAGGCAGAAGCATTGCATATATTGCCCCGAATTCAGACGAATTTGGGGCTTATTTTTTCTGTTTTGCTATATCTTGCGAAAGTTTGGCGAATTGGCTTGACAGTGCCTGCACTTTTTCATACAATAGAAATAGTTAGTTTGCGAATAAATTTTTATTCAGCAAACTCTTTTTTTGATGAAAAAGCAGTTTGAAAGCGAAACAAAGGAGGAATTCGGAAAATGGAAGAAAACAAAATGGGCGTTATGCCCGTCAATAAGCTACTGATTTCCATGGCACTGCCCATGATGATTTCCATGCTGGTGCAGGCATTATATAATATCGTAGACAGTATGTTCGTTGCGCAAATCAGCGAAAACGCCCTGACGGCGGTTTCTCTGGCGTTTCCTGCGCAGAACCTGATGATTGCTGTCGGCACAGGTACCGGTGTTGGTATCAATGCACTGGTTTCCCGTTCTCTTGGGGAAAGAAACGGCGAACGCGCAAACCTGATTGCCAACAACGGTCTGCTTCTGTATGTATTAAGCGGGATTGTATTTGCGCTGTTCGGGATTTTCGGCAGCCGCCTGTTTTTCCGCGCGCAGACCTCTGACCTTGAAATTGTGGAGCTGGGGACACAGTATCTGCGTATCTGCTGTCTGCTTTCCACAGCAATCTTTTTGCAGTTCGGGTTTGAGCGTATTTTGCAGGCAACGGGCAGAACCATCTATACCATGCTGACACAGGGGCTTGGCGCAATCGTGAACATCATTCTGGATCCGATTCTGATTTTCGGGCTGTTCGGCGCACCGAAGCTTGGCGTAAGCGGTGCGGCTGTGGCGACCGTTTTCGGGCAGATTTGTGCGGCAAGTCTGGCCTGCTTCTTCAATAAAAAGAAAAATGATGATATCGTCATCAATCCGAAGAAATACCATTTGCAGGCACACGCAGTTAAGAGCATTTATGCCATCGGGATTCCTTCCATCTGCATGGCATCCATCGGCTCTATCATGACCTTCGGGATGAACAAAATTCTGATTGGCTTCACCTCAACCGCAGCGGCGGTATTCGGGGTATATTTCAAGCTGCAAAGCTTCATCTTCATGCCTGTATTCGGCCTGAACAACGGCATGGTGCCAATCATCGGCTTCAACTACGGCGCAAGAAAGCCCGACCGTCTGATGAAAACCATGCGCCTTGCGGTGACCTATGCCGTTTCCATTATGATTATCGGCATGATTCTTTTCTGGACCTTCACACCGCAGCTTTTGGCAATCTTCAATGCCTCTGCGCAAATGCTTTCCATCGGGGTTCCTGCACTGCGCATCATCAGCCTTTCCTTCCTTCTGGCAGGCTTTGATATTATCATTATCTCTGTTATGCAGGCCTTGGGGCATGGCGTGATCAGCCTGATTATTTCCATTCTGCGTCAGCTTGCGGTACTGCTGCCCGTGGCATTCATTTTCTCCAAAATCTGGGGATTGAACGCAGTGTGGATTGCATTCCCTCTGGCAGAATGTGTCGCTCTGGTGGTTACGATTCTGTTCTGGCGGAAGGTATACCGTAATGAGATTCAGCCTTTATATAACGCAGAGCGTTAAGTCGAAATTACAAACAGCCCTATGCTTTCGCATAGGGCTGTTTTATATGCTCTTAATTTCGACTTAAGCGAAGCGCTTTTAGTCTTCGGGGCTAATCATGAGGGCAAAATCCAACCATTCCGCAACGAGGGAATATAATTTATCCTCATCATTCAGGGCATCCATGGTTTCCTCATCACTGCTTTCAAAGGTCAGCATGTGTCTGCCGTAGGCATCATAGAAATCTGCCTGCCACTCCTCCTTCACACGCTGGTATTTCTTTAAATAATACACAACCTCTTCCGTATTATTATATCTATATTTATCGTGCCGCATATTTTTTCCTCCTTTTCGGAAATGAAATTCCAAAGCCAGCTTTATCATACCAGAAAAAACGGAGAAAATAAAGGTGCGCCCGAATAAAAAAATATGCGGTATAAAGAAATCTTTACTTGCTTTTCCGGAATGGATATGCTAAAATCTTTTCAAATAAAGGGGAGTAGCTTACGGGAAACCGTTGCCGACACTCGTCATCACGGTCATTTCAAAAATGAAATCCCGGGTGTCGTCCGACAGAGTGATTTTGTCATCTGAGAAGCAAGACTTTTATTGCACTTTTTTTGAGTGGTGCAATAGGGGTCTTTTTTATTTTCCTGAAAAAAGCCGCCTGCACCGGAAAACAGAAAGGAGAATGGATATGAAACAGCCTTGGACAGAAACAAAGGAAGCTCTATTTACCACGTATCAGACAGATGCGCACGGCTTGAGCGGCGGAGAGGCGCAGAAGCGACTTGCACAGTACGGCGAGAACAAACTGATTGAGGGCAAGCAGAAAAGCGTACTGCGCGTATTTGCGGAGCAGTTTGCGGATTTACTGGTGGTAATTCTGCTGATTGCGGCAATCATTTCCGCGCTGACGGGCGGCTGGGAAGGCACGATTGTTATTATTACGGTGCTGATTCTGAATGCGATTCTTGGAACGGTGCAGCATTTTAAGGCACAGAAATCTCTGGAAAGCCTGAAAGCGATGTCCGCACCCCATGCGCGCGTGCTGCGTGACGGAGAAAAGCTTGAAATTTCCGCGCTTTCCCTTGTGCCGGGGGATATCCTGCTGCTGGAGGCAGGGGATATTGCCGCCGCCGATGGTCGCATTTTGGAGAATTATTCTTTGCAGGTAAACGAATCCGCTTTGACGGGTGAATCGGAAAACATCAACAAAACCGACCGACCGCTTGATGCAGAAGAACTGCCCCTGGGCGACCGCCTGAATATGGTCTACAGCGGTTCGCCTGTTGCCTACGGGCGTGCGGTGGTGCTTGTGACGGCGACAGGCATGGATACGGAAATGGGGAAAATCGCGCATCTGATGGCATCCGCGCAGGAGAAGGAAACGCCTTTGCAGAAAAGTCTGGACGATTTTTCCAAAAAGCTTTCGATTCTGATTCTGATTATCTGTGCGATTGTGTTTGCGCTTGGCGTATGGCGGCAGATGGGGCTTGGGCAGGCATTGATGTTCGCAGTTGCACTGGCAGTTGCGGCGATTCCCGAAGCATTAAGCTCTATCGTGACAATCGGACTTGCAATCGGGACACAGAAGATGGCAAAACAGAATGCCATCATCAAAAAGCTGCGTGCGGTGGAGGCACTTGGCTCTGTTTCCGTTATCTGTTCCGATAAGACAGGGACACTGACACAGAATAAAATGACCGTACAGAAGGCATTTACACTCGGCAGGGTTTGGGATGCGGAAGAACAGCCGCAATCCCCTTTAAAGGAGCTCATCGGGGAGAGTGTGCTTTGCAATGACGGGGCCATCCACGAGGATGCACAAATCGGTGACCCGACCGAAACCGCCCTTCTGACATTTTGCCGCAAGGCAGGCGGAGATGAAAACGAAATTCGGCAGGGCTTCCCCCGTTTGCAGGAGCTGCCCTTTGATTCTGACAGAAAGCTGATGTCCACCCTGCACGAAATTGCCGGAAAAACCACGCTTCTGACCAAGGGTGCGCCGGATGTGCTTCTGGGACGGTGTTCCTCTGCGAAGGCAGAAACGGGCGTTGTTCCCATGGAGGATGCGCTTGCCAAAGAAATCCATGCACAGATTGCGGCTTTTTCTGCGGAGGGGCTTCGTGTGCTTGCCTTTGCGGAAAAGACACTGCCCGAAAACCGTCCGCTGACATTAGAGGATGAAAATGACCTTACCTTTGTGGGTCTGATTGCCATGATGGACCCTCCTCGTGAGGAATCCGCCGCAGCGGTTGCCGACTGCCGCCGCGCAGGTATCCGCCCTGTGATGATTACGGGTGACCATAAGGTAACGGCTTCTGCGATTGCGAAAAAAATCGGGATTTTGCAGGAGGGCGACCTTGCCGTTGAAGGGGCAGAGCTGGAGCGCATGACGGACGAGGAGCTGAAGGAAAAGGTACGGCAGATTTCGGTTTACGCGCGCGTTTCTCCTGAGCATAAAATCCGCATTGTGCGCGCATGGCAGGAAAACGGCTGCATCACTGCGATGACAGGGGATGGCGTGAACGATGCCCCTGCCCTCAAGCAGGCAGACATCGGCATTGCAATGGGCATTACGGGGACGGAGGTTTCCAAGGATGCTGCGGCAATGATTCTGACGGATGATAATTTTGCGACCATTGTCAAAGCCGTTGCCAACGGCAGAAATGTATATACAAATATCAAAAATTCCATCGGCTTTTTGTTGAGCGGCAATCTGGCAGGGATTCTGGTTGTCATGTTTACCTCTTTGATGGGGCTGCCACTGCCCTTCACGGCAGTACAGCTTTTATTCATCAACCTGCTGACGGACAGCCTGCCTGCACTTGCGGTCAACATGGAGCAGCCGACGGGCGACCTGCTCAATCAGGCACCCAGAAAAGCAAACGAAGGGATTTTGACAGGCGCTTTTCTGAAGCGGCTTTCCTTACAGGGCGTTCTGATTGCGATTGTAACCATGCTTGCGTTTTACAACGGTCTGGCAGTCAGCGGCGCAATGGCTTGTACGATGGCGTTTGCAACGCTTTGCCTTGCACGACTGTTCCACGGCTTTAACTGCCGCGGCACACGCTCCGTTTTCCGCCTGCCGATGAACCCCTTCTGCTTCGGAGCATTTGCAATCGGCGCATTGCTGCTGTTTGCAGTGCTTTGTATCCCTGCCCTGCATGGGTTATTTGACATCAGCAATGCACTGACAGGGAGTAATATCCTGAAAATCGTCGGGTTTGCCTTCCTGCCGACCCTGCTGATTCAGCTGTTCCGCGTGGTGAGAGGGAAATAAGCATCGGTTTATTGAAAATATGCTATCACAAAGCAGTAAGCAATAAGTTTTTGTGATACCCCTTCCATCAAGAAAAAATGGATTTTCTATTTTTTTACTGGGAAAATATTTTCTTCTGCGGATTCTTGTGCTATACTCAAAAAAAAATATTTAAAAAAGTTTTTTCGTTTTTAAAATTTTTATTCTAAAGAAAAGGGATGATGAAAATGGCAGAAAAAATCAGAATTGGTATTTTGGGCTATGGCAACTTAGGGAAGGGCGTAGAGCTTGCAATCAGACAGAACCCCGACATGGAGCTTGCGGCTTTCTTCACCAGAAGAGCCCCCGAAGCACTGAAAACACAGAGCCCCGATGTACCTGTATATAACGTAAAGGACGCAATCAGCAAAAAAGACGACATTGATGTTATGATTCTCTGTGGCGGCAGTGCGACAGATCTGCCTGTACAGAGCCCTGAATATGCAAAATATTTCAACATCGTGGACAGCTTTGATACCCACGCAAAAATTCCTGAGCATTTCGCAAATGTAGACGCTTCCGCAAAGGAAGGCGGTCATATTGCTTTCATTTCCGTTGGCTGGGATCCCGGTATGTTCAGCCTGCAGAGACTGATTGGCAACTGCATTCTGCCCAACGGCAAGGATTACACCTTCTGGGGCAGAGGCGTAAGTCAGGGACATTCCGATGCCATCAGACGCATTAAGGGCGTAAAGGATGGCAAGCAGTATACCGTTCCCGTTCCTGCGGCACTGGAAAAGGTAAGAGCAGGCGAAAACCCCGAGCTGACCACAAGAGAAAAACACACAAGAGAATGCTATGTTGTGGCTGAGGAAGGCGCAGATCTGGCACGCATTGAAAACGAAATCAAGACCATGCCCAACTACTTCGCTGATTATGACACAACGGTTCACTTCATTTCTCAGGAGGAGCTGGATCGCGACCACAGCGGTATCCCTCACGGCGGCTTTGTTATCCGCACAGGCACAACCGGCGCAGATACCAAGCAGATGATTGAATATTCTCTGAAGCTGGGCTCCAACCCCGAATTTACTTCCAGCGTAATTGCTGCTTATGCAAGAGCGGCTTACAAGATGGCACAGGAGGGCATCACAGGTGCAAAGACTGTATTTGATGTTGCACCGACCTATCTTTCTCCCCTGTCTGCGGAAGAACAGAGAAAAACATTACTATAAGTTGAAATCAGGATTTCAACTTGATAAAACAGAAGAATAAACTGATGCGTTCCGGCGGTAAACCTTGAAACGCCCAGTTTTCCTCGGCGGAAATAAATTCCGCCTGCGGATTCCAGTCGGGAAAACGCTTCGTTTCCCGAACCCTTCCGCTATATTTGGGACAGAAAATACCCCCATCGATGAACCGATGGGGGTTGTTTTTTTATTTGCCCTGCTGCATGACATCAATAATCGTACTGTCCATGGGAGCCATCCCCTCATCGGAGATACGTCCCAGATTCTTTTCCGTCTGCTCTGCGGAGGAACCGATTACGCCGAAATTATGCGGAATGGCAATTCCTTCCATGGCGAGCATCGCGGAAAGATATGCCGCATAGACCCCTGCGGATGCCTTGAGCGCACAGCCGATACTGCCGCCATCGCAGATCATGCCGGTAAGATTTGCCGCCATGTGATCCATTGCCGCGGAGGCCTCCTTCGCGCTGCCGCCCATGAGCAGCACAATACCTGCCGCCGCACCGCTGCCACCGCCCAGAACACAGCCGCAGAGGGCAGAAAGTCTGCCGGTATAATGTTTGCTGAAAATGGTGATTAAGCAGCTGAGTGCCACGCCGCGGATGATTTCTTCCTCTGTTTTTCCTGCAAATCTGCCATAGGAAACAACGGGCATGGAGCAGAGAATCCCATGGGAGCCACTGCCGACAATGCTCATGGCAGGAAGGGGCAGACCTGCCAGACGCGCATCCATGGCGGAGCAGGTCAGCCTCTGTGCGGCGTAAATCATATCGTCACCGACAGCACCTCTATTACGGAAGGCTGCCAGAGTTTTCCAGATTTGCAGACCTACGCCCTTCTCGCCCTCGGCGGAAAGCGCACAGTTCATGGCAATCATTTCTTTCACGCAGGACAATTCTGCGATGGGAACGGTTTTTGCATAATTCACCATATCCGCAACGGTAACTGCTTCAAAATCAAAGGCATGCTGCTGTTCCGCCGCCTTTGTCTGCTCTGCCTGAAAGAGAACGGTATCATTTTTTGCAACAAAAACGATATTCGCGTGGAAATCCTCAATGCGGCAAACGCCGACCCCTTCGCTTGTCCGGATTTCCGCAAGGATATAAATGCCCTCCTTTGTTTCATCGGCTTTGATATCCATGGGAATCTGCAATGTCTTTGCCTCGGCAACATGTGCGGCTGTAATATTTTTCAGCACCTCCAGACCAAGCGTCCAATCGCCGCCCAAGGCACCCAATGCCGCCGCCATATTGCAGCCAAGCTCCTGCGTGCCGGGAATGGCGCAGGAAAAGGCGTTTTTATACATGCCGCCATTCATCACCATGCGAATCTCCTGCAGCTTACCGCCCACAGCCGCATAGGCTCTCGCCGCCGCAAGGGCAATCGCGCCGACCTCTGTTACGCCTAAGGCAGGCTTCATTTCATTTTTTAACAGACCGGTAAAATCGAATTTCATTTTTATACCCTCTCCCTCTCATTTGTCCTACAATTTCTTCTTTCAGTATACCTGTTCCAATGAAAAAAAGCTACCTGAAATGCTCTTACTATCGAGAAAACAATTCTTCCGATACATTCCATCGAATTTTTCGATTTTCTGTTGTGTTTTCATGGAAATTTTTCTATAATAAAATCAGCTTCTCTGACAACGTATGAGAAAAAATACTTGCTCTTTCGCACAGCGCGAACAGCATGCAAAAAAACAGAGGATTTATAGGAGGTTTTTATGGAAAACAGAGAGAAATTCAGCTCCCGTCTGGGCTTCCTGCTCATTTCCGCAGGCTGTGCCATCGGTCTGGGGAATGTATGGAAATTCCCTTACATCACAGGGAAATACGGCGGCGCTGCCTTTGTGCTGATTTATTTCGTATTTCTGCTCATTCTGGGCATTCCCATTCTGACACTGGAGCTTGCCGTTGGGCGCGCCAGTCAGCGCAGTGTTGCCCTTTCCATGGATGTGCTGGAGCCGAAGGGAACGAAATGGCATTGGTTCAAATTTCCTGCAATGGCAGGTAACTACATCCTGATGATGTTTTACACCACGGTTGCCGGTTGGATGGTTTATTATTTCTTCAAGATGGCGGCAGGCGGCTTTGTAGGGATGAACTCGGATGAAATCGGCGCAACCTTCAACAGCACCCTTGCCAACCCAACACTGAATGTTGCGTTTATGATTGCCGTTGTCATCAGCTGTATGCTGATTGTGGGCAAGGGACTGCAAAACGGCGTGGAAAAAATCACGAAGGTGATGATGATTGCGCTGCTGGTGCTGATGATTGTGCTTGCGGTGCGCTCCTTCTTTCTGGCAGGGGGCGAGGAGGGACTGCGGTTCTATCTCTATCCCGATTTTTCCAAGCTGATGGAATACGGCATTACGGAGGTGCTTTTTGCCGCGATGAGTCAGGCTTTCTTCACGCTGAGCATCGGCATGGGCGCGATTGCGATTTTCGGCAGCTTTATCGACCGCAGCCGCTCCCTGATGGGCGAGGCAATCTGCATTACGATTCTGGATACGGCGGTTGCGCTGATGGCAGGTCTGATTATCTTCCCTGCATGCTTTGCTTATGGGGTTGACCCCGGTCAGGGCCCCGGACTGATTTTCGTGACGCTCCCCAACGTATTCAATGCAATGCCGGGCGGTCGGCTCTGGGGGACGCTGTTCTTCCTGTTCATGTGCTTTGCGGCATTCTCTACGGTCATCGGTGTATTCCAGAACCTGATTACCTTCTGGACAGATATGACGGATGCGCCGCGCAAGAAAATTGTTGCGTATCATATTGTGGCACTGATTGTGCTTTGCCTGCCCTGCGCGCTGGGCTACAACGTGCTGAGCGGCTTACAGCCCTTGGGCGAGGGCACTGCGATTCTGGATCTGGAGGATTTCCTGGTTTCCAATAATATTCTGCCGCTGGGCAGTATCGTTTATGTGCTGTTCTGTGCATGCAAAAACGGCTGGGGCTGGGAGAATTTCATGGACGAGGCAAACGCCGGCGAAGGGCTGAAATTCCCGAACGGGATTCGGCTGTATGTGAAATATATTCTGCCGCTGATTATTCTGTTTGTATTCGTGATGGGGTATCTCTCCATGTTCAGCAAATAAGCAGCTTTCAACAATTTTTACAAAAGAGAAGGAAGGAACAAGGATGCTTACGATACCGCAATTAACGGAAAAAATGATTGCCTTTTCCGCAGGGAATACGGCGGATATCCACCATTTTCTCTGCGTCTGGGCGTATGCGAAAACGATTGGCGAGGCAGAAGGTCTGGACGAAAAGACGCTGTTTCTGTTGGAGGCAACAGCAATCATCCACGATATTTCCTGTCCGCTCTGTCGGGAAAAATACGGCAATACGGACGGCAAGCATCAGGAGGCGGAAAGCCCTCGGCTGGTGCGTGACTTTTTGGCGGACAGCGGATTCGACGCAGAACTGATTGACCGCATTTCCTATCTGATTGCACACCACCATACGGTGACAGGGATTGACGGGATAGATTATCAGATTCTGATTGAGGCGGATTTTCTAGTGAATGCGGCGGAAAAGGGCTTGGGAAAAGAAGCCGTGGCGCATTTTCTGGAAAACGTGGCGAAAACGGACTGCGGCAGACGGCTGTTGCAATCTATATTTCTTGACAAATAAAATTGCCCCTTCGTACCAAAGGTACGAAGGGGTTTTCTTATGCCGTTTTTAAATGGGGTGGCAGACAGTGCCCCATTGGACATCCTCTTTGCCGTTTGCAAGTGTTACTTTTTTGGAGACAACGGCATAGCCGTCCTTGAAATCTCTTGCAAAATCGAAGGTGGGGGCAATGACCCATGTGCCGTCCTCGCCGACATAGCCGTATTTGCCTGTTTTTTCATCCTGATAGGGGGCAAGCCCTTCGGAAAGCCGCATTCTCCATTCTGCATCCTTCTCGGAAATGCGTCCGTTTTCATCGAAATAGAGGGTAGCATATTCCTCTCTGCCGGGTGCGACCTGCTCCGTAACGTCAACGGAAATAATACCGTTGCCGCAATCAACCCAATCAACCATATATTTTCCTGTTATGATGGATTTCAGCTTTTTGCCTGTGGTATCAATCAGGATAACCTCGCCGCTTTTTTCCCGCGCAAAGGCTTTGCCGTTCCAAAAATCTGTTATTTTGCGATAACGCAGGGGGATAACCTCTTTGCCGGTTTTATCGATATAGCCGATATTTCTGTCCGTATCCTCTACCTTCGCAAGACCATCCTGGAACGCATAGGCATTTCTGTATTTCGGCTCGATGACCCAGCCTCCTTTTTTATCAATATAGCCATAACGGGTTTCTGCGCTCTGCCTTCCTTCTTCCTTCGGAAGATCTACGCCTACTGCCGCCAGACCTTCGGAGAAGCCTTCGGCCTCGTCAAAGGAAAGGGGAATTGCTACTTTGCCCTTTGTATCAACATAGACATATTTCTGATCCGCAGCATCCAAAACCACTGCCAGACCCTCAGAAAATCCGTACGGTGCGGAATATGCCACTTCAAATTGCGTGTTATCTTTCACATCGAGAATCAGCGTTGTTCCGTCCCGTTTATCCATATGCACGATACCATCGCCATAGCCGCGCAGGTAGGAAACATCCTTGCTGTCATACGCATACAGCACCTTGCCCTGATGATCCAGAACGAACCAATCCGTATCCCAGTTTCCGTCTTCATTTGGCTTGCCGGAGTCCTGATTGAGATATTTTTCCGCGATAAAATAATCGCAGCCGATGGATTTGATATCATCATAGCGTTCTGTCAGGGGAATGCCGAACACTGCCGCTTCACCCGTTCCCTTAACGGAGGAGGTATCGTTTGCCGTTACCGCCGTCAGCTCTGTCAGCTGTACGGCTGCGGTTTTTGTTTCTGCGTCCCAGCTGAGAGCATCTGCATCGACGATATAGCGGCTAAAGCATTTCAGCACGCCCTCCCAATCACGCAGGGGAACAAAAACTCTGCCGTCCTTGACTTCCATCTGCCCGAACACAGGCAGCTGACTGCTCTTTGCCCAGATACGATTGCCGTTTATATCAAAGGTCAGCGTAAAATCATGCAGAGTGACCTCGGCAAGCTTCGTTCCGTTTGACCACGCAAGCGTAGCATCTGCATCCAACGCCTTCATAAAGGTGCGCAGAGGGAGCATGACATAGCCATCCTTGATATAAATCGGCACATCCAAAGGCTGTGCTGTGCCGTCCTTGGTAAATTCCGTTGTGCCGACCCTTGCCGTAAAGGTATGCGGTGTTTTCGTGAACAGTGATTCCTCCGCCGCGTAGGCAGGCACGCTCCCTGCCAGAAGTGCCGCGCTGAGTGCCATACAGAATATTTTTTTCATACGCCTTTTCCCCCTTTTTTATCTGTTCGGATTTTGGATAATGCCCCATTCGACATCCTTTGTGCCGTCTGCCAGTGTGATTTCATTCTGCACAACGGCATAGCCATCCTCGAATTTTTCTGCTACATCAAACGCAGGGGCAATCACCCATGCGCCGCTTTCGTTTACATAGCCGTATTTCTTTGTCTTTTCATCCCGATAGGGGGCAAGCCCTTCGGAAAGACCTTCTTTCAGAAGATAGGTTTCATAGGAAAACTCGCCGTTCCTATCATAATAGGTTTCCATGTGTTCATGATCACCACCGGGGAAATCTATGATTTTTTCTACCTTCAGAATATCCTTCTCCGGCACATAGCCTGCGCCTGTATAGGAAACACTATGCGCCGCATCTGTGAGATAATTCAGCTTTTTGCCTGTTTTATCCATTGTCCAGAGCTGCTGATTTTGCAGGACATAGGTTACGCCGTCAATAAAATGCCCGACCCAATCATATTGGCAGGGGATGACCTCCTTGCCTGTTTTATCGATAAAGCCACATCTGCGTGTATTCCCTTCGACCTTCCAGACCCTTGCCATTCCCTCCGAGAAGGAATCCACATACCTGTATTTCGAGGCATCAATGACGATTTTGCCTGTTTTATCAATATAAGCGTAGGTATCGTCTTTTTTCTCGACAACTGCCAGACCATCCGAAAAGGCTCTTGTCGTTTTAAACTGCGTGGGAATCACAGGCTCGCCCTTTCGATTCACATAGCCCATATCATTTTTTTCATCCCGAACCGCCGCCAGACCTTCGGAAAAGAAATCTACATAAAGATAAACAACGGGAATGACGGTATTGCCTTCCCAGTCGATGGCACCATTGCCAAAGCCGTTTTCCGTATTTCTGCCGACCAGAAGGGTCTGCTCGCCACCGCCCCACATGGTAACATCCGTTCCGGTGTCATAGGTGTGCAACACCTTTCCCTTACTATCCAGAAGATACCGCACATTTTCGCGTCCGCCCATGCTGACGCCCAGACCGACATTCGTTTCCCCCGTATATTTCTGGGCAAGGAAATAGCCATCCCCAAGGGGTTCGATTTCATCATACTGCGTGGAAAGTGCGACAGCGTAGGATGCCTGCGCGCCCTTGCCGCTCAATGCAGGCTTTTCCAGACCATTGGAGGGGTCAAGCTTCTGCTCCACCGCGCGGACGGTTGCCAGCTTTGTGGTGCTGTCCCATGTGATATCGCCCTCCTCCATGAGATAGCCGATGGACTGCAAAATACCCGACCAGTTCCGCAGGGGAACGAAAACGCGCCCATCCTTCACTTCCATTTTGCCCCAGACGGGCAGAGCTTCTCCGTTTTTGAGAATCGTATTATTTTTTAAATCAAAAATGAGAATATAAGCGCCATAAAGAACGGTTGCGGTCTGCTTCTTCCCATCCCAGATCATGTTTTTGGGATGGATTTGCAGGACTGCGTTCATAAAGGTGCGCAGGGGCAGCATGGTATAGCCGTTTTTGGTATAAATCGCTACATCTAAGGGCTGTGCTGCGCCATCCTTGGTAAATTCCGTTGTGCCGACCCTTGCCGTAAAGGTATGCGGCACCTTTGTGATATAATCTGCCGCGTAGGCAGGCATGCTCCCTGCCAGAAGTGCTGCGCTGAGTGCCATACAAACGAGTTTTTTCATGTTTTGTCCCTCCCCGAAAATACAACTGTGCTTTTGCTTCTGCTTTCACTCTAGCAAAAGAAAACGCTTCCCTCAAGAGAGGGGAAGGAAATTTAAGAAATTCGTAAGAAATTTGTAAGCTGCTTGTAACACAAGGCGTTTTTCTGTATACAAAAAAGAGCCTGCATAGGAAAATTCCCATACAGACTCTTTTATTTTCTGCAAAATCGGATTAGAATTCTGCGTTATTTACGGTACGAGGGTAAGGCAGGACATCGCGGATATTGCCGACACCTGTCAGATACATTACCGCACGTTCAAAGCCCAGACCGAAGCCTGCGTGTCTTGTGCCGCCGTATTTACGCAGATCCAGATACCACCAGTAGTCCTCTTTTTTCAGACCCAGCTCGTTCATGCGGTTTTCCAGAACCTCCAGTCGTTCCTCTCTCTGGCTGCCGCCGATGATTTCGCCAACGCCGGGCACAAGCAAATCCATTGCCGCAACGGTCTTTTTATCATCATTCAGACGCATATAGAACGCCTTGATTTCTACGGGGTAATCGGTTACGAATACGGGCTTTTTGTAAATCTGCTCTGTCAGATAGCGTTCATGCTCTGTCTGCAAATCAATGCCCCATTCTACGGGATATTCAAAGGTATGACCGGATTTTTTCAAAAGCTCAACCGCTTCTGTGTAGGTCACTCTGCCGAATTCGTTATCCAGAATATTATGCAGTCTGTCCAGCAGGCCCTTGTCCACAAAGCTGTTGAAGAATTCCATTTCTTCGGGGGCGTTGTCCAGAACATACTGAATGATATATTTCAGCATTTCCTCTGCGATTTCCATGTTATCGTTCAAATCGGCAAATGCCATTTCGGGTTCAATCATCCAGAATTCCGCCGCATGTCTGGTTGTGTTGGAATTTTCCGCACGGAAGGTAGGCCCGAAGGTATAAACATTGCGGAACGCCATTGCAAAGGTTTCCGCGGAAAGCTGACCGGATACGGTAAGGTTGGTTTCCTTGCCGAAGAAGTCCTTGGAATAATCTACCTTGCCATCGGCTGTGCGAGGCAGGTTATCCAAATCCAGTGTGGTAACACGGAACATTTCGCCTGCACCCTCACAGTCGGAGCCTGTGATGATGGGTGTATGGGCATATACAAAGCCCTTGCCCTGGAAAAATTCATGAATTGCCATTGCAATCAGGCTGCGCACGCGGAAGGTTGCGGAGAACAGGTTTGTTCTGGGGCGCAGATATGCGATTTCACGCAGAAATTCTACGGAGTGGCGTTTTTTCTGCAGGGGATAATCGGGGGTGGAGGTGCCTTCCACATCAATCTGTGTTGCCTTTACCTCGAAGGGCTGCTTTGCTTCGGGGGTTTCCACCAGAAGACCTTTTATAATCAGCGCCGCGCCGACATTCTGCTTGGAGATTTCTTCATAATTTTTCAATCTTTCCGCTTCAAAAACAATCTGAATATTTTTGAAGAAGGAGCCGTCATTCAACTCAATAAAGCCGAAATTCTTGGAGACACGCATGGTGCGAATCCAGCCGCCCAGTGTGACCTCTTTATTTGCATACGCCGCAGTATTGCGGTAGATAGATTTTACTGTTGTCAAATCCATGATGTTACATCCTTTCCTGAGTTTTCTGTCCATAATACTTCTATTGTAGCCGTTTCAAGGGAAAAAGACAACCTTTTTATCGGATTTATCGGAAAAATCAATCCTGCTTTTCCGCTTTCGCCGCCTTCTGCGCCGCAATTTTCTCAAAATTGATATGGCAATAGCCATTGGGATTTTTTTCGAGATATTTCTGGTGATACGCCTCCGCTTGAATAAACTGGCGCAGGGGGAGATTTTCAATCATAATCGGCTGTTTGTAGTCCTTTTGCAGGGTATCCAGAAATGCCTGTGCCGTCTGCCGCTGCTTCTCAGTGAGGGAATAGATGCCCGTGCGGTACTGAATCCCGATATCCATGCCCTGCCTGCCCAGAGAGGTCGGGTCGATGGTATAGCAGTATTCCCTGAGAATTTCTGTCAGAGAGATTTTTTCCGCATCAAAGACAACCTCGACCGCTTCGGCGTGTCCGCTGTGATTGCAGACCTCCTCATAGGTGACGCTTTCCTTGAGGGGCGGATTCCAGAGGGGCTTTTCGCCCAGAGCATAGCCGACCCTTGTTTCCAGAACACCCTCAACACACCGCATATATTTTTCCGTGCCCCAAAAGCAGCCGCCTGCCAGATAAATCGTTTCTTTTTTCATAAGAGTCCTCTCTCCTTTCCTAAGCACCGGCTCTCCTTATTTTCTGATGATATCGTAACAATCCGTTCTGCGGTGCTTTAACAGCGGCAGCTCTGCCCTTACCTGCTCCAGCCTTGCAAAATCCAGCTCCGCTGTAAGGATGCCCTCGTTTTCGTCCAGCTCCGCTACCACACTGCCCCAAGGGTCGGTAACAATGGAATGACCCCATGCGGTATAGGAGGACTGCAAATCACGCGCAGGGGCACAGCCTGCCAGAAAAACTTGATTATCCAAGGCACGCATACGGAAGGACATTTCCCAATGGGCAGGGCCTGTTGTCATATTGAAGGCGGCAGGGACAAGGATTGCCCTTGCGCCTTCAAGCGCAAGCAGACGGGACAGCTCCGGAAAACGGATATCGTAGCAAATCATCAGACCTAATTTCCCCCAAGGGGTGTCGAAGGTGGTGACGTCCCTGCCGGCGGTAAAGGTTTCGGATTCCATGAAATACTGTCCGCCGGGGACATTGATATCAAACAGATGGGTTTTGCGGTGTCTTGCGATGCAGTTTCCCTTATTATCATAGACGAAGGCTGCGTTATAGATTCTGCCATCCGCCGCAAGCGGAACAGAGCCTGCGACCACATACAAGCCGAGAGCCCCTGCCATTTCGGCTATGCCCTGCAAAAACGGGGCGTTTTCGGGCATGGCATAGCGCACAAAGGCACTGTTTTCATAGGGGCAGCAGCACATTTCGGGCAAAACTGCCAGATCCGCGCCCTCCTGCTTTGCCTGCACAAGCATCTGTTTTATTTTTTCAAGATTTTCCTCAGGTATCGGCAGGGTTTTTAACTGCAATAAAGCTACTTTCATTCCACAGACCTCCTATCTGCCTTCTTTTTGCCTTTATCATAGCATACCCGAAAAAAAAGAAAAAGGGGATTTGCCTTTTGCATAGTATGGAAGGAGTCCATAAAAAACAGAGAAAGGAGTTTTTCTATGTATCCCTATTTTCAGAAAAACCAGAAACCCAATCCTTCTAATTCTTCCAAGCTTTCTGTCAGAGAAGCAAGCCCTGCCGATCCTCTGCGGCAATTTCTGGCGGAAAACCCTGCCTTCGGCACACTGCTGTTTCAGGTGACGGGCGGACAGGGGGCCGTTCCCATCGAGAGGGCAACGGTTGTCATCAGCAAGGCATTACCCAACGGGCATACGCTTTCCGTTACCACAATGACGGATGAAAGCGGCAAAACGGCGGAAATTTCACTGCCTGCGCCGCGCCGCGATAAATCGCAGACACCGGGCGGCACAGATGTTTTTGCGACATACGACGCACTGATTTCCGCCCCCGGAACGGTTCCTGTTGTGGTGCATAATATCCCCATTTTTGACGGGATTACCACAATTCAGCCTGTCGCACTTTCCTTTGATGTCAGCGGAGCGCGCAGGGACGAGGCAGAAAGCATCACCGATACCGAACCGAATTTATAAAAAAGGAGGAAGCACACCATGGCTTTACAGCAGGTTCCAACCATTCCCGAAACAATTACGGTACATCTGGGGCTGCCGAATCAGCCTGCGGAAAACGTAACCGTGCCGTTTCCCGATTATATCAAAAATGTCGCCTCCAGCGAGATTTATCCCACATGGCCCGAAGCCGCAATTCGCGCAAATATCTACGCACAGATTACCTATGCGCTGAACCGCATATTTAACGAATTTTACCGCAGTCAGGGGTATGATTTTGATATTACCTCAACCACGCAGTATGACCAGACCTACATCAAGGGACGGGATATTTATGAAAACATCAGCCGCATTGTGGATGAAATTTTCAACAACTATGTGGTGCGGCAGGGGCGTGTTGACCCGTTTTTCACCGCCTACTGCAATGGCACAACCACCGTCTGCGACGGACTTTCCCAATGGGAGACGGTTGCATTGGCGGAGCAGGGGCTGACACCCTATCAGATTTTGCAGAAATTTTACGGGCAGGATATCGGAATTCTGGAAAATGTACCGATTTCCGCAAATGTGCCATCCTATCCGGGTGCTGCGCTACGGCTGGGGGATGCCGGTAATACCGTAAAAACGATACAATTAGAGCTGAACCGCATTGCGGATAACTACCCTGCGATTCCGAAAATTGAGCCGGCAGACGGGGTATTCGACATAGCAACAGAAAACGCGGTACGGGAATTTCAGCGGATTTTCAACCTGACACCGGACGGAATTGTCGGGAAGCCAACGTGGTATCAGCTGAAATATATTTACAACGGGGTGAAACGGCTGAATGAGCTGACGAGCGAAGGGCTGACATTGGATGAGGTAACACGCCCCTTCCCTGCGGTGCTGCGCGAGGGGAGCAACGGTGTGGATGTGCGGTCTTTGCAGTATTATCTGGATGTGATTTCATATTTTAATGATGCCGTTCCCGATATCGATCAGGACGGATACTTTGGCCCTGCGACCACTGCCGCCGTGCGTGCCTTTCAAACGCTCGCCGGACTGCCTGCGGACGGGATTGTGGGCTTGCAGACGTGGCTGCGGCTGCGGCAGGCGTATGACGATATTCTGGCAATGCTGCCGCCGGGGATGAAGGAAAACAACGCAGGGATTTATCCGGGATATTTCCTTTCCCCGGGCATGGAAAATGAGGATGTGCGGAATTTACAGACCTATCTCAAAGGGATTGCGGACTACAGCGGCGTGATTCCGCCGATTGCGGTGACGGGGGTGTTTGACGAGGCGACAAGAGACGCTGTAGCGGCATTGCAGGCGCAGAACGATTTGCCGCCGACGGGGAATGTCGGCCCCGCGACATGGAACCTTATACGGCGTTTGTATAACGCGCGCTAGTGAAGCTAACTTAGGGTGTCGACTTTGTCGACACCCTCTCCATTACTGAAATAACCTAAAAAATATTTGCTTATTCCAACCCTTTTCATTAGCAAATCCCATACCATACATCAACCTCTGCAATCCAATTCATAATTCGATTGCACTCTTCATTCGGTTCAACAAAGCACTCCGGCGAAAAAGAAATAAAATCTAACTCCGGACTAATCTTTTTACAATACAGGACAATTTGCTGATAAATTTCTAACGTTAAAATTGGCTCATATAAGTAAACCAATGCTGAATTATCATCAATATCTCCCAAAGCCCACTTATATTCTTCTCCTGCCGGATTTAAAAATTCAAATTTTCCCTTTTTCTTTATAAAATATTCTTTGGAAAGATAATGCTCCATTCGGTAAATAATAAAGTTGTTTCTGCCTATCCTTCATTATAATGGTATCCATTTTAAAGAATAACTCTCTTTCTGAAGGCATGTCCTCCTTCAATCCCTTAGTGCCTTTGCAATATACAAAATATTTTTTACGAAGTGCTTCCCCTTTTTCAAGGATATATTCATTGCCATCTGCTTCATACGTATATACTCTATTTATCGTTACTATTTGCTCCCCGTTATCTTGATTTACCACTTCTTTATATGCAATAATCCTTTTCTCTTCATCGTATGCAAAACAGCACTCTCTCAGCTGACCGGAACCACTATGATTTTGTATAACCGTACGTTTCAAGAGATTTCCTGCTTCGTCATATTCAAATACCTGCGTTCCCTCGAAGCAGTTCTCTTTTATAAGAGATTTATATGCACATATCTTCTGCCTTTTGCTTTCATGAAAAACTTCAATGATTTGAATACCCTCATATTTCCTTTTCTCCATTTTTTCTCCTTCATCTGTTTGAGTAATTTAAAGCCGCAGATTTTATCTGCGGCTTTTTGCTGATTCTCGCTTACTCAGCGTCTTTTTTCTCGTCTGTGGGTTCTTCCTCGTCGTCCTCGAAATCGGCAGGGTCATATTCTCCGAAGGAGGCCTTCAGAAATGCCTCCATATCATTGAGCTGCTCCATCTGGTCGCTCATGCCGTCCAGAACATCCTCCACCTTATTCAGGTATTTATTCATTTCGGGGGAGATGGGCTCTACTGCTTCCTCGCCCTCAGCAGGTGCTGCTTCTGCGGCTTCGGGAGCTTCTTCTGTTGTGGGTGCTTCTGCGGCATCCAGCTCCTCCAGATCGATGTCATCCCAATCCTCCGCTTCGTCGCGGTTTCTCTTTTCTCTCAGCTTTTCACGGTAGGTTGCCATATCCTCCTTGATTTCGCTTGCCTTTTCCACCATACGGAAGGCTGCGGAGCGCACGGCAGGCTGCAGCTCATCTGCCTTATCTGCCAGCTTTTCCTTCATGCGGAATGCCGCGGAGCTTACCTTGGGCTGCAAATCATCCGCCTTATCGGCTACCTTATCTGCGGCGTTTTTCACCGCGGGATTTTCCTTTACCTTATCGGCAACGGCGCTCAGCGCAGCCCCTGCCTTATTCAGCATACCGCCTACGGCTTTTGTAATGCCGTCCTTTTCGGTACCTAAGCCGCTATGCAGCGCTGTAAGCAGACGTTCTGCCTCATCCACGCTGATGATGCCTTTTTCGAGCATATTCAGGATTGCCATTCTTTCTTCTTTCATCGGTTTTCCCTCCTTAGGTGTTTTCTCATACTTTATGCGCAGGACATATTCATCGGGTCTGTCTGCTTTTTTTCCGAAGGCATACAGGATGCTTTCCACGATGCGGCGGCTTGCCTGTCCGTCGCCGAAGGGGTTCTTCGCCTGCGCCATTTTTTCGTATTCCTCTTTGTTATCCAACAGTTCCTTCGCCATGGAATAAATCACGTTTTCATCCGTACCTGCCAGCTTCAGGGTACCTGCTTCCACACCCTCGGGGCGTTCTGTTACGTTGCGGAGCACCAGAACAGGCTTGCCCATGGAGGGCACCTCCTCCTGCAGACCGCCGCTATCTGTCATCACGAAAAAGGAACGGCACATAAGGTTATGCATATCCTTTAAATCCAGAGGGTCGGTGAGGTGGATACGGTCGTTGCCGCCGAGAATCTCATGTACAGGTTCTACCACAGCAGGATTTTTATGCACTGCATAGACCACTTCCACATCGGGATATTCTTCCACCAGACGCTTCACGGCGCGGCAGATATTTTTCAGGGGCTCGCCGAGATTTTCCCTTCTATGGGCGGTCATGGCGATGACGCGTTTGTTTTTAAAATCAATCTGATTGAGTTCGGGGACAGTAAAGGTATAGTCCTCCTCGATGGTATGTGCCAATGCGTCGATGACGGTATTGCCTGTGATGAAAATGCCGTCCGCGCTGATATTTTCCTTCAGCAGATGCTCCTTTGCCAGAGGGGTGGGTGCAAAATGCAAATCGGTCAATGCGCCGGTAAGGCGGCGGTTCATTTCCTCGGGGAAGGGCTGATATTTATCATAGGTGCGCAGGCCTGCCTCAACATGACCGACCTTCACTTGATTATAATATGCCGCCAGTGCGCCTGCGAAGGTGGTAGAGGTATCCCCATGGACGAGGACGATATCGGGTTTTTCCTGACCCATGACCTCCTCCAGACCGGTTAATGCGCGGGTGGTGATGCCTGCCAATGTCTGACGGGACTGCATGATATTCAGGTCATACTGCGGATGCAGGTCGAAGATTTCGAGTACCTGATCGAGCATTTCGCGGTGCTGCGCGGTGACGCAGACGATGCTCTCGATTTCGGGAGTTTTTTCCAGCTGCTTTACCAGAGGTGCCATTTTAATCGCCTCGGGGCGTGTCCCGAACACGCTCATTACCTTTATTTTATCCATATTATATCTCCTTCATTAAGACCTTGGGGACGTTGTCCCCAACACCCCTAGCAGGAGCTCAGCCCCTGCACCCGATACCGCAAAACCATGTACATGGTTTTGCAAATGGGGTTCCAAGGGAATCATTCCCTTGGTGGGAGTTTGAGGGTGAAACCCTCAAGGTTTTTGGTCTTTACTTGATTTTGTTCGTCATGGTGCCGATGCCCTCGATTTCGCACGTTACAACATCGCCACTGTTCAGGAACCTCGGCGGCTCAAAGCCCATGCCGACACCCGCCGGTGTCCCCATGGCAATAATCGTGCCTGCCTGTAGGGTCATGCCCTGCGTTAACTCGCAAATAACCTTTTCAATGCCGTTAATCATCAGCTCCGTATTGCTGTCCTGCCGTAATTCGCCATTCACATAGGAGCGAATCGGCAGCGCAGGTGGATTCTTAAATTCATCCTTCGTCACAATCCAAGGACCGATCGGCGTAAAATCATCCAGACTCTTGCCGAAATACCACTGCTTATGCGAGGTCTGTAAATTTCTCGCACTCATATCATTGAGAATCGTATAGCCAAAGACATACTCAAAAACCTCCTCCGGCTTTACATTCCTTGCATCCTTGCCGATGATAACCGCCAGCTCTGCTTCATAATCCAAGCTATCCACAATATCCAGATGCCCGTCGATTTCCTCGCCATCCGCCAAGGCACGATTGATTCTCTTGGAAAAATAAATCGGCACAGGACGTTCGCCGCCAAAGGCCTCATCATGGAACCGCGCCGCTTCCTCTGCGTGTGCATAATAATTGATCCCCAGACAGACAACATCCTGCTTGGGATGGGGAATGGGCGAAAGAATCTGCACCTCATCCAGAGGAATCCCCTGCATCAGCTCCTTATTTCTATCCAGCTTTTCCAGCTTTTTCTCATTCTGCACATCCAGAAAGGTATTCATATCAATGGCACTACAGCCAAGATAATTGACAGGCACCACTTCGGAGCCGTCATTCTTTAAAACGCCGACCGCTGTTTCGCCGCCATGCTTATATGTTAAAATTTTCATTCTTCCATCCTCCTCACATGCGATTTGGCTCTTTGTTTTCTTTCGTAAAAACGGTATGTTTTCTATAATGATACCAGTTTCATCATATCACAAAACCCTCTTTTTAGGAAGAAAAAAAAGGATTCCGCACCGTATGTATACAAGATACTGTAGTTCTAAACGCTTATTCACCTAAATGTGCATAAATATACATCATCTATTATTTAGCGCAAAGAAAAATGCCCAAAAAGATGCGTGCCGTTTCCCGTATTTTCAAAAATATACACAAATTTATGTATTTTTATTATTTTCTATTGCATTTATTGCATTTTCTATGTATAATCCATTTATAAAATTCATTTTGCACAAAACCCATTACAATATGATTTGTTTCAGGTTTGTTTTTTAAGGAGGAAGAAAAATCATGGCAAAAGAAAAAATCGTTCTGGCATATTCCGGCGGTCTGGATACATCCGCAATCATCCCTTGGCTGAAAGAAAATTATGACTGTGAAGTAATCTGCGTATGCGGTGACGTTGGGCAGGGCAAGGAAACAGACGGTCTGGAGGAAAAGGCACTGAAAACCGGCGCAAGCAAGCTGTATATCGAAGATCTGACAGAAGAATTCATCACAGATGCGGTTTACCCCTGCGTAAAGGCAAACGCTGTTTATGAAGGCAAATATCTGATTGGTACATCCATGGCACGCCCCATCATTGCAAAGAGACTGGTTGAAATTGCGAAAAAGGAAGGCGCAACTGCAATCTGCCACGGCGCAACAGGCAAGGGCAACGATCAGGTTCGTTTTGAACTGACCATCAAGGCACTGGCACCCGAAATGAAGATTATCGCGCCTTGGAGACTGGATACATGGAAAATGCAGTCCCGTGAGGATGAAATTCAGTACCTGGCTGACCATGGTATTCCCTTTGAAGCAGGTCATGACAACTCCTACAGCCGCGACAGAAACCTGTGGCATCTGAGTCATGAAGGTCTGGAGCTGGAGGATCCTGCAAATGAGCCTAACTATGAACATATTTTGCAGATGAGCGTGACACCCGAAAAGGCACCCGATCAGCCCGAATATGTTACACTGGATTTTGAAAAAGGCATCCCTGTTGCAGTAAACGGCGAGAAGCTGGATCCCGTTGCTCTGTTGACAAAGCTGAACGAAATCGGCGGCAGAAACGGTGTTGGTATTGCGGATATCTGCGAAAACCGTGTGGTTGGCATGAAATCCCGTGGTGTATATGAAACACCCGGCGGTACCATCATGTACTATGCACACCGCGAGCTGGAATATCTCTGCTCCGATAAGAAAACACAGGCGTTCAACGAAGTGGCAAGCAACAAATTCACAGAGCTGGTTTACAGCGGCGAATGGTACACACCTCTGCGTGAAGCACTGAGCGCTTATTTCGATAAGGTAAACGAAACGGTAACAGGTACAGTTAAGCTGAAGCTGTATAAGGGCAATATCATTCCTGCAGGCTCTACATCTCCTTACAGCCTGTATAACGAATCTATCGCTTCCTTTACAACAGGTGAGCTTTACAACCACAAGGACGCAGACGGGTTCATCAACCTGTTCGGTCTGTCCATGAAGGTTCGTGCGATGATGATGGAGAACAACAAAAACAAATAAAAACCTTAAGACCTTGGGGTTCCACCCCAACACCCCGGCAGGGGATAATCCCCTGCACCCTGTTTGCAAAAGCATACGCTTTTGCGGAGGGCGGAGGGAAGGTAAGAAGATAAGATAAATTATTAAAAATACGAAAGACAAAAAAATACTCCTGTCAGACTTGATGGGAGTATTTCTCATTATAGACGACTACGCAAACAGAAGTATTTCTGTTTGCAACTCGGGTTCCAAGGGGATGATCCCCTTGGTAGGAGTGCAGAGGGCAACGCCCTTTGCAGAAAGAAAGGAGAAACATCATGGCGAAACTTTGGGGCGGACGCTTCACCCAGTCCACAGACAGCTTTACAGACCACTTCCATTCCTCTATCTCCTTCGATAGCAGAATGTATAAAGAGGATATCACAGGCAGTATGGCACACGCCGCCATGCTCGGCAAGCAGGGCATTATCCCTGCCGATGACGCTGCCTTAATCATCAAAACCTTAAAGGAAATCCTCGCCGATATCGAAGCCGGCAAGGTTACATTTGACGAAAAAGCAGAGGATATCCACATGAACGTGGAAACCATCCTCATCAGCCGTATCGGTGATGTCGGCAAACGCCTGCATACCGGCCGCAGCCGCAACGATCAGGTGGCACTGGATATCCGTATGTATACCAAAAAGGAAATCATCGCGATTAAAGAACTGGTGAAAAACCTGATGGTAACACTGAACGATTTCGCGGCAAACCATACCGAAACGATTTTACCCGGCTATACGCACCTGCAGCGTGCGCAGCCTGTTACACTGGCGCATCACCTGCTTGCGTATGTGGAAATGTTCAAGCGCGACTACGACCGCCTTTGCGATACCTACAAACGCACAGACGTAATGCCTCTAGGCAGCGGCGCACTTGCCACCACCACCTACCCTCTGGATAGATATGCCGTTGCTGCGGAGCTTGGCTTTGCCGCAATCACCATGAATAGCATGGACGGCGTTTCCGACAGAGATTTCTGCATTGAGCTGGCATCCACGCTTTCTATCCTGATGATGCACCTGAGCCGCTTCTGCGAGGAAATCATCCTCTGGAGCAGCCATGAATTCCATTTCATTGAGCTTTCCGACGCATATTCCACAGGCTCCAGCATTATGCCACAGAAAAAGAACCCCGATATGGCGGAGCTGATTCGTGGCAAAACGGGGCGTGTATATGGGCATCTGATGGCGCTTCTGACTACGATGAAGGGTCTTCCTCTGGCATACAACAAAGATATGCAGGAGGATAAGGAGGGTCTGTTTGACGCGATTGATACGGTGAAAATGTGCGTGCCCGTATTCACAAGCATGATTGCGACCATAACTGTAAAGAAGGACGCAATGCTGAATGCGGCAAAGGGCGGCTTCACCAACGCAACCGACGCGGCAGACTGGCTGGTCAAGCAGGGCGTTCCCTTCCGTGATGCACATGCCATCATCGGGAAGCTGGTACTGTACTGCATCGAGCATAACACCAATCTGGATGACCTTTCCCTTGCGGAATATAAGGCAATCTCCCCTGTGTTTGATGAAAGCGTTTACTCCGCTATCAATGTAAACGAATGTGCGCAGGCAAGAAAGGTGATCGGCGGCCCTGCGAAGGAAGTAACAACTGCCGCGATTGCTGCAAATAAGGAATATTTCAAAACGATTTAAACAATGAAAAAGCTGCCATTGGCAGCTTTTTTTGTTGGGAAAACGGGGGCAGTCGCGCAATATGTCATGATTTAAGAATATAAGTATTTCGTCTATTTAGATAATTCTCAGAAATATCCGGATTTTCTTGCCGGAAAGGCTCTTTATCCATGCCGTTTCCGGCTCGTAGGGAAGGGATTGGAAAGGGAAACCTTGTTGCCCTTTCCTCGTCTGCGGGGGTCCGGGACCCATTACGAAACGGGTCCCTGGTTTTTGTTACTTTTTAGCATAAAAAGTAAGGAAGAAATGCCTTGTTTTGCCGAGATAGTTCTAAACGGGCGAATCACATATTTCATCGGGCTTTATTTTGGCGCACCTGCGCCCAATCGGTGTGAAACACCGCTTTTTCAGTCGCAGGGCATAAAAAAAAGATACAAGATTTTTTCTTGTATCTCTCTTTTCGATTGCGGAGACAGGATTTGAACCTGCGACCTCCGGGTTATGAGCCCGACGAGCTACCGGACTGCTCTACTCCGCGGCAGTATAAAATGGGCGGAGAAGGATTCGAACCTTCGAAGCTATCGCAACAGATTTACAGTCTGCCCCCTTTGGCCGCTCGGGAATCCACCCATAGTAGTGTAGTTATTTTTTGTTTATGAGATTCCGTCTCATAATGCTTTGGCATTGTGCAAGGAATCGAATAAAAAATAACGAAACGGTTTTCTTCCGATAGGAAGAAAAACTTACCTTATTATAGTGTAGTTATTTTTGTTTTTCTCCTGCTGATAAGCAAGAAAAAAGCCGATGATCGGACTCGAACCGATAACCTGCTGATTACAAGTCAGCTGCTCTGCCAATTGAGCCACATCGGCGTAACTCGTGCTGAGTACAAGAAGTATATTATCATTCTTTCCACCTTTCGTCAAGTATTTTTTATAAAAATTTTGTACTTTCAAAAAAAATGCGTCAGGGCGCGCAGAATATCCAGAAGATAGGTTTCCATGAACCGCAAAACCACCGCAAGGCTGGCGATATAGCATCCCAATTCAATGGGCTTCTGCATAAAGCCGCTCTGCCATTTGGATGCCATTGCCTCCAGAACCGACTGCACGCAGAGGATGAGAAACAGCTGTCCTGCCAAAATCGAAAATCCTTCCATCTCCGCCGCCCCTTAAAAAATTCTTCAGACTATCTTATGAATTTTCCTCTTTTCAAATGCAGAATTTGGGCGCATAATATAGAGTAGGATAATTTCTTCCAATAAGGAGGTTTTTGATATGAAAAATGCACTTGCAAAATATTTTCTCGGCTTTTTCGGCGCAATCGGCGCTTTGCTTGCAGGTCTTGCCGGCTATCAGCAGGTCTGCCTGCGGATGGCACGCAAAAAGAAAGATGAAACCCATGTTATGGAAACATACCATGCAAAGGAAGGCGAAATTGCATATCGTTCTGTAGGGCACGGCAAGCCTCTGGTTCTGGTACACAGCATGATGCTTGGTGCATCCGGCAGAGAATGGGATGCAGTGATTGATGCCCTGGCGGAGGATTACCATGTATACGTTCCGGATTTGCCCGGCTTCGGCAATTCTTTCTGTCCCGAAAAGCCATGGACAGCATATCAATATGCAAATTTGCTGCATGTATTTATCGAGGATGTCATCGGTCATCCCGTCTGCTTCTGCGGTGCGAATGGCGGTGCGGATTTTGGTTTACTGCTTTCTCTGCTGTACCCGAAGGATATCCGCCGCATGGTGCTCATTTCCCCGGAGGGCATCGGGAACGGCTTTGCGACCAACGAGGACACGAAGCAGCTTTCGCTCCTGCTCTCCCCCATTGCAGGCACGGAGCATTTTCTCATCGGCACAAGCAAATGGAAAATCAGAGCCGCACTGGAGCAGGCGATTTTCGCAAAGGAAACCGTTTCCGCGGAGCTGGTGCAGCAATATGCACGGGCGGCACGCTTCGGCACGCATGCACAGGCAACCTTTGCCTGCCTGAAAACACGCTTCTGGGCAGCAGATACCAAGCCTGCCTTTGAAAAGCTTTCTGTCCCGTTTCTGATGATCTGGGGCGAGGAAAACAGGCTGAACCCGACCTCTGCCTTCGATACGGCAGAAAAAATGAAGGACTTCGGTTCCTTCGCACTGTTTGAAAACACAGGTGCTTTGCCCCACATGGAAAACAGCAAGGCATTTCTGGAAAATCTCAATGAATTTTTAAACCAATCACATATTTTTTAAGTAAGGAGAACTGATACATGCAACACTGGACCAAAATACCCGGGCTTTCGCAGGAGGACATGGAAACCTTTTTTCAAAATGCCATGCTGCCCGGTTCTGAACTCAAGCACCATGGGGTAATTCCGCAGATGGACCCCGTTTTTGTCACCTGTGACTTTGTAAAAGGCACGATAGACATGGCGTATCACGCACAGGAATGGGAGCTGAACCCTGAAAATATCATGCATGGCGGCATCATTTCTACCGCACTGGATACCTCCATGGGCCTTCTGGCGCATTATTATACACATCTGAGCGCCCCAACCGTTGTTACCGTTACAATGAATGTCACCTTCCTCAAGCCTGTCCTTGCAGGAGATATCTTCCATATCCAATGCCAGCTGGATTCCCTTGGGCGCACCCTCGCGACTGTAAAGGCCGAGGTTCGCTTAGAGCGGGACGATATTCTGGCAGGGATTGCGACAGCAACATTTATGGCTGTGAACGAATAAGGGAGGATAGATAATGGTTACATTAAAAGACGAAATTTCCTCGCAGGAAAACATGGAGCAATGGATGTCTCAGCTTGGACATCCCGAAAACCCCATTTCCAACAAGGGCGTACTGGTGCGGCTGCAGCCGCAGTTTGTTTCCTGCGATTTTGAAAAAAGAGAAAACTGCATTGCATTTGAGGCACTTCCCTGGGAGCAGAACCCCGGCGGCACCCTGCACGGCGGCATCATCATCACCTGCTTTGACGTTGCCTTCGGCTTAACCTGCCATTATTACGCAAAGCAGCACCAGATTACCACCGTCAATCTGACAACCACCTTTCTCAAGCCCGTATTTCTGGGCGATGTGGTGGAATACCGCGTGCGGATTACCCATCTGGGGCGGACGCTCGTCAGCATGATGGCAGAAGGACATGTGAACCGCAAGGGGAAGGATGTCCTCATCGGAACAGCAACCGCTACGTTTATGAAATTAGATAAAACATTCGATCATCCAATTTAATATAAATTGAAAACCTCGGGGAATCCCTCGAGGTTTCTTTTTATTTCGACTTAGCAAGGCTTCGCCGGTATGTATTCCAGTAAATCCTCTGTTGTGCAGTCCAGTGCATAGCAGATACGCGCGAGGATATCCAGATCCATTTTTTCCAGCTCCCCCTGATACCATTTATTCACAACCTCAAAGCGTGCATCAATCCGTTTGGCAAGCTGATTGCGCGTGATGTCTCTTTCCTCCATAATTTCTCTCAAATGCAGTGCAATATGCCCATAATCGGCACGAATGAGAATCCCTTTTTCCTTCATGCGGCTTTCCCCCTCCATGGTGTTTCGTTACGTTCTATATGGTAACGATTATAAACCGCAGATGGGAAAATTTCAAGCCGATTCCACGGCGTTTTTGCGAATCCGAATCAGAATTTCACAGCAATCGGCATCCTGCTTATCCTCATAGACCACATCCACACCCGAACGGCGAATGACCTCAACGCTTTGCTTGATGGTATTGGTGAACAGGCGAAAATCGGAGGAACGGACATAGCATTTTTCCTTCTGCTCGCCCTTTTCGGGGAAACGGGGGCGCATCTGCTCCAAGGTTGCCTCAACGAGCTCCTCTGTTTTTTTCACGTTCATTTCCTCCTGTATCATTTGTGCGAGGACGAACAGGCGGCTTTCCTCATCGGGCAGCTTCAACAGGGCGCGCGCGTGGCGTTCGGTAAAATGATGCTCCAACAGGAGTTTTTTGACGCTGTCCTCCAGCTTGAGAATCCGCAGCTTATTGGCAATCGAGGACTGGCTTTTGGAAAGCTTTGCCGCAAGCTCCTCCTGTGTCAGTCCGTAGTCCTCCATCATATTACGATAGCCCTCCGCCTCCTCCAAAAAGCTGAGGTTCTGGCGTTGGATATTTTCGATGAATGCCATCACGGCGCTATCGCTGTCGCTGACCTGCATGAGGATTGCAGGGATAGTTTCCAGACCTGCCAGCTCGGCGGCGCGCAGGCGGCGTTCTCCGGCGACCAATTCATAGGCACCGCCGCTCATTTTACGGACGGTAATCGGCTGCAAAATACCGTAGGCGCGGATGCTGTCCGCCAGCTCCTCCAGTGCAGTGCGGTTGAAGTATTTCCGCGGCTGATAGGGGTTAGAGCGGATTTTATGTATGGGCAGCTGAAAGACCACCTTATCCTTTTTGAGCCGCATTTCCGAAAATTTCAAAACCTCCATATTTTTACCTCCTTTAAGACCTTGGGGCTTTGCCCCAACACCCCACCAGAGGGTAACCCTCTGGACTCTATTTGCACAAAATATTTCATATTTTGTGCGTGGGACAGATTGGGAAAGATTGGGAAATATTTTATTTCTTCATCAATAGCTTTATTTCTTGTTTTTTTCATAATATCACAGCAAAATTCCGCTTGGAGAAAAACCATTCCACAAAAAAAAGCCCATATCGACACAAACCGTGCCGACAAAGGCTTTTTCAGACTCAACTAAGAGGTTCCTTTTTAATTTTCCCTGCATTTCGGGGGTATTTTTTCGGGGTAGGTGCGATTTTTTCGATGAACACAAGCTTATGGGACAAATCGGTATGGGGAATCGCAACATCCTTAATTTCTACCAATCTGCCGCCCAGCTTTTTCAGTGCGCCCTTTGCCTGCTCTGCCTCTGCCGCGGCATCAGGGCCCTTAAGTGCCGCAAGCCTGCCGCCGACCTTAATAAAAGGCAGGCAATATTCTGCCAGAACAGAAAGATTTGCAACTGCGCGTGAAACGCACAAATCGAACCCTTCACGGTACTGCGGGTTCTGTCCGCCATCCTCCGCACGGCTATGGACATAGTGGACACCCTCCAGGCCAAGCTGACTGCCGACCTCCTGCAAAAAGCCGATGCGCTTCTGCAAGGAATCCAGAAGGGTCAGTTCAATTTCAGGGCAGGCAATTTTTACGGGAATCCCCGGAAAGCCTGCACCTGTGCCGACATCAATCACGCGCATGCCGTCCCTCCATTCCACGCAGGGAACAAGACTCAGGCAATCGGCAAAATGCTTGAGCACCACCTCACGCGGCTCGGTGATAGCAGTCAGGTTCATTTTTTCATTCCATTCCAACAGCAGAGAAAGATAGGTCATAAACTGCTCCGTCTCTTTCTCTCCCAGAGAAACACCCATCTGTTCACAGCAATCCCTGAGCAATGCCCGATTTTCCATTTATTCCTTCCCCTCTCTCTCGATACTGAAAATTTTCCATGTGCCGAAGGCGTTTGGCTCCGCCACCATGCGAAAGGCAAACACCTCTCTGTCCTTTTTGCTTTTCTTGGCAACAGAAACGCGGCGAATGCCTGCGCCCTCGTCCTCCAGAAAGCAATGGTATTCCTTCAAATCCTTTAAGAAGCCTGCCATTTCCTCATAATCCACCACCTCGGCGACTCTTTCGGAAAAATAGCCCATGGCTTCGTCCTTTTTTCCGCTTTCCACCGCCTGCAAAAAGGAACGGAGTGTCCCTCTTGGGTTTGGCAGGGAAACATAGGCAGGCTTATGGGTATCAAAGGCGGCATCCGTCAGGGAAAGCGTTTCCTTCGGCAGATAGAGCTTTTTCTCTCCCCGTTTCACCTGTTTTTCCCTTTCGTTCCAAGGCAAAAAAAATCCTTTCATCCCATCACCTTCCTTTCTCATATTTTTAATGCTTACGCTTCATTTGCTCCATATAAATCAACAGAACAGAAATATCCGCAGGGGATACCCCTGTGATTCTGGAGGCCTGTCCCAGATTTTCCGGACGCACCAGATTCAGCTTTTGTCTTGCCTCCAGGCGCAGTCCCTGTATGGTTTCATAATCCAGCTCCATCGGCAGAAGGCGGCCCTCCAGCTTTTTGAACTGCTCCACCTGCTTGAGCTGCTGGTCGATATAGCCTGCATATTTAATCTGGATATTGACCTGCTCCTGCACATCCTGCGGCAGATCGGGGCGTTCGGGGTCGATTTCCGCCAATGCTTCATAGCTTAACTGCGGACGCTTCAGCAAATCAGAAAGGCGTGCGCCGTTTTTAATCGGTGCCGTTCCGTATTTTTCCAGAAGGGCAAGCACAGGCGCACTCGGCCCCATGGTTACATGCTGTACGCGGTCGATTTCCGCCGCAACGAGACGTTCCTTTTCCAGAAGGGCATCATATCTTTCCTGCGAAATCAAGCCGATTCTGTAGCCGATGGGCGTTAATCTCTGGTCGGCATTATCCTGCCGCAGCAAGAGACGAAATTCCGCGCGGCTTGTCATCATGCGATACGGCTCTCTTGTGCCCTTATTCACGATATCATCAATCAGCACGCCGATATACCCATCGGAACGCTGCAAAACCAGAGGCTCCTTGCCCTGTACGAAATGCGCCGCGTTGATGCCGCCAATCAGCCCCTGCGCCGCCGCCTCCTCATAGCCGGAGGAGCCGTTGAACTGCCCTGCGCTGAACAGACCGGGAAAATCCTTGAATTCCAGAGACAATTTCAGCTGTGTTGCATCGATGCAGTCATATTCAATGGCATAGGCAAAGCGCGTAATCTCGCAATGCTCCAGACCGGGAATCGTGCGGTACATAGCAATCTGCACATCCTCCGGCAGAGAGGAGCTCATGCCTTGGATATACATTTCCTCTGTGTTTTCCCCTTCCGGCTCTACGAAAAGCTGATGGCGTTCCTTATCCGCGAAGCGCACCACCTTATCCTCGATGGAGGGGCAATAGCGAGGGCCTGTTCCCTCAATTACGCCGCCAAACATAGGCGAGCGGTCGAGGTTATCCCGAATAATCTGATGTGTTTTTTCGTTGGTATAGGTCAGCCAGCAAAGAACCTGCGGCTTCGCAATATCCTCTGCTGTATGCGAAAAGGAAAACGGCACGATATTTTCATCTCCGTACTGCGGCTGCATTTTCTCTAAATCCAGAGAATTTTTATTCATTCTGGCAGGCGTGCCCGTTTTGAAACGGAATAAATCAATGCCCATTTCTCTGAGCCTTGCGGAAAGCTTCGTGGCAGGCATGAGGTTATTGGGGCCGCTTTCGGTGATATGCTCGCCCGTCAGGCAGCGCGCCTTCATATACGTCCCCATGCAAAGCACAGCCGCCTTACAATCGTATACCGCACCTGCGGCAGTCACAACGCCGCTGACTCTGCCATTCTCCATACGGATATCCACGATTTCCGCCTGCTTGATTTTCAGATTGGGGGTATTCTCCAAGCGGTGCTTCATTTCGGACTGATACGCCTGCTTATCTGCCTGCGCGCGCAGGGAATAGACCGCAGGGCCCTTGCCTGTGTTCAGCATTTTTGTCTGGATATAGGTTTTATCGATGACCTTGCCCATCTCGCCGCCCAGCGCATCCACCTCACGCACCAGATGCCCCTTGGAGCTGCCCCCGATGGAGGGATTGCAGGGCATCATAGCAATGCTGTCCAGAGAAATGGCAAACAGCACCGTTCGCATGCCAAGGCGTGCCGCCGCAAGTGCCGCCTCACAGCCTGCATGACCGCCGCCGATAACGGCAACATCTATGGTTTCTGCATGATACATATTCAAAATTCCTCTCTTTTTGGATTGGTTATATTTTTTCACTAATACTTTATTTTACACGAAAAAAGAGGGAAACACAATATTCCCTTTAAGTTGAAAGCAGGCTTTCAACTTGTTTGGACAGAAGAATAAACAGATAAGTTCCAGCGGCTAAAAGCCTTGAAACTTCCTGTTTTCCTCGAGTGAGCAAAGCCCCCTCTGCGGATTCCATTCAGGACACTGCGTTTCCCGAACCCTTCCTCGTTATTCCCGCAGCTCCTGCAATGCCTTTTTAAACTGCCATACGAATAAAATCAAAGTAGTCGTAACGGCAATGACATCCGCGACAGGCTCCGCCAGAAATACCGCCATAACCTTATTTTCAAAGAAATACGGCAGAATATAAATCAGCGGAATCAGCAGGATAATTTTTCTGTAAATCGCAAGAAACAGCGAGGTTTTCGCATTGCCGATGGCAATAAACGTCTGCTGGCAGGCAATCTGAATCCCCATAACAACGCTCGTTGCCATGAAAATACGCAGTGCCCAGGCAGTATAATCCAGAAAAGCACTATCCTGTGCAAACAGCGTGGCAAGCAGGCGGGGAAAGAGCATCACAATCAGCCACAACGCCGCCGAATAGCCCAGAGAGCATTTCAGCAGAATGGCGAAGGATTCGCGCACGCGCTCCGGCTTTCTTGCCCCGAAGTTATAGCCTGTAATAGGCTGTGCGCCCTGCGAAAGCCCCGAAAGCGGCAGCATGGAAAACTGCATCACGCTTGTCAGAATCGTCATCGCACCAACCGCAGTATCTCCGCCGTATTTCAGCAGAGAGGAATTAAAGCAGATATTCAGAATACTTTCCGTAGACTGCATCACAAAGGGGCTTAACCCCAGCAGCACACAGGGGAGAATAACCCTTCCCTGCAAGCGGAAATTTTTCAGCCTTAATTTCAGCGTGGTTTGCTTTCCCAGCAGGAAGGTCAGCACCCATGTGGCGGAAAGTGCCTGCGAAAGCACCGTTGCCAATGCCGCACCCTTTACCCCCATGCCAAGCACAAAAATAAAAATCGGATCGAGGATGATATTTGTCACCGCGCCGATGAGGGTGGTTTTCATGCTGATTTTGGCAAAGCCCTGCGCCGTAATGAAGGCATTCAGACCTAGCGTCAGCTGCACAAAAATCGTACCGCAGGCGTAAATGCGGATATAATCCATAGCGAAGCCAATCGTATTCCTGCTTGCGCCAAAGGTTAAAAGAAACGGCTTTGCGAACAGCTGAAACAGAACCGTCAGCGTAACGGCAACCAGAATCAGCAGTGCCGCGCAGTTTCCCAGAATCCGCTCCGCTTCCTCCGCATCATTTCTCCCAAGCATAATCGACGCTCTCGGTGCGCCGCCCATCCCTGCAAGCATGGCAAAGGCGGAAATCAGCATAATCAGCGGCATACAAACGCCGACACCCGTCAGTGCCAGCTTTCCCACTTCGGGAATATGCCCGATGTAAATACGATCGACCACGTTATAAAGCACATTTACAATCTGCGCCGTGATGGCAGGTACCGCCAGCTTCCACAGCAGCTTTTTGACGGGCTTTACGCCCAATTCATTTTCCTGTTCCATGTTTTCACCTCACTTACCTAAACAGAACTTGGTAAAGATTCTGTCTATAATTTCTTCGTCACTGGTATCCCCTGTGATTTCGCCCAACGCACGGTTAGCATCCTGCAAATCCATAGAGATAAAATCCTCCGGCATACGCATGGTGATGGTTTCCATGCAATGCTCCATGGCTTCCTTTGCACGATACAGCGCATCCTTATGTCTGGTGTTGCCGAGCATGGCATCCTCCGCCGTTGCGGTATGCCCGTCTAAGAACATATTTTTCAAGGCATCCAGAAGCGCATCAAAGCCATCGTTTTCCTTCACGGAGATAAATAAAATCTGCTCCTGCGGCACATATTCCGCAAGCTCCTCCAGAGAAAGCTTTTGTGCTAAATCCACCTTATTCAGCAGCACAATCGTCTTTTTTCCGCGGATGAAGGAAAGAATTTCCTTATCCTCCTCCTCCAGAGGACGGGAGCCATCCAGCATCATAATGACCAAATCGGCAGTTTCGGCGTAGGCTTTGGATTTTTCCACGCCCATTTTTTCCACCACATCGCCCGTTTCTCGAATCCCTGCGGTATCGACGATTTTAATGGGAATCCCGTCAATATTGAGGTATTCCTCAACGGTATCCCGCGTTGTGCCGGGGATATCGGTCACAATCGCACGATCCTCCTCCAGCAGCCAGTTCAGCAAAGAGGATTTCCCGACATTCGGCTTGCCGACAATGACAGTCTGTAAGCCCTCGCGGATGATTTTGCCGCGGTCTGCGCCTTCAAGCAGCTTTTCCATTCTCGCAAGCAGCTTTTTTGCGCCCTGCTCCATCGTGCCGTAGGTTTCCTCCTCCACATCATAATCCGGATAATCAATCACCGCTTCAATAGACGCAATCATATCCAGAATTTCCTCGCGCATTTCGCGAACGGCTGTTTTTAATCTGCCTTCCAGCTGATTGACCGCCGCCTGACGGGATAATTCCGTTTTGGATTCAATCAAATCAATGACAGCCTCTGCCTGCGTCAGGTCGATGCGCCCATTCAGAAAGCTGCGCTTGGTAAATTCACCCGGCTGTGCAATACGCGCACCTGTTTTCAGCACCGCCTCCAGCACCCTTCTCGTTACCAGAGAACCGCCGTGGCAGTTGATTTCCACGATATCCTCCTTCGTATAGGTATGGGGCGCTTTCATAACGGAAACCAGTACCTCGTCAATTATTTCACCGCCTGCCCCGTCTGTGATTTTACCGTAGGATAAGGTATGGGTTGCCTTTTCCGTCAATTTTCTTTTGCCGATAAAAATGCTGTCCGCCAATGCGATACAGCCTGCCCCGCTCATGCGCACAATGCCGATGCCGCCTGTGCCGATGGGCGTGGAGATTGCCGCAATCACATCATCAAGCATATATTCTCTTTTCATAGAAACCTCCTTTCTTGAAGGACTCTGTCCTTCAAACTTCCTGCAAGGGGAATCTGGTCAAAGTATCTTCCTTACAGGAAGACGGCTTTGCCGCCGCCTTATCTTGGCGGTACTCTTACCCCTTGACCCCGATTTGCAGAAACTGTCGTTTCTGCGAGAATAATTATATTTTTTTGCGCCGCAGGCAAATAAAGTTTGGATCAAACCTTTTCAAAGGTTTGCAGGTGTTTGAGGGCAGCGCCCTCAAGGTCTTTTTCGCCTTGCAGGCTGATTTTTAGAGAGTCTGAGAACCTTTTTTGAAGACAAAAAGGTTCTCAGTTATCGCTCTTTTTTAAAACAAAAACCCGCTGTATCCAACAACGGGTTTCGAGTGTCTTATTTCAAGGTAATTACAACATTTCTGTAGGGTTCCTCGCCCTCGCTGTATGTTGTAACGAATCTGTCATTCTGCAATGCGGAATGGATGATTCTTCTTTCATAAGGATTCATAGGCTCCAGCACAACATTTCTCTTTGTATGCTTAACCTTTTTCGCCAGATTGAAGGCAAGGCTTTCCAGTGTTTCCTTTCTTCTCTGCCGATAATTTTCCGTATCCAGCATAACGCTGATATAATAAGGGCTTTTCTTATTGACAACCAGATTTACTAAATACTGTAAAGCATCCAATGTCTGCCCTCTCTTGCCAATCAGGATGCCCATATCATCACCTGTCAGATCAATATACAGGTGCTTGTCCTTCTGCTCTGTTTTGATTTTTACAATCAGCCCCATGCTCAAAAATACTTCTTTTAAGAAGGTTTCCGCTTCCTTTTCGGGATTGAAGTTTTTCTTTACCAGAACAACGGCATCCTTGCTGCCGAACATTCCCAGAAATCCCTTGGAGCCTTCATCAATGACTGTGATATCTACTTCCTCGCGAGCTGCGCCCAGCTCTGCCAAAGCAGCCGCAATGGCATCATCCACAGTCTTTGCGCTTTTTCTAATTTCTTCCATTACTGTGCTGCCTCCTCTGCAAATTTCTTTTTATAATGCTTAGACAAAATTACCTGCTGCAAAATACCGAACAGGTTGGAAATCGTCCAGTACAGACCCAGACCGGCAGGCATATTGATTGCGAATACACCCATCATGATAGGCATGGTATACAGCATAGATTTGGTCATTGCTGCCGCAGGATTGCCGGAGTCGCTGTTCTGAGGGTTCATCATCATCATGATTTTGGACTGCAGCCATGTGGTGACACCTGCTGCAATAGGGATGATGATACCGGGGAAATGCAGCCCTGCCTTACTTACCAGAGGAATGGTCAGGAAGGTTTCAATGCTGCTTTTGGTTGCCAGAAGCGGCACCAGAGAGCTGCCTGCATCGCCGAGATTCTGCAGGATAACATTCCAATCATCGGGCTTCAGATAGTTAACCAGCATAACCACCTCATTGACCTGCCTCATATCAATGCCATCCTTGATGATGGCAACATTCTTATAGGCATTGGCAAATTCCTGTGCGTAGGGATGGAATACCTCCATTCTCAGGGAAACGGGGATATTTACGATTGCATTTGCAATATCGGTATAATTATGACCGATAACGTCTACATAAACATAGGCATTCTGGAACAGATAGAACAGTGCATACAGAATCGGCAGCTGAATGAGCATCGGCAGGCAGCCGCTGACCATGCTTACGCCGTTTTTCTTCTGAAATTCCTGCATTTCAAAAGCCATGCGCTGCTGTGACATCTGATCTGTTTTGCCTTCATATTTCTTCCTGATCTTCATCAGCTCAGGCTGCAGTGCCTGCATTTTAAAAGAAGACTTCTGCTGCTTCACCATCAGAGGAAACAGGATCAGTTTCACGATTAAAGTAAAGATAATAATTGCCAGACCCAAAGAGCCTGCGCTTGTGTTGCTGTGCAAAAGTTCAAACAGCAAATTATACACTTTCCCCATCAGATCGGCGAATGGTCCGACAATCTTACCGGGCTGTCTTACGGAAGGCAATGCTTCCAGCAAATAGGGTAAATAGGACATTTTTTCCTCCTTCAACAAACAATACGAGATCTTCGCCCCGAAGGACAGTTATTTTTCTTTCTTCTCAGGCACGGGATCATAGCCGCCCGCATGGAAGGGATGGCATTTCAACAGTCTCTTAATGGCCAGATATGTGCCCTTTATCGGCCCAAACCGTGTGATGGCAATATACGCGTACTGGGAGCAGGTAGGGGTGAATCTACAGTTTTTTCCCAGATGCGGCGATATTGCTGCCTGATAGAAACGAATCATCAGCAGAAAGAGCTTCTGAAAAAATAAGGAAACCAGATTTACAAGAGAGATGATTTTCTCCTTCATTGTGTCCCTTCTTCCTTCTCTTCCTTTCTGCCTGCTTCTGATTTTTCCTGACGGTCCTTTCTTTCAGACGCGCTCAGCAGAAGCTGTTGTTTTTTGAAAAGATGCCGCAGGGAACGGCACACCTCATGATAGGACGCAGCAGCGCAGGAAACACGGGCAATGACAACAAAATCATAGCCGGACTTCACTTCCTCCTCCATGCTGCGGTAGCTTTCCCGAATCAGGCGTGTCACATGAGAGCGCACCACGCTCTTGCCCACCTTTTTGCTGACGGAAATCCCCAGCCTATTGTGGTCATGTGTTCCGTTTTTTACCATATATAATACCAAATGGCGGTTGGCGATGGATTTGCCCTTCTGATATACATGGCGAAACTGAAAATTCTTCTTTAAAGATTCTGTAAACTGCATCACGCAACCCCCCTTTACGGCCGCCGAAAAATTTCTCCATCATGAACAAAAGGCCACACGAAATACGCTGCGGCCTTAAATACACATGAAAAAAATTATGCGGATAATACTTTTCTACCTTTTCTTCTTCTTGCAGCAAGCACTTTTCTGCCGTTTGCTGTTCTCATTCTTTTTCTGAAGCCATGTTCTCTGCTTCTCTGTTTTTTCTTAGGCTGGAATGTCATTTTCATGGTTGTTGCACCTCCTTCAATTTCCGGGTTCTGCTCACCCTTTTTATGAGCACTGCCCCTATTATAGTAAAAAAAGCATGGCACGTCAAGAAAAAATTTTTCAGAAAAGCCCTGTATTCTGCGGATTTGTCCACATTTCCACAGGAATTTCATAAAAAATTTTCGACAGAAAAGGTATATTTAGATTTTTTCAAAAAAGTTTTACTATATCTTGTATACAATATCTGTTTCTGATTTTTTTGGACAAGTTTTTCATTGAACCTGTGGATAACTTTTGCTATACTAAAGACAATCACGCCCTTCTGTATATTTCCACAGGATTCACAGCAACCAGATTATGTTATCCACAGCTTGTGTATAACTTTGTTGATAACTTTTTCTTTTTTGTAAAAAAACTGTGGACTTTCCGTTCGGCAAATTATAGGATAAGCCTGAGAAAGACAGGCTTTGCAGCATTGTGAATTCTGTGCAGAAGGAAAAGAAAGGAAGCTGTGTATAACATTGAAAAAAAAGAGGGTTTTCCCCGTTTTTCACAGGGATATCCCCTCTATCTGTGGATAAGCAGCAGGAAAAAAATAAAAAGAGGAGGTCATTGCATGGAACTGGAACAGATTTGGGAAGAAGCACTCAAAATGATTGAAGAAGAAACCTCTCCTGTCAGCTTCGCAACCTGGATTCAGCCGATTGTCCCCTGTGGCATTATCGGGAATAAAATTATTTTGCAGGTAAAGGAATCCTTTCTCAAGGAGATCATTGAAAAACGGCACCTGCCGCTGATTCGCACTGCGATTAAAATGGTAACAAAAAACGAATATGACATCATGATTACGACGGAGGAGGAACAGAAGGCAGGCAATCTCCATAACCTCGCGGCGGAAAAGCCCGCAGAAAATAAGCTTGCAAGAAACCTGAACCCGAAATATGTATTCGATTCCTTTGTTGTCGGCAACAGCAACCGTATGGCGCATGCCGCATCCCTTGCCGTTGCGGAATCTCCGGCACAGGCGTATAATCCCCTGTTTTTATACGGCAATTCCGGGCTTGGCAAAACGCACCTGATGCACTCCATCGGGCATTTTATTCTGGATCGTAATCCACAGGCGAAAGTGCTGTATGTCACAAGCGAAACCTTCACAAATGAGCTGATTAATTCCATCCAGAACAATAAAAACGAGGAATTTCGGAATAAATACCGCAATATCGACGTACTGATGATTGACGATATTCAGTTTATTTCCAAAAAGGAAGGGACACAGGAGGAATTTTTCCATACCTTTAATGCACTTTATGAATCGAATAAACAGATTATCATTTCCTCTGACCGTCCGCCGAAGGAGATTAAGACACTGGAGGACAGACTGCGCAGCCGTTTTGAATGGGGTCTGATTGCGGATGTACAGCCGCCGGATTATGAGACAAGAATCGCGATTCTGAAGAAAAAAGCGGAGCGGGATAACTTGACCGTGCCGGATGATGTAATGGCGTATATTGCGAAGAATATCGCATCGAATATCCGAGAGCTGGAGGGTGCTTTAACCAGAATTGTTGCCTTTGCAACGCTGACAAATCAGGATATCTCCATTGCGCTGGCGGAGAACAGTTTGAAGGATATCTTCAGTGAAAATTCCGCGACACCATTGACACCGGAGCTGATTCAGCAGGTGGTAGCAGAGTATTATAACATTCGTGTGGAGGATATTCAGGGGAGTAAAAAGCCGAAGAATATCGCATTTCCGAGACAGGTATCAATGTATCTTTGCCGGAAGCTATTGGATATTTCCCTGCCGAAGATTGGCGAGAGCTTTGGCGGCAGGGATCATACAACGGTGATTTATGCCATCTCAAAGATTGAGAAGCAGCTGGAGAGTGACGAGGGCTTACAGAAAACCGTCCATGCGTTAGAGAAGGAAATCAAAGAATCATAAAACCCTTAGGGACGCTGTCCCTAAGAACCCTGCAAGGGGGTCACCCCCTTGACCCGATTTGCAAAAGCTTTCGCTTTTGCGGAAGATAAATAATCAGTGAAAGGAGTATTCCTTTCACCAGCGCCGCAGGCAAATGGGGTTCCAAGGGAATCATTCCCTTGGTGGGGTTTGGGGCAACGCCCCATGAAAAACGCCCCATAAAAAACGCCGTAGGCAAATAAAGTTTGGATCAAACCTTTTCAAAGGTTTGCGGGTGCGTTGAGGGCAGCGCCCTCAAGGTCTTTCTTTCCACATACCCCTGTGAGTCCCCTCTGGATAATTTGTGGATAACTAAAGCTGTTTTTGCCCTTCTGTGGAAAACGTGGATAATTGGAATGGTTGTCCGCAGTTGTCCACAGGGTTTTCCAAATATGGTTTTCCCTGTCGTTTCGGGCAAAAGCGGAGTTTTCCACAACTTCACAGCCTCTACTACTACGACTACGGATCAAATCTTTTATATCTTACTTACACATGTGAACAAAGGAGTTGTACACAACTATGAAATTAACATGCAGCAAGGATTTACTGTTACAGTATATCAATATTGTAAATAAAGCGGTCTCCAACCGCACAACATTACCCATTCTGGAATGTATTTTATTAACCGCCAACGAAAGAGGCTTTATTATGACAGGCAACGATCTGGAAATCGGCATCCGTACTGCACCAATCGAAGCAGAAATTCAGGAAGCCGGTGAGGTTGCCATTGAAGCGCGTATCTTCAACGAAATTGTCCGCCGTTTAAACGGGGAATCCGTGACGATTGCCACAGATGAAGACTACGCCGTAACCATTGTCAGCGGTTCCTCCGAGTTTAAAATTATGGGGCAGAGCGGCGAGGATTTCCCGACCCTGCCGGAGGTGGAACAGGAAAAGCTGTATTCTATGGAGCAGGCAAAGCTGCGCGACATGATTCGGCAGACGATTTTCTCCATTGCGCAGGATGGCTCCAAGCCTGTACTGACCGGGGAATTATTTGAGCTGCGGAGCAATTCCGTTCATGTGGTTTCTGTGGACGGATATCGTATTTCCTTCCGCAAAAACAGCCTTTTGACCGGCAGCGGAGATACAGATGTAATTGTACCCGGCAAGACCTTAGCCGAGCTGAACAAAATCCTCTCTCAGGAGGAGGATGATACTCTTTCCATCTATCTGACAGAAAAGCACATCCTTTTCGATTTAGGGACGGCTGTTATGGTTTCCCGCCTGATTGAGGGGGATTTCATCCGTTATGCACAGTCCTTCTCCGAGGACTATAAAACAAAGGTGGTTATCAACAAAAGCGAGCTGATTCAGGCATTGGAGCGTGCCTCTTTGGTTTCCAGAGATAACCGCAAAACGCCTGTCCGCCTGATGATTCGCGCAAATGGCATGGATATCACCGCAAGAAGTGATATGGGGACCGCGCATGAAAACGTAACCGCAGAGGTCGAAGGAGATGATCTGGCAATCGCTTTCAACCCCAGATATCTGATTGAAGCACTGCGCTCCATCGAGGAGGAAACCGTAAAAATGATTTTCATGGCATCCCTCAGCCCTTGTACGATTTTGCCGGAGGAAGGGGATTCCTTTAAATATCTGATTTTGCCGCTACGGATGTAAAAGGAGGAGAACAATATGAACAAGGTGTATATTCATACAGAATTTATCAAGCTGCAGCAGGTACTGAAGCTGGCAGGGCTGATTGACCAGGGCTCCGATGTGAAATATTTTCTTTCGCAGGGAAAGGTGCTTGTAAACGGCGAGGTTGCAACGGAACGCGGTAAAAAAATCCGCCATGGGGATATTGTGGAATTGAAAGGTGTCGGCTCTGTTGAGGTGGAGCTGGAAGCCTGAGAAAAAACAAAATCTTGATTTATGTCAAGAATAAATATTCGTTAATTATGTATTTTTAGGAGTGAATCGGGATGTTTACAAGACCGAAAAACGGCTGGACGGAAATCCATCTGGAGGACTTCGAGGGACTGGGCAGTTATATACAGGACATCCCTGTTATGGTATTGGACAGGGGTGTCCAGTCTGTACAGGAGCGGACACCCTTAAAACTATGGTTTGACGAGGAGGAGTCCGCCTTTACACTGACAGCGGATGAGGAAACAAAAATCGTCACAGAGGGTGAATTCGGTGCGGAGGAATACAATATTAAGTGTTCTAAGCTGGATTTAATTCGTGAAATAAAAAATGATATCGAGAAATATTTTTCCGACTGGGTGACCTTTTCGGAGGACTACGCCTATGCCGAGGAGGAAGCCGAGGCGCAGGAAATTTATCAAAAACGAGAAAAAATGCTGAAGAAAAAGCTTGCTGCACTGGAGGCGGCACTGCAAAAATATACGAAATAAATTTATATTTATAAAAAACAGGTGAAGCAATATGTATATCACGGAGATTTTCCTACAGGGATTCCGCAATCTTTCACAACTGCATATCGAGCCTTCTGAGGGAATCAATGTGATTTACGGCAGCAATGCACAGGGGAAAACGAATTTTCTGGAATCGCTGTATTTCTGCGCGATGGGGCGCTCCATGCGCGGCAAAAGCGATCAGCAGCTGATTGCTTTTGATGCACAGGAAAGTCATATCCGCCTTCTGGTGCAGACGCAGAATCGCAGGGATAAAATTGATGTGCATTTAAAGCAGAATGAAAAAAAGGGTATTGCCGTTAATGGTCTGCCTGTCAAGCGTCTGGGAGAGCTGTTCGGCACGCTTTATGCCGTTATTTTTTCTCCGGAGGATTTATCTCTGGTAAAGGATGCTCCGACGGAGCGCCGCCGCTTTCTGGATATGGAGCTTTGCCAGCTGAGCAGGGTCTATTATTACGATTTGCAGCAGTATTATCGGATTCTGAAGCAGCGGAATAATCTGCTCAAGGAAATACAAAAAAAGCCATCCTTGCAGGAAACGCTTTTTGTCTGGAACGAACAGATGGTGGAATACGGCGAGCGCATTATTGCCGCCAGAAGGCGTTTTTTGGTGCGTCTGGATGAAATTGCGGCGGAAAAGCTTGCGCGGCTGACAGGCGGCAGAGACAGCCTGCAAACGCTTTATAAACCAAACTGCGAGGAGGGCTCGTTTGCCGAGCGGCTGCACCGCAATTTGGAGCGCGATATTCTTTTCGGGGCAACCCAGAGCGGCCCGCATAAGGATGACATCAGCTTTCTGGTGAACGGCAGGGAGGCAAAGGTCTACGGCTCTCAGGGGCAGCAGCGGACAACCGCCCTTGCGGCGCGTCTGGCAGAGATTGACCTGATTCGGGAGGAAACGGGAGAATTACCCGTTCTGCTTCTGGATGATGTGTTTTCGGAGCTGGATGAAAGCCGCCAGAAATATCTTCTGGAAAGCATTGACGGCTTGCAGGCGTTTGTGACCTGCACAGGGATTGAGGATTCTGTCCGAAAATATATCAGCAGGGATAATTTATTTTATGTCGAAAACGGAAATATCATACCGCAAAAGGAAAACAGGCACTGAGAAAAAAATATCTCAATGCCTGTTTTTTGTTTTTTCTGATACGCTTTATAACAGAAAAAACAATGACATAACGGGAAAAAAACAGCAGGCTGAAAATTTTTCCGGCAGAGCGGCTATAATAAAGTAGGAATTTTGAAAAAAATAGTATAAAAATACACGCAAAACATTGAAAAATCAATGAAAAAATGCTATAATTTCACTATGTTATTTTGAGGCGGAATTGATGGAAAGAGAAAGTCATTTTTGTTCTTTCTTTTTTTCTTGCCAAAAAAATTATGCGAAAAAATGAATCGAAAGAGAGGGATTTGATGTCTTCTGAATATAATGCAAATCAAATTCAGGTTCTGGAAGGGCTGGAGGCGGTGCGAAAGCGCCCCGGTATGTATATCGGTTCCACCAGCGCAAAGGGTCTGCATCATTTGGTTTATGAAATTGTAGATAACTCCGTGGATGAAGCGCTTGCAGGGTTCTGTAACGAGATTACCGTAAAAATCCACCCCGATAATTCCATTTCCGTTATGGATAACGGGCGCGGCATTCCCGTTGATATCAATGACCAGAAAGGCATGAGCGCGCTGCAGATGGTATTTACGATTTTGCATGCAGGCGGTAAATTCGGCGGCGGCGGATATAAGGTTTCCGGCGGTCTGCACGGCGTTGGTGCGTCTGTTGTAAATGCGTTGTCCGAATGGCTTGTGGTGCAGGTGCATCGGGATGGGAAAATTCATGAGCAGAAATATACCCGTGGGGATGTTGCAGAGCCGCTGACTGTTGTGGGCGAAACCGAGATCACAGGGACGTATGTGCATTTTCTGCCGGATGATACGATTTTTGAGGAAACCGTTTTTGATTATGATGTGCTGAAGCAGCGGTTCCGCGAAACGGCTTTTCTGACAAAGGGGCTGAAAATTAACCTTGCCGATTTGCGCGAGGGCATGGAGCAGGAGCATTCCTTCCACTATGAGGGCGGCATCAAGGAATTCGTACATTTTCTGAATCATAGCCGTCAGCCGTTGTATGATACGATTTTCTATGCTTCCGGCAAGAAGGATGGCGTTCTGGTTGAGGTTGCATTCCAGCATAATGACGGCTATACGGAAAGCATTTTCACCTTCGTGAATAATATCAATACCCCTGACGGCGGCACGCATCTGGTGGGCTTTAAATCGGGGCTGACAAAGACACTGAACGATTACGGCAAGAAGGCAGGCATCATAAAGGATGCAGATAAAAAGCTTTCCGGCGAGGATGTCAGAGAGGGTATCACCGCCGTTGTCAGTATTAAGGTAGAGGACCCGCAGTTTGAAGGGCAGACAAAGGCAAAGCTTGGCACAAGCGAAGCGAAGGGCGCAGTGGAAAGCGTTCTGAGCGAATATCTGACCTATTTTCTGGAGGAAAACCCGAACATCGGCAAAACCATCATCGAAAAGGGCATGATGGCCTCCAGAGCCAGAGACGCTGCCAGAAAGGCAAGAGAGCTGGTGCGCCGCAAAACGGGTCTGGAAAATACGCGTATGCCCGGTAAGCTGACAGACTGCACGAGCCGCGACCCCTATGAATGTGAAATTTATATCGTCGAAGGGAACTCCGCAGGCGGCTCTGCCATTAAGGCGAGAGACCCCAGAACACAGGCGGTTCTGCCCCTGCGCGGCAAGATTCTGAATGTGGAAAAGGCAAGACTGGACAGAATTCTCAATTCCGAGGAAATCCGCAATATGATTACCGCCTTCGGTACGGGGATTTCAGATGATTTTGATATGTCTAAGCTGCGGTATCATAAAATCGTTATCATGACCGATGCCGACGTAGACGGCGCACACATCAGAACCCTGCTGCTGACATTCTTCTATCGCTATATGCCGCAGCTCATCGAGGGCGGTAAGGTATATGTGGCACAGCCGCCGCTGTATCGCGTGGAGAAGAATAAACAGCATTATTATGTGTATGACGATATGCAGCTTGAGGCGCTGTATCAGGAAATCGGCAGAACAGGGATTAAGGACGTACAGCGGTATAAGGGTCTGGGGGAAATGGACTTCGACCAGCTGAGAGATACGACAATGGCGGTGGAGCATAGAATTCTGAAATTGGTGACGATTGATGATGCAGTGCTTGCGGATCAGGTTTTCAGTATGCTGATGGGGGATGAGGTAGAACCCAGAAAGATTTTCATTGAGGAAAATGCGCAGTATGCTGAGATGGATTTTTAACGAGCATAGCTCGTAAGAAAAAAGCTCAGCCTTCGGCTTCAAGCCTTTTTCTTGTTGAAACAGAGGTTAAACTGATAAGTTCCGGCGGTGTAAACACCTTGAAACTTCCAGTTTTCCTCGAGTGGGCAAAGCCCCCTCTGCGGATTCCGGTTGGAAAACCCTTTGTTTTCCAAACCTTTCTGCGGCGTGATAAATCAGAATTAAATCTTATATTTCTGAAAGAAATGTAAGATTTGTATAAAGTTTAGGTCAAGCCTTTTCAAAGGCTTGCGGAGGGTGAGGCAGAGCCTCACGGTCTTAAGAGGTGAACGTATGAGTGACGAAAATAAAGAGATAGACAAGGTCATAACCATAGACATCAACAAAGAGATGCAGAAATGCTACATCGACTATGCGATGAGCGTTATTGTTGCCCGTGCATTACCCGATGTGCGTGACGGCTTAAAGCCTGTACAGCGGCGTATCCTGTACTCTATGAATGAAATGAATTTGGACCCCAATAAGGGCTATCGTAAATCCGCGCGTATTGTCGGGGATACCATGGGTAAATATCACCCTCATGGTGACAGCTCCATTTATCAGGCAATGGTGCGTATGGCACAGAATTTCTCCATGCGTTATATGCTGGTAGACGGGCACGGGAACTTCGGCTCTATCGACGGCTATGGCGCAGCTGCCAGCCGTTATACCGAGGCGCGCATGTCCAAGATTACGGCGGAAATGCTGGCGGATATCGAGAAGGATACCGTTGATTTCGTGCCGAACTATGACGAAAACGAGAAAGAACCCACAGTCCTGCCGGCGCGTATTCCAAACCTGTTGGTAAACGGTTCAAGCGGTATCGCGGTTGGTATGGCGACGAATATTCCGCCGCATAACCTCGGCGAGGTCATTGACGGCGTGGTCTGCATGATTGAGAATAAAATCGAGGGCAGAGAAACCGATGTGGAAGAATTGATGCAATACATCAAAGGGCCCGATTTCCCCACAGGCGCGAATATCCTTGGGAAAAGCGGGATTCGTGCGGCGTACCGCACCGGACGCGGCAAGATTATTGTGCGCTCCACAGCGGAGATTGAAACGCATAACGGCAGAGAACGTATTGTCATCACTGAAATTCCGTATATGGTCAATAAGCTGCGTCTGCTGGAAAAAATCGGCGAGCTGGCGAAGGAAAAGCGTGTGGAGGGCATCAGCGATCTGAACGATGCCTCTGCCGGCGATGATATCAAGATTATCATTGATATCAAGAAGGACTATAACGCAAATGTCATTCTGAACCAGCTGTATAAATATACATCCTTGCAGGAATCCTTCGGTGCAAATATGCTTGCACTGGTGGATGGCAAGCCTGTTGTTTTGAATTTGCAGCAGATGCTTGCGGAATATCTGAAGCATCAGGAAAATGTTGTCACCAGAAGAACACGCTTTGATCTAGATAAGGCGGAAAAAAGAGCGCATATTCTGGAGGGCCTGCGGATTGCGATTGACAACATTGATGAGGTGATTCGCATCATCCGCACAAGCTATGATAATGCAAAGGAGCGACTGATGGAACGCTTCAGCCTGTCTGATTTGCAGGCACAGGCGATTCTGGAAATGCAGCTGCGCCGTTTGCAGGGTCTGGAAAAGGAAAAAATCGATGCGGAATATGCAGAACTGCAAAAGAAGATTGCGTATTACAAGACCATTCTGGCGGATGAAAAGCTGCTGCTTGGTGTAATCAAGGATGAAATTACGGCGATTAAGGAGAAATATGCCGATGAACGCCGTACAAAGCTGATGCAGAATCCCGGCGAAATTGATGTTGAGGATTTGATTGAGGAGGAAACCTGCGTATTTACGCTGTCGAATCTGAATTATGTAAAGCGTACCCCTTTGGATACCTATAAGAGCCAGAACCGCGGTGGCAGAGGGATTATCGGGATGCAGACAAGGGAGGAGGATTTTGTAAAAGACCTGTTCCTTGCATCCACACATGATACCCTGCTGTTCTTCACCAGCCGCGGCAAGGTGTATCGCATGAAGGGCTATGAAATTCCCGAAGCCGGCAGAACGGCAAGAGGGGTTGCCATCGTGAACCTTCTGGAGATTGATGCGGATGAAAAAATCATGGCGGTGATTCCTGCAAATGAATTCCGCGAGGATCAGTATCTTGTGATGGTGACAAAGCAAGGCTTAATCAAGAAAACAGATATGACCAGCTTTGCAAATATCCGCAAGAGCGGTCTGATTGCGCTGAATCTGCGCGAGGAGGATGACCTGATTTCCGTAATGACAACAGACGGCAGGGATGAAATTTTCGTGGCAACACGCAGCGGTATGGGCATTAAGTTCTCCGAGGAGGATGTGCGTCCCATGGGCAGAACCGCAACAGGGGTAAAGGCGATTACACTGAAGGAGGACGATTATGTTGTTTCCGCAGTGAAGATTGACCCCGAAGGGCAGCTTCTGAATGTAACCGAAAACGGCTACGGCAAGCGCACCACAACGGATAAATTTAATTTGCAGCACCGCGGCGGCAAGGGCTTGAAGGTTCATCAGCTGACGGAAAAAACAGGACAGCTGACCGGCGTGCTGATGGTCGGCGAAAATGATGAGCTGATGCTGATTACCTCCGAAGGGGTTATCATCCGCCTGCGCGGCAGAGAAATTTCCAGCTACAACAGGGATTCGCAGGGCGTGAAGCTGATGAATCTGGATGACGGCGTGAGCGTGGTCGGCATTGCGAAGATTTCCGAGGAGGATATTGAGGAGGAAGCCGAAGAAACAGCCGCAGAAGCAGAGAAAACAGAAGTAGAATAAGCAAAAAAACAAAGGGATATCGGTGAAGTATGCCGATATCCTTTTTTACGAACAAAAGAAACGGCAGAAAAAGGAGGAAAGCCCATGCGGCGGCGGATTTATGAAATGATTGAAAAGGGAGAGCAGGAGGACAAAATCAGCCTGTATTATGACCGATTTATGATTTTCTGCATTATTGCAAGCGTACTGCCTCTTTGTGTGAAAAACAGCACAAATCCCGTATTTTATCGGATTGACCGCATAACGGTGTTTATTTTCATCATAGATTATCTGCTCAGATGGGGCACAGCGGATTTTAAGCTGAAGGGGGAAAAGCCCTTTTTGCGTTATCCGTTTACGTTTTTTGCCGTGGTTGACCTGATTGCGATTCTTTCCTCTCTGACACCGCTGTATTCGACGCTGAAGGCGGTGCGTATCCTGCGTCTGCCAAAGTGCATGAAGCCCTTAAAGATTCTGCGCTATTCCAAGGGATTTCATCTGATGATGCAGGTGATTCATAAGGAAAAGGATAACCTTTTCACGATTGGGCTTCTGGCAGTTGGGTATATCCTTCTGTCGGCGTTGATATTATTTCAGGTTGAGCCGGATACCTTCGCAAGCTTTCTGGATGCGGTCTATTGGGCGACCATCACGCTGACAACGGTCGGCTATGGGGATATTTGCCCTGCGACGAGCATCGGCAAAATCATTGCCATTGTGACCTCCTTTGTGGGAATTGCGGTGTTCGCTCTGCCGACAGGCATTATCACGGCAGGCTATCTGGCGGAGCTGAAACCAAAGCATAAACGATAACGGGAATCCGAAGGGATGTGAATGAAAAATGGAACAGACAGCATTGACCTACCTTTGCCCCGACTGCATGGCGTATCTGCGCTATGATGGGAAGGAGCAGAAATGGGTCTGCGATTACTGCGGCGGCAAATTTACCAGAGAGGAGCTGGAGCAGAGAGGGGCCGAGACGAAGCAGGATGATTATGAAGTCAAGCCCAGAGCCGAGGCTGCGGAAAATACGGCGGAGATTTCCTATCATTATGAGGAAAATATTACTGAGACGGACGAAGATCTGAGCCATCTGCGCGCGTATCACTGCCCCTCCTGCGGCGGCGAGATTGTGACGGATGATGTAACGGCGGCAACCTTCTGTGTTTTCTGCGGCAACCCGACGATTTTGCCGACACAGCTGGAGGGGGAATACCGCCCCTCTGCGATTCTGCCGTTTGAGACGGATAAGGAGGACGCAAGAAAGGCGTTTTTGCAGCTTTGCAAGGGAAAAAGGCTGCTTCCGAAGGGCTATACCTCCGAGCAGCGGTTGGAAAAGATTACGGGCGTATATGTGCCGTTCTGGCTCTTTGACTGCAAGGCGGATTTTGATTACCATGCGACGGGTGAGAATGTCATCACATGGTCGGATACGCGTTTTATTTATACGAAAACGGATTTGTATCACATTCACCGCGCGGGAACGATGGAATTTGAAAATATTCCTCTGGATGCTTCGGAAAAAATGCAGGATAACCTGATGGATGCGTTGGAACCGTTTCATCTGGAAAAGAAAAAACCATTTGACATGAGCTATCTGAGCGGCTTTCTGGCGGAAAAATATACATACGAGCCGAAGGATTTGTATGACCGCATGACAAAACGCATTACCCCCGGCGTGGAGCATAAGGCGGCGGAGGGCGGCAAAAGCTATCAGCGTGTTTACGGCGTGAAATGTCATACGGATTTTTCCTCTAAGCAGCAAAGCTATATGCTCCTGCCCGTTTGGATGCTGATGAGCAAATATGATGGGAAGGAATATCTCTTTGCGATGAACGGGCAGACAGGGAAAATCGTCGGGGAGCTGCCTGTCAGCAACAGCCGGAGCGCGAAATGGTTTGTGATTATTTTCTGCATTTCCTTTGTGATTGTTATGATTGTGCTTGCTCTGCTGGCGATGGGAGGTGTGCTGTGATGAAGAAAAAAGGATTTGTGCTTCTGATGATGGTGTTTCTCCTGCTTTCTGTTCTGCCTGCTTCTGCGGCGGAGCAGAGGGTATTTGACAATGCTGACCTGCTGACGGCGGAGGAGGAGCAGAATTTGCAGCAGTTCTGCGAGGATGCGAAGGAGGAATATGATATTGATTTTGCATACCTCACCACGAAGGATACCGAAGGCTTATCAACAAGGGAATACGGCGCACAATTTTATATAGAACAGAATCTGGGCGTTGGGGAGGATTATAGCGGCGCAATTTTTGTTCTGGATATGGGCGAGCGAGAAGGGCAGCTTGTGACCTGCGGCGAAGCAATGGAAATGATTACGGATGCGGATGCAGATGCCATCTGGGACGAAATCAGCAGCTATTTTTCCAATGGAGATTATTATGGCGGCATGGAGCAGCTTTGGTGGGACGTGGATTCCCTTTGTGCGGATTATCAGACCTACGGCGCAGAAGGCAGACCAAAATCGGATGCGTTTTTCTCGGAAAGTCCTGTTTCGAGTGGTGGCGGCATTGCGATGATTGTTCTGCTTGCGGCAGCTTTTTCCGCAGTGATTGCAGGGGTTTCGGTTATGAGCATGCGTAAGGCTTGCAAAAATGTGCATCCCTTTACGGACGGCAGAGCGTATCTGAAGGAAAACGGCTGTCACCTGCGGACGAATCAGGATACCTTTGCAAATACGCATACGACGATGGTGCCGATTCCACGAGATGATGACAACAATCACCACCACACAGGCGGCTTCAGCGGCGGCGGCTCCTTTTCCAGTGGCGGCAGAAGCTTCGGTGGGGGCGGCGGAAAGTTTTAAACCCAAACGATTTGACATTATGTATACGAAATGCTACAATGTCTTTTAAGTGATAAAATGGAGAATTGAGGTGTTGGGTATGTTTTTATTTCCCGTTGATGGTATATTAGAGGTTGTTTTGTCCTATGGGCAGATGATTTCTTTGTTTCTGGTCTTTGTGATTTTTGAGGGCATGATTGCCGCAAAATCCGAAACGGCAAAGCCGGGTCTGGTGTTTATTTTTCTGGTATTCCTGCTGGCGGTCTTTGTCGGCGTTATGTTCCACGATATCAGCTTCTTCGTCTTTATGCTGATTCCTGTTGCGATGTGCTTGATAGCGTTTTTCGTTGCCAGAAAGACAAGAGAAAAAAATATTGCGAAGGGCATAAAATATAACAAGGACGGACTGATTGAGGAAGAGCTTAAAAAAATGGAAAAGAATTGAAATTTTTGTATAATAAGCCTTGGCTAATGAATACCAAGGCTTTTTTATTGCAGAAAGGGGAGGAAGTCCTCTTTTTATCAGACAACAGGAAAAAATACAAACAGAAGGCTTTGTTTTTCGTGTAAACACAGTGTTTTGCAAAGACAGGGGTATTAGGAATTTTTTTGAAAACATAAGAGATATTTATAAAAAAATATGAAAAATTTCTTGTCATGCAAGTATATTTATGATACCATGAGGTATGTATAAAAATACAAAACACAAATGAGAAAGGGGAGGCGCATCCTAAATGGAAGAAAGAGACTATTTAGCAGAAAATGCCGCATATCTGAAAAAAGATTTGGGAAAAAATAATATCTCCCAGAATTTATTTCAGCGTTTTAAGGAACTGATTACAAACGGACAGCTGCCGGCAGGCTATATGATGCCAAATGAAAACGTGGTGAGCGAGCAGCTTGGCATCGGCAGAAGTACGCTGCGCGAGGCATATACGGCACTGGCGGTGTTTGGTTTTATTCGCCGTTCAAAGGCAGGTACCTTTGTAAATGAAATTGATAATATCGTAAATATTGCGCCTTTCAGTATTACGGTTGAAAATTCTGACCTGAATGACCTACTGGAATTTCGCTATATGCTAGAGGGAGAAACGGCGAGCTATGCCGCGAAGCGCGCAACGCAGGAGGATATTGCCCAGCTGGAGTATTATTATGAAAAAATGAAGGAATTTCGCCATGACGTGAATCAGTTTGTGGATTATGACTCTATGTTTCACATGCAGGTGGCGGTGGCAACGCATAATAAGCTTTTGATGAGCACCATGATGGCTTCAAAGGATTCCTTTGAAAACGGGATTCGCCTGGCAATGCGTGAATCGCTGACGCAGAACCCCAGAGTCATTGATGTGACGATTGAGCTGCATGGGAAGATTATCGAAGCGATTAAGAGCGGAGATTATCAGACGGCGTATACTGCCATGCGGGAGCATATTTCTTATGTGAACCTGACGGTGAAGTATGGTTGATGGAAAAAGACCCGAAAGGGGTCTTTTTTTGTGGGGAAAAGTAGCAGTGCAAGCACCGATTGGGTTGATGAAAGCCGCATGGGCAAGTGAGAAAAGCAGCAGTGCTGCGCACTGATTGAGCGCAGTCGCGCTATAATTTTTCTTGGTGAAGATGAGGTTTCGCCCGTTTGGAACTTTCTCGGCGAAACCAAGGCGTTCTCCCTTACTTTTTATGCTAAAAAGTAACAAAAACTTGGAACCCGTTTCGCAATGGGTTCCAAACCTCCGCAACCGAGGAAAGGGCAACAAGGTTTCCCTTTCCAAACCCTTCCCCACAGGTCGGAAACGACAGGGAGAAAGGCGGCGCGGAGCGCCTGCAAAAGGAAAAGGTAAAATTGCTGGTGTAAGTGTGGGCGAGAAAAGTGACAGTGCTTCGCACTAGTGCGCAACGCTGCTGCTTTTCGCCCCAAAACCCTTGTTTTTCCCCCTTTTTCATGCTATAGTAAATAGAAGTATGTCCCTTTTTTACAGGGCTTTTGGAGGTATCAATTTATGGATTTTAAAATAGAAATTGCAAAACTTTTGGCGGCGGCAGCGGAAATTTCCGTTGAGGATGCAGCGGCGGCAGTGGAAATTCCTGCCAAAAAGGAAATGGGTGATTTTGCGTATCCCTGTTTTCGTTTGGCGAAGGTATTCCGCAAGGCACCCCCGATGATTGCTGCGGAGTTAATCGAAAAAATCGAAAAGCCTGCGTTTATCGCAAAGATGCAGGTGGTCGGTGCATATATCAACTTTTTTGTGGACAAGAGTGTATACGCGGAGCAGGTGCTTTCTGCCGTTCTGGAGCAGAAGGAAAGCTATGGCAAGAGCGACATGGGCGCAGGCAAAACCGTTGTGATCGACTATTCCTCTCCCAATATTGCAAAGCCCTTCCATGTTGGGCATCTGCGTTCTACCGTAATCGGCAACGCGATTTATAAAATTCACGAGGAGCTGGGCTACCATTGCGAAGGCATCAACCATCTGGGGGACTGGGGGACACAGTTCGGCAAGCTGATTGTTGCGTATAAAAAATGGGGCAGCAAGGAAGCAGTAGAGAAAGACGGGATTCAGGAGCTGATGCGGATTTATGTAAAGTTCCATGATGAAGCAGAAAAGCATCCTGAGCTGAAAATGGACGATGAAGCGCGCCTGTGGTTTGTAAAAATGCAGGAGGGCGATGAAGAAGCATTGACGCTGTGGAAATGGTTCCATGATATTTCTATCAAGGAATTTGAGCGCGTATATGAAATGCTTGGCGTGAAATTTGATGCGTACACAGGAGAATCCTTCTATAATGATAAGATGGATGCGGTTGTGCAGGAATTAAAGGACAAAAACCTGCTCAAGGAATCCGAAGGCGCGATGATTGTGGATTTAGAGGATAAAAATATGCCCCCCTGTCTGATTATCCGTAAGGATGGCGGCACGCTTTATGCAACCAGAGATATCACTGCGGCGCTTTACCGCAAGAAAACCTACAATTTTGACAAGTGCATTTATCTGACTGCGCTTGACCAAAACCTGCATTTCGCACAGTGGTTTGAGGTCATTCATAAAATGGGCTATGATTGGTACAAGGATTTGATTCATGTGCCTTTTGGTCTGGTTTCTCTGGATAGTGGGAAGCTTTCTACCCGTCATGGGCATGTTGTGCTGATGGAGGATTTGTTAAATCAGGCGTGCGCGGAAACAAAGCGTATTATTGAGGAAAAGAATCCCAATCTGGAAAATAAAGAGGAAATCGCGAAGCAGGTCGGCATTGGCGCGGTTATTTTCAATGACCTGTATAACACAAGAATCAAGGATGTTGTGTTCAGCTGGGAAAGAATGTTGAATTTCGATGGTGAAACAGGCCCCTATGTGCAGTATACGCATGCGCGTGCCTGCTCCATTCTGAAGCGTGCAGGCGAACCGGATTTCAGTGATATCCATTTTGAGGCACTTTCTGACGAGGCATCTTTGGATGTCTGCAAGCTGCTGGAGGCATTCCCTGATAAAATTAAGGATGCGGCGGCAAAGCTGGAGCCCTCTGTTGTCACCAGACATCTGGTTGCGATTGCACAGGCGTTCAATAAATTTTACCACGATAACCCGATTCTCAGCAGTGAACCTGAAGTAAGACAGGCGCGTTTGGCGATTGTTTTCTCTGTAAAAACAGTGCTGAAAAAGGGTCTGGCACTCTTAGGTATCGAAGCACCCGAACAAATGTGATATGCTATAAAAGCATTTTCAATCTTCTGAAACAAAAACTGCTTGCAGGATTTTGTTTTCAGAGATTAGAAAACTTTTAATCGAGGGGCTTTTAATTATCTTAAAATAGATATTCTCTTTATAAAGGAAGGTATTTGTATGAAAAAGTTGAAATTATTTTATAATCCCTTTTCGGGGAATAAAAGCTTTAAATTTGACTTAGATGTTTGTATTGGTATCTTTCAGGAGGGCGGCTATGAGGTGCATCCCTTCCGCACGCTCCATCCCGGAGACATTGACACGCATATTGCCACAATGGACCCGAATTATGATATTATTGTTGCCTCCGGTGGTGACGGTACAGTGAATATTGTGCTGAATGCTATGATGCGCCGTGGTCTGCATATTCCTTTGGGCATCATTCCTTCCGGCACGGCAAATGATTTTGCGACCTACCTTGGCTTCAAAAGCGGCGAGGTGGAGGATGTTTGTAGAACGATTGTTTCCACAAAGCCGGTGGATATTGATTTGGGTTTGGTGAATGATTCCATTTTCTTTATCAATGTCTGCGCAGGCGGCTTTTTCACAAATGTTTCACAGATTGTGGATAAGGATGTGAAAAACGCACTTGGCAGCCTTTCCTATTATTTAAAGGGCGTGGAGCAGCTGCCGCAGTTCAGAAAGGTGCCGTTTCGCATTACGACAAGCGAAGATGTCATAGAGGAGGATTTGTATTTCTATATGATTATGAATTCAGCAGGGACGGGTGGTTTTACGAACCTTTCCCCCGAAGCATCCATTACGGATGGGAAGTTTGAATTTATTGCTATCAAAGGAAAGCCTCTGATTGAAATGACACCTGTTTTGATGAAAATGCTGACAGGGGAACATATTCATGATAAGAATGTATTGTATCTCAGAGATCATTATTTTAAGATTGAGTGCTTAGATCCCGATTTCAAAATTATGGAATCTACGGTTGATGGAGAGTTGGGACCGGATATGCCGTTTGAAATTAAGGTGATTCCGAAGGCAATCCCTGTTTTTGGGAAATTTGAAAAGGAACCGAAGGAGAATATTATCATGTCTCTTTTGAAAAGCCCCGCAAAGTCTGCAAAACTATAATTGTTTCACGTGAAACATAGCGCATAACAAACAAAAAGCCATTTTATTTCACAAAATAGAGTGGCTTTTTCTATTTTTATATAAATTCCTGATGTTTCACGTGAAACATCGTGTTTTTGCATTGCTTTTTCATATTGATTATACTATTATATAAAAAGAAGAAAAAACGAGAAGGAAAGGCGGGAATTTATGAGCAAAGTTAGAGTCATTGCAGTGACGAATCAGAAGGGCGGCGTGGGAAAGACAACCACAGCCATCAATCTTTCCGCCTGCCTTGCCGCAGAGGGAAAGCGTGTGCTTGCCGTTGATGCAGATCAACAGGGAAATACCACCAGCGGACTTGGTCTGGATAAAAATGATGTCCCTCTGACGATTTACGATGTGTTTTTGGGCGAAGCCACGATTGCAGAGGTAAAGCAGCCGACCTGCATGGATGGCTTGGAGGTAATTCCTGCAAATATCAATTTGACAGGAGCGGAGATTGAGCTGATTGGCAACGACCGCAGGGAATATATTTTGCAGGAGGCGTTGGCAGAGGTGAAGGACGCATACGATTTTATTATCATCGACTGTCCGCCTTCCTTAAATATGATTACCGTCAATGCACTTGTGGCGGCAAATACGGTTCTGGTTCCTATTCAGTGTGAATATTTTGCGTTGGAAGGTTTGGAGCAGCTGCTGCATACGGTAAATCTGGTGAAAAAACGTCTGAATCCCGAACTGGAAATTGAGGGAATTGTTTTTACCATGTATGACGCAAGAACAAACCTCTCCTTGCAGGTTGTGGAGGAGGTTAAGCGTTCTCTGGGGCAGAGTGTTTACCGCACAATTATCCCAAGAAATGTGCGCCTTGGGGAATCTCCGAGCCATGGTCTGCCTATCAATCTTTATGATCCGAAATCCAAGGGCGCAGAGGCTTACGCATTGCTGGCAGAGGAAGTCATGGAAAAGGAGTGGAATTGATATGGCAGAAAAGAAAAGAGGTCTTGGTGCAAAAGGTCTTGGAATCAACGCCCTCATCAATACAGAAGTACAGGATTTGAAAACAGCAAAATCGAATGAAACGGTGACGGAGCTGGATTTGGATTTAATCGAACCCAACCGCAAGCAGCCGAGAAAATATTTTGATGAAACCGCTTTGGAGGAGCTGGCGGCATCCCTAAAGGCATACGGTATGATTCAGCCCATTGTTGTGAAGAAAAACGGGGAATATTACGAAATCATTGCAGGGGAACGCCGTTGGCGTGCTGCAAAAATCGCCGGCATGGAAAAGGTGCCTGTTGTGCTGAAGGCATGGGAAGGCAGTGAAGCCTTTGAAGCCGCACTGGTGGAAAATCTCCAGCGTGAGGACTTAAATCCCATTGAAGAAGCCGAAAGCTATCAGCGTTTGCAGGAGGAATTTCAGCTCAGTCAGGAAAAAATTGCAGAAAAGGTCGGGAAAAGCCGCTCCGCGATTACAAATTCCCTGCGCTTGTTGCAGTTGGATGCCCGTGTGCGTAATTTTGTGACGGAAAATAAGCTGACAGGCGGACATGCCCGTTCGCTTCTGCCTGTATCCGATGGGGACGCACAGTTTGAATTGGCAGAGCATATCATCGAGGAAGGGCTGAGTGTGCGCGCAGTTGAGGCTCTGGTCAAGGCATATCTGGCAAAGGAAGATGCACCCGAGTCTGCGGAAAAAGCCGAAAAAGCGGATGAAACTGCCTATCGTGCGATAGAGGAGGATTTGAAATCTCTGTTTGCCACAAAGGTAAATCTGAAGCCTATCGGTAAGCGGAAAAAGGGTAAAATAGAAATAGAATATTATTCTGAGGAAGATTTGGAACGCCTTTTGGTGCTCCTGAAACGATAAGGAATGTGAAATATGATGGAATTGACGCAGCAAACGATATTGATTCTTTTTGCCGCTTTGGCGGCAGCAATATTCATATTATTTATTCTCTGCATTGTTCTGTTTGTGAAGCTGAACGGGCAGAAGAAACGATATGATTATTTTATGGGCTCTAATCGCAGACCAACCCATAACCTGGAAATGAAAATTGAAGAATATTTTGAAACCTCAAAGAAAATTGAATCGCAATATTCTAAGCTGTTGGATATGGTGACGGATATGGATAAAACCGATAAATCCAAAATCCAAAAGGTTGGGCTGATTCGCTATAACCCCTTTGATGAAATGGGCGGCAATCTTTGTTTTGCTTTGGCACTTTTGGATGGGAATGACAACGGCGTGGTGCTGAACGGTATTCATAGCCGTACAGGCTCTTTTACCTATGCGAAGCCGATTGAAATGGGTGTCAGCACCTACATGCTTTCCGAGGAGGAATTAAAAGCGGTTGAGGTGGCAAAAAATAATACCTATCAGCCGGAGCATGAAAAGGTGGTTAAGGTGCGCTTTAAGCCGACCTTCCGCAAAAAGGATAAGGACAGAGCCATGGATGAGCAGATTACACTGGATCAGGTGGAAATGGTCGAGGTGGATGAAACGAAGGAAAAACAGGCGAAATCCTCTATCGGTGATGTAACAGAGGCGGAAAAAGAGCTGATTTTGAAGGAGGAAACGCTTGCAGGCAAGATTGCGGCTGCGGAATCCATTCTGAAAAAGAGAGAGGAAGCAAGAGCGGCTGCGGAGAAGGCGCATTTGCCTGAGGAGGAAAATCTGGGGGATGCCATGGAAAGTGCCGTGGAACGCGCGATTGCGGAAGCAAAAATCAGCGAACCGATTTTTCAGGAACCCGTTTTCGTGGAAAAACAGGAAGAAACAGACGAAGAAGAATAAAAATAAAAGCAAAAACAGACGAAAGGGAGGAGATTTTCCTCCTTTTTCCTTATCAGATACAGGAAAATTTCTGTGGATAAGTTGAAATCTTATCCACATTTTGTGGATAACTTGTGAAAAAGAAAAGTTGTCCAGAGGGTTTTCCACAATATCAACAGGTTATCCACAGGCTGTGGGTAATGTATTATGTAAACAAAGGAGGAGAAAATGGGCTATAAAATGGTATTTTCCGATATGGATGGCACATTATTATGGAAAGGTGTACGGGTTTCTGTGGAAAACTCTGCTGCAATCCGAAAGGCTGTGGATAAAGGCGTGGAGTTTGTCATCTGCACAGGCAGAGGTGTTTTTGGCGTGGAAAAGCATTTGCAGGAATTGCATCTTCTGGGCAAAAAGGGCTATGTTATCTGCCAGAATGGTGCGGCGGTGTATGATTTAAGGGATATGCATCTGGTGCTGAAAAGCAGCTTTTCACCGTCTGTGGTGCAACCAATCGCAGAGCGGGCGAGAGCACTTGGCTTGGAGCTGTTTTACTATGATGATCGCAATTTTATGATTGAAAAATTGACAGACGAGGTGAAATCCTATTGCTGGATGATGCAAGCAAATCCGCGCATTTTGCAGGAGCCGACCGATTATGCGGGCGAGTTTACAAAATGCTTAATCAGCGGAGAGCGGAAAAATCTTTCGGCGCTGAAGCGCTATGTGGAGAAAACGGCAGGAGATATCTTTGATTTGTTTTATTCCTCGGAAACCTATCTGGAGCTGGTGAAAAAGGGCGTAAGCAAGGGCAACGCGCTGGTTGCGACTGCGCAGGAGGCAAATGTGCCGCTTGCCGAAACGATTGCCATTGGTGACAGTGATAATGATCTTTCCATGATTTTGCAGGCAGGGCTTGGCGTTGCAATGAAAAACGGCGAGGCGCATGTGAAGGCTGCCGCGGATTACATAACGGAACGAAACTGTGAGGAAAATGGCGTGGCAGAGGTCATTGAGAAATTTATTCTGAAATAAAAAGGGTGCGGGAATTTTCATGATGGAAAAGTATAAAAAAAGGACAATCATGCTTGATTGTCCTTTTTGACTAGGGAAAAGAATGGTGCCAGGGGAGACACCATTCTATGGGGTTGTGCGCACAAACCCCGGGGCATATTGTGGTACAGGAAAAGGGGTTTTCTTGTACTCACATAGTATACCACAATGGACGCTATTTTGCACATAGAAAAAAATATAATTTTTTTAACATTTTCTATATATTTTAGCAAAAAGATAGGATTTATGGAAAAAATTGTACAAAAAAAAGAAAAAAATTTAGGCTTGCAATTTTAAAATAATATGATATAATATACACCAAAAAGTCAAACAAGACAAAATAGCGCAGGCGAAAGCCGAAAGGAAAGCTAAGTTCTTGTAAAACTCCTACAGAGAGCCGGTGGTTGGTGCGAATCGGCGGAGAAAAGAGAATGTTCCACTTTCCAAGCTGCCGATGAAAGTCGGAAGGGTAAGCCCTTTATAGCTGTTCAAGAGGTTCGGAGGATGCTCCGAGCAATCTGGGTGGCAACGCGGGAAATATACTCTCGTCCCTGTTTTATTACCGGGATCGGGAGTTTTTTTGTTATGAAAGCGTGAGCGATTGCAACAGAAAAGCATATCTGTAAGCGGTGATGAAAAAATAGCTGCTTGCAGATATTTTTTATTGCTGTTTACAGAGAAGAATTGCTTACAATTCTTTTTTCTGATTGAAAAACCTTTCATAAGATATACGAAAAACTTCCATCCGAAAAAATACTATTTTTAGGAGGTCATGAAATGTTAGACATTAAATTTGTAAGAGAAAACCCTGATATCGTAAAGGAAAACATCCGCAAAAAATTTCAGGATGCAAAGCTGCCTCTGGTAGATGAGGTTCTGGTGCTGGATAAGGAAAACAGAACCATCAAGCAGGAGGTTGAAGCACTCAGAGCGCAGAGAAATAAGCTTTCCAAGCAGATTGGTGCGCTGATGGCAAAGGGCGAAAAGGAAGAAGCTGAAAAGGTAAAAGCACAGATTGGCGCAGACGCAGAACGCGTAGAAACCCTTTCCGCAAGAGAAAAAGAGGTTGAGGAACGCATCAAGGTTATCATGATGACCATTCCCAACATCATTGATCCTACCGTTCCCATTGGTAAGGATGACAGCGAAAACGTAGAGGTAGAAAGATTCGGCGAACCCGTTGTTCCCGATTTTGAGATTCCTTATCACACAGATATTATGGAAACCTTCGACGGTATCGATCTGGATAGCGCAAGAAAGGTTGCAGGCAATGGCTTCTATTACCTGATGGGCGACATCGCGCGTCTGCATTCCGCAGTTCTGGCTTACGCAAGAGATTTCATGATTGGCAGAGGCTTCAAATATTGTATTCCTCCCTTCATGATTCGTTCCAACGTTGTAACAGGTGTTATGAGCTTTGCGGAAATGGATGCAATGATGTATAAAATCGAAGGCGAAGACCTGTATCTGATTGGTACATCCGAACATTCCATGATTGGTAAATTCATCGATACGCTGAATAAAGCAGAAGACCTGCCGCAGACCCTGACAAGCTATAGCCCTTGCTTCCGTAAGGAAAAAGGCGCACACGGCATTGAAGAAAGAGGCGTTTACCGTATCCATCAGTTCGAGAAACAGGAAATGATTGTTGTATGTAATCCTGAGGAAGCGCCCATGTGGTATGATAAGCTGTGGCAGAACACCGTAGATCTGTTCCGTTCCATGGATATCCCCGTAAGAACACTGGAATGCTGCTCCGGCGACCTTGCTGACCTGAAGGTAAAATCCGTTGACGTTGAAGCTTGGTCTCCCAGACAGAAAAAATACTTTGAAGTTGGTAGCTGCTCCAATCTGGGCGATGCACAGGCAAGAAGACTGGGTATCCGCGTACAGGATGCAGAAGGCAAGAAATACTTCGCTTACACACTGAACAATACTGTTGCAGCACCCCCTCGTATGCTGATTGCTTTCCTTGAAAACAACCTGCAGGCAGATGGTACTGTAAATATCCCTGAGGTTCTGTGGCCTTATATGGGCGGCACAAAGAAGCTGATTCCTACAAAGAAAAAATAATGGAAGCAACAAAAAGAGGATGTTTTTTAACATCCTCTTTTTGTTATAGTTTATAGATAAAGTTATTATATATCGCGGAAGGGTTTGGGAAACGAAGCGTTTCCCGAATGGAATCCGCAGTCGGAATTCATTTCCGACGAGGAAAACAGCAAGTTTCAAGGGTTACCGATGGAACTTGTCTGTTTATTCTTCTGTTTCAACAAGTCGAAATCCTGATTTCGACTTATCAAAATAAGTTTTCGATTGCTTTTACCAGAGCATCCTGTGTCATTGCCTTGTCACTGCTGAAGGAATAGGTAAAGCCATCCTTCTGCCATGTTGCGGTATTGATGCCGTCATTACCCTTCACGGAAACAGAAACGTCCTTTACGGCAATGGTTTTGTTTTCCTTATATGTTTTGTTGTCACCGCTGATATCATCAGAGCCTTTTGCCTTACGGAAGGTAATGGTATCCTCGTCGTCTGCAAAGCGTACATCTGCGATTGTGCCGCTGATGTCGATGAAAGCGGTTTCCTTATATGCCTTATCAAGTGTAGGCAGAGTCACATCAAAACCGACTGTTTTTGCAAGGTCTGCAAGGGTTTCATGCTCGGTCAGAGGGTTGGGAATCTGTACATCCTCGTTTTTAGTATCAGCCTTTTTGCTGATGGAAATGGCAGAGCCGTCTGTTTTGATGATGCTGCTGTCATTGCCTGTCAGAGGAACAAACAGCTCAATGGGCACATAGGTTTTTCCATTTGTCATCACAGGTGCGCTGGAAAGAGAGAAGGGAGCGCTCATGCCAACCAAATCGGGATTGCTTGTCACAACCTGATAGCTGTTTTCGCCGATGGTCAGATTGGTGTGCATGATGCCGTCATCCACCAGAATCGTGCCTTTGTTGTAGCTTACCTTGAAGCCAAGCTGCTCTGCGGTTTCTCTCAGAGGAACTAAAACCAGAACCTCCCCATTGGCTGCCTTGCCGTTGATGTTGAGGCTGTAGGGGGAGGAGGTGCCTGCAAAGGCGGTTGCAGAAAATGCCATTGTTGCTGCTGCTGCGATTACCATTGGTTTCAATAATTTTTTCATATTCATTCAAATCCTTTCTCAAGATATGATTTTTTCATTTTCCATAAGCGCTTACAGGTAGTTAAACGAGAGAAGGAGGAAAAAAGTTCCAAAAAAAGATAAAAAAATTAAAAAAAGAAAAGGCACTGAAAATAGTACCTTTCCTGTTATCGTTTCAGAAGCGGAAATCCCGATTTCCTTTTTCAATCTCAACCAGATTTTTCCGTACAATCTCCTGAATTTTTTCCTTCGGGATGGATTTGATTTCCTTTAAAATCAGCTTTTCCCCGATTTCCTTTGTTTCCGGTGCGGCATAGTCAATCAGATATTCCTTGAGCGTCATCAGTGCATTTGGCAGGCAGCAATTCTGGATCTGTCCGCTTTTGCAAAGGCTCATGAAGCGGTCGCCCGTCCTGCCCTCGCGGTAGCAGGCGGTGCAGAAGCTGGGGATATAGCCCAAATCCATCAGCCATTTCACGATTTCATCCAGTGTGCGGTTATCGCTGACATCAAACTGTGCGGAATTATCCTCCTCTGCTTCTTTTTCATAATAGCCGCCGACACTCGTGCTGGAGCCGCCGCTGATTTGGGATACCCCAAGACTCAGTACACGTTCTCTGCTTTCCTGACTTTCTCTGGTGGAAACAATCATGCCCGTATAGGGAACGGCAACACGGATGCAGGCAACGATTTTTGCAAAGGTATCATCATCAATGCCGTTATCGAAGGCGGAGGGGTCAATATCGTCGGCATGGCGGATTCTGGGTACGCTGATGGTATGCGGGCCTACGCCGAATACGCTTTCCAGATGCTCTGCGTGCATCAAAAGCCCTGCAAATTCATAGCGATACAGCTCCAAGCCGAACAGAACGCCAATCCCGACATCATCAATGCCGCCCTCCATGGCTCTGTCCATCGCTTCGGTGTGGTAGGCATAATCATGCTTAGGGCCTGTGGGATGCAGGTGCTCATAGCTTTCCTTGTTGTAGGTTTCCTGAAAGAGGATATATGTCCCGATGCCGGCATCCTTCAGCTTACGGTAATTTTCCACCGTTGTTGCCGCAATATTGACATTCACGCGGCGAATCGCGCCGTTTTTATGCTTGATGCTGTAAATCGTTTGAATGCTTTCCAGTACATATTCGATGGGGTTATTGACGGGGTCCTCGCCTGTTTCCAGTGCCAGACGCTTATGCCCCATATCCTGCAAAGCCGTTACCTCTCTGACGATTTCCTCCTGTGTCAGCTTTTTTCTGCGGATGTGCTTATTTTTCGCATGGTAAGGACAGTATACACAGCCGTTGACGCAGTAATTGGAGAGATACAGCGGCGCAAACATCACAATACGGTTGCCGTAAAAATCCTGCTTAATCTGCTTTGCCAGCGCGTAAATTTCTTCGTTTTTTTCGGGAATATCGCAGTCCAGAAGCACCATTGCCTCTCTGTGAGAAAGTCCCTTTCTGAGCCTTGCCTTTTCGATAATGCTGTCAATTAAGGGAATGTTGTGCTTATTTTCCTCTGCATAGGCAAGGGTTTCCAGAATTTCCTCGTGGTTGATGAATTCCTCTGCCTTTTGGGAGTGGGGGTTGTAGGGATACATTGCTTTATCTTCCTTTCTTTTTATCTCTTTTTTTGCGGACAATAAAAAACGCCCCGTAAAAATATGGAGAAAGGGCGCAGAAATTCCGTAAAACGTATGTATGACCCACCCTTTCACGCAGAAGCCTTTCTTTGTGTCAGCAGCTGTTTGATTTTTATTTTGTCTCCTTGCAGAAAGCGCGTGGCTTGCTGTGCGGAGGAATTTACCACATCATACCATATCTGCGCGCGGCGGACAACGCTAAATTAGAAGGTTTTGTCAAAAAAACCGCTGAAGACGATGAGTTTTTGCAAAACATGATATTGTATTTGATAAAAATCCTCCTTTTCTGTCTGTTTTTGACAGGAAATACTTGAAATAGACAGATTTCTTTCATATAATTTTAATGTACACGAACTGTGATATATATGGACAGGGGAAGCGGACAAATCGCAATCCTGTGGATAATAAGGCAGTCAGCAGTCCGCTGACTGCCTTATTATTTATAAATGGGCATAAAAAAGAGGAGAGGGTGTTATGCAGAAACAGAAAATCAGGGGCATGGTTTTGGCGGCTGTGGTCTGCTGTGTCAGCCTGTCCGGCTGCGGCGCGGCGGAAAAAACGGCACAGCAGACAGATTTGCCGGATATTATCATCGGCAGTGATAATTATCCGCCTTATAATTATGAGAATGTGGACGGCAAACCAACGGGGATAGATGTGGATTTAGCGACAGAAGCCTTTCGCCGCATGGGATATCAGGCGGTGTTTACCTATATCGACTGGGAGAAAAAGAAGGAGCTGGTTGACAGCGGAAAAATCGACTGCATCTGGGGCAGCTTTTCTATTGATGGGCGCGAGGAGGAATACCGTTGGAGCGCGCCTTATATGATGAGCCGTCAGGTGGTGGCAGTCAATCGGGACAGCGAGATTAAAACACTGGCGGATTTGGAGGGCAAGCGCATTGCGGTGCAGTCCACTACAAAGCCGGAGGCGCTTTTTCTTTCGCATACGGATGCAAGACTTCCTGTCCTGCGCGAGGTGTTTTCCATGCAGAATCGGGAATTGATTTATCCCTGTCTGAGCAAGGGCTATGCGGATGCGATTGCCGCGCATGAAACGGCAATTTTGCAGTGCATGTCCGATTATAAGCTGGATTATCGGATTCTGGAGGAGCCGCTGCTGACGGTCGGCTTGGGCGTGGCGTTTTCCAAGCAGGATGATCGCGGTCTAGAACAGAAGCTTTCCGAAACCTTTGAAGAAATGCGTGCGGATGGCACGATGGAGGAAATCATCGGGAGATATCTGGAAGAAAACGATATGGGGGTGATTGCGGATGTGGAATGAAGCCTCTGCAAAGCCCTGCACGCGTATCCTTTTTTTACAGCTTTTACTGGGTGTTTTGCTTTTGGGCGGCGTATTTTTGCTTGCCGTAAATGAGGATATCGCTGCTACACAGCGCACCATGGTGAATACGGTCAATTATGTGAAGGAGCAGTGTAACCGCTATAGCCGCATTGGGCTTGCGGATGAATCCAAGAGCCTGATGCGGATTGTGGAAAGCGCAAACCAGACGGCGCACCGATTGGAGGAAACCACAAGGCCTGTCAGTGCGGATTTTCTGCATACCTGTGTGAAGGACTGCTACGTTTCGGGGATTCTGCTTCTGGATGAAGCAGGAAATATTACTGCCGCAAGCGAAGCAGCGGATATGGCAGCTTTCGTGCATGAAAATCTGGATTCCGAAGCCCTGCTGAATACGGCGCGATATCCAGAAAAACGCTATGCCGTACGGCTTTTCTGCCCTGAGGGGTGTTATCTGGATCTGGCGGCAGTGCAAAGACTGGATGCACCTGGCATTGTTGTTGCCTATTATCATACACCTCTGGATTATATCAATTCCTTCAGTCTTTCGATTTCCTCGCTTCTTTCGGGCTATGACCCTGCGGAAAACGGGACGATTGTGGTCAGCAGTGGGAATGAAATCATTGCTTCAAACGAGGAAAGTTTCATTGGTGGAAATACGGATGCATCCGCAGTGCTTGAAGAAATCAGAGCCGCCGCCGTAAGCGACAGGCTTGTTTCTGCGAGGGAGAACGGCGTGCGCTATTTTGGGCTGATGGAGCATGGGCGGAATGTGTATGTTTATGCTTACCTGCCGCAACGCGCTGTTTTCCGCACCACGCCTGAAAATATGCTTTTCGCCATGGTGATTTATCTTGTTATTCTTGCGGCTATTCGCATGGTGCGCTGGAAAACGGCACAAAGCTATCGAGAAAAGCAGCTTGCCATCCAAAAGGAATATACAGAGCAGCTGCAGCTGAAAAATGAACAGCTTTATGCAGCGGTGGAGCAGGCAGATCGTGCCAATGCCGCAAAGACAAGCTTTCTTTCGCGCATGAGCCACGATATCCGCACGCCCTTAAACGGCATTATCGGTCTGCTGGAAATTGATGAAGCGCATGCGGAGGATCATGCCCTTATCCGTTCCAATCAGAAGAAAATGAAGGTTGCCGCCAAGCATCTGCTTTCTCTCATCAATGATATTTTGCAGATGAGCAAGCTGGAAAGCGGCGAGGTTATCCTTTCCCATGAAATCATTGATTTAAATCAACTGACGAGGGATATTCTGACCATTATGGAACAGCGTGCCGCGGAAGCAGGCATCACGCTGCGATATGAAGGAGGCTTCGCGTGCATGGAAATCAGCAGAGTTTATGGCAGTCCCCTCCATCTGCGGCAGATTTTCCTGAATATTTATGGCAACTGTATCAAATATAATAAAAGCTGCGGCAGGGTGGAAACGGCTGTCAGCTGTCTTGGCATTGCGGACGGAAGGGTTACCTATCGTTGGGTCATCCGTGATACGGGTATCGGCATGAGCAAGGAATTTTTGCAGCATATCTTCACGCCCTTCTCGCAGGAGCGCAGCGACAGCACCCGTCAGGGAACGGGGCTTGGCATGGCGATTGTGAAAAGCCTGATTGATGAAATGCAGGGAACGATTACGATTGAAAGCGAGGAGGGCGTAGGCTCTGTTTTCACCATCACGCTGCCCTTTGAAATTGCAGCAGCGCAGCCGCAGACAGAACAGCCTGCCCCTGCCAAGGCGGCGGATATCAGCGGTCTGCACCTGCTCTTAGTAGAGGATAATGCGCTGAATGCGGAGATTGCCGCGGCACTTCTTGCTGATCGCGGTGTCAGCGTGGAGCTTGCGAGGGATGGCAGTGAGGCGGTGCGGATGTTCCGTGAAGCGCCTGCCGGCACCTACGCAGGCATAATTATGGATATTATGATGCCTGTGATGGATGGACTGACCGCAACCAGAGCCATTCGCGCACTGGAACGTGCGGATGCAAAAACCATTCCCATCATTGCCATGACCGCCAATGCCTTTGAGGAGGATGCCCGAAAATGCCTCGATGCAGGGATGAATGTGCATTTGGCAAAGCCGCTCTGCATGGAGGAGTTGGTTGCCACTTTAGCGCAGCTATGCGCTTAAGTCGAAATTTTCACTGCGGAGGGGTTCGGGAACCCTGTTTTCAACTTATGTGTGCCGGCACACGTCAAAACAGCACTTTTTTGATAGAAAGTATCTATTCTTTCATAGACACCTTCGATATGTCAAAAAAGTGCTGCTTTTTTTGTCTATTTTTATCCCGCTTTTAGCTGCTTTTTATACCCTGCAATGCGTAATCACGAACTGCTTAAATCTCTGTACCACAGGGGGAAGATATTTGTCCTTGAGGGTTGCCATATAGAAATTTCGCTCCCAATAGGGGTAGGAAATCTGGATGATTTTGACATTCAGCCGCAGCAGCTCCTCCATGTAAGGCACAACGGCAATGCCAAACCCCTGCGCTACCAGCCCTGCGATTACCTGATCCTCTTGAATCTCATAGGCAATATTCGGGCGTTTTCCGATTTTTTCAAACAGACGGTCAATGACGATGCGCAGACCCGATTTTTCCGCAAAATAAACATGCGGATAGGGCAGGGTTTCCGTCAGATCAACGGTGTAGCGGTTCGCCAGAGGGTGATTTCTCGGCACGATGAGGACTAAATCCTGCTTGGAAACAGGGATAAATTCAATGGTTTTCTCGTTTTCCAGCTGTGTGCAGAAAACCATGTCGTATTTTTCATCCTTTAGGCCCTGCAAAAGCGGCTGTGTCACGTCTGTGTAGAACTTGAACTGGATGTGCTTGTCCCTCTGCTCCTGTAAAAAGCCGTTTGCCAGCTCCGGAATGAGCGAAAGCCCCAATGTACGCAGAAAGCCAAGCTCAATGCAGCCCTCCCCACGGGAGATATGCGCCATGGTTTCAATGCCGTTATCCAGAATTTCCAAGGATTTTTCCACATAGGAAAGGAACTGCATACCCTCCTTTGTCAGCGTGGAGGAGCGGTTTTTGCGCTCAAAAAGCACCACCCCAAGCTCCGCCTCCAGCTGTGCGATGGCATGGCTCAGACTTGGCTGTGCAATACACAGACGCTCCGCTGCCTTGCCGAAGTGCTTCGTTTCCGCCAGCGTGACAAAATAGCGCAGCTGATACAGATTCATAGAGATCCCCCCGTTTTTCAAATAATTTTAGAATCAGCAAATAATATGCCATCTGATTTTTCTATTTTCAGTATACCATACGCTATAGACAAAATCTATCAAAACATATAAAATAATCAATTTGTGCTTTTTTAATTTCTGCGATACACTGAGCCTGTAAGACAAAGCGCGCAAAAAAAGAATTCAAAACACGAAAGAAAAGGAGAATCCTCTCATGGAGATTTCAGGAAAAACAAGGCTTTTCGGGTTAATCGGTTCTCCCGTAGAACATTCAAAATCCCCTGCCATGTATAATTATTGCTTTGATAAGTGGAAATTGGATTATAAGTATCTTGCATTTGATGTAGACAAAAATCAGACAGCGGATGCCATCCAAGCCTTCCGTACCTTTCAAATGAAGGGGGCAAATATCACGATGCCCTGTAAGCAGGAGGTACTCAAGTATCTGGATGAAATTTCCCCGGCGGCACGTCTGGTCGGCGCGTGCAACACCATTGTGAACCACGACGGTGTTCTGACAGGCTACATCACAGACGGCGAGGGCTACATTGAAAACCTGCGCCACGAGGGCGTAGAGGTCAAGGGAAAGAAAATTACCCTTTTGGGGGCAGGCGGTGTTTCCTCCGCCATTCAGGCACAGGCGCTGCTGGACGGCGCAAGAGAGATTGCCGTTTTCAATAAGAAGGATGCCTTCTGGGAGAAGGCGATTGCGAAGGCGGCGGAATATCAGAAGGCCTTTCCTTCTCAGAAAATCACGGTATACGATATGGACGATGCCGAAAGGCTGGCAGCGGAAATCCGCACAAGCGATATCCTTTCCAATGCCACAAGGGTTGGGATGCACCCCTTGGAGAATATCAGCATCATCACAGACCACTCCCTGTTCCGCAAGGAGCTGGTAGTCACCGATGTGGTCTATGAGCCCGAAAAAACAAAGCTTTTACAGGATGCCGAAGCGGCAGGCTGCAAAACAGTCGGCGGTCTGGGGATGCTCATCTATCAGGGCGCGGCGGCAGCAAAGCTGTATACCGGCTTGGATATGCCTGTAGAAGAGGTCAAGGAAAAATTTTTCCAAAAATAAAATGCTTCAAAAATAAAGAGAGTTAGAAATTTGAGAAAAGAGGGAAGAAATGAATCAGAAAAAGTATTATCCTACGGCGGTGGCGTTATACATCACCTACTTCATTCTTGGTATTGCCGTAACGATTATGGGTCAGTATAAGCAAAGCTTTGCAGCTATGTGGGGTGCAAATCAGCTGGCAGACGGCAGCTTCGATGTCAGCAAGGTTATGGCAATCATTGCGGCTGTCGGTCTGGGGCGGTTAATTGCCTTTCCGTTTGCAGGGCCCTTTTCCGATAAATACGGCAGACGACTGAGCGCATTGGTCGGCGTTGTGTTCTTTGCCGTCTTCTTTATCGGCATTACCTTTACCACAAACACAGCACTTGCATATATTCTTATGATTTGCAGCGGCATGGCAAACTCCTTTTTGGATACAAGCATTACGCCCTCCTGTATGGAAATCTTCAAGGAAAACGGTGCGATTGCAAACCTGTTTACAAAATTCGCAATTTCTATGGCACAGTTCCTGCTGCCATTTTTAATCACCTTCGTTGCAGCAAGAGATATGTCCTTCCGCACACTGTATTTCCTGGCGGCAGGCATCATCATCGTAGATGGTATCTTCCTTGCCATTCTGCCCTTCCCTCCCAAGGAGGAGGCACCTAAGGCGGCAGACGGCACAGTGGAAAAGAGAAAAATGAAGCTGACACCCTCCGCAATTTTGCTGGTTTGCATCGGCTTCACCGCATCCACAACCTTCATGCTGTTCATGAACTGCAATCAGGAGTTGGGCAAGCTTTATGGCATGGCAAATCCCTCCATGATTCAGTCCTTCTATTCCGCGGGCATCATCTGCGCAGTCCTTCTGACAGCGGCACTGATGAAAAAGGGTCTGAAGCCCATCCGCGTTCTGGTTATCTATCCTTGTGTTGCTTTCTGCGCACTGCTGCTGATGTATTTCGTGCAGATTCCGCAGATTTGTATGATTGGTGGCTTCTTAATCGGCTACTTCGCAGCAGGCGGCGTATTGCAGCTGGCAACCTCTACGGCGAATGAAATGTTCCCCAGAGATAAGGGGAAAATCACAGCAGTTGTTATGATTGCATCCTCCATTGCAAACTATGCGGTGCTGAATGTCGCAAGCCTGCTTTCCAAGGTGGGCGGCGTAGAGGGCCCCAGATATATTCTGCTGTTCAATGCAGCAGTAACGGCAATCGGGATTGTGTTTGCCATTATTCTGAACCTGCGCTTTGAAAAGGACGCACAGTAATCACCTTTTACAAAAGATAAAAATTACAGAAAAACCTTGCAGCAGAAAAGAGGAACCAAATGGAAAAAGAGCTTACCTGCCTGAGAAGCATTATTGCGGATTGCGATGAGCGCATCACCGCTGCACTGAAAACCAGAATGGAATGTATCGAAGGCATCATTACATACAAAAGAGAAAACGGTCTGCCCGTTTTGCAGCCGGAGCAGGAGAAAAAGCAGCTGGAACGGGTTGCCGCTGAGGTAGCAGGTACTGTATTTGAGGAGGAAATCCTGCATATCTTCGAGGGCATTATCGAAAACAGCAAGCGGATTCAGGCGAAAACGCTGTTTGATAAAAATATCCTGCTCATCGGCTTTATGGGTGCGGGCAAAAGCACTGTTTCTGCCAAGCTGAGTGAGCTTCTTGCCATGGAAATCATGGAAATGGATGCCCATATTCAGGAAAAAGAGGGCATGAGCATCAAGGAAATATTCGCAGTCAACGGGGAGGAATATTTCCGCAACTGCGAAAGCAATACCCTCATCGAATTACGCGAGAAAAAGCACATGGTTGTCTCCTGCGGCGGCGGCGTACCCCTCAGAGAGAAAAACGTGGAGCTGATGAAAAACAGCGGCTATGTGGTCTGGCTGACGGCAACGCCCGAAGCCATCTACGAAAGAGTAAAGGACAGCACGGAGCGCCCTCTTTTAAATGGCAATATGAATGTGCCTTTCATTCAAAACCTTATGGAAAGCCGCAGAGAGAAATACGAAAGAGTGGCAGATATCGTGATTGATACTACCGGAAAGGAAATTGAGTCGATTTGTGAGGAACTGCTGCAAAAGCTTTCCGCACTGAGAAAATAAAGAAGGATAAGAGAAAAAAAGAGAACTACAAAGGAGGAACTATCTCATGTCTAAAAAATATCCCATCACAGTCAGCTCCTGGACACTGGGCGATCAGTGTACCTTTGAGGAAAGAGTAAAAGCAGCCAAGGAGGCAGGCTTTGAAGGTATCGGTCTGCGTGCGGAAACCTATGTGGATGCACTGAACGAAGGTCTGTTTGATGCAGATATTCTGGCAATTCTTGAAAAATACGATATGAAGGTTACAGAAGTGGAATATATCGTGCAGTGGGCGGAGGATCACCGTTCCTATGAACAGAAATATAAGGAACAGATGTGCTTCCACATGTGCGAGCTGTTCGGCGTGAACCACATTAACTGTGGTCTGATGGAAAACTATTCTGTTGCACATACTGGACAGAAGCTGAAGGAGCTGTGCCACAGAGCAGGCAAATACACCATCGGCGTAGAGCCTATGCCTTACAGCGGCCTGCCCGATGTGAAAAAGGCATGGGCAGTGGTAAAGGAAAGCGGCTGCGAAAATGCAAAGCTGATTCTGGACAGCTGGCATTGGCTGAGAGCAAATCAGCCCGTTGACCTTTCTGTTCTGGAAGGGATTCCCGCAGAAAAGATTGTTTCCGTACAGATTAACGACGTTTATGAAAGACCCTATGCAGCATCCATTCTGAGAGATGAATCCATGCATGACAGACTGGCACCCGGCACAGGCTGCGGCAATACAGCAGCATTCTGCCGTATGCTGAAGGAAAAGGGCATCGAACCCAAGGCAATGGGCGTTGAGGTTATCAGCGATGCTATTCTGGCAAAGGGTGTAGCGGCAGCGGCAAAATTTAACTTTGACAATACCGTAAAGGTGCTGCAGGAGGGCTGGCCTGAGGCAATGCCCGAAAAATAAAAGGAGGAAAAAAAGATGGTTGTACTGATTGCAAAAAACACCGTAAAGGAAGGCTTGCAGCAGGAGTTTCTTAAGCTTGCGAAGGAAATGACTGTAAAAACAAGACAGGAAAAGGGCTGCATCAGCTATGATCTGGCAAGCGACCAAAGTGATGCACAGGTGTTCTACTTTATCGAAAAATATCAGGATGAAAAGGCGGTGGAATTTCATCGGGCAACCGAGTATTTCCGGACCTTAGTGCCACAGATTGGTGCGCTGCGTGTGAAGCCCTCCGAGGTAAGCACCTGCACCGTTGTGGAATAACAATAAATAAAAGAAAAACGGAAATGAAGCACAAAGGAAAAACAAAAAGAGAGTAAGAAACGGAGGAGAAAACATGAAATTTGAAGCTATGTTCCAGCCCATTCAGATTGGCCCCATGACAGTGGCAAACCGCTTTGTTATGTCTCCCATGGGCAATAACTTCGCAAACACAGACGGCACCATGAGCGAACGCTCCGCATCCTATTACGGCGCAAGAGCAAAGGGCGGCTTTGGTCTGATTACATTCGAGGCAACCGTTGTTTATAAAGAAGCAAAGGGCGGCCCCAGAAAGCCCTGCCTGTATGATGACAGCACAGTCAGCAGCTTTCAGGCAGCCATCGCGGCCTGTCACCAGGCAGGCGCGAAGGTTTCCATCCAGCTGCAGCACGCAGGCCCCGAAGGCAATACAAAAATCACAGGCTACCCTCTGAAGGCAGCAAGTGCTATCCCTGCCTCCTGCGGCAGAGAAACACCCGAAGCCATTACAAAGGAAGAGCTCTATCGCTTGATTGAATGCTATGGTGATGCAGCAGTCAGAGCAAAAAAAGCAGGCGCAGATGCCGTAGAAATCCATTGCGCACATGGCTATCTGGTTAGCACATTTATCTCCGCAAGAACCAATAAGCGTGTGGATGAATTCGGCGGCTCCTTTGAAAACCGTATGCGTCTGCCCAAGCTGATTATCGAAAATATCCGTAAGAAAGCAGGCGATTCTCTGGCGATCCTCTGCCGTATCAATGCAACAGATGACGTTGAGGGCGGTCAGACTGCACAGGATGCCGCAGCAGTTGCCTCCTATCTGGAAAAGGAATGTGGCGTAGATGGTCTGCACCTTTCCAGAGCCGTACATCTGCATGATGAATGTATGTGGGCGCCCAGCCTGATTCATGGCGGCTTCAGCGCAGATTATGTCACAGAAATCAAGCGCGCAGTTTCCGTTCCCATTATTACAGTCGGTCGTTATACAGAGCCCCAGTATGCAGAGCTGATGGTTGCGGAGGGCAGAGCAGACCTGGTTGCCTTCGGCAGACAGAGCATCGCAGACCCCGAAATGCCCAATAAGGCAAAGGCAGGCAGATTGGATCTGATGAACCCCTGTATCGGCTGTTTGCAGGGCTGTGTTCCCAATATGTTCAAGGGCGAACCCATCACCTGTCTGGTCAACCCTCTGGCAGGCAGAGAAGCAGACTTTAAGCCTGCACAGACAAAGAAAAATGTTATGGTTATCGGCGGCGGCCCCGGCGGTCTGTACGCAGCATTTACCGCAGCGCAGAGAGGCCATGCTGTAACACTGTATGAAAAAGGTGACATTCTCGGCGGCAATATGCGTCTGGCTGCATACCCTCCCGGGAAGGGCGATATCACAAATATGGTAAGAAGCTATATCGCAAAATGCGAAGAATATGGCGTAAAAATGGTTATGCACACGGAAGTGACTCCTGCTATGGTTGCAGAAGCAAAGCCCGATGCAGTTATCGTTGCAACAGGCTCCAATCCTCTGGTACTGCCTATCCCCGGCATCAATGATACAGGTGTCATCCATGCAGGCGACCTTCTGGATGGTAAGGCATCCGTAGGCAAAAAGGTTCTGGTTGTCGGCGGCGGCATGGTTGGCTGTGAGGTTGCAGACTTCCTTGGCGAGCTGGGTCACGAAGTATCCGTAATCGAACTGAGAGATCAGCTTGGTCCCGATGTCATTCCCGAACACCGCAAATTCCTCATGAAGGATTTTGAAGCTTATAAAGTACAGGGTGTAACAGGTGCAAAGGTAGCGCAGTTCTTCACAGACGGCGTATCCTACACACTGGCAGACGGCACCGAGGGCAGATTGGAAGGCTTCGACAATGTGGTTCTGGCAATGGGCTATCGCAATAACGATACCATCAGCGAGGAAATCAAAAAAATCGTTGCGGAGACCTATGTCATCGGTGACGCAGTGAAGGCAAGAAAGGCATTGGATGCAACCGCAGAAGGGCTGAATACCGCACTGGAAATCTAACAAAAGAAAAAAATAAAGGAGGAAAAATACAATGGAAAAAAGAATCACAGGCAGAACAGGCATGTTTTGTTTGATTGGTACCCCCGTAGGGCATAGCGGCTCTCCCGCCATGTATAACTACAGCTTCGCACAGACCGGTCTGGACTATGCTTATCTGGCATACGATGTGCCTCTGGAAAAAACAGAGGAGGCAGTCAATGCACTGAAGGTGCTGGGCTGTAAGGGCTTCAACGTAACCATGCCCTGCAAAACAAGAGTTGCAGAGCTGGTGGACGAGCTTTCCGATGCGGCAAAGCTGATTGGTGCTTGCAATACCGTTGTGGTAAAGGATGGCAAGCTCTACGGCAATAACACAGACGGCATGGGCTTTGTCAGAAACCTGAAGGAAAACGGCGTTGATGTCAAGGGCAAAAAAATCACCGTGATGGGTGCCGGCGGTGCCGCAACCGCAATTCAGGTGCAGTGTGCATTGGATGGCGCAAAGAAAATTTCCATCTTCAACAGAAAAGATGAATTTTACGCAAACGGCGAAAAAACGGTGAAGAAAATTCAGCAGATGGTTCCCGACTGCGAGGTCAGCATCCATCCTCTGGAGGAAACAGATGCACTGTATGCCGCAATCAAGGATAGCGATATTCTGGTAAATGCAACAAAGGTTGGCATGAAGCCTCTGGATGACCAGTCTCTGGTTGAGGATGTATCCGTATTCCACCCCGATTTGGTGGTTGCAGATGCGGTTTATAATCCCAAGGAAACAAAATTCGTGCAGTCCGCAAAGGCGGCAGGCTGTAAGGTCGCTGTCGGCGGCACAGGTATGCTGATGTGGCAGGGCGCTGCGGCATTCAACCTCTTTACAGGTAAGGATATGCCCACCAAGGAAGTGTACGAACTGTTCTTCAAATAAAAAAGAACGGAATTTGCGAAGGGGTTCGGGGAAGTTTTATTCCCCGAATGGAATCCGCAGAGGGGGCTTTGCTCACTCGAGGAAAACTGCAAGTTTCTAAGCATTTATGCTGACGGAACTTGTCAGTTTATTCCTCTGTTTCAACAAGTCGAAATCCTGATTTCGACTTAAGGTGTCGACTCAGTCGACACCGCAATGAAATACCTTCTCCATTCAAATTTAAAGATTTAAAATAAGAAACAAAAACCTCAAAAACATAATGCTTGTGTATAAACAATAAAGAAACGAAAACTATTCTAAATTCCCTAACTCATATAGAAAGCGGCTATCTCCTCGGATAGCCGCTTTTCATATCTTCCCCATTGCCTGCATATACATAACCAAGCGATAATCAGAGGAGTGCTTGGCTTGAAAACGTATATTGAGGAAAGGGCGGTTGAGGTTGCGAAATTTATGATACACACCAATGCAACAGTGAGAGAAACGGCGAAAAAATTTGGTATTTCAAAATCTACCGTGCATAAAGACATCACCGACCGTGTGGAGCGCATTGATCCGGAGCTGGCAAAATCCGTCCGTGCGGTTCTGGAGGTCAATAAAGCGGAGCGGCATATCCGCGGCGGCTTAGCCACGAGAGAGAAGTACCTGCACAATAAAACGAAATAAAAAATAAGGCTATCTCAGATTTTTCTGATATAGCCTTATTTTTTCACAGCAGTGTCACCCGTTTCCCTTCTATTGCAATCAGCTCCTCCTCCTTCATCTTTTTGATTTCGCGCATCATGGCGCTGCGGTCGATGCAGAGATAATTCGCAAGCTTGAGCAGAGAAAAGGGCAGTGAAAAGCTCAATTCCCCCGTCTTTGTGCTCTGGATGCGGAAATAGCTCATCAGCTTGCCGCGAATGGAGCGATGGCTGAGGATATCCACCTTTTCCGTCAGCATGACAACCTTATTCCCCATCAACTGCAGCATATTTTCCGCCACCTGCGTATGGTGCGGACAGGCATTCCGGCACCGCTTGGAAATATGGTGCTTTTCGATAAACAGCACCGTGCAGTCCTTTTCGCAGATGGTCAGAAATGCATCCTCCTGATTGGCAAAGGCAAACGCTGCCCCGAATACGCCCGTATCCTCCAGATATTCCAGTAGGTCCAACGAGCCGTCTATGCTGATGCGGTTGACAGAAACTGTCCCCGAAAGCAACAGGCAGATATAATTTTTTCCCCCCTCGTGCGTGGGAATGATGTCCTTTTCCCGAAAGCTGCGCTTCGTCATTTCAAAGCAGGGAATCATTTTTTCCAGTTCTTCTGTCGAAACGTGCGTAAAGAGTTCATTTTTCAATAAATTTTCCATATTTTTTCTCTCCTTGTTGCAAATGCAACACTTCTTTTTCTAAAACAATGATATCATATAAATAAACAAAAGAAAAGCAGAAAATAAAAAAAGAAAAGAGAAGATAGACGGAGAGAAAACGCGTATTTGAAAGGAGAGCGGCAGCATGAAAACCTTACAGCTGAAACAGGATTTTTATTGGGCAGGGATTTTGGATAAGAACCTGCGTGTATTTGACATCATCATGTATACGGAATTCGGCACCACCTATAATTCCTACATTCTCAAGGCGGGGGATGAAACGATTCTTTTTGAAACCGCGAAGGAAAAATTCTTCGGAGAGTACAGAGCGGCATTGTCCGAGCAGCTGGATATCGCGCAGATTGATTATATTGTTGTAGATCATACCGAGCCGGATCATGCCGGTTCCATCGCCCATATCATTGCAGAAAACCCTCAGGCGAAAATCATCGCGACCCCTACGGCAATCAGCTTCCTGAAAAATATCGTGAATGATGATTTCTACAGCATCCCCGTCAAAAACGGAGATGAGCTGAAAATCGGCAATAAAACCCTGCAGTTCTTCCTTCTGCCGAATCTGCATTGGCCCGATACCATGTATACCTATATCAAGGAGGATAAAACCCTTGTTACCTGTGATTCCTTTGGCTCTCATTATGCCCATGAGGGGATTCTCAGAAGCACCGTAACCGATACGGAGGGCTACCTCAGAGCAACAAAATATTATTTTGACAACATCCTCGGCCCCTTCAAGCAGCCCTATATGACAAATGCGCTGGAGCTGGTGCATTCCCTGGATATCGACATGATTTGTCCCGGGCATGGCCCCGTTCTGGATAGTCATATTCCGGAGCTTCTGGCAATCTATGCCGAATGGTGCAAAATTCCCACGAATGAGAAAACAACCGTTGTCATCCCCTATGTCAGTGCGTATGGCTATACAGAGCAGCTAGCGGAAAAGATTACCGAGGGTATCCTTGAGGCGGGCGACATCGCGGTCAAACGCTACGATTTAGTTACGGCAGACGCGGCAGAGGTTGCGGCAGAAATCGGCGCAGCGGATGGTATCCTTTTCGGTACGCCGACCATTCTGCAGGAGGCATTAAAGCCCATCTGGGATTTGACAACAGGCATGTATCCGCCGATTCATGGCGGCAAGCTGGCATCTGCCTTCGGCAGCTATGGCTGGAGCGGCGAAGGCGTGCCGCATATCATTGCACGTCTGAAGCAGATTCATCTGCGTGTGGTAGATGGGTTCCGCGTGCGCTTCAAGCCCTCTGAGCGGGAATTGGCAGAAGCGGTTTCCTTCGGCTATCAGTTCGGTCTGAAGCTGTTAAAGGGCGAGGAAAAGAAAAAGCCTTCTGCAAGAGGGACGCTCGTGAAATGTCTGGTCTGCGGTGAAATTTTCGATTCCTCCATCGAAACTTGTCCTGTCTGCGGCGTTGGGGCTGAAAATTTCGTGCCTGTGGCATCGCAGGATACAGATTTCTGCAGGGATACAGAGGAACGCTTTGTGATTCTGGGCGGCGGTACAGCGGCGCTGCAGGCGGCAAAGGCGATTCGCCTGCGCAACCGAACCGCAGAAATTACCATGCTTTCCGAGGAAAAGGAGCTGCCCTATGATCGCCCCATGCTGACCAAGAACCTGTTCGGCGCAGTCAGCGGCGGCGCGATTGCAAGCGTTTCTGCAAAATGGTATCAGGAAAATCGCATTAACTTGCAGCTGGAAAGCAGGGTTGCAGCTCTGGATGCGGAGAAAAAAGAGGTTGTCCTCACAGACGGCACGGTTTATCCCTTCGATAAGTGCATCTATGCACTCGGCGCGCATAGCTTTGTGCCGCCCATCAAGGGCAATGATTTGCCGCAGGTAGCCGTTGTGCGTTCCATTGCAGATGTGGAAAGAGTCAATGCGTTGGTGCAGGACGCAAAAAATGCCGTTGTCATCGGCGGCGGCGTGCTTGGGCTGGAGGCGGCTTGGGAGCTGCGTCGCTTTGGTCTGGATGTTACGGTTCTGGAAAGCGCACCTGTGCTGATGGCAGGCAAGATTGACGCGCCTACAGTCAAAATGTTGACAGGCATTGCGGAATGTAAAGGTATTTCCATTCTGACAGGTGTACAGATTGCGGAAATCAGCGGCACGGAGCGTGTGACAGGCGTGAAGCTGGCAGGCGGCGAAACCGTAGCGGCGGATCTGGTGATTCTCTCCACCGGCGTGAGAGCAAATATCGCAGTGGCGCAGGCGGCAGGACTGGCAGCAGACAGAGCCGTTATCGTAAATGAAAATATGGAAACCAACGTGGCAGGCATTTATGCCGCAGGGGACTGTGCGCAGTACGCAGGCGCAAATATTGCCCTCTGGCCTGTAGCGCAGGAAATGGGGCGCATTGCAGGGGCGAATGCGGCAGGAGAAGCCCTTTCCTATCAGCCTGAGATAAACGCACTCAGCTTCCACGGCATGGGTACTTCCCTTTATGCCATCGGAGATATCGGCACAAGGGCGGAAATCCCCTATAAAACCGTTGAAATCAAGGATGAACAGAATCAGGTTCTGAGAAGAGCCTATTTCCACCACGGAATTCTTTGCGGTGCAATCCTCTTGGGAGATACCTCCCGCATGGCAGAGGTAACAACCGCAATTCAGGAAAAGAAAACGCTGAAGGAAATGCTTGAAAAGGTATAAAAAAGAAAAGGGAGTTCGCAGAAATTGCGAACTCCCTTTCTATGCTTTTACGCTTCATCATCCTCAATTTTTTCAATAATAACGGCATTGCCGTTTGCGGTTACACCAAATACATAAGGCTGATACACTGTACCACCTGTAGAGGTTGCTGTTTGAGGGTCTAAGGTCAGATAATCAAAGTCTACGCCGATAACTGCATTACAGCCTAAATCGTATGCAGCCTCCTTTAATTCCCTGAGCGCATTTCGTCTGATTATGGTTAAGGACTGCATCAATTTTTCTCCAACATTTGTAGCTCCGCTGCCATCCCAAAAACTTGCTGTACCCCTATCAATCTGAATTGCATCGTCACCAGAGATATAACCAGAATATTTTACAATTCTGTATCCCTCAAAGCTGAAGCCGGATGTAATCAGCATTTTGGGTAATGCTTTGGCTCTTTCAATTTCCCAATCTGCTTTCTGTTTTGCGGTGACCAGCTTTTGTTCTTCGACTTTAGTTTTATCAATCATATAATCTTTATACCGTTGAACTATAATTTCAATCTTATCGTCTTTAATGGATTTGTCTCCTGACCAAGCTCCAGTGCTATATTCCTGATTTGTATCAAATAAAAATTTATCAAAATCTTTTTGATCAATGTTATATTTGCTTGCAATATCTTTTGTTTTCATAATTATCCCCTTAAATCAACTGTTACAAGTATTTTTTTGCCTCTTTATTTGTTGGATCAATATCCAGAATTAGATTTGCGTATCTCTTTGCTCGAAAAGGTTCACGCTTGCATTTATCCAATAATTCCTGAATATCATCTTCAAGATTGATGGACGTTTTCTTTTTTGGTTTATCCGCCGATTCAGAGATAAATTTCGTATCGCAATACCTGCAAATTTTATAGCCGTCCTTTATCACGAAGTCATTTGCGCCGCAGTTTGGACAAACAATCTGTTTCATAATGAAGCCCCCTAATGTTTCTACCGGTACTTACTCTGTTTCATCCACCTGTTTTTTCAGGAACACGAATTTTCCATTCTGAATCTGTTTCAGATAAGCCGTATCGCGGATGGCATCGCCGTTATCGTCGAAGCTGATATCCCCCGTCACGCCCTCATAATCCACCTCATACAGTGCGTTTCGCAGATCCACGCTTGTCAGCACATCCTTCGTCCCGTCCAGACTTTCCAGTGCTGTCACCATCGTCATATAGGCATCGTAGCCCAGTGCGGAAACCGCCGCAACCTCGTCCGTGCCGCCGTTCAGCGCAATGCGCTCCGCGTTCTGCCGCAGGTAGGACTGAAAACCGCGGACGAAGGTTTTCGCCTGTGTGGTCGCGCTTACCTCGAAGGGGGAGGAGAATACAACGCCCTCCGCCGCCTCGCCGATTGCCTTTACCATGGAAAGGTTTTCCCAGGTATCTGCCGCAAGAACGGGTGCAGTAATGCCGCTTTCGCGAATCTGGGGCAGCAGAACCTCTGCCATAGCCGTGGAGCAGGGCAGGAAGATGCAGTCGGGATTGGTTTTCTGAATTTTCTGCAAAATTTCGTCAAACTCGGTTTCGCCTGCGTGGTAGGCCTCGTCTGCAACCACCTTGCCGCCGATTTTTTCATCTGTAAATGCCTGTCGGAAATAAGCCGCAATCCCTGTGGAATAATCATCCCCGTTCTGGCTGATAACAGCCGCAGTCCGATATCCCTGCTCTGCCGCATAGGATGCGATTACTCTGCCCTGAAAGGGGTCCATGAATGTTGTGCGGAAATAATATTTATTGCCTGCGGTTACCTGCGGATTCGTGCAGGATGCGCCGATGGCAGGCACGTTTGCGTCCGCAAAGGTCTGTCCTGCGGCATTGGAAACACCCGAGCCGTAGGAGCCGATTACCCCTGCAACGCCTTCCGCAATCAGGCTTTCCGCCGCAGCAACAGCCGCTACCTTGTCGGATTGATTGTCTGCCTCCACCAGCTCAATGTTGTATACCGTACCGTTCAGCTCCACGGTTGGTACGATTGCATTGGCATAGCGGATGCCCAGAACCTCCTGCTTGCCGCCGTTGCTGTTTTCGCCTGTGGTTGGCTCAAATACGCCGATTTTGATGGTGTGCGTGGCTTCGGTTTCATCCGTCTCTGCCGCCGTAATCTGCGTGCCGGGGCCGGAAGAAGCCGCATCGTCATCGTCATTGCCGCCGCATGCCGCCAGAGAAGCTGTCATCACAGAGGCAAGCAGAAGCGCAGTCATTTTTTTCATTTTTACAACCTCCCATAAATGGATTCCGGAAAGCATCAAACCGGAAAATGTCGTTTTTGAAAGGAACCGAAGGGCCTTCTTTGCCCAAACCGGAAGAAGGGATGCTTTTGTGTTCCTAAAAATATTACCATAAGATGTCCTTCGGCGCAAGAAACGGATATCTTGGGACTGGTAAAGTTCATTTTTTTTCAGTATAATAAAAGGGGAATTTAGTCGGTTTTTTGTAAACGACAGAGATGAAAAGGAAAAAAGGAGGAATTGCTTTTGGCTAAGGTAGATGAAATTTTTAAGGCAAACTGCAGACAGATTCTGGAGCATGGCTTTTCAACGGAAAATGAAAAGGTGCGCGCTGTCTGGGAGGACGGCACCCCTGCCCACACGATTAAGACCTTTGGCGTGGTGAATCGCTATAATTTGCAGGAGGAATTTCCGCTGATGACGCTGCGTTATACCAACTGGAAGGCGGCGATTGATGAAATTCTCTGGATCTGGCAGAAAAAATCCAATAATGTAAACGATTTGAACAGCCATATCTGGGATTCCTGGGCGGATGAAAGCGGCTCCATCGGCAAGGCGTATGGCTATCAGCTTGGCGTGAAGTATAAATTCCCTCATGGTGAAATGGATCAGGTGGATAACGTGCTGTGGCAGCTCAAAAATACACCTGCCTCCAGACGTATCATGACGAATATCTATAATTTTGCCGATTTGACGGAAATGGGTCTGGAGCCCTGCGCCTATAGCATGACCTTTAATGTAACGGGCAATCGTCTGAACGGGATTCTCAATCAGCGCTCGCAGGATACGCTGACCGCAAATAACTGGAACGTGGTACAGTATTCCGCGCTGCTGATGATGTTCGCGCAGGTGAGCGGCTTAGAGCCGGGCGAGCTGGTGCATGTCATCAGCGATATGCACATTTATGATAGACATATTGATATGGTAAAGACTATGCTTGACCGTGAGCCATTGCCTGCACCCAAGGTGCGCCTAAATCCGGAGGTAAAGAATTTCTATGATTTCACCGTGGACGATTTCATTGTGGAGGATTACGAGTACGGCAAATCCATGGGGCGTGTGCCTGTTGCGATTTGATTGCCGATAAGGAGGAAAAACATGGATATAATTGTTGCCGTTGATGCAGACTGGGGTATTGGCAAGGACGGAGACCTTTTGCAGCGCATTTCCGCGGATATGAAATATTTTCGTGAGAAAACGACGGGAAATGTGCTTGTGATGGGGCGGAAAACGCTGGAATCCTTTCCGAATAAAAAGCCCCTGCCGAATCGGGTGAATATCGTGCTGACGAAAAATAAGGACTATCAGGCGGAGGGCGTTGTGCTGTGCTATGATTTGGCAGAGTTGCCTGCCGTTCTGGAAAATTACGCCGGGAAGCAGGTTTTTGTTGCCGGCGGCGGCACGGTTTATGCACAGCTTTTGCCGCAGTGCGAACGTGCCTATGTCACGAAGATTTATCAGACCTATCCCGCGGATACTGCCTTCCCGAATCTGGATGAAAACCCCGATTGGGAGCTGGAGGAAAAGGGTGAAATGCAGGAGGAGAAGGGAGTAAGGTTTTCCTTCGATGTGTATAAAAAGAGATAAAGAAAAGGAGTCGAAAGACTCCTTTTTTGATGGGCGCAACTGCGCAAAGGAGAAAGGCGGCGCAAGCGCCGATTGGGCGCAGTCGCGCCAAGTTTTTCTTGGGCAACATGGGTGTTGCGCCCGTTTGGAACTTTCTCGGAGAAACAGAGGCGTTCTTCCTTACTTTTTATGCTAAAAAGTAACAAAAACTTGGAACCCGTTTCGCAATGGGTTCCAAACCTCCGCACCCGAGGAAAGGGCAACAAGGTTTCCCTTTCCAAACCCTTCTCCACAGACCCGAAAGGGTATGGAGAAAGGCGGCGCAGACGCGCCTGCAACCTTTCTTCTAAAGTTGAAGTGCTTTTATCAAATCCAATATACGATTCTGATTTTTTTCGCTTAATTTCTGAAATTCGTGTAAAAAACATTCTTCTTTTTTCGATGGATTTTTTCCAACCAATTCATCTAAAGAAATATCCAAAATAATTGCTATTTTTATCAAATCATCAATCGAAGGCTCATTTCGACCGCTTTCATAGTTCGCAATCGTCGTATGTCCGTAATTTAATTTCCTTGCCAATGTAGCCTGTGAATAATTTTTTCTTTTTCGGAATTGCTTCAAATTTGCCGCAAAATCGGACATACCATCACCTCTCAAAATCCATTTTATAATATTTTAGAACAAATTGTTCAAAATATCAATAGAACAAATCGTTCAATCTATAGTAAAAACGGTGATGAAAATGATTTATAAAAGAATCCGTGATTTACGAGAAGATAACGATATGGCACAGGCGCAGGTTGGCGAGAAAATCAATGTTCCACAGAGAACCTATGCCTATTATGAAACAGGCGAGCGTATGATTCCGCCTCATGTATTGTGGGCGTTGGCGGATTTATATGACGTTTCTATTGATTATCTGTTGGGACGAACAGACGATAAGAAACGGTGAAGCCATGCCGGAAAGGCACTTTATACTGCCCGAAGGGGCTTGTGGGGAGGGGATATCCAAGGGGAACATTGTTCCTCTTGGACCTCCTGTGGGGGTCCGGGACCCATTGAGGAGGGGTCCCGGGTTTTTGTTACTTTTTAGCATAAAAAGTAAGGAAGGAATCCTCTGTTTCGCCGAAAGAGTTCCAAACGGGCGTAGCACTGATGTTGTCCAAGCAAAACTTTTGTGCGACTGCGCTTCTATTCAATAGGTTCCAAGTTTTTGTTACTTTTTAGCATAAAAAGTAAGGAAGAAATCTTTTGTTTTGCCGAGAGAGTTCTAAATTGGCGCAACACGCATGTTGCCCAAGCAAATTTTTGGCTCGTATGAGCCCATCCAGTGCGAAGCACTGCCAGTCTTGGCGCGACTGCGCCCAATCGGCGCTTGCGCCGCTGCTTTTTCTTGCACACGAGAGGTGCTTCCCCTGCGCCCAATCGCCGTTTCCCCAAAACAAAAATGACTTGAGCATTTTGCTCAAGTCATTTTCTCATAAAGGGGGCTATATCAAAATCAGAAGAACAGATGGAAGGTATTAAATCTCCAGCCTGCATCTTCCTTCCAGAGTACAAACAGAAATTCCTGTGTGGTATAATCTTCGGGATTGTCCGGGGCGGTGTAGAAATAATCACCTTTGTATGCCTCGTTGCTGTTGGTGTAATATGCGGTTGCTTTGAAGCCGATTTCGTCATCGCTTTCCTTATCAATTTCAAAGGTGTGCCCTGCATAGAAGATATTCGAGCCTCTGCCGCCGCCCAGGTAATATAGACCGCCGTCCTCGCCCTTGGTGAACATCAGGTTATCCTTGCTGAGGATGCTGTTGTCTACGAAAAATTCCGTGAAATACTGCAACAGATAGGTACGGAAATCCTCATAGGTCGGGAAACGGGGATCGGTGATTTTGTAGTATGTCAATTCATCCTTTTCGTATGTGGCATTTTCATCATAATCAAATGCGCCAAAGCTAATCTGGTAATAAATTTTATAAGCACCTTCGTAAATTTCCTGTAAATCCTCACTCAGTGGGGGCAGGCTCTCCTTATCTACTGTAATATCGGCGGCAACGGAATCCTCCGGCAGTTCCTTTGCAGGGGTATTGCCTCCGCAGCCGGAAAGCGCGCCAATGCCGACAGCAGCACAGAGCAAAAGGGTGATAAATTTCTTTTTCATGGGGTGTTTCTCCTTTCAGGTTTTCTTTTCGGATAACATAGTAGCACAAAGTTTCCGCAAAGAAAAGGGACTTTCGGAAATTGAAAGAAAGTCTTAAGAATTAGAAGAAATTGCAGAGGAATTTTGCATGAAAAAGGGCGAAACCGAGAGATTTCGCCCTTTTGTTAGATATATTCTGATTGATGTTTGTGAAAATTGAAATTATCTTTGAAATTACCTATATTCTCAAAAAATACCTTTGTTATATTTGAATTGTCCATATAGCATAAAGCCTAATCCGACAACAACTGCCGGATGGGTGATATAAGCTATCATTTCTTCACTCCAAAACGAAACTATGAAACCTAACACAAGAGATACTCCGATTATAAGCGTTCCTGTGCCGACGGCTTTTCCGTACTTCGGTATATCTTCTTCCTTTACTTTTCGTCTGTTATAAGAGTGAATGGTGCTGATATTGCCTTTGATATTTACAATTCCCATAACAGATATGAACACTCCCAAAATCAATAACACAATATTTTCCATAATAACCTCCTAAAAATAAAACAAATCTTCAAACTTCTTATCTAATGCAATACAAAGGATAAGAGCCAATTTTGCAGTTGGATTGAATTGCCCTGTTTCAATGGAACTAATCGTGTTTCTTGACACGCCTACCATTTCTGCAAGTTGAGCTTGAGAAAGGTTTGCTTCTGTACGAAATTCCTTCAAGTGATTTTTCAGTTGTAATTGTTCTTTCATACCCTCACCTCTAAAAGGCGGCAAACAAATCCAACAAATGCCAAAATTGCAAGAATGAAAAATAAAACGCTCAATACCAAATCGCTCTTTCGTTTCATTTTGATAAAACGGACCAACCATTGTGTTGCAAGAATGCTAAAGTATATAACCCATGGACTATAAATCATAATATGGACAAGCATAGATGATAACCAAGAAAGCAGACAACACACTAAGGCACCAATTCTACTCGCATGACATCCTGCTTGATATGCCACTTCCATTTCAGCCAAATCTTTGTTGCGATGCTCTTTTCTGCTTGCATTTAAAATTTCTTCCTTTTTCATAGAACACCTCCGTTCCAAGTTTTCTTTGCATACTTTCATTATATTCATGCCAAGTTTTCTTGTCAATAGAGTTGATAAAAAAGTTACACAATATGATAGATAACTTTTTCATCGCTTCGACTATACTCGCAACGTAATGACTTCTTGAAAACTTGCCGAAAAGGAAACGCTGCCCTCTATCGACACACTGAAAAGGGCGAAACCTTTCGGTTCCGCCCTTCGTTTTTTTTAATTATTTTTTAAGCCTCGGCCAGCTTCTTATAGGATGCGTATTTATCCTTTGCATTTTCTGCTGCTTCCTTCAACAGAACCTCTGCGGTTTCGGGGAAGGTACGAACCAGAGAAGCGTAACGTACTTCACCCATCAGGAATTCATTGAAGTCCAGTGTAGGCTCCTTGGAATCCAGAATGAAGGGATTCTTGCCTTCCTTCTTGAGGTCGGGGTTGAAGCGATACAGGTGCCAGTAGCCTGCCTGAACGGCCAGCTTTGCTTCCAGCTGTGCATTTGCCATGCCCTTGGAAATACCATGGTTGATACAAGGTGCATAAGCAATAATCAGGGAAGGCCCTTTGTATGCCTCTGCTTCCTTCAGTGCCTTGATAAGCTGGTTGGGGTCTGCGCCCAGTGCAACCTGTGCAACATAGATGTAGCCATAGCTCATTGCCAGCATACCCAGATCCTTCTTTACAGTAGGCTTACCGCCTGCGGCAAACTGTGCCACAGCGCCGATGGGGGTTGCCTTGGAGGACTGACCGCCTGTGTTGGAGTAAACCTCGGTATCTACAACCAGTACGTTTACGTCACGGCCGCTTGCCAGAACGTGATCCAGACCGCCGTAGCCGATGTCATATGCCCAGCCGTCACCGCCGTACATCCACATGGATTTCTTTGTCAGGTGTTCGCTGTTTTCCAGAATGAAGTCCTTCAGCTCTGCTGCTGCACCGTCAACCTGCAGCTCCTTCAGTGCTGCGATAACCGCACGGCTGTCAGCCTTGCTTCTGTCGCCGTTATCCCAGTTTTCCAGCCATGTTTCAGCTGCTGCCGCAAAATCTGTGCCTGCGGTCAGTGCCAGCAGATCCTTCACCTTCATGGTTACGCGGTCTCTCTGCTGCTCTACAGCCAGAACCATACCAACGGAGAACTGTGCGTTATTTTCAAACAGGGAGTTGCTCCATGCGGGGCCCCAGCCTTCCTTGTTTGTGGTGTAAGGTACGCAGGGAGCTGCTGCACCCCAAGCCTGTGTACAGCCTGTTGCGTTTGCCAGATACATTCTGTCGCCGTAAAGCTGTGTCATCAGCTTCGCATAAGCTGTTTCGCCGCAGCCTGCACATGCGCCGGAGAACTCCAGCAGAGGCTGTTCGAACTGAGAGCCCTTTACGGTGAATTTGCTCATGGGGTTTTTCTTATCAGACAGGGTCAGGGAGAAGTCCCAGTTGTCCTGTTCGTGCAGCTGTGTTTCCAGAGGCTGCATCACAAGTGCCTTTTCCTTTGCAGGGCAGGCTGTTACGCAGACACCGCAGCCCTGACAATCCAGAGGGTCAACCTGCATACGGAATTTGTACTGCTTGATTTCGCCTGCGCCGTTTGCATCCAGAACTGCGTAGGATGCGGGAGCATTTGCTGCTTCTTCTTCTGTCAGCAGGAAAGGACGGATTGCAGCGTGAGGGCAAACGTAGGAGCACTGGTTACACTGGATACATTTTGTTGCATCCCATGCGGGAACGTCAATCGCAACACCGCGTTTTTCAAATGCGGAGGTGCCAAGAGGAACTGTGCCGTCCTCTCTGCCTGCGAATACGGATACAGGCAGCAGGTCGCCCTTCAGTGCGTTCATGGGAACCATCAGCTTTTCAACATATTCGGGAAGAACCTTCTTGATTGCTTCCTGATCTACGTCCTTTGCATCCTTCCAGCTTGCGGGAACGTCAATCTTTGTCAGACCGGAAAGCCCTGCGTCAACAGCGGCATAGTTCATGTTGACAACCTTTTCGCCCTTCTTGCCGTAGGATTTTACGATAGCCGCCTTCATGTATGTAACTGCGTCATCAACGGGGATGATGTTTGCCAGCTTGAAGAATGCGGACTGCAAAATTGCGTTTGTCTTGTTGCCCAGACCGATTTCCTTACCAATCTTGATTGCATCAATGGTGTAGAAGTGGATGTTGTTGTTTGCGATGGTTCTCTTTACCTCCGCAGACAGGTGATGATCCAGCTCCTCGGGTGTCCATGTGCAGTTCAGCAGGAAGGTGCCGCCGGGTTTGATTTCGGAAACGATATCATATTTTTCCATGTAGCTCTGGTTATGACAAGCAACGAAGTTTGCGTTCTTTGTTACCAGATAGCTGGAGCGGATGGGCTTGTCGCCGAAACGCAGGTGAGAACGTGTGATACCGCCGGATTTCTTTGTGTCATATTCAAAATAAGCCTGTGCGTATTTATCTGTGTGGTCACCGATGATTTTGATGGAGTTTTTGTTTGCGCCAACCGTACCGTCGGAGCCAAGACCCCAGAATTTGCAGGATACGGTGCTTGCGTCAGCCAGATCGGGCTCTGCGCCAACCTCGATGGAGCTGTTGGAAATATCATCAATGATACCAACGGTGAAGTGGTTTTTCTGTGCGCCCTTCATGTTGTCAAATACTGCGATAATCTGTGCAGGAGTCACATCCTTGGAGGACAGACCGTATCTGCCTGCCAGAACCTTTGTGGTTCTGCCTGTTTCGATCAGTGCGGAACAAACATCGCCGTAAAGAGGCTCGCCCAGTGCGCCGGGTTCCTTTGTTCTGTCCAGAACGGTCAGAACCTTTACTGTTTCGGGCAGAGCTGCTGCGAAGTGTGCCAGAGAGAAGGGTCTGTACAGGTGAACCTGCAGGAAACCAACCTTTTCGCCCTTTGCGGTCAGGCTTTCCACAACCTCCTGCGCAACGCCTGTCACGGAGCCCATCGCTACGATAACATGCTCTGCATCAGCTGCGCCGAAGTAGTTGAACAGCTTGTAATTTCTGCCTGTAATTTTGTTGATTTCGTTCATGTATTCCTCTACGATTTCAGGCAGTCTGGTGTAGAAGGGTGTGCATGCCTCTCTGTTCTGGAAGAATACGTCGGGGTTCTGTACGGTGGAGCGCTGTACGGGGTGTTCGGGATTCAGTGCATTCTTTCTGAATTTCTTCAGTGCATCCTGATCCACCAGCTTTTCCAGATCCTCATAGTCCATTACTTCGATTTTCTGCAGCTCATGAGAGGTGCGGAAGCCATCGAAGAAGTGGATGAAGGGAACGCTGCCCTTGATTGCGGAAAGGTGTGCCACACCTGCTAAGTCCATAACCTCCTGTACGGATGCGGAGGAAAGCATTGCGCAGCCAATCTGACGGCAGGACATAACGTCGGAGTGATCGCCGAAGATGGAGAAGGCATGTGTACCAACGGTTCTGGATGCAACGTGGAATACGCCGGGCTTCAGCTGCCCTGCGATTCTGTACATCGGGGGAATCATCAGCAGCAGCCCCTGAGATGCGGTATATGTTGTTGCCAGTGTGCCTGCCTCCAGAGCGCCGTGCATTGCGCCTGCGGCACCTGCCTCGGATTCCAGCTCCAGCAGACGCACGGTCTGGCCGAAGATATTCTTTTTGCCGTTTGCAGCCCAGCTGTCTACGTGCTCCGCCATAGGGGAGGAGGGAGTGATGGGGTAAATCGTTGCGACCTCTGTGAAGGCATAGGAAACGTATGCCGCAGCTTCATTACCATCCATGGTTTTCATCATTTTTGTGTTCATGGTGTGGACTCCTTTCATATAAATATAAGGGATAGAAATAGTGATTTGTTATCCTGTATCGGGTTCCCGTCTGAATGGGAAATTGCTATCTTTTGTATAATTTTATGTTAGATTATTGAAATTTTATTGTCAATACTGTACGAGAAAAAGAACTTGTATTTTGTGTACAAAATTAAATACTTGTTAGTTTTGCATTAAGAAAAGTACAAACGGATGTAATTTTTTGGAATCGTATGGAATTTTAAGGAAAAAGCAGGCGAATTTTTCTGACAAAACAGGGAAAAAGCCTATCGGAAAAGGGGGAATAGAGCATGGAACCGGCAAGAGTGCGATTTCTGGAAGAGGGGGAGGAGCCTGTCCTTCCTAAGTGGACAAAACTGCTGCCGCAGCGGTGGAGACAGAGAAAAACAGTGGACACTTACCCGTACACACTGACACGAGTGGACGGGGTACTGACAGGCATTTTGCAGGCAGAGCGGACAGCTGTACTGACAGCAGATTGGAGAAGGGGGGCGGTGCGCCTTCTGGCAGCCCTGGAGGAAGCGGGTGCCGCCATCATTGTGCCGCCTGCCGAGGGAGAATTTCCCAGAGAACGGCTTCCCTTTGCCGAGGGGCGCAGGCTGGCACAGCTTTTTGCCTTCGCAGGTGCGGCAGAGGCATTGCGCCGGCAGGGCAGAAATCCGGAGGAATCGGCATTTCTTCTGGCAGGGGGCGAGCCGCATATCTGGGGGAGGGTGCTTTCCTCTCTGGGAAATGAGGTGAACCGCCTTGCCATTTTTACGCAGGAGCCGGAAACGGCAGAGGGCGTGGTGCAGCGGCTTTATGCGGAGCGCGGCTTGATGGCGGAGGTCTTTTCCTCCCCGAAAAATGCTGCGCTTGGGGCGGCGGATGTGGTGCTTTCCTGCGGCATGGAGCAGCGTGCCTATGAGCATATTCTGAAGCGGGGGTGCATCTGGCTGGATTTCGCAGGCAATCGCCCTGTTCTGCGGCGGCTTAGGAGTCTGCGTCCGGATATTTCGGCGGCGGAGGGGTTCTTTTTCCGCATGGCGGCAGAGGGCGGTGAGCAGATGGAGGGCAGGCTTGCCGAGGCGAGGGCATACCTTGGCTGTGAGGCGTTTCGGGAAGGCTTTTCGGCAGAGGATTGGGACGGGGAGCGGCTGTTTTCCGCCTTGCAGGAGAAGGGCTTTTCCATTTCGGGCTTTTCCGCCTTTGGCAAAAGGGTAAAAATAAAGCCGCATCCGGATAAGAAGCCTTGATTTTTCAAGGAAAAAGCGTTGACAATCCGGTCGGAATCAGTATATAATATTACGATAGTTCGGGAGGGTAATCGCAAGCCTTCCTTTTTTCCTTGTCTAAAACGAGGAAAGCATGAAATGAGACTAAAACGAGGAGTGACACACCCATGACAGAAAAGAAAGTTGTTTTGACCTATGACGGTCTGAAAAACATGGAGGCGGAGCTGGAAAACCTGAAAACCGTCCGCAGAAAAGACGTAGCAGAAAAAATTAAAGAAGCAAGAGGTCAGGGTGACCTTTCCGAAAACGCCGAATATGATGCAGCGAAGGAAGAACAGGCAGAAATCGAAGCGCGTATCGTGCAGCTGGAAAAAATGCTGCGCAATGCAGAGGTTATCGATGAAGAAGAGGGTGCAAAGGATACCATCAGCCTGGGTACGACCGTAACGGTGCTGGATGTGGAATTTGACGAGGAAATGGAATACACCATTGTAGGCTCTGCAGAGGCAGACCCCATGAACGGCAGAATTTCCAACGAATCCCCTGTCGGTATGGCACTTCTGGGACATAAAAAGGACGATATCATTATGATTGAAACACCTGACGGCGAAGTGGAATTCAAGGTGCTGAGATTTACAAAATAAAACCATTACAAAAGAACGGACAGGAGGAAGAAAAGTGGCAGAAGAAAATAAGGAGTTGACCCAGCAGGAGCTGAGTGAACAGAATAGAATCAGAAGAGAAAAGCTGGCACAGATGCAGGAAGCAGGCAAGGACCCCTTCCAGATTGTAAAATATGACGTGACACACCACAGCGACGAAATCAGAGCGAACTTTGATGCGCTGGAAAATAAGGATGTTTGCATCGCAGGCAGACTGATGAGCAAGCGTATCATGGGGAAGGCATCCTTCTGCAATATTCAGGACAGAAACGGTCTGATGCAGTCCTATGTCAGCAAGAATGACATCGGCGAGGAGGATTACGCTGCATTCAAAAAATATGACATCGGTGATATCATCGGCATCAAGGGCTTTGTATTCAAAACAAAAACAGGCGAAATTTCCGTACACGCAAAAGAGGTTGTTCTGCTTTCTAAGAGCCTGCAGGTTTTGCCCGAAAAGTTCCATGGTCTGAAGGATCAGGAGCTGCGCTACAGACAGAGATATGTAGACCTGATTGTAAACCCCGAATCCAGAGATACCTTTATCAAGCGTTCCAAGATTATTACGGAAATCAGAAGATTTTTGGACGCAAAGGGCTTCTTAGAGGTAGAAACTCCCGTTTTGCAGACCATCCCCGGCGGTGCGTCCGCAAGACCCTTTATCACACACCACAATACACTGGATATTGATATGTACTGCCGTATTGCGCTGGAGCTGCCCCTGAAGAGACTGATTGTCGGCGGCTTTGAAAGAGTATATGAAATCGGTCGTGTATTCAGAAACGAGGGCATTTCCGTTCGTCATAACCCCGAATTTACCCTGATGGAGCTGTATCAGGCCTACACAGATTACAAGGGCATGATGGATATTACGGAAGAAATGTTCCGCACTGTAGCACAGAACGTGCTGGGCACAACAAAGATTACCTATGGCGGCTATGATCTGGATCTGGGTCAGCCCTTCGCAAGAATCACAATGACAGATGCCGTAAAGCAGTTTACAGGCGTTGATTTCGACCAGGTGAAGGATACAGAGGAAGCAAAGAAAATCGCGGCAGAAAAGGGCGTGGAATTTGAAGAACGCCATGTAAAGGGCGATATTCTGAACCTGTTCTTTGAAGAATTCGTAGAAAAGAACCTGATTCAGCCTACCTTCATCATTGATTACCCTGTAGAAATTTCTCCTCTGACAAAGAGAAAGCCCGACAAACCCGAATTTACAGAAAGATTCGAGCTGTTTATTGTCGGCAGAGAATACGGCAACGCTTATTCCGAGCTGAACGATCCCATCGACCAGCGCGCGCGTTTTGAATATCAGGAATATCTGCGTGAAAACGGCGACGATGAGGCAAATATGATTGATGAGGACTTCCTGACTGCTCTGGAATACGGTATGCCCCCTACAGGCGGTCTGGGTGTTGGTATCGACAGATTTGTTATGCTGCTGACAGAATCCGTTTCTATCAGAGACGTTATCCTGTTCCCGACAATGAAGCCCATTAACGATTGATGAGTCGGAAAATGGCGGAAAATCAAGGGCTTTGAGATAGTGGAAAATTCGGGAATGACTGATTTACCACCAACTTACCACCAATTTCACAGATGAAATCCGAAGCACCTGCATGATAAATGCAGGTGCTTTTTGGGTTGGCGCATTTATGCGTGGAGATAAACGCACCGATACAAAAGGGAATCGATTCAATTCTTTTTAATTGTTTCAGGATGCAGTGAAGTCTGGTGGGCTTTCGGGTATTTTATTATCTTCATGTTTTCTTATTGGGACACACCTGACGGGAGAAGTTTTTCATACGGTGATGGTTGAATTACTACTTTTTTTTCGTTATACTCTGGATAGTTCCATTCTGTGCAAAGGGGGTAAAAATATGAATAGACAAGTAGATTTTTTAATATATCGTTCCGCTGAAGAAGACCTTTCTGTGAATGCGCTCGTAAAAGATGAAAGCATCTGGCTGACACAGAAAGCAATGGCAGAATTATTTGCAGTTGAAGTTCCTGCAATTTCAAAGCATCTTGCCAACATTTATGCAGATGGCGAATTAAGTCAAGCTGCAACTGTTTCCAAAATGGAAACAGTTCAAACTGAGGGCAATAGACAAGTCAAACGTAAGATGGATTTTTATAATCTGGATGCCATCATTTCTGTTGGTTACAGAGTAAATTCCCGCAGAGCAACACAGTTCCGTATCTGGGCAACCAGTGTTTTAAAGGAGTATATGATCAAAGGCTTTGCTATGGACGATGAGCGTTTGAAGCAGGGCAGGACAGCCTTTGGTAAGGATTATTTTAAAGAACTGCTGGAGCGTGTTCGCTCGATTCGTGCGAGTGAAAGACGCATCTGGCAGCAAATCACAGATATTTTTGCAGAATGCAGCATTGACTATGACAGACAATCTCCCACAACAAAGGACTTTTATGCGATGGTGCAGAACAAGTTCCATTATGCTATCGTGGGGCAGACGGCAGCAGAGATTGTATATACCAAAGCAGATCATGAAAAGGAACATATGGGGCTGACAACATGGAAACATGCACCGGAAGGCAGAATTCTGAAGTCCGATGCACGCATTGCAAAAAACTATCTGGATGAGAAGCAGATTCGCCAGTTAGAAAGGGTGGTCAGTGGTTATTTCGATTATATCGAAGATCTGATTGAGAGAGAAAATACATTCACTATGGAAGAGTTTGCTGCCAGTGTTAATGAGTTTCTGGCATTTCGCCGCTATAAAATTCTGAAGGATAGAGGCGGTGTTTCGAGTAAAATGGCAAAGGAAAAAGCAGACATCGAGTATGATATTTTTAATAAAACACAGAAACTGCGTTCTGACTTCGATAAAGAGGTGCAGAAGATGCTGGATGCAAATAGAGAATAAAGGGCAAAGCCTGTAGGTGAAAGGGTCTACAGGCTTTTTTGTATGCTTTTTGCCATTTTCTCCCTGATTTTAGAAAAATAACGGAAAATGGCAAAAAGTGTTTTTCTTCATAAAAATAACAAAGGGTACCGACCATTCCCGCCTGTAAAACCAGTTTGTTTTAAGCAGGTCTTATTGACATGCCTAAAAACTCTTGTATAATGCAGATATGGGCAGAACCTGGAAAATCGGCTCTGCCCATTTGTAACTATTCATAAATCTTATATCAGTTTTTAACGTTTACACAAAACTTGAAACGCTCTCGATTATCTTTTTATATTTCTTCCGGTTTTATATTGTGCCCTGCATCGCAGTGAATATAAAGGCCATACTTACCAACCTTTGCCACCATATCGCAATGATGCTGACTACACTTTATATGATTTACTGATATATAATGATTTACATCATCCGGTGATAACAGGTGTGTTGTCTTGCATTTTTTACACCATAATATTGTTTTTCCGCTTCTGCCCCTTGTCATAACGAGAGTATGTTTACAGTGAGGGCATTTTATATTTTTTGCAACGTATGAAGCCAGTCCCGATGAACCTTCTGAATCACTCATTACCTCTGACTTTGGCAGAAGTACTGATTTATTCCCCTCTGACGTTCGATATTCAAGGTCGCATAAGGATCGAATCATTTCGGCAGTATGTTCACCTTTGATTCTGCACACAATATGGCAGACGGTGGTATAGCCTATCTTTCTGTCAACAAATTTCCATGGAGCGACAGGAACTCCATACCAGGTAATACAATCATCAATCATAATAATCGGAAAGATTGCATTATCCGTCCCCCAGGAGTACTTTTTCCATGGGGCAGGAAGGTTCTGATACTCATTGCATTTTATCAGAATCCGAACACCTGCTTCATTTTTCTTTTCAAGCCATGCGAATAGCTGCTTTTCTAAAGAAGGATCAATATTCCCGGAGGGGAATGATATAATTATTTTGTTATGCGCCTGCGCAATATCCTCTTTTAATAAATCGGCATATTGTTCCGAATCAGAATAGAATTGAGGGCCGTCCTTTATTGAAAGTTGCTGCATAAGCATCTCCAGGCTACGATTATCCTTGTGCTGAATAATATTCCCTTTTTCCTTTAAGTAATGAACCAAACGGAAAAAGGTATGTCTGGTTCCTTTATAATTGTTATTCCAGAATGTCACATTCGCAACGGTAATCAGCTTTCCTTTTGCTCGTGTAACAGCAACATTGATTAGTCTGAGAATTGAGTTAAAATCCTTTCCCATCAGCCATCCTGGTTTCCTTGATGGATAGCTCTCTACTGCATCGAAGATAATTACATCGCTTTCTGAACCCTGAAACTGATGAACGGTCGCACAGCGTAATTCGGTATTTCCATTCTGCCGATAATCAAGAATTAACGCTCTGATTAGCCTGGTTTGTGCGGCATAGGGAGTGATAATACTGACATCCCTGATATCTTCACTTTTTTCGGTTTTCAGTGCAATGCAGAAAGAAATTACTGCGCTTAGAATATTATATCTGGAGTTGTCAGAGTTCTTGCCTGCAGCACAATAATTTGATGTAAGGTCAATGAGATTTATTGCCTCTCCGGGGAACAGTGCAGATGCCACTATTTTCTCTCTGCTTTTCAGTGTGGAAGGATGATTCCGAAGCAGTCCTTTATAAACATATTTATTGGCAAATGCAGCAATGCGAGGTTCCATTCTTCGCTGTTCATCAAGCATGACAAGCCATGGATGATAATAGGGTTGCCCGTTCTGATTGATTCCCAGATGTGTAAATATATCCTGACATAAAATATCCTTTGCTTTTGATTGTGCAATAGGAGCAAGCTGCATAAAGTCCCCAACACAGATTATATGTTTTTTGGCGAAAGTCGCGGCAGCAACTACCTGAAGTACATACGCCATACTGACTTCATCAAACATAACCACATCAAATTTTCTATCTTCGAAGAGCTTATCCGCGATCACCTTTGAAATCGTTGTGGCAACAACCTTAGCCTGTGAAACACAGTATCGTTCCTGTTCGCGAATTTCTGTACGAATTGTTCTTATTTCTTTATTCAGTGAAATGATTTTTGGATTATTCAAACCCTTCAGTCGTTTCACCTGATCATATTCATTCTGCAGAGAGTCCAGTTTTTTATGTAAGGTTGGATTTTTTGTTACTGCATAATAAAATGAGCTGACATATTGGTTTCTGTTTAATATTTCGTCCCGAATATATCCATACCGAAGCACCGAGCCTGCTTTAAGGAGAGAATGTTTCCCCTGCTGCCGTAAAAGTTCATCCATTTTCTTTGCAACACCATCTACAGATACATTACTGTGGGAAACAATCAATACATGGTATCCTTTATCAATAAACCGAATTGCCATTTCGGACATGGTATGTGTTTTCCCTGTTCCGGGTGGCCCCCAGACGATTGTAACAGGGTTATTCATTGCTTTCCCGATTACCTCATCCTGTCCCTTTGGAATTTTATCAATTGACATTTTTGTTGACAGCGAAGGGCCTTCCTTTAAAAGAGCGTTTATCATTCTGCTTTCCCCGAGGCTAAGGGTGTGATTTAATCTGTTTTCTAAAGATTCCAGTAACTTCCATGGTTCAACGCTCATAACAGCACTGCCGATACGGTCACCCAATCCACTTTCCAGTTGGACAATAATCTGAAAATCTTCACATATAAGAACAATTCCGGGGACGCTTTCAACACCTGTTGATATTTTGATTGGAGCATCATCTGCAAGATATAATTCCGCCTCCAGATCAAATAAGTATAAATATACATTCTTTTTTGGCAGCAGTCGTCCATTTGTGACTTTATAGTTCTTTCCGCCACCTTGCATTAAGAATAATTTTTCCGTACGTAATGCAGCCAGATATTTGTCTAATCCCGGGATTACATCTTTAGCCTGATTTATTTTGGCGCTCAAATTGTGTGAATGAAATTCATCTTTTATTTCAAGGGGGCTTTGTTTTGATGCGGCATCTTTTTTTATGATAGAAATATAATGTTCTTTCTCCGTTTGGGACATAGCAGTTTTACTTACATCCAATAATTTCGTAGGGCTATTGCTGTTCAGCAGAAACTGAATGATTGTTTTATCTCCTCTATCCGACAGGAATTCCATTGTGAGTGTTGCACCGTTTATCCAGATTTTCTGATTACTTATAAATTGAACAGTCTCGGAAATATGATTCATCCCCAAAGGAAACAGTTTTTGACCATCCATTGTTTCATATTTCTGATTGACTCTGTCGATACAGGTGGCTCTGTAAAAAACAATCCGCTCTCTATTCCCGGGGTTATAGTTAAATTTATAAGAAATTGTCAGATTGTCATTATAAACACTTGCTCTGGGAAGAATAAGCTTAAATGCACAGCCGGAGTAACTGGAATTCATTGTATAATACCCCCTTTTCCGTTTTGTATGATAAGTGTTCGTTATTTATTGAAACACAGATCTTCAATCCAATCCCTTTTCTGAATTGCATCCAGCCATTCTGTCGGCATTGCCTCATAGTGATAATACAGCCCTGCCAGACCGCCTGCGATTGCGGCGGTGGTATCGGTATCATCGCCGAGGTTGACTGCGCGGAGCAGGCAGTCCCGAAAGCGATTGGTATGAAGCAGGCACCAGACAGCCGCCTCCAAAGCGTGCAGGGCGTAGCCGTCGCTCTCGATTTCATCTTCGGGCAGGGAGAAAAATTCATTTAAGTCGCGCAATCTCTGGAAGTACATCAGCTCCGCAAGGCTTTCGGGCGTGTGATAAAAAGCAA
>ERZ827117.90-NODE-90-length-140811-cov-9.773487_pt1 | contig 140811 bp, 115 predicted proteins | sample MGYA00519920_ERZ827117 | MGnify/ENA primary metagenome ERZ827117 (study PRJEB31778, sample SAMEA3449260) | human gut metagenome | biome: human gut; feature: human-associated habitat; material: faeces | place: United Kingdom | collected 2010/2012 ...
GAAACAATTTAATATTGGTAATCAGTGATAACGGAAAAGGAATATCAGAAGAAAATTTACAAAAAATACAGTCAACACCTCATTATCTGCAAAGTACAGATGAAAGATTAGATTTACGACATGGTTTAGGACTTCTGCTTGTGAAAGAAATCATTTCTATTCATAATGGAACAGTATCTATTTCAAGTGCATTAAATAACGGATTTTCCACGACTATTTCCTTACCCATAAAAAAACAATAATAAAGCCCTGGCTTGTAACATAAAAATAAATGATAAATTTTTGTATATATCAATACAAGCAAAAGGATGAAAATCAGCTGACTGGTTGTCTGTAAAACAACCAGTCAGCTGATTTTCATTTTCTGTTAAAATTATAGAAAACGGAATACGCCAAACACTTTTCCTAAAATCGAACATTCTTTTACAATGATCGGATCCATCGTATCATTCTCAGGCTGCAGGCGGTAATAACCGTCTTCTTTGTAAAAAGTCTTAACCGTTGCGGAATCATCCACCAATGCCACTACAATATCGCCATTCTCGGCGTTTGGCTGTTTCTTGACAAGAACATTATCGCCGTTGAAAATACCGGCGTTGATCATACTTTCTCCTTTTACTTTTAACATAAAAGTCTCTTCATTCGGCATATATTCAACTGGGATTGGAAAGTAATTCTCAATATTCTCCGTTGCAAGGATCGGTTCTCCGGCTGCGACATGTCCGACAATAGGTACGTTCACAACCTCACGTCTGGTAAGGTTAAAATCGTCATCAAGAATCTCGATTGCTCTTGGCTTGGTCGGGTCTCTCCGGATATAACCATTCTTCTCCAACGTTTCAAGGTGAGAGTGGACAGAAGAAGTAGACTTTAAATCGACTGCTTCACAGATCTCACGGACTGCAGGCGGATAACCTTTGCTTAAAATCTCACCCTTGATATATTCTAAAATTTCTTTTTGCTTTGCACTAATCTTACCTGGCATAAACTGTCTCCTTATATATGGGATTTCTGTAATGATCCAGCAGCTTCTTAACCACTGCTTCTTTATCTATTAATCATGATAACATACCATATATCGAAATGCAAACATATATTCCGAAAATTTGTTCGATTTTTCTATTGACAAACAGATGTTCGAATAGTAAGATACAGTTATGCAAACAAATGTTCGTAACAAGTGTTCGGGGTATTTATAACACAGATTTACAATTGATGATCCAGGGAGGTACCGTTATGAGAAATGAGAGCAATACAATCACAGGCAGAACCTGTCAGATGTCTGGCAATACATCCAGCCGGATGCATTCTGGTGATGTATCCAGAAACAGACGTATCGTTGTCCGCAGGCAGAAGATAGCTTTAGTTTCGGTCGCATTCATTGCATTGGCAACTATCATCTGTATATTTTTATCTGGTGCGGTCCGTACTCAGGCAGCACCATCTGAGATTTCCTGCAAATATTATACAAGTATTGAAGTACAGAGCGGTGATACTTTATGGTCGATCGCATCCGATCATATTACAGAGGAATACCGTGATATGAATGCCTATATTGACGAAGTCTGCTCTATCAATAAAATTTCTCAGAATGAGATCCATGCGGGACAATATCTTACCATCCCATATTACAGCAGTATTGCCATTGCAGGGAAATAAAATAGGGCTGCGAATTATTACTGGAACAAGGTGTGAGTGAAAAGCAATGTTTTTTCTTCCTGTGACGGCAAGTTGTCAATTCGCCTGAAATAAGGTATAATAGTCATTGTTTCAACTGTAAAGCATGTTCCATTCATGCTATAGGATGAAACAGTAATTATTTTGGGAGAGATTTAGTTCTATGTTACGATTTATATATGTTATTTTACTGAACCTGTTCCGTGCCCCTTACATGATTCCAAAGATGCGGAGGGAAGCTGACCATCCGGAGAAGTATTCAGCAGAAGAACGCTATGAGCTGGCAAGACATTGCATCCGTCTGATGAAAGTTACCGGTGGAATTCATACGAAAGCATATGGACAGGAGAATCTTCCGAAAGAGGGCGGTTACATGATGTACCCGAATCATCAGGGCAAGTATGATGCGCTTGGAATTGTTTACACACACCGTAAACCTTGTTCCATCGTTATGGATAAGGCAAAATCCAATACCATTCTTGTAAAAGAGTTTATTGATCTGTTGGAAGGAAAGCGACTGGATAAAAAAGATGTACGTCAGGCGCTGACCATTATCAATGAAGTATCGGAAGATGTTAAGAATGGAAAATGTTATATCCTGTTCCCGGAGGGTGGGTATGATTTTAATAACCGCAATCATGTCTGTGACTTTAAAGCCGGCAGTTTTAAAATTGCATTGAAAACCAAAGCGCCGATTATCCCGGTAGCTCTGATCGATTCCTACCGTGTATTTAATAGTTTCTGGCTTGGACCGGTTACAACACAGGTACATTACTTAAAGCCTATTTTATTCGAGGAATATGGCTCTTTAAAGACACAGGAGATAGCAGCATTAGTCAGAGACCGGATCAATGAAAAGATCAATGATGTATTAAAAATCACTGAAAAACAGGAAAAATAAGTTTTACCTATCTTTTACAAAAAATTTAAATATTGTTGATAGAAAGCAAATATCATCAGGCAGATAATAATACTAAAGAAAACAAAAAAATGTTTTAAAATTTAAAGAATGTCTGGTGATTAGTTTATGATGAGATTATGGAAGTATGTAGATGCAAAAAAATTAGATAACAAAAGCAAAGCAAATATTTTTTTGATCATGAATATTATATTGTGGTCAGGTATCGCTTTTCTGCTCAGCTTTGTCGCAGGTGTATTCTGTGGATACAGTGCTGAATGGGTGGAGTGGACAGTGATCATTACAGGCTATGCAGGGATCGGAATCGGATTCTTTGGAGGAGTTATTTATTATATGCGTCAGGCATAAGGATATTTGTCCGGTTACACAAGAATGCCCAGTCAGGTTTGCAATACAAAATCAGTATTGACAAATCAGGCTGGGCATATTAATTCATTTATCTACGGTTCACGAAGCTTCACATATTTCGCAGCACTTCTGCGGCGGTCATCATCAATAGCAGCATAGTGCTTTCGTGTGGTATTTACATCTTTATGACCTAGCACATCAGCAACAAGATAAATATCGCCTGTTTCGCGGTATAGCGATGTGCCATAGGTACTGCGCAATTTATGCGGGGTAATATGTTTTAGGCTTGTTACGAGTTTTGAATACTTATTTACCATTTTCTCAACAGAGCGCACGCTGATCCGCTTGTTTTGTAAAGACAGGAAAAGTGCATTTACACTGCCATCTGCGGCAGTGATTTTCTGTCGTTCGACCATATATTCCATCAGGGCAGATCTTACTTCTTCACCAAAGTAAACAACAACTTCTGCGCCTCCTTTACGGTGAATTTTGATTCCATTATTTTTAAAATCAACATCATCCATATCAAGACCGACACATTCTGAAACACGGATTCCGGTTCCAAGCAGTAATGTCATCATGGCAAGATCTCTTGTCTTTGTTTTTTCGTGGAATTTCTGCTGTTTTTCTGTGAGACTTTCCCCTGATTCCACCTCATCCAGCAGATTTGCAACTTCATCGATATCTAACCGCGTGATCGTTTTTTCATGGATCTTTGGCATATCTACCTTCACTGCCGGATCCTGTCCGATCATCTCATTTTTATATAAATACCGGTAAAAGGATCGGAGAGAAGCAAGCTTCCGTTTTAGTCCGCGCTCATCATTTGTATGTTCCACACCATCTTTTTCATAATATTTCAGATAGGAGAGATATTCTTCAATATCCATGGGTGCTAAATTGCCCAAAACAGACAGAGGTATTTCAGTGATATCCTTTTTTGAGCATAATGGATTATTTTCATGCAGATAGTCAAAAAAACAATTCAGATCATATGCATACGCAATCCGGGTACGGGAAGAAGTAGTAGGTTCAATACCAATAAAAAATTGTTTACAATACGGCGGCATTTTCTGGAGCAGATTGCGAAGCAATGTCTCATTTTTCACATTTACTTTTTCATAATAGGCCTTTTCTTTCATTGATGTCCCTTTCTTTCGTGTTCTGTTTTTTCTGGCCAGCCGGGAATATTTCCATCCAAAATGGCGGTAAACATTCTCTTTTTAGCACCCGGGTGATCCAGGTTGATCTGTCGTACCAGATCTTTTGCATATTGACGTTTTGTGACTCCATCGACAGGACATGGATTTTCTACTACCGGAAGATTATATTTATTACGAAAACCTTTGACCTCAGCCTCCGATACATACATCATTGGCCGGATCACAGTCAATTCCATACGGTCTAAAAAAGTGACCGGGGAAAAAGAGTAAAATCTGCCCTCAAAAATCATGGATAAAACCATCGTCTCGATCATATCATCCATATGATGCGCATAGGCAACTTTATTGCATCCCAATTCCTTAATTTTCTGGTTCAGTGCACCTTTGCGGAGTTTTGCACAGAGAGAGCAGGGTGACGCCTCATTTTTATCACTGAAAATGATTTTTGCGATTTCAGTGGAAACGATATGATATTCAACCTGTAAATGTTCACATAATAGTTTTACCGGTGTCAGATCAAAGCCTTCATAGCCCAGGTCTACCGTAATTGCGATCAGGGAAAATTTTTTCGGATAAAACCGCCTCAAATTTGCCATTGCATACAAAAGAGTGAGAGAGTCTTTTCCACCGGAAATCCCCACTGCAATTTTATCGCCTTCCTGGATCATCTGATAATCGTCCACGGCTTTTCTTGTTAAACTCAGTAATCTTTGTAATTCCATTTCTAATTGCCTTCCCAAATAAAAGACTGTATTTCAACACTGAAATCTATTATAATAAATTTGTATGTAAATTACAAATGAATCGCTCATTTGACTTATAAAATTTGTATGATTGAATACTTCATATTTTATGAGTAAATAAATTGCATACAATTTATCATCAAAGGAGATTAACACACATGAAATTTGTAATACAGCGTGTTACAAACGCATCCTGCACCGTAGAAGGTAACATTACCGGAAGCATTCAAAAGGGTTTTCTTGTCCTTATCGGAATATCAGATCAGGATACCATACAGATTGCCGATAAAATGATCAAAAAGCTGCTAGGAATGCGTATTTTCGAAGATTCTGATGGAAAAACAAATCTGTCTCTGAATGATGTAAATGGAGAATTGCTTTTAATTTCCCAATTTACGTTATATGCAGATTGCAAGAAAGGAAACCGTCCATCCTTTACAAACGCAGGAAAACCTGATATGGCAAAGCAAATGTACGAATATATCATTGATCAGTGTAAAAAAGAAATTCCGGTTGTTGAACAGGGAATCTTTGGCGCTGATATGAAAATTTCGCTTTTAAACGATGGACCATTTACAATCATATTAGATTCCGCTGAAATATGTTAACCCCCTTGAAAACAGGCCGATGCAAAGCATTTTGTGATATTTATTTTATCACCTGTTGGTGGCAGTATTGAGGCTTTATGAATCTATTTATTCGCAAAACACAAGTTTAACGAATAGTTGGCTTATTTCAATGAGTTTTCCCAGGATTACATTCCCAGATTCAGACAACGTTCCGCAACGGCTTTTTATCAAAAATCCCTCATGGAAAACTCCATGAGGGATTACACATTTCAATTCAGATTATAAACTTCATGATTCATTTTATTTCATTGCATCCATCAATTCTCTGAACTTCAGGATCATTTCCACGCAGTTATCAGTGCCAAGCTTACCAGCATCAAGAGAAAGATTATAACTCTTAGAATCTCCCCATTTCTTGCTTGTATAATAGTTATAGTAGCTTGCACGCTGTTTATCCGTCTTATTGATGATATCTCTGGCTTTATTCTCTGTAATATTCAGATTCCTGCTGACATTTTTGATACGTACATCCAAGTCTGCATGAATAAAAATATTGATACAATCAGGGTTATCAGATAATGCATAATCTGCACAGCGTCCGACAATCACGCAGGATTCTTTTTCTGCAATTTTCTTGATCGTTTCAAACTGCGCCAGAAAAACTTTGTGATTTAATGGCATATCCAAAAACGGTGCTGCAGAATAACCACTGACAGAATATGTATCCATAACTAAAGAATATAAAAAACTGTTTGTCGGTTTTTCGTCATGGTTCTCAAAGATCTCTTCACAAAATCCGCTGTCTTTTGCAGCCTGCTGTAAAAGTTCTTTATCGTAAAGCTTAATACCAAGCTTTGCAGCAAGTTTTTCACCTACTTCTCTTCCGCCGCTACCAAATTCTCTACCGATCGTATATATTTTATTTGCCATATCAATCCCACCTTTACGTAAGTTTTTTATTTATCTTTATTATAGCGTATTTAACAAAAATTGGAAAGATTTATTTTGAATTTTCTAACATTTTTCCATAATATTGTAACTGTAAAAACTTCTTGTCCATTTATATCAAGATAATGCGTAGTATTTTAACGTAAGTCATGTAGTATTTTTTCAAAATATTCCGGCAATGGTGCAGAGATTTCCATGTATTCTCTGGTTCTTGGATGAATAAATCCAATGGTCATGGCGTGTAATGTCTGTCCCTGCAATTTATAGGGACTTTTTCCATTGGAATAAAGCGTATCTCCTAATAATGGGTGCCCAATACTTGCCATGTGAACACGGATCTGGTGCGTTCTTCCGGTTTCTAACTTAAATTCCATGTAAGTATATTTATCAAAACGCTCTAAGACTTTATAGTGTGTGATTGCATCTTTTCCATTTTTTTCATTGATGGCCATTTTCTTGCGGTCAACCGGATGTCTTCCAATCGGAGCATGGATCGTTCCCTCATCATCCCTGACAACGCCATAGACGATTCCCCGGTATCTGCGGTTTACACTGTGTTCTTTGATCTGTTCTGCAATAAAAACATGACTCTCATCATTTTTGCAGACAATCAGAGAGCCTGTGGTATCCATATCAATACGGTGTACGATTCCCGGACGTATTTCTCCGTTGATACCGGAAAGACTATCCTTGCAGTGATACATAATCGCATTGACCAGTGTGCCACTGTAATGACCTGCTGATGGGTGCACGACCATTCCCTTCGGTTTATTGACCACTAAAAGATCATCATCCTCGTAAAGAATGTCCAGTGGGATATCTTCCGGAAGAATCTGTGTCTCTACAGCATCCGGGATTTCTACCGTCACCAGATCTTCGGTTTTTAGCCGGTAATTTGCCTTCTGGATTTTGTCATTGACAGAGACATTACCATCTTTAATTAATTTCTGAAAAAAAGAGCGCGATTGCTCTGGAAAAAGGATACTTACATATTTATCCAGACGCTCGCCCTCATATTCGTATTCTACTTCAAATGTTTCTTTTTGCATATCACTGATCCTTATTTTCAGCTGGTCTGCATATTTGCTGTGCAGAACGTTAATCATGAAAAATTTTATTATAGTCCTCTTCTTTATAATAAAACAATCCCAGAATGATCATTGCAAATGCTGCGACTGTCACATATATATCCGCCACATTAAAAACCGGAAAATCGATCAGTTTAAAATAAAAGAAATCGACCACGTAATTGCGGAAAACACGGTCAATAAAATTGCCCAATGCTCCGGCAAAAAACAGGATACAGATACCGTCCATCGGACGGAACTTTTTCTCGTCTGGAATACGTTTCAGGTAAAGATACGCGATCAGACAGAGTACAATCAGCGTAAAAACCACAAAAAAGATCTTCTTTCCCTGTAAAATTCCAAATGCAGCTCCACGGTTTTCCAGGTAGTGTAATTCAAATACTCCATCCCAGATCACAAAGGGCTGTTGATTCATTAATCCATGGATTGCCATTAATTTTGTGACCTGATCAATCACGATCAGAATGACCGACAGAATGATTCCTGTCAGTGCTTTTTTTAAAGTATTAGTTTTCTTTTCCATAAATATAAAATATTCCTTCCAAAATCTGTTCATCGGTCAGATTTTTTTCAATATAGGCATCTCCCGGTGTCTTTAACAGGATAAACTTAATCTGGTTTCCAACCATTTTTTTATCCAGCTTCGTTGTTCTTAATACATCATCCGGATTCTGTCCGGATACACGGATCAGAAGTCCAAAATGCTTTAATGTCTCCTCAATAAAGGATAGCTGCTCTTTCGTGAGATTTCCCTGTTGACAGGAAATATAAGAGGCTGCAACCATGCCAAGTCCCACACAGACACCATGTGACAATCCAAAATCCGAAAGCTTCTCCACAGCATGTCCGATGGTATGCCCGAAATTAAGCAGCGCACGTTCCCCTTTTTCCTTTGGATCACGTTCTACCACATCCCGTTTGATCAGGCAGCTCTGATAGACCATTTCCTCGAGAGTGTTATAATCTAATGCAAGAATTTCTTTCTCATGTTCATTCATCCACAGAAAATAATCGTGATTCCTGATCAGACCATGTTTTAAGATTTCTCCAAAGCCAGAGATAAGCTGGTCTTTTGGCAATGTTTTTAACACATTTAAGTTCATATATACAAGTTTCGGCTGATAAAAGGCTCCGACCATATTCTTATACTGCATGAAATCAACGCCGGTCTTGCCGCCAATGCTGCTGTCAACCTGGGAAAGAAGTGAAGTCGGTACCTGGATAAAATCAATGCCGCGCAGGTAGGTTGCTGCTGTAAATCCGGTGAGATCACCTACAACGCCTCCGCCTAATGCAATCATAAGATCATGCCGGTCAAAATGATTCTGTATTAAAAATTCATAAACACCATTGACGGTATCTGTATTTTTGCTCGCTTCCCCCGCCTGAAATTCATAACAGAAAATCTGTGGAAAGCTTTTTGTTAAGATATTTTTCACAGTCTCTGCATAAAGTTTTGCAACATTCGAATCTGAAATAATACAGATTTTCTGGTCAGCCTGATATTCAAGCTGCTTTAACTCCTCTGCCAGCCCCTGAAAGGAATCTGTCAGTTTGATGTGATAGATCACTTTTCCATCTAAAGTTACCGGTAAATCTTTTGCCATAACGATAGCCCTCACTTATCCATATAATTTATAGCGAACTTTCATTCTTCCTTTGTTTGTTTCGCCCATCTCCCGCTCAAAAACAAAACGGCCATAACCACGCACCGAGATAATATCTGCTTCCTTACAGCGATAGGATGGATTCTGAACACATTTGCCATTCACAAATACTTTTTCCGCCTTGAAAAATTCCAATGCCTGGCTTCTGGAAAATTTGTAGACACATGCGATCATGCTGTCTAAACGGTTCGAAGTGATGATCCCGTCTTTCTCTTCGAATTTCTGCTGCTGTCCTAACGCATCTGCTGACACAGGAGATAGCTTTACAACTGTATGACGTATTTTATCAAGATTCTCCATAAAATAAGGCGCCATGCTCTCCTCACAGATTAAAAAATATTTGTCCTCACAGATTACAATATCGCCTAATTTTGAGCGGTCAACACCAAGATTCATCATAGAACCTAAAATATCCCTGTGTCCTAATTTTTCTGCAAACTTTGGATAAGATGGAACAATCTCAAGATATGCAATTGGAAACTGCCACTCATAATAAAGAGCATCAGGTATAAATGCAACTATCTGACGCTCTGCAAAAGGAACACCTCCAGAAGCTTCTGTCTTTGTCTCAAAAAACTTTTCGTTCTGGTGGTAAATATTCAGTTCATTTAAATTAAGGAAATCGCTGAATAAAACGATTCCCTTTCTATTTGCCTGTCTGGATAAATCTATTAACTTCTTTTTGCAAAGTTCCTGCTCATTCATAATGTCGTTCTCTACAGTCCTCTGGTCGTATCAAAAGAGTCTACAATATTCAGGAAATCACCTGAAATATCAACCGCTGCCGGAGTGATAATGAAAATGTAATTCGAAATCTTCTGAAGATTTCCGCTGATTGCAAAGCAGGAACCAGAGGTAAAGTCAATGATACGCTGCGCAATCTCTACATCTAATCCCTCCACATTCAAAACAACTGTGCGGTTGTTTAACAATGTCTCCGTGATCTCTCTTGCATCCTCAACAGATGTCGGTTTGATCACACATACTTCCATACCAGCGAGATTCTGCTGTTTTTTGGACGGACGGATCGGTGTGACTTTTGGAGTGGTCTTTACCGGTTTTTCTTTGTAATCATCGGTAAAAGTATCCTCTTTTTCACGTTTCTTAAAAGAAGATTTTGGTTTTACTTCTTCCTCTTCGTCATCATAATCATAGTCTTCATTGTAAAAATCGTCATCGTCATCCGGATTCAAACGCATCACATTTAAAAATTTATCAAGAAAACTCATTTTTTGCTGCTCCTATTAAACTGATTTTAAATTCTGCTTCTTTCTCTTACTGGTATCCGGTGCATTATTGTTTGTTGTAATTGCGTGCTCCAAAAATTCCAGTTCCGACACGAACCATGGTAGCTCCCTCTTCGATTGCCACCTCGTAATCGCCTGTCATACCCATAGACAGAATTTCCATAGATACATTATCTATGTTTTTCGCAGCGATGTCAACAGATAAATCTTTTATTTTACGGAAATACAACCGGTTATCCTCTGCATTTTCCACGTATGGCGCGATGGTCATAAGTCCTTTAATGCGGACATTTTCCAGTTCTGCGATCTCTTCCACTAACTGGATCGCATCTTCCTCGGAGATACCGAACTTGGATTCCTCATGCGCAATATTTACCTCCACAAGGATCGGAACAATGATATTTTTCTTCTTTGCCTGAATATTGATCTCCTCTGCCAGACGGTAGGAATCAACAGAATGGATCAGTGCAACCTGTCCGACAATGTATTTTACTTTGTTTCTCTGCAGATGTCCGATCATATGCCATTTGATATCCTTTGGCATTTTCTCGATTTTATCGCAGAGCTCCTGCACTTTATTTTCGCCGAAATCCCTGATATTTTCATCATAAATTTCCTGAAGCATCTCAATTGGTTTTGTTTTACTGACAGCGATCAGCGTCACTTCTTCTCTCTTTCTTCCTGCGCGGTCACACGCTTCCTGTACACGTTCTTCTACATTTTTTAAATTATCTTTTAACATTTGATTTTATCTCCTTCGCCGTTGTCTTTATTTGATCAGCTGATTTTCATCAATCTTTGTCCCATCTAACGCAATATGGTCGTATAATGCGATGCCATAAGTTGTACCTGTCTTTACGATCGTATATTCCTCGTTCTGATATAAAACATCAATCTGCTTGAATACAGCATAACCCTTGTTAATGTTGTAAACACCCTTTAACGATGCAGTGTCTGTACCAACACGATACGTCTCACTGGAATCCGGTTTCTGCAGGATATCCCCGGAGGACACATACTCACTGTCGATATAATAGGTATCGTCTGTCTCATAATAAATGGTTGGTGTCACAAATTCCGTGGTACTTTTTCCGTCCTTGTCCGTGCGTTCCACCAAAATTCCCTCATCGCTGGAATCCCCGCCTTTTAAGAAAAAATCGATTGGAACGGTGTAAAACTCTTTCTCGGTGATCGCGGAATTTGGAATTTTAAGACCGGTTTCTTCGGACAGTAAAAGTTCAATCTCCACATAGCGCTCTGACGCATATCTAACCATAGCACTTTTCAGTGAGAGAATCAAATACTGCTGTCCATCACGCTCGACAATGGAATAAGTCGCGTAGGCTTCTTTTGCATCTTTTAAAAAGCGGATCTTAATTGTATCGTCATCTTTTAATGATTCCGCTGTTGCATCCGGCACTGGAACAATAATATTCCAATATTCGCTGTCGATCAGCTTGTACTCAGGTGAACCGGCCTGGATAGCCGGGTTTGTTTTCAAATCGTTTTTGGAATAATTGGATTCGTCAAACATTGCGGCCGTAAAATTATCAACCGTAACATTTTCAAATCCGTCCGTATAATAAGTTACGATTCCTGGCACATCTGTGATCACTTTATGAAATGTATTATTGTTCTCCGCAGAAGCAACATAATCCGAGATATCATTTAAGGCGTTTACACTCAATGCCTCACTCAGAGATGCATTGACATTGTCCTTAAAGCTGTATACCTGATAATAGTTTTTTCCATCATAGGCATATAAAAAGTCATTGATGGTTTTCTCAATTTCTGCAAGGTTCTCACTGTCGATGGTACTTCCATCCTGGCTGGCCTCGTTGATCATGTTCGAAACGTCTCCATTCTCATCAACGGAGCAGACCAAATCGCCGTAGGCTACTTTGGAACCCTCTTTTACATAATAATTCACTGCACCGGAATAATCTGAATTGATGATTTTTTCATCGCGCAGGATCAGACCATTGTATACATTATTGACCGCAATGGTTCCCTGCTCCACCTCATAAACAGAAATATGTGTCTCTGTCAGATAACTGAACACATTAAATACCAGATAAATAAAGATGATGACAAATATAATGACACCAATATTAAAATTCATTGGTTTTCTATATTTCACAACATTTTTGTTTTTCTTCAATTGCATAACCTGCCTTGTTTTTCTCACTTCCGCTCATTATAGCATTTTTTACAGTGCAAAACAATGTGATTCATGTATAAAAAACAGTTTCACAGGAAAAAATAAACAAAAAGATGATATCAAAGGAGATATACTCATGAAAACAAATTGGTTGGATTATACTTTACTGACATTGGTGATCATTGGTGCCATTAACTGGGGACTGATCGGATTCTTCCGCTTTGACCTTGTTGCATTTCTGTTTGGAAATCTTTCATGGCTTTCCCGCATTGTCTATGCGCTGGTAGGTATCGGTGGACTTTACACGATCAGTCTTTATGGAAGAATTAAGAGTGGGGACGAAGCTTAGAAAAAACTGGGTTTATCTGTATGCAAAAAAGGTTGCTGCACTAAAACAAGTTAGCGCAGCAACCTTTTAACAGCAAAGTAATTATAGGGAAATGACAATCTTTGCTTTTGCACACTCAGGTAATCTGGACTCATCTCTTGAAACACTTAAGATAAACTTCACATTGTATTTCTCACTGATGATGTCGAGTTTTTCAATTGCATGCTGGATCTCGTCATCCGTCTCGGTAAATGCAATTGTAAGGAAACTATCAAGATACATCTCTTCGAGATCGTGATCCTGTGAAACAATTCCGCATAAGAATCCAAGGAACTCATCACAATTATCGATTGGATAATCCATCACGTTGATGAGACGGACCTTGTTGTTCAGTTCATACATATGCTTCTGGCTTTTGTCCAGATAAACAATATTTCCGGATGCGGCTGTAACAGAATGATTTACTTTGGCTAATAATTCTTTGGTCTTACCCTTTCCCTTTTCGCCTGCAATAATTTCTATCATTGTCATTTCCTCCTTATATTCCCTGTTTTATGTATTTTGAATAAAAACAGTAGGTTTTATAAAACAATTATAGTATATATGCACATAAAATACAACTGTTAATTCGCAAAACCACTGAGCATTTCATTCATGAGAAGATAAAGGTTTGACTTTCCGTCTGCTTTTAAAACAATGGAGACGATCGGCTGTCCGGAAGCATTATAAGAATACAGTACCAGACAGTATCCGGCAGCTCCTGTTGTTCCGGTCTTTCCACCTACGACAGTGATCCCTTCCGGCGCTTTTTCCTTACCGGTGAGGTACTGATTTGTATTCTCCCATGTTCTCTCTACGCCCGCACCATTCACATCTGTGTATACAACATCATAACTCATCGTACTGATGATATCGAGAAACGTCTGATCCTGCACTGCATTCTGGAAAATAAGGTAGAGATCATAAACGGAGGTATAGTGGTTTTCATCCGGAAGTCCGTTTGGATTGACAAAATGGGATCTTGAAGCACCCATTGCAAGTGCCTCCTGATTCATCATGTCTGCAAAACCTTCCACGCTTCCGCCGATATGCTCTGCAATCGCAATTGCAGCATCGTTTCCACTCTTTAACATCATGCCATATAACAGATCCTTAAGCTGTACCACATCACCTGCTTTCAAACCGCAGACAGAAGAATCGGACGCCTGGTCTGCCGCATTTTCACTGACAGTCACATAATCTTCCAGATTTCCGTATTTTAAGGCGATATATGCAGTCAGAATCTTTGTTGTACTGGCAGGATATAATTTTTCATAAATATTCTGTGCGTAAGTTACGGTATTGGTTGCAAGATTGAAGGTTCCTGCTCCTTCTGCCACCTGCGAATCAGTCGTATCATTTCCAATGTTCACATCATCTGCCACACACAGATTCTGTGAAAAATAAGTTTTTTCTGACCCGGCTCCCTCGGAGGCCAATCCATAATCTGCCGATGTGCTGTAGATATCATATGGATTGTCGTAACTTACTACGGTCTGTCCGCACCCGGACATAAAAACAGCTGCTATGCCACACAGACACAGCAGTCTCATTTTATTTATACATTTCACGCCACTCTAAATCTCCTCTGTCTAATGCTCGAATCAAAAGTTCGGCAGTGGCAAGGTTCGTTGCCAAAGGAATATTATGTGTATCACATAATTTTACAACATTATTTACATCCGGTTCATGAGATTTCGGAGTAAGTGGATCTCTTAAGAAAATGACAAGATCGATCTCATTATGTTCAATCTGTGCACCGAGCTGCTGGGAACCTCCCAGATGTCCAGCCAGATATTTATGAACATTGAGATTGGTCACCTCCTCGATCAATCTTCCGGTTGTTCCGGTTGCATAAAGTTCATTCTTCGAAAGAATCCCTCTATATGCGATGCAGAAATTCTGCATTAATTTCTTTTTTGAATCATGCGCAATAAGTCCAATGTTCATTATGCGGTTACCTCCTGTCAATATTTTTTCGGCTGTAGTCCAACATTCAACACAAGCCCCACCCCTATATATAATGATAAAAGCGACGTAAGACCATAGCTGACAAATGGAAGCGGCAAACCGGTATTCGGAAGCACCCCACTTGCAACCCCAATGTTAACCAGACTCTGAAAGCCCACCAGTGCAGCAAATCCACAGCAGATCATTTTTCCTGCGGTATCTTTTGCTTTTCTAGCAATTAATATACACTCAATCGTGATGAAAAGCAATAAAATTATAATGATAACCGTACCGATAAATCCAAGTTCTTCCCCCGCTACCGCAAAGATAAAGTCTGTCTGGGGTTCCGGGATAAAGTTACCGTTTTTTACCGAAGTGGCATCTGTATTATTCAGCCCTTTTCCCCACAGCTGGCCGGAACCGATCGCCATGATGGAATTCTGCTGCTGGTAAGCATCTGCCGGGTAATCATCCGGGTAAAGCCATGCCATAACACGTGTCACCTGATAACTTTTGATAAACGGAAGTTTGTCCTGGATCAGCAACGTAAACATTATCACTGCTGATGGAATACTGACAGCCAAAACACCTGTTACTATTTTATAACTTAATCCCGCAACAAACAAGAGGGCAGCAAAAATTAATGCGGTAACAATTGTCGTTGAGAGATCCGGCTGCTTTAAAATAAGGGCAAGCGGTATGCCTGCGAGTACAAATGACAAGATCAGTACCTTCGGTGTATTGATTTTCTCTTCATGCTTCATAAAAAAGTAGGCGAAAAACAGGATAATTAAAATTTTTGCCAGTTCAGAAGGCTGGAAACGGAATGAGCCGATCTCAAACCAGCGCTGTGCACCACCGGCATCATCACCGGCAAACATAACGAGCAAAAGCACACCGACCATAAAAAAGTAGATCAGCCAGGAAAACTTCAAAATAAAGTTATAGTCGATCAGGGAGAGCATCACCATGATCGTAAGCCCGGCGATCATACCAAAAATCTGCTTACTCTGCACGGATGGCTTGGCACTTCCGATCAGAAGGATTCCGATCACATTTAAGATGACCACATACATGACCAATATGAACTTATAATTTCTCAGTTTGTACTGTTTAAACATTGCAATTCTCTCTTTTTGTATTCTTTTAAAATGACTTTTATCTCAATATTCTCAGGTTCTACATCCACATACTTCGTGATCACATTTCCGATGTCGCGCCGTATGTATCCCATCGTTTCTTCGTCTAAAATGTTGTTTTCATAATGGATCATACATTTTAAACGTTCTTTTGCGGCAGTTACAGATTGTTCTCTCATTTTTTCTCCATTTCTGCTATTCACAAAAGTCAGCTATGAATTGATGGTCTGCTTTGCAGGCTTGTTCCAGAAGAATCCGCGGAAACGGTGTTTTTCCTGAAGAAAATCCGGGATTGGAATCGCTTCCCCCACAAGGCGTCTGCAGATGTTCTCATAACATGTCTGGGAAGTGCCTTTCTTTCCCATCATGCTCTCACCGTGATTCTGGGAAATGATAATATGTTCATCTTCCAGTACCACACCCAGAAGTTCCGTGTTCAAAAGTTCGCAGATATCGGAAATCTGAAGCATGTTTCCCTCTTTTACCAGCTGTTTCCGAAATGAATTGATCAGCAGATAAGTGGAGATATCTTTTTTCCTTCGGAGCAGGCGCAAGACACAGTCCGCATCATGGACGGCCGCCACCTGTGGCGTTGTCACAACGACTACTTTATCTGCCGCGCAGACGGCAAGGTCAAAGCCGCTGTCAATTCCTGCCGGGCTATCCACAAGGATATAATCATACGACTCCTTTAACTCCTCCATGAGCGTCTGCATCGCCTCTGTCGTGATTGGCGGATGCTCCCGCACACATGCAGATGGAATGACTGAGAGGTTCGGATATCTGCGGTCTCTTATGACAGCCTGTTTCACTCTGCATTTTCCTGTCAGGACATCAACCAGATTGTATACGATCCGGTTTTCAAGTCCCATCACAACATCGAGATTGCGAAGCCCGATGTCCGTGTCGATCAAAATTACTTTTTTCTCTAATAGTGAAAGTCCAACTCCGACGTTCGCTGTGGTAGTTGTTTTGCCAACGCCGCCTTTTCCTGACGTGAAAGTGATCACTTCACTCATGAAGTAAGACCTCCTTTTACTTAGTCATTAAAGCTGTTTGATGACTCACCTACATTTTCTGCCTGACCGTTCAGCAGTTCTTCTGCATCCTGAACACCAAAATAGTAAGAAAATACATTCTTGGCATATTCGGCAGCATTATGTGATGTATAACCGAATGCGATACGTGTTGCGATCGACACCTCAGGATCATTGTACGGCGCATATCCGACGAATAAAGCATGGTTCGGACGGTTTGGACTCTGCTGTGCGGTACCGGTCTTACCTGCAACCTCAATTGAGAAATTATCAAATGTAGACAGATTTTCCACTACCATACGCATTCCGGTATGAATGGCATTCCATTGTGTGGTATCTAATACATCCACCGTATTTCTTACTTTCGGCTCATAGGTTTCCAATGTATTGCCATCGGAATCACATACTTTGCTCAACAATGTGTATTCATATACATTTCCGTCATTTGCAATGGCAGATACATATCTTCCAAGCTGGATGGTCGCATAGTTGTTATTACTCTGTCCGATTGCTGCCATGACCGGGTATTCATCTGCAATCTGCGGATCGTTTTCCTCAATCTCCACGCCTGTTGTCTCATCTAATCCAAGAAGTGATGCATATTCCTGAATTTTGGAAATACCAGCCGCATCATCATAAGATGCAGAGAAATTATTCGTTGCGAGACGATAGCCGACATCATAAAAGAAATAGTTACAGGAATCTCTTAATGCCTCAGATACATTGATCAGTCCATGTGTGTAACCGTGATTTAATGCCCAGCATCGCGGATGGTTGCTGATATTTTCATACACACCCTTGTCCATGATCTGTGTCGTCGGTGTAATCACACCTGTGGCAAGACCTGCAACCGAGGATACCATTTTGAAAGTAGATCCTGGTGCGGTGCGTTCCTGCGTTGCATAGTTATAAAGCGGCTTGGACAAATCCGTGTTGAGACTTGCAAAATAATCTGCATCAACCGTATTTGCAAGACGGTTGTTATCATATCCCGGATAACTTACCAATGCCAGCAGTTCTCCGGTTTTTACATCCGTGATCACACAGGAACCGGAGCATGGATCCAAAGCAAGCTGTGCCGGCGTGATCTCAATATTCTTGATCTTATCCTTTAAAAAGCTGACCGGACTGACTGCATTTGACTCCAGCGAACTGATCTCCTCCGCATCGTAGGCAAGTACCCCCTGATCATATAAGATCAGACACAGCTGTCTGCCTGAAACAGATCCTGCCTTAATGAGATACTCATAAATAATTTTGGAAAATCCTGTATCTGTGGTAATGTCATCCATAATATAATCGCACAAAGCATCGTAGATTTCTGTCGAATCCGAGTACTTCTCATCAATTGTAAACTGTGTGATGTCAATCCAGTTCTGCGCGATCGCATGGTTTAGGTATTCCTGGGCACTGATCGTACCACTCTGCCACTCCTGATATACCTCATCCGTTTTATCAATTGATTTCTGCAGAAGGATTTTTTTCTCCTTCAACTGGTTGATAATATAAGTAAAATAATCCTGATCTTCCTCTCCGAGTGAACCAAATGCTGCCGGGGATGCCCCCTTCAACTCGCTGGTCACAGACGAGAGGACGGTCTGCTGTCTGCCGGAGAAAATATGCATGACAGCTTTTTCATTTTCGGTTGCTTTTTCATCTGAAAAATGTTCAATATCGATTACATTATTATTTACCAGTGCGAAATAAACGTCAGTGATCGGGATATTCATCTCAGAACCGGAACTTTCAATATTGGAATATACAATACCTGCGATCTCCTGCTCTAACAGATCATATGCAGCAATCTGTAAGTTCTTATCGATCGACAGATATACATCATTTCCGGCAGAAGGCTCCTCACGTTCCAAAACCTCCACCGCTTTTCCAAGATAATCGACATAAAGCTTTTCATAGCCTTTTGTTCCCTGCAGGGACGCATCCATCACCTGTTCAATACCGGCTTTTCCGACCACGTCGTTTAAAGTATAGTTGTCGTTATCCGCAGATAAACTCTCGTACTCTTCGGTAGAAATTTTTCCAGTGTAGCCGATAATCGATGCAAAATATTCAGCATCATTGTATTTGCGGATCGTATCGTCAATGACTTCCACACCCTGAAGCTTTGATGTATTCTCACTCACGTAGGCAACAGACTCCTCAGAGACATCGCTTGCGATCGTGGTGGCAATATATTTCTGATAGCTGTTTTCAGACATTGCATAGCGCACCACAGTGATTTTATATGCCATATCTTCGGCATAATCTTCACTGATTCCAAAACGTGTCACTTTCAGATAATCCATAACCTGGTCAGCAGTCGCTTCCGCCTGATTGTAACCAAGTTTTTTGTCATACTTCAGATCAGAATAAGATGCCTGACCGAAAACATCTGCAAGAAAACGTTTCAATGAACTTCCGCTCACCGTAAATTCGTAATTTCCATTATCGTTCACTGTAATTTTAAAATTATTGATAATGTCATCCCCATTTTTTTCCAGGGCAGTAATGATATCAGCAATTTCTGCATTTAAAAGTTTATTTTTTTCTTTGGTAGAATCATAGGAACCATTATCCTCGATCGTTATGGAATATGCGAGTTCATTGTATGCGAGCACTTCGCCATTCCGGTCTAAAATATTTCCTCTGGTACTGTTTAACGTACGTTCCCGGACAATCTTTAACGTGTAATTGTCCTGATATTCTTCACCCTTTATGATCTGCAGCTGGAACATCCGGAAAATCAGCACAGAAAATAAAAGAACCATCACGGTTGCTGCGACAAGCAGCCTCGATCTGAAGATCGTACGGAAAAACTCTTTGATATTATCAAACAAATTTTACAGCGCTCCTTTTTTCTATTGTTTCAAGTTTCTGGTTAATTTTTAAAATTATAAAATATAAGAAAATGGTCACAACCATTGTATATACAAGTTCCGGTATCATGATATTTAACAGATAGTATAAAATATCAAACTTACCACGGAATAAAAATAACAGGAAATAAATGATCAGACTGCATGAAAAATCGCTGACTGCGATCAGAAGCATCGGCAGTTTGATATCTTCCGGGTAAAACATTTTCCGGAAAAATCCGTTGAAATAGCCCACATACATATAAAGCAATGCGTAGAATCCCAGAATACTTCCTGTAAAAACATCTAAAAGAAGTCCTGTGAAAAAGCCAATCCACAGTCCTTCTTTTTTTCCTCTCATAAAACCAAATGCAGAGACAACAACAATCATCAGATTTGGAGAGATTGATGCAAAAGAAAGTGCCTGAAATACGGTACTCTGCAAAAGGTAACAAACTGCTATGATTAAAAATACAGTTATTTTTCTTCGCATGTCATCCTCCCTGATTTAATTTTCCACCGTCTGTTTCTTGTTCAAAATGACAAGTACTTCTTCGATATGCTCAAAATCAACCGCCGGTGTAATGGTTCCTGATTTTGTCAGATTATTGGAATCTGTCTCGATCGAGCTGATATATCCAATTAAGATTCCCTGCTGATAATTGTAAGAAACCGCGGAAGTGACCACCGGATCATTGATGGAAACTTCATTGTCTTTGTCATTTAAATTATTGAATTCGATCACCATATCTTCATTCATTTTCTGCAGACTTCCGGACACGATCAGGTTATCCGAAGTGGTCGTAACCATTCCGCTGACTTTGCTGGTATCGTTGATGATCGATGTCACCTTGGCATAATTTGGTCCGACATCTGTGACAATTCCAACAAGTCCGCTTCCTGCCATAACATTCATATCCACTTCAATTCCATCATTACTACCCTTATCGATTGTAAAAGTATTAAACCAGTTTCCACTGTTTTTTCCGATTACATTCGCTGCAACTTTCTCATAACTCGGGTATTTCTGATCGAGATTGTAAAGTTCCCTTAAGTTGTCTAACTCGTACTGCTCCAGTTTAATTGTATTCAGTTCTGTTGTCAGTTCATCTACCTGATTCTGCAGATCCTCATTCTCTGCCATGACATCACTTAAGTTTTTCAGATTTACCGCCTTGTCGGAGATCCAGGTGCCAACTTTATTGATTCCCTCCTGCATTGGCACAAAAACATAACCGGCTGCCGCATTTAACGGACCACCGGATATATTTAAAGTAAAACTTAATAACATGATGATAATACATACCCCTGACATGATCAGAAGAAGGTATCTTGCAGGAAGAAAAAATTTTGATTTTCGTCTCATTCCATTCCTCAATTTCTAACAACGTATGCAGGTGTATCCTGCATTACATTCTATTTTAAGATTTTATTTTTCATGCTGAACGCCAGATGTTTGTACTTCTGGTCACTTACAATCTTCACCAGTCCACGGACAACGCACTCTTCCGGCTCCTCACAGGTGTTGATCTCAATGCCTGTGATATCTTTGAACAACTGGCTCAGATTATGTATCTGGGAGCTTCCACCGGTAATGTAAATACCGGAATGGATAATATCTTTTGCAAGCTCCGGTGGAGTTTTCTCTAAGATCATCTTGATGGAATTACAGATGCTGTTTAAGTTATCCTTGATCGCCTCGTAGACAACTTCCCCTGTGATCTCCATCTCAATCGGAAGTCCACTTACCACATCACGTCCTACAATGACCATGGTTTCTGTATTTCCAGGAATACCGGAACCAAGCTTCTCTTTTAATGCCTGTGCGGTCTTCTGACCAATCACAAGATTATAGGTTCTCTTCACATAAGTAATGATCGATTCATCAATCCGGTTGCCTCCGAAATGCAACAGATCACTCAATACCAGTCCGCCGAGGGAGATGACAGAAATTTCTGTTGTATCTGCACCGATGTCCACAACCATGATACCGGTCGGCTCATTGACATCCAGTCCAAGGCCAACGGCATCCGCAATTGGTTTTTCACATAAAAGGACACTCTTTGGTTTTAATTTACTCTTGTAGAACATCTCAAAGAACGCTCTCTTTTCTACATCTGTAATATCAGTTGGAACCGCAACGATAAATTCAGCGCCCCGGATTTTTCCCTTCATATGCTCTTCTAAGTACATCTGGAGCATGGTCTGAAGATTATTAAAATCAGCGATTACTCCACTGATCACCGGGAATGTGACATTGATCGTCTCCGGTGCTTTTTCATACATTGCATAAGCAGCATCACCATAAGCATAAATCTGGTCTTTTTTTACCAGAGCTATGGTATTCTTCTCATTTAATATTTTATTGGAAGTCTTGCAGTAAATCTTCATATTGCAGGTTCCAAGATCAATTCCATATACGTTGCTGTTCATTTTCTTCTCCCTTGTGTTGTTTTCCATAATCAAAGAATCCGTTGTAGTTTCACGGAGTATTTCATAACGGTAACTTCCCATTATGTGAGATACCCGGCTTCCCGGTAACTGAAGTAAGTACGGTCACCTATAATAATATGATCTGACAGCGCAATGCCTAATAATTTTCCGGCTTCTGCGATCCTTGCAGTCACTGTATTATCCTCTCCGGAGGGAACTGCCCTGCCGCTTGGATGATTGTGTACCATCACAATGTGTACTGCCTTTTTCTCCAATGCACAGATAAAAATCTCTCTCGGCGGAACAATCGAGGAACTGACACTTCCTGTTGTGACAACAGAGTCTCCCAGCCATTTACATTTGCTGTCAAACATGCAGACGATCAGCTTCTCCTGCTGCTCGTGCCTTAGCTGTTCCATATAATACTCTGCAACCGTTGCTGCGCTCCTCATCTGAATACCCTCAAAATGTCTGGTATTGGCAATCCGCGTGGAAAGTTCCGCAATGCATTTTAACTGCATCGCGATCACATCTCCGATTCCGTGGATCTTTTTCATTTCATCGTAAGACATCTCATAAAGATTCATGAGGTTTCTGTCTTTCTGTGATAAAAAACTTCTTGCCACATCCACGGCAGTCATTTTACTGCTTCCTGATTTGATCACGATCGCTAAAAGTTCTGCATCGCTTAACGCTGTTGCACCGTATTTCCAGAACTTCTCATATGGTCTTTCGGATTCCGGTAATTCTTTTGTTGTGAATGAGTGATTCATAAATTCCTTTCACTCTCCCTGAAAGTGTTTTATGTCAACTCAAAAAACTCTTTTTTCATTTTAGCATAACAAATCTGTATTAACAAGATTCCGTTCCTTAAGTTTTTGTAAAGACATCAAAATTCCAAGCTTTGCATGATACCAGGTCAGGCCACCCTGAAAATAAACGGCGTATGGAGGCTTGATCGGTCCATCTGCACTGAGTTCAATGGAAGATCCCTGCACAAAAGCTCCGGCAGCCATGATGACATCACTGTCATATCCCGGCATTGCCCAAGGCTCCGGTGTTACATAACTGTCTACCGGTGCAGCTGCCTGGATTCCCTCACAGAATGCGATCATCGCATCCGGGTTGTTGAAGGTAACTGCCTGAATGATATCGTGGCGGCTCTCTGTACCGTTTGGAATGACGGAAAAGCCTAATTTTTCATATATATTAGCAGCAAAAACAGCTCCTTTTAACGCACCGCTCACCACAGTCGGTGCCATGAAAAATCCCTGATAAAAAGACTGGATCACACCGAGAGATGCTCCAACTTCTTTTCCAAGTCCCGGAGAAGTCAAACGATATGCTGCATTTTCCACGCACTCTTTTTTGCCGACGATATAGCCGCCGATCGGAGCAAGTCCGCCGCCCGGATTTTTGATGAGGGAACCAACGATCATATCCGCGCCGACCTCTAACGGCTCTTTTTCTTCCACAAATTCGCCGTAGCAGTTATCTACCATGCAGATTACATCCGGTTTGATATTTTTGATAAAGGAGATCAGCTCACCGATTCTTGTTACGGATAACGTAGGTCTTGTGGCATATCCTTTGGAACGTTGGATTGTCACCAGTTTCGTGCGGTCATTGATTGCTTTTTTGATATTCTCATAATCAAAACTTCCGTCCGGCAATAAATCAACCTGGCTGTAAGTGACACCATATTCTGCCAGAGAGCCCTTGGATGGACGGATTCCGATCACTTCCTCTAAGGTGTCGTATGGTTTTCCAACCGGAGACATAAGCTCATCCCCCGGTCTTAAGTTCGACATTAAAGCGAGTGCAAGCGCGTGGGTTCCACAGGTAATCTGTGGTCTGACCAGTGCATCCTCTCCCTTAAAACAGGAAGCGTACACTTTTTCCAGCGTATCCCTTCCAAGATCATTATATCCATATCCCGAACTCATATTAAAACATTCTGCGCTGACGCGGTTCTCCTGCATCGCTTTTATGACTTTCATCTGGTTGTATTCTGCTCTTGCATCGATCTCTGCAAAACGCTCCTTTAAAGATTCCTCGATTTTTTCTCCAAATTCGTATACTTCCCTCGAGATTCCAAGATTTTTGTATTGTTCTTCTAAAAACTGGTTCATTGCTATCTATTTATCCTCTCTTCGTTATTGAGCGAAACTCTTTTTTTTGCTGTTATAAGTTGCTCAAAATTATAATTGCTAATTTATGATAGTCTTTTCTTTTAAAATAGTTATCATATCCTCTAAAATTTTTGCATCCTGATAGTCATAGGCCTGTTTATCAAGCCAGATGACGTCACGCTCACGGCGGAACCAGGTGAGTTGTCGTTTGGCAAAATGTCTGGTCTCACGCTTGATGATGTAGATGGCTTCTTCTAAAGTGGTTTTTCCATCCAGATAATCTAAGATTTCCTTGTAGCCAAGTCCCTGCATGGAAACCATATCACGGTGAAAGCCCATATTTTTTAATTTCTGCACTTCATCCACAAGTCCCTGTTCTATCATAAGATCGACCCGTTTGTCAATATTCGCATAAAGATGTGATCTCTCATCAGTGAGCACAAAATATGCAAAATGGTAAGGGGATTTTTTCTCCCTCTCTTTTTCGTTGTGTTCTGAAATCCGCTTACCGGAAAGATGATAAAATTCCAATGCACGGATCACGCGCTTGATATTATTGGCATGAATGGCATCTGCGGACGCCGGATCGACTTCACGCAGCATGTTGTGCAGATAGTCTGCACCTTTTTCTGCCGCAAGCTGTTCTAATTCTGCCCGGTATGCCTCATCACACTCCTGCTCTGTAAAGTCAATATCATAGAGAAGTGCCTGAATATAAAATCCTGTGCCGCCTGCAATGATTGGAATTTTTTCCTCTGCATAGATTTCCTCCAAATGCTCTTTCGCACGCTCCACGAATTTTACCACATGAAACTCTTCATCCGGTTCAAATTCATCGATCAGGTAATGTTTGACACCATTCATCTCCTCCGGCATCACCTTTGCAGAGCCGATATCCATATGCCGGTATACCTGCATGGAGTCTGCGGAGATGATCGATCCGTTGATTTTTTTTGCAAGCTCGATGGACAAGGCTGTTTTTCCAACGGCTGTCGGTCCGGTCAAAATGACCATCGGTCTTTTTTCTGTCATAATTTTTATACGATTCTCCTGAATTTCTTTTCGATTTCATATTTTGTCATGGAAATGATCGTTGGTCTTCCATGAGGACAATTGTATGGATTATCCAACTCTAAAAGCTCATCAATCAGCGCTTCAATCTCCGGTCTGGAAAGATGATTGTTTCCTTTGACTGCAGCTTTACAGGACATAGACGCCACTTTTTCCATAATCAGATTCGGTGCGTCTTTGCCGGAAATATTGGCAAAATCATCCAGCATTTCAATAAACATGGTTTTCATGTCGATATCTGTAAAATCTGCCGGAATTGCAGTAATTGCATATTCTTTCCCACCAAAAGGTTCAATTTCATATCCAAACATCGAGAGCTGCGCTTCATAAGTTTCCAGTGCCTGCACCTCATCCTGATTCAATGTCAGGATGATTGGCGGACTGATTGTCTGCGATGTAAATGTTTTCTCTGAAATCTTTTTCATCGTGCGCTCGTAAAGTACTTTTTCATGTGCGGCATGCTGGTCGATGATAAAGAGTTTATCCTCGTATTCAATCAGCCAGTAGGTATCGAATAACTGACCGATGATTTTATGTTTTTTTCTTGCATCTTTCGTCAGAAAATGAGAGTCAAGCTGTTCTAAATTCTGCTGCTCATAGATTGGAGCGGTTTCCTGCGGTGTAGATTCTATGTCATGTATTTCTGATACGATTTCTTTAAAATTATTTTCTAATGTAGGTTGTTCAGAATTTATCTCTGCTATTGGCTCTTTGGAAGTATTTGTTTCCGCTTCTGCTGCAAGCGGCTTTGCAAATAAATTTTCTTCCTGCACAGTCAATGGACTTGCACTGGTCTGTTTCATTTTTTCAAAGAAAGCATCCTGATTCCGACGCTTGATCTCGAAAGGCTCCGGTGTATGTTTTGGAACTGGTGGAATCATTTCCTTCTTTTCTTCTGTCACCGGAACTTCCGGGATAAAATCCCGATGAGAGATTGTATTTCGGATAATCTCAAATAAAGAACGATAAATTTCCTCATTCTGACTGAACCGCAATTCCATCTTAGTCGGATGTACATTGACATCTAAAAGTTCCGAGTTCATCTCAAAGTAAAGCACACAGAACGGATACTGGTGCTGCATCATAAAACCTTTGTATGCCTCCTCAATGGATTTGGCGATCAGTGCACTTTTGATGTAGCGGCCGTTGATAAAATAATTCTCATAGTTACGGTTTCCTCTGGAAATTATTGGTTTTCCAATAAAACCGCGAAGCTTAAACAGATCGGTCTCATGTTCTACCTTCAGAACCGCGGCCGTAATATCTCTTCCATAAATATGGTAAATAAGGTCTTTTTCATTTCCATTTCCTGATGTGTGTAGTTTTGTCTGACCATTGTTAATAAATTTAAAGGAGACATCCGGGTGGGACAAGGCCATGCGTTCCATCAGGTCACTGATATATCCAGCCTCTGTCTGGGCGGTCTTTAGGAATTTTCTTCTGGCAGGAACATTGTAAAAAAGGTTCCTTACGATAAAAGTCGTTCCTTCCGGTGCCCCGATTTCTTCATTTTCAATTTCTTTGGAACCTTCGATCACATATCTTGTTCCTGTCAGTTCCTCATAGGTCTTTGTGATCAGCTCGACCTGCGCAACTGCTGCTATACTTGAAAGTGCCTCACCGCGGAAGCCAAGGGAATGAATACTGAGCAGGTCTTCCACACTGCGGATTTTACTGGTAGAATGACGCAGAAAAGCAATCGGCACCTGTTTTTTCGCAATTCCACATCCATTGTCCGTAATACGGATAAAAGAGATACCGCCCTCTTTGATCTCAACGGTCACGGCAGTCGCTTTCGCATCTATCGCATTTTCCACTAACTCTTTTACAACAGAAGAAGGACGCTCTACCACTTCGCCCGCTGCGATTTTATCGATTGTCTCCTGATTCAGTAACATGATTTCCGGCATTTTCAGACACTCCCTTTCTTTCCATCAAAAAACTGCTCTTTACCAGCGGTTTTTGATCTTATTCTGCAATTCGTATAATTTGTTCAAAGCATCGATTGGCGTCATATTGCTCAGATCGACATTCTTCAATTCCTCTAAAATATCATCATCTTTTACCGTGTCAAATAAAGACATCTGTGCAAGATCCACTTCGTCTAATTTTTCTTTTTTCTTTTTCGTTCCGGTCTCGACGGACAGATTTTTTGTGACTGCGGTAATGTCATTTGCACTTAATTCTTCCACGATCTGTTTTGCACGCTCAATGACGGAATCCGGCACACCTGCCAGTTTTGCCACCTGGATACCATAACTCTTGTCGGCACCGCCCCGGACGATCTTGCGTAAGAACACGATATCGTCGCCCTTTTCTTTGACTGCGATACAGTAATTGTTCACATTGTGCAGTTTGCCCTCTAACTCGGTCAGTTCGTGGTAATGTGTTGCAAACAGTGTCTTGGCTCCGAGCAGCTTCGGATTGCTGATGTGTTCAACTACCGCCCATGCGATGCTCAGACCATCAAATGTGCTTGTGCCCCGCCCGATCTCATCTAAGACGAGCAGCGAGTTGCTGGTGGCGTTGCGCAGGATGTTTGCAACTTCATTCATCTCTACCATAAACGTGCTCTGTCCGCTTGCAAGATCATCTGACGCTCCAACCCTTGTAAAAATACGGTCAACAATTCCGATTTTTGCAGAAGATGCCGGAACAAAGCTTCCAATCTGTGCCATCAGCACTATGATCGCTGTCTGACGCATGTAAGTGGACTTACCTGCCATGTTCGGTCCCGTGATGATGGAAATGCGGTTGTTGCCGTTGTCTAAATATGTATCATTTGCGATAAACATATCGTTGTTCATCATCTTTTCAACAACCGGATGTCTGCCGTCTTTGATGTCGATCACACCATTTTCGTTAATTTTCGGGCGGCAGTAATTATTCTGGTCTGCCACCACGGCAAGAGAAACGAAAGTATCAAGCTTTGCTACCGCTTTTGCTGTTTTCTGGATGCGGACCACTTCCGCTGCGATCCTGTTGCGCACTTCACAGAACAGATCGTATTCCAAATTGATCAGCTTGTCCTCGGCTCCTAAAATCATATCCTCGAGCTCTTTTAACTCCGGTGTGATATAACGCTCTGCATTGGCAAGTGTCTGCTTTCTCGTAAAGTAATCCGGCACGAGATCCCGATAGGAATTTGTCACTTCCAGATAATATCCAAATACTTTGTTAAATTTAATTTTGAGGTTTTTAATCCCGGTCTTTTCACGCTCTTTTGCCTCTAACTCTGCAAGCCATGTTTTTCCTTCGGTCTTTGCGTGACGGTACTTGTCTACATTTTCGTTATAACCGTCTTTGATAAGACCTCCCTCGCGCACAGAAATCGGAGGTTCTTCCATGATCGATGCATCAATTAACTGATAAAGTTCTTCTAACGGATCCATATCTGTCTGAAGTTCTTTTAAAAGTTCCGTATCAAAATCTTCCAGTAATGTTTTGATCGGCGGAAGCATTCCGATTGAATTTTTAAATGCGATCAGATCCCTCGGATTTGCAGACATATAAGTCACACGGGTGATGAGACGCTCAAGATCGTAGATTGGGTTTAAGTACTCACGCAGTTCCTCTCTGGTGATCATATGTTTGTTGATGTCTGCGATCGCATCCTGTCTTTTTTCTATCTCTGCCTTATCAATCAACGGCTGTTCGACATAAGAACGCAGCAGTCTTGCACCCATGGCAGTTTTGGTCTTGTCCAATACCCAGAGCAGCGAACCACGTTTCTGTTTTTCACGCATTGTCTCTACCAGTTCCAGATTTCGTCTTGTGGAACTGTCAATGATCATAAATTTGCCGGTAGAATATGGATGGATGGCAGAAATATGATCCAGATTGTTTTTCTGTGTCTCATAGAGATATTTTAACAATGCCCCTGCTGCGATCGTTCCATATGCATAATCGTTTAAGCCAAGCCCCTCCAGACTGTTGACATGAAAATGTCCTTTTAAGGTTGTCTCCGCCGTCTCATCGCTGAAGTACCATGCATCCAGAGAATAAATGGTAATTCCGAGACGATGACGCATGTCTTCCAGATCCACGCCACTCATATAAAAGCTCTCATTGCAGACAATCTCGGAAGGTGCGAATTTATTGATCTCATCGATCAGCTTCCGCTCGGAGTCCACTTCCGTGACATAATAGTCGCCGGTGGAAACATCCGCAAGGGAAATCCCATATTTATCTGCCAGATAGACAATGCACATAATGTAATTGTTTTTTGATTCATCCAGAGCCTGGATATCCATATTCGTTCCAGGCGTTACAACACGGATGACCTCTCTTTTTACAATTCCTTTTGCAAGCTTTGGATCTTCCACCTGCTCACAGATCGCCACTTTATGTCCATTGGCTACCAGACGGTTTAAATATCCTTCCACTGCATGATATGGGATACCGCACATCGGCGCACGTTCCTCCATACCGCAGCTTTTTCCGGTTAATGTCAGCTCTAACTCTTTTGACACTAACACGGCATCATCAAAAAACATCTCATAAAAATCACCGAGACGGTAAAATAAAATACAATCTTTATATTCTTCTTTGGTCTGCAGATAATGCTGCATCATTGGTGTAAATTCTGCCACTTATGTTACTTCCTTCCATTGCGCCTGTTTATCATGCGCAATTATCTGATTCTTCTGACTGCGATTTCCTTATTTGAAAGGCTGATATTTTCGAATGACCGCCTCCGCCACTTTCATGCCGTCCATTGCCGCAGAAGTGATTCCTCCTGCATATCCGGCTCCCTCTCCGCATGGATAAATGCCTCTGATATTTGCCTCAAACACCTCATCCCTGCGGATGCGTACCGGTGAGGACGTCCGGCTCTCCACACCGGAGATGATTGCATCTTTCCGGTCAAAGTCCGGGATGTGTTTTGCAAAGGAATGCATTCCCTCGATAAAAGACTGCTCCATCTCATCTGAAAACAGGCCTCTTAAATTTGCAAAAGCAGTTTCGCCTCTTGTCTCCGAAGAAAAGGTTCCATATGCTGTACTTTTTTTATTTTCACAGTAATCGCCAAAAAGCTGCTGCGGGATTTTCCCGTTTCCAAGTGCAAACGCTTTTTCTTCGAGTCTGCGCTGGAATTCTACACCGGAAAGTGCGTCCGTTCCGTCAAAATCGTCCGGTGTCACAGAGACGATGACCGCGCTGTTTGCATTCTTGCTTCCACGGTCGGAATAACTCATTCCGTTGACCGCAAGACGTTTTTCCTCCGAGGAGGCATTCACAACATAGCCACCCGGACACATACAGAAGGAGTAAACACCCCTTCCATTTGCAAGGTTTGCGGTCACTTTATAAGGTGCTGCCTCAAGCAGTTCTGCATATTTTTCTCCATACTGGCTGCGGTTGATGTCCCTCTGTGGGTGCTCCACACGAAAACCGACTGCAAAGGCCTTTGGCTCCATAAAAAGCCCGGTCTTATGAAGCATCTCAAACGTATCGCGCGCGCTATGCCCAAGTGCGAGCACACAGACTTCCGTTTCCATCCAGGCATTGTGGTTGATCTCAACGGCTTTGATCTTCTGGTTTTCCACCCGAATATCTGTTACACAGCTCTCAAACTCGAATGTGCCACCCAGATGAAGGATCTCTTCGCGCATTGCTGCGATAACGTCCGATAAAATATCCGTTCCAATATGCGGCTTGTTCTCATAGGTGATTTTCTCCGGTGCTCCAAAGGAGACAAACGTATCTAATACGAACCGGTTGCGCCCAAGAGGATCTTTCACCAGAGTATTCAATTTTCCGTCTGAAAACGTTCCTGCACCGCCTTCGCCAAACTGCACGTTGGATGCCGGATTCAGTACGCCTGTTTTCCAGAAGTGTAAAACATCTTCTGTCCGCTCCCCGACTTTTTTTCCGCGTTCGAATACGAGAGGTCTGTATCCTTCCCTTGCAAGCAGATACGCACAGAAAAGTCCTGCAGGGCCTGCCCCGATCACCACCGGCCGGTGGTTGAAACGCTCTGTGCCATGTTTCGGCACTTTATATTTTTTCTCTTTGACGCAGACTGCATTCTTATTTCCGGAGTGTTTTAAAATCTTCTCTTCCTTATCCACCCATACATCTACGGAATAGACAATGGAAACCTCCGGTTTCTTCCTTGCGTCGATTGATTTTTTTACAATCTGTAACTTTTTGATCTGATCTCTTTTTATTTTTAAACTTTTTTCAATTTTCTGATAGAACTGCTCCTCACTATGTTCTACGGGCAGTTTTAACTGACTAACTCGTATCATTCTTTTTTCCTGATTTTCCTGCATTTTTGTAATTTCATTCCCCGGTCATTTTTCCGTGCACCTGACACAGAAATGTGTTCTGTATCATCCTGCCGCATGTATGCCTGCCACATAGCCGCTCGACCATGCCCACTGTAAATTGTAGCCGCCGCACATACCGTCAATGTCAACGACTTCTCCCGCAAAATAAACGTTTGGAACAAGTTTTGACTCCATCGTCCGGGGATTGATCTCATCTGTATGTACCCCGCCCGCGCAGACCTGAGCCTGTTCAAAAGACTTGCTTCCTGTCACACAGACTTCCATGTGCTTACACTGTTTTACAAGCTGCAGCAATTCCTTTTTCGTGATCTCCTCTGCCGGCTTTTTCAGTGAAATGTGCGCTTCCTTTAACAGCACATCGCTCAATTTATTGTTCAGCAGCCCGACCATTGCCTCGTCCGCAGTCTTGCCATGCGCATATTCCCGAAAGCGGCTTCCGAACAATTGTTCTATCTCCTGTTCACTCAGCTTTGGCAGAAAATCAATCTGTGCTGTGACCGTCTGCTTTCTCTTTAACGCTTTTGTGGCAAAACGGCTGACCTGAAATATCGGAATTCCGGAAATTCCATAATCCGTCAACTGAAGTTCACCGCGCTCTGAGGCGATGCTCTCTCCATCTATGAAAAGTGACACTTCTGCCTCTGTGCGGATTCCTGCAAGCTGTTTGAAAAAGGATTCTCTGCACTGCAAGGCAACTAATGCCGGAACAACATCCGAAAAACGATGTCCAAATGCCTTGATCAGAGGAATTGCGCTTCCATCACTTCCTGTTTTTGGTGCAGCCAATAATCCCGTGGCAAAAATGATTTTTTTTCCAGAAAATCTTCCTTTGTCAGTCTCTAACAGAAAACCGTTTTTTTTCTCTAAAATATTGCGAAGCTCACACTCGGTTACCACAGAGACATGGCGGAATGTCAATTCCATCCGGAGCACATCTAATACAGATGCCGCCTGCTCGCTCGCCGGATAATAGTAACCATTCCTGCTTTTTGGATAAATACCAAGTTTTTCAAAAAAAGAAACCGTCTCGTCAAAACCAAATTGTTCCATGACCGGCAGCACAAATGCAGGGTCATCTCCGCGATAAAACGTGACACCCTGCAATTCGTTCGTATAATTACATTTTCCGTTTCCGGTGGATAAAATCTTCTTCCCCACACGGTCTTTATGCTCTAAGATCATCGTGTCCGCCCCATTGGACGCAGCCGTGATGGCCGCCATCATTCCTGCAGCTCCACCGCCGATCACTATGACATCAAAGCTTTTTTTCTCATTTATATTCATGATTCCTCACATTGTATTTCTCTAGGCACTTGCAAAACTTTAACGATTTTTCCTCACATGGTTTAAAGTTATTGAAAACCTTTTTTATATTACCATAAGTAAAAGTAACAATCAAATCATTACGGCGAATAATTCGCAAGAAATTATGATGAATAATTCTCAAGAAATTCATATAATTCCTCATCCGAACAAAGTGCAATTCCCTCTTTTAGACCGCTTTGAAGTTCCTCCGGGAGATGTTCCACCCGGATAGAAGTCTCACAGTAAACCGTCTCATGATCCGCCTGACAGATGACCACATAGCCTTCTGAAGCATGGACATAATATTTTGTATAAGAGAGATGTGACATGCTCTCTGTCATTTTTTCCGTATCAGTAACCATTTCTTGTGCCACCTCTTCCGGCTTTGGTTTCTCAGAAGAAAGCATTGTCTGGTCTATCCATAAAGAACCAGCCAAAAGCAATACAAATAAAAGGCAAACACTTATCATTTTTTTCAATTTCATCACCCCTGATAAGTATTTGCCATTTTTTACATTTTTAAACGAAAAATTTCCATGCCTGTAAATTTGTTTTTGCAATTTATCGCAGCAGATGCATTTTTCTTGCAAGCCTTACAAGTGCAGCACCTTTCGGAAATTTTAAAATCTCCTCTTCAGTCAGACCTTTCAGCAGCAAAAGAACCACTGCATAGACGATCACACCGATCAAAATACTGAATACGGTTGCAATCGCATTCACACGAAGGAGATATAATGCAAGCTGATACGACAGATAAACTGCAACACCCATAATGAGCGCAGAAATGCCCGGTATCACGAAAGTACGTCTGATCTCCTGCCGGTAGCCGCTGTATTTTTTCACGGAGTGTGCATTTAATACACACATTAACAAACCAAAAAATGCATTTGCGTAAACAACTGCGTAAATATTTAATTTAAAGACATACATGAGTACAACGAGTAATCCGATATGAAGCACCAGCGCGATCAATGCATTTTTTACAGGTTCCCGCATACGGTTAATTCCCTGTAACAAACCATTTGAGAGCGTCGACAGCGAGAAAAATACAATAGAAACAGCACCAAGCTGCAACATACTCGCTGCAAGTTCCGAGGAATCACGGAACAAAAGCTGTAAAATCGGAGATGCAAGAACACCCATTCCCACTGCACAAGGGAACGCAACCACCATGATAAAACGGATTGCTGTGTTGATCTGTGAGCGGACTGCCTCTTTCTTACCATTTGTGTAAGCCGCGGTCAACGCAGGCACGGAAGATGCTGCCAGGGCAGATGCGATCGAGATTGGCACATTGATCAATGTCTTATATTTACCGGTATAAATACCATTCCACTCACTGATATCATTTGCAGAGTATCCCTGTAAGTTTGCAATGTTTTTAAAAATTGCCTGGTCTAAAATTGCATTACAATTGTAGATTGTAGTACTCATCAGAACCGGTATGATGGTGATAAATAAAATTTTAAAAATATACGAATAGCTGTCAACCTTTGCCCGGCGTTCCCGCTTCATCTGACGCTTAAACACACTTAAATATGCGAGCAGAACAAAGGCTGCGAACAGAAGTCCTACCACAGCCCCGGTTCCCGTACCAAGCGTTCCTCCTGCAGCACCGTAGGCAGCGGCATAGTTTTCTGCATTTCCAAGCACCGCACCCACTTTGGTTCCGTAGTTATAAAGCACATAGGCTGCCCACACACTCACGATCGCATTTGCGATCTGCTCTAAGATCTGCGAGACTGCGCTTGGCATCATCGTTCCGAGTCCCTGAAAAAATCCTCTCATAACGCCGAGTACTGCAACTACGATCAGTGTTGGCACAAGCACCTTCACTGCAAAAATACTGTAAGGCGTCTTCATGATCGTTCCTGTGATAAACTCAGCCCCAAAGAATAGGATCAATGCGGCGATCGTACCGGACACCAGTCCGAAGATCAGCGCACATTTCAAAATACGGTATACATTCTTCTTTCTTCCAAGCGACATATCTGCGGACACAAGCTTTGATACTGCAAGCGGCAGACTGTAGGAAGAAATGATCAGCAATATATTATAAATCTCAAAGGCACAGCCATAATAGTCATTTCCTTTATTTCCGATGATAGCAGTCAGCGGGATACGGTATACCAGACCGATGATCCTGCTGATGATCGATGCCATTGCAAGAATGGAACCCTGCACTAAAAAACTGGTGCTACTCTTTTTATTACTCATATTATTCCTCAAAATTTCTTTATCTTGTGATGTTCATCTCATCAAGAATCTGTTTTTGTTTTGCTTCCATCACGGCAGCTTCCTCCGGTGTCATGTGGTCATAGCCAAACAGGTGTAACATGCTATGTACGATCAGAAATGCATACTCTCTTTTTGTGGTATGCCCGTAACTCTCTGCCTGTTCTAAAACCTTGTCCACCGAGATTACAATATCTCCAAGCATAATTTCTCCGGTATCCGGGTTAAAATTATCATCATAATCATCTTCCAGTTTTGAAAAATCTCCTGCATTTTCATAGGAAAGCATTGGAAATGATAAAACATCCGTAGGACGGTCAATCTCACGAAATTCTTTGTTAATGGCATGGATCCCCTCATTGTCTACTAATGTGAGATTTACCTCAGGTTCATATGGGAAATCTTCGTGTTCCAAAGTAAAGTTGATCACTTCCCCTGCTAAAGCTTCCACATCAAAATCAAATGGTACGTTTACTTCCGCTTCAAAGTTCAATGTCATAACAGTAAAGCCTCCTCTTTTACCAGATATTCTCTGATTTTTAAAAACATATTCATACTAAGTCCAGACTGGTCGTAAAGTCCCTGGGCAGAGAACTCATTCAAGGTCTGATAGATCACCATTTCCTTGTTCCAGCCACCGGCGATTTTGCTTGTCTTCTCAAGTGCTTCTAACTTCTTGATCATCCCGTCTACAATCTGTACGATCGCAGATTCAATGGTGGACGGCATCTTTTCGATTCCATAATACTCAGAGAGGATTTCCGTCACTTTTTCCGGAAAGCAATGATTCTGCGCTCTTGCAACCCCGTTTTCCACCATAGGATCGCCATCTAAAATCCCAATACGATAATAAAGACCAGCCGCTTTACAGACAGCAGCATCTGCCCCTACAATATATGCACATTTTTCGGCGATTCCCGACACACGAAGGGCATGTCTATATTCCTGCCTCGAAAACTTCTTCAGTTCACGCAAAAGACCGTAATCCTCTTCTGTGATATCTGTTAAGAAATTATCAATCTCAGCCTCTTTCTGCTTTGTGAGAAACGGATAAACAAACGCAGCTGCAAGATCCGTCACAGCAGCCCCAATTGCGGCTTTGCCCAGAATATCATAGTGCGGTTCCTGATAAAAAAAGTACGAAAAAAGCACCGGAGCCAAAACAGCCACTGCAAATATAAGAATCAGATACCACACTTTATTTTTGGTATCCTCCAACATATGTGCAATCACGAATCCAAACAGAAGCAACATCGTGCAGCACAGGATCTCATAGGACTGACAGCCCTTTGCCATCTCCAATACGGTACAAAAGAAAAAGGAACTGCACACAGCAAGCTCATACGTTCCGACCGCCGACATTAAGATTGGCAGGATCATGACCGGACTTGTAAACTCTGGCAGGAAAAGAAAGATCACTGCAAGAATTGCAGTCAGCAAAAATCCCTTAAAAATCTTACCATAATCCGTCTCGCGATTATGCGATATTCTTTTCCGGTTTCTCTCATAAATCAAAAGAAACGCAAACAAAACCATAAACAGAACCGTCAATGCTCCAATTCCAAGAAGCTGGTCTAAATACATCCCGCTCATCCTGCCGGCAATGACAGAAAACCCAATTGCAACAAGAAAAATCAATCCTATATTCACGATCCTCTTTGCCACAAACTGTTCCTTCATCTATCGTTTCTCCCACTTTTTCTTCTGCTCTGCCGGTTTCTTTTTATTGCGATTTTCATAATCTTCGTATGCTTTTACAATTTTCTGTACGACCGGGTGGCGCACAACGTCCTGGCTGGTCAGTTCACAGATACCAATCTCATCTACCTTTTTTAACACTTTCAGTGCAACATCCAGACCTGAAGTTGTTCCGGGTGAGAGATCTTTCTGCGTTGCATCACCTGTGATGACTGCTTTAGAACCAAATCCGATGCGGGTTAAAAACATCTTCATCTGGGCAGGTGTTGTGTTCTGTGCCTCGTCTAAAATAATAAACGCATTATCTAAAGTTCGGCCTCTCATGTAGGCAAGAGGGGCAACCTCGATCAATCCTTTTTCCATATTCTTCTGGAAACTCTCAGCTCCCATGATCTGATAAAGCGCATCATATAACGGGCGCAGATACGGATCGACCTTGCTCTGTAAGTCTCCCGGCAGAAATCCAAGTTTCTCGCCTGCCTCGATCGCCGGTCTGGTCAGAATGATCCTTCCGACCTCCTCATTTTTGAACGCTGTGATCGCCATTGCCATTGCAAGGTATGTTTTACCGGTACCTGCCGGTCCCATTCCGAAGACAATCATCTTCTGGCGGATGGCATCCACATAATTCTTCTGTCCAAGCGTCTTTGGCTTGACCGGTTTTCCGTTGATTGTATGACAGATACAGTCCTTATCGATCTCGACGATCGCAGATTCTTTCGCCTCCGCCGCTAAAGACAATGCATAATTCACATTCTGCTCCGTGATGACATTTCCCCTTTTGGACAACTCCAAAAGCTGCATAAACACATTAGAAGCACTCTTGATCTGACGTTCATTTCCAATCAGTTTCATGGAATCTCCACGAACGACTACCGTCACATTAAGAGTGCGCTCAATTTTCTTTATATAGGCATCAAACTGTCCAAAGACATTTGCCACATGTTCGGTTGGTATATTTAAAGATATTTCAGTCAGACTCATTCGGTTGCTGCCTCTCTTCACTCGTTATTTCCAGAATCTCTGTCGGCTGATATGAAACGATGGATTCATAGGCATCCACCGTCCCTGTTACCACATATTTCTGATCTGCTTTTTCTATCATAACATTTTTTTCCAGAATTTGAATACCTTTTTCCTCTAAATTTGCAAGATATTGCTCAAAACGGCTCTGTGCAATTGCTGCTGCCTCTGTTTTACTATACGTTTTTTCCTCTGTCTGACATTCTTCATACAAATAGGTTTCAAAATAAACCGGAAGATAAAAATTGTCGGTAAAATGCAGCTGGCTGGCATGCTCCGTCAGATCAAACTGCTCATAGTCCTGCCGGAAAAATGGATTTTTCAGGTGATAATCAAAGAACCTGATCCCATAATCTTTTTTTGCCCTGCCTGTTTTTATTTTATCCTGATACGAAATATTTATTTCATCCTCATAATAAAAATTTACTTCTGCAATAATATCTGCGTCCGCTCCCGGATAAATATATTCCGCCACTTCACCGTCGTCATTCAAGATTTCTGCCCTGCCGCTGACAAGGATATCTCCCTTTTTCACTTCCATATCTGCGGTCACAAGCGGTGTTCCTGTCCTCGTCACCATGAAAGCAATGACACCGTCTTTTTTTGCAACGATATCTTCCGGCGTGTCATCCTTTGCCTCGTATTCCTCCTCCGGCAGCAGATTTTCCTGAAGTTCCACCGTCATTTTCGTGCCGTAGACTTTTACCGAAGTCCAGATGACTTCACTGTATGCAGAACGCAGTTTTTCTTCCAGTTCTTCGCAGTTGATATTTCTTTTTGGCACACCGAAGCCTGCATTTTCGTTCTGTAAAAACGTGAGGATTGTCTCCTCTGACAGATAAGAATTGCCTTTTACTTCAATATTCCAGACAAAACCGGAACAGTAAAAGAGCAAAACAGCGGAAACGGCGATTCCTGCCGCAAATACTTTATGTTTCCGGTAGCGGAACAGTTGAAACGGCACACCGTATTTTTTTAAAATGCGCGCCTTTGTCTTTGTTTTTTTTAAGATTGGCTTTAAACTGCGGTAACCATCCACGCTGATATAAAAATAGTACCCATCTTCCGTTGGTTTTAAATTCCAGATTAAAATGTTGCGGCTGCCACATAAATTCAGGAAACGCTCTGTGGCATATCCGGTAAGATGCACATACACATATCCACGAAAAAATTTGATCCATGATAAGACAAACATTAATACTCGTAAGAAACGGAGTCGATCAGACCGACAATTTTCATTTCCTCATTCGTGTAATACTCCACCGTCAGATGAGCTCCTAAAATCTGAAGTCTGCAGTTCTTTGTCTGAATTTTCACAAGTGAATCCTCCAGTTCAATGATTCCTTTATAATTCTCGACCAGAACCTCTTTCCGCCCGGTAATTGTGACAATTGCCGCTCCAAGCATAAGGTCTTTGGGGAGTTCTAACTGACTTATCATTTTTTCATGGATTGGTTTTTTACTGTTTTTACTCATATATAAGCTTATGAAAAAAGCTTATCTGATATGCGCAATAAATCCTCTCTCGTATCAATATCCAAAAACTGTGTTTCTTTTTCTGTGTGAAAACAAAACACATCCTCTGCGTGCTGTTTCATCACAGCTTTTCCGCCTTTGTCCGCCGAAAGCTGTAATAATTCCGGACGATAGCATGCATCAAATACGTTTGGACTGCGCCAGATATTTTTACATTCCATCGTACCGATTTTTTTGTTCTGCGATGCATATTGGTTCAAAAACATCCATACCTCATTTTCGTCAAGTCCAGGCTGGTCTGCTGTAAAGAAAACATCTGCCTTTCGACTGCCCTCCATGGCACACTCCTGTGTCTCCAGATATTTCACCGCTTTTTGAATAGAGGACGCAATTCCGGTATTATCTGTTCCGTCATTTTTTATCACGGTAACGCTCTGTTTTCTGCAATATGCTTCAATCTCCGGGTAAGATGTCACGACAAGAATGGTCGAATCTCCAAGTTTTTCCGAGAGCTTTCTTATTTTATCCAGTGAAAAGCGATAAAGCGGTGTTCCATTTATCTCTGCCAGCAGCTTTCTGTCTCCAAAACGTCTGGAATATCCGGCTGCCAGCAGAATCAGATTCCATCTCAAATCACATGCATCCCTTTTAAAATCTTCTCCGGGGTGATTGGCAATTCATTCACCCATACACCCGTTGCATTGTATACTGCCTGTGCGATTGCAGGAGCCGGCGTGTTGATTACAATCTCACCGATTGATTTTGCACCGAAAGGTCCGGTCGGCTCGTAACTGCTCTCAAATTCCACGCGGATTTTATCAAAGTCAAGACGGGTCGGAATCTTGTACTGCATAAGGGAGTTTGAGAGATTCACACCCTTCTCGTTGTACCAGACATCCTCATACAGTGTCATACCGATTCCCTGCAGTAAGCCGCCCTCTGTCTGTACTCTTGCAAGATTCGTATTCACAACCGTTCCACAGTCCACACATGCCGTGTAATCCAAAAGTTCGATGGCTCCGGTTTCCGGATCGACTTCCACTTCTGCACAGGCAGCCATAAACGGTGGCGGCGAAACCGGGGAACTGTGACTGTAGGTAACTTCCAATGCAATCTCATTGTTGACCATGGATGCAGTTGCAAGATCAAACAGCGATACTTCTTTTCCGGTTTCTTCACAAAATACACGTTTGCCGTCAAACTCCAGTTTTGTGATATCTTCCTCCAGAATTTTTGCCGCAAGCTGCAGCAGTTTTTCACGCATCTGTTCTGCCGCTTTCACTGCAGCCATACCGGTCAGATACGTGGTACTCGAAGCGTAGGAACCGGAATCGTAAGGTGAGGTATCAGTATCTACTCCAAATACTGCAATGTTGTCAATGTCCGTGTCCAGACTGTCTGCAACAAACTGTGCAATGATCGTGTCACAGCCGGTTCCCATATCAGTACATCCGACGATCACATTGTAAAATCCCTCATCACTCAGTTTGATTGTGACAGAGCCGACATCACAGTTTGAAATTGCAGAACCCTGCATTGCCATTGCCGTTCCAAGTCCACGGATCTTTCCATCCGGCATAACCTGACGCAGCGGTTTTTTCTCCCATCCGATCATATCCGCCGCTTTTCTCAGACAGTCTTCAAGCTTGCAGCTATTTGCGGTCTCTCCGTAATAAGCCGGCATGACATCACCTTCATGTGTCATGTTTTTATAACGGATTTCCAATGGGTCCATGCCAAGTTTGTCTGCCAGCCGGTTTACCATGGATTCCACTGCAAAAATTCCCTGCGTTGCCCCGTAGCCTCGGTAAGCACCTGCTGACATGTGATTCGTGTATACAACATCATACTGGAAACGAAATGCTTCCGTCTGGTACATCGGAATGGATTTATGTCCACTCAGGCCTACAGTTGTCGGTCCATGCTCTCCGAAAGCACCTGTATTCGACAGAGTATACAAGTCTAATGCGCGGATCATACCATCTTTCATTGCGCCCAGTTTCACGGTCACTTCCATCTCATGCCGCGGAGACGATGCAATTAGGGATTCTTCCCTGGTATAAATGATTTTGGCAGGTTTTCCGGTTTTCATCGTCACAATTGCCGGATATACCTCGGCTACCACGGTCTGTTTTGCTCCAAAACCTCCTCCGATTCTAGGCTTTATGACGCGGACTTTTGATTTTGGAATGTCCAGGGCATTCGCAAGGATTCTTCTCACATGAAATGGGATCTGTGTAGAAGATAAAATGTTGATTCTTCCATAAGTATCCAGATAAGTAGCTGTGCGGAAGGTTTCCATCATACTCTGCTGCATTGCCTTTACATGATAGGTTCCTTCCATGACAATGTCACAGTCTTTCATGACACCATCCACATCTCCGTCACTGTCCATGCCTGACGCACAAAGGTTCCGTTTATTGTCTGCACCAACCGGACAGAGTGCCTTCCAGTCCTCCTCCGGATGGACAAGAACCGGGTTATCTTTCGCTGTATGATAGTCAAGCACCGGTTCTAACACCTGATACTTCACTTTGATAAGCTTTAATGCACGGTCAACTGCCGCCTCGTCCTCCCCGGCGACAATCGCAACCGCATCTCCGACAAAACGGACACGCTGGTCTAAGATATAACGGTCGTAAGGACTCGGTTCCGGAAAGGTCTGTCCTGCCATCGTAAATCGACGGTGTGGAACATCTTTATAAGTTAAAATGCATTCAATTCCTTTTTGTTTTAATGCATTGGTGATATTGATCTCTTCGATCAGGGCATGTGCATGAGGACTTCTGAGTACTTTTACGATCAGACAGTCTTTCGGTGCCACATCGTCCATATACACTGGTTTTCCCGTCACAAGCGCCATGGCATCTTTTTTCATCACGGGAGCATTTACATATTTCATATCGTTTCTCCTTGCATTTATTCTACTCTTTATCCCGGTTACGGTTCAGGTAATTTTTGATCGCACGCAGCTGGCTCTCATAGCCGCTGCAGCGGCAGAGATTTCCGGAAAGATATGCCTTGATCTCCTCCTCGGTCGGATTGTTCAGTTCATCCTCCATCGCCAGAACGTTCATGATAAATCCCGGATTACAGAAGCCACACTGCTCACCGCCCTGGTTTGCAAGATAAGTTCCAAATTCTGCCGCGCGTTCCTGCACACCCTCTAAAGTTACAATCTCTTTTCCATCTGCCCTTGCTGCGAGTACCGAACAGGAAAGAACCGGTTTTTTGTTCATCCACACGGTACAAAGTCCACAGTTAGATGTCTCACAGCCACGTTTTACGCTGTAACATCCCTTTGTTCTGACATATTCCAATAAAGGCATATCCGGTGAGATTTCATCAGAGATTTCTTTACCGTTCAGCCATAAATGTATCTTCATTTTCTATCCTCCTGCTGTTCATTTGCCGCACAGGCTCTCTTTACAAGAACTCCTGCAATATGGCGTCTGTAATCTGCACTGCCGCGCCGGTTGCTTCCAAACGAAAACTGTTCCTGCACTTTTTTTACCAGATGTTCCATATCTGCTTTTTCTGAAAGGTCAAGTGTCAGTGTCTCTGCCCTTACCGGTCTTGCACCAATGCTGACATGCAGTTTTTCGTTATATTCTGAAACAGCAACTGCAATTACCGGAAAATCCGTTGCTGTGTTTCTCTGTGAAAGATAAGTGATCTTCACAGGTGTTTTTACAATATGTACTGCCACAAGAATATCATTATCATAATTCATATGGATAAATTCCTGAATTGGAACATTTCCACCCTTATATAATTCCACATAGCAATCCAGTGCCGCAAATAAAGTCAGTACATCTGAAAAACCAAATCTTCCATAAATACTTCCACCAACGGTTGCACAGTTGCGGAACTGCACTCCGACAATATGACAGACACTCTGTTTTACCGCGCCATCTGTGTATGCATTCAGTCCCGGATGCACTTCTAAATCGCGGAGTGTTGCCATGCAGCCGATCACAAACTCATCCTCTGTCTCACTGATCTGATCTAATCCAAGACCACTTAAATCTATGGCAGTCATAAGATTCCGATCTCCTATTTTCATCCAGAGTCCGCCGCCTATGATACGGTTCGTTTTCTTCTGATTGAGTTCGTAGGCTTCCTCTAAACTTTCCACCTTGCGATACTCTCTGATTCGTAACATAAAATACAATTCCTCCCACTATGTTTGTTATTTTTAAAATTGTCTGTTTTTATCGTCTACTTATGATATGGCTCATGATTGATAATGCGGTAGCTGCGGTAAATCTGTTCTGATAAGATAACACGCATAAGCTGATGCGGAAACGTCATCTTTGAGAAACTGAGCTTATAGTCTGCCCGTTTTAAAATGCGTTCCGCAAGTCCCAGCGAACCGCCAATCACAAAAATAATATGGCTTATGCCGGATGTTCCCAGAGAATCAATTTTCTGCGACAGTTCCACAGAATCTAACTGTTTTCCCTCAATTGCAAGGGCGATCACATAGGCACCTTCCTTCAGATACTTCTCCATGCGCTCCGCTTCTTTCTCCTTGATGAGAAGCTCCATATTCTCGCTTGCATGATCCGGTGTCTTCTCATCCGCCACCTCAGTCACTTCAAATCTGCAATAGCGGCTCAGACGTTTTTCATATTCAGCGACCGCATCCCTGTAAAATTTTTCTTTAATTTTTCCCACACATAAAATTGTTATTTTCATACAGAAAAATTATATCATATAACCATTGCCCCGGTCTAGTAAATCAAATATAATTATAACAAAGTAAAAAACGAAAGTGAGAATCATTATGAAAGTTTATGTTTCAAAGGAATCAAAAAAAGAAGAGACGAAATCCACTGCCTATTCATTCCTGTTGGTGAGTGTTTTCGGTTTTATTGCACTTATTTTATTTGCCACCGGAGTACTTCCTGTCCATGTCGCTGATTATATGAAGATTATGCTCTGTATCGTTATGGGTGTCATGCTCCTCATCTTCTTCGTGATCGGCATTGTGTCGTTGCGGCAGTTGAAAACACTTGGCACGCAGGCAGAAAAAGAAAATGATTTATCTTCTGAAATCATTTCCTGGTTTACTTCCACTTACAGCGCAAAAGATATTGATGAGAGCATGGACGAGGAAGTTTTTGATCAGGATCTTTACTTTAAACGCTATGAGATCATGACCCGTTTCCTCTCAAAACAGTACCCGGATTTAGAGGAAACCTTTCTGGATCATCTGGTGGAAGAACTTTACGGGAATTTATTCGAAGAAAACACGAAATAGTCTTTTTTTCACACTGTAATTGTGCTACAATATGCAAAATAAAGAACGAACAGAAAGATCCGGAATCTATATTTTATCGTTCTAAAAATATAACAATACATATTTATGAGGTGACATAGTGAAAGAACTTGAAGAAAAAATCTTAAAAGAAGGTCATGCTTTATCTGAGAATATTCTCAAGGTAGATAGCTTTATCAATCATCAGGTAGATCCTGTTTTAATGCAGCAGATTGGCGATGCATTTGCAGGACATTTCGGAAATAAGGGGATTACCAAAGTTGTTACCATCGAAAGCTCCGGGATTGCTCCGGCACTAATGACGGCTATCTCTTTGAACGTTCCAATGATCATTTTAAAGAAACAGCCTTCTAAGGTTTTAAATGATAATCTGCTTCAGACCGTTGTGACTTCCTTCACAAAAGGCACAAGCTATGAACTGACATTATCCCATCAGTTCATCGAAGAAAATGATAACATTCTGATCATTGATGACTTCCTTGCAAACGGAGAAGCCGCAAGCGGTGCCATCCGCTTACTGACTGAGGCCGGTGCTTCCATCGCAGGTGTTGGTATTCTGATCGAGAAATCCTTCCAGCCGGGACGCGACAAATTAATTGCACAGGGGGTGGATGTATACTCATTAGCGCGTGTATCCAGGCTTGCCAAGGGTGTGATCGAGTTCATTCCGGAGGAATGTTAAATCTATCATTGATTATGTTTCATTTATAAAAATGAATCTCGCTTGCGAGATTCTCCGCCTGCGGCGGGTCGCAATATGCGACATACTTCTTATCCGCCGCAGTGCGATCCTTGCGGAGCTTTTTTATGTAATGGAAACGAAGTTTCCTATTACATAAAAAATGCCATTGAGTTTTAAATTCAATGGCATTTTCTTTATTCACTTCGTACATAATAAAAGTTACAACGTTCCGCTACTCTTCAATCTCAACTTCAGGCTGGGCATGATAGATAAAGTTTGTCCGGTAGATCTCACTTGTAAGTTTTGTCTTATCATTCACAACAATAATAGATAAGATATTGTTACCTTCCGGTACTTCGATTGGTTCTGTGTAACGTGCAGATGTATCTGTAGGATCTGTTCCATCCCACGTGTAATAAATACTGCATCCCTCATCTGCAGTAATCACTACAAACGTAATATCATCCATAGTACCGCCATCCGGTGTTACTTCCGGATAATCCGGGGCTTTCGCTTCGGTCTTATATTTACAGGTAACGACATCACTGTAAATTCCCTTATCGTTTTTGCAGACTGCCTTGATAGTATACTTTCCAACATCGTCTAATTCAATTCCGGCATCGGTATAAAGAATACCATTTTTTTTCGGATCTGATTCATCTAATGTATAATAGATATCACATTCTTCAATGGAAAAAATGGTAACTTCCGTATACACATCATATGTTCCCTCATCCGGATAAAAGACCGGTTCAGCGACAATATACCCGGAAAACAGTTCTAATAAATCTGTATCTGTCACAGTAGACGCCAGCTCTGTAATTTTATCGTACTGACCTTTTGCCTCATAAATCGTGATCAATCCCTGATAAGCCTCTTTGTTCTTTTTATCGAGGTTGATGATCTCCATCTCAAGCACTAATGCAGAATCATATTCTTTTCTTGCAAGATAGATTTCCGCCATGGCAGCCCTGGCATTGATGTCATTTGGTGATAATGTCAGCGCATTTTTATAGTAAGAAAGCGCCTTCTCATAGTTTAAATCCACCAGTTCCTTTTCTGCCATCTCAATCTGGTAATCGTACGAATTGTTATTCTGATAGCGCACGTAAGCAATTGCTCCGATTGCAATGACGACAACCACTGCAGCAACGCAGCCTAAAACAATCCACGGAGTCTGTTTTTTCTTTTTATGGTGTCCCTCTGCTTTTTTGTTCTGGTTTTCTGTTTCTTCTGACGATGTATCTTTGGATGCTTCATCTGTCAAAAGAGCTTTCAGATAATCTTCCTCCAAAACAGAATAACCATTTACCATTTGTGCTTCATGGCCGCATACCGAACAATATAAACAGCCTTCTTTTAACTCAGCTCCACACTTTGCACATTTCATATGAAACCCTTTCTATCTCTACCAATCTTATTCTCTGTTCAGACTTTCCACGCAATTGCTCATAAGCATGGCAATTGTCATTGGACCTACTCCACCCGGAACCGGTGTAATCGCAGAAGCTTTTTCTGCAACTTCCTCATATCGTACATCTCCGCAGAGTTTATTATTTTCATCTCTGTGGATTCCAACATCAATCACAACAGCTCCCTCTTTCACATAATCTGCTGTAATAAATTGTGGTTTTCCAATGGCAACGATCAAAATATCTGCTGTCTGGCATAATTCTTTCAGATTTTTTGTTTTTGAATGGGCGATCGTGACCGTAGCATTCTCACGAAGCATCAGAAGCGCCATTGGCTTTCCGACAATATTGCTTCTGCCAACTACAACACAGTTTTTTCCGGAAATTTCAATTCCAGAACGTTTCAGAAGCTGAATGACTCCGGCCGGAGTACAAGATACAAAGCCCTCTTCACCGATCACTAATTTTCCAACATTCTGTGGATGAAAGCCGTCTACGTCCTTTTCCGGCGAGATTGTGCGGATGATTTTATCCGGATCAATATGCTTTGGAACCGGAAGCTGAACTAAAATACCGTTTACAGTTTCATCTTTGTTCAGTTTTTCAATCAGCTCGATCAATGCATCTTCGGTTGTCTCCTCCGGGAGTTCATAGGATAAGGACCGGATACCAATATACTCGCAAGCCTTCTTTTTGTTTCTTACATAGACAGAGGATGCCGGGTCATTTCCGACCTGGATCACTGCAAGTGCAACCTCCGTTCCTGTATCTTTTAATGCTGTCACTTTCTCTTTCAATTCATCTTTGATGTCCTGTGAAATTTTCTTTCCGTCAATAATCTGTGCCATAATTCCTCTCACTCTGTTCTTTCTACTGCATTTCTTTTTTAGAATAAACCGGTGATCACACCTTCGTCATTTACATCAATTCCATATGCAGCAGGTTTTTTTGGCAGACCAGGCATTGTCATGATCGCACCTGTTACAGCAACCACAAAGCCTGCTCCTGCTGATACATATACTTCTCTTACGTTAATGGTAAATCCCTCCGGACGGCCAAGTTTTGTCTGGTCATCGGAAAGAGAATACTGTGTTTTTGCCATGCAGACAGGGAAATTGGAAAGCCCCATATCTGTAATTCTCTTTAATTCTTTCTTTGCTGCCGGTGCGTAAGTCACGCCGTCTGCACCGTAAATCTCTTTTGCGATAGTCCCAATCTTTTCTTCCAGAGAAAGATCATTCTCATATAATACCTTGAAATAGCTTTCTTTTTTCTCTAAGGTCTCAAGCACTTTGTTTGCAAGTGCAATACCACCTTCGCCACCTTTTTCCCAGACTTCGGAAAGTGCGAACTCGCAGTCTCTCTCATGGCAGAACTGCTCTACATAGTCTGTCTCTGCCTTGGTATCTGTCACAAAGGAGTTTAAAGTAACAACCACCGGTACTCCGTATTTCTGAAGATTTTCGATATGTTTCTCCAGATTTACAATGCCCTTTTTCAAAGCTTCCAAGTTTTCCTCTGCAAGATCAGCTTTCGCAACTCCTCCATTATATTTCAAAGCGCGGATTGTTGCAACTAAAACCACTGCATCCGGTTTCAGATCTGCCTTTCTGCACTTGATATCAAAGAACTTCTCTGCGCCGAGGTCTGCACCAAATCCTGCCTCTGTGATCACATAATCTGCAAGTTTTAATGCTGTCTTTGTAGCACGGACAGAGTTGCATCCATGTGCAATGTTGGCAAACGGACCACCATGTACAATTGCCGGTGTGTGCTCTAAGGTCTGGATGAGGTTTGGTTTCAACGCATCTTTTAATAATGCAGCCATTGCTCCGGTTGCCTGAAGATCATCTGCTGTCACTGGCTTTCCATCATAAGTATAGGCAACAATAATGCGTCCTAATCTTCTTTTTAAATCGTGCATATCAGTTGCAAGGCAGAGAATTGCCATAATCTCGGAGGCAACGGTAATGACAAAGTGATCTTCTCTCACAACACCATCCATTTTGCTTCCAAGTCCAACGACAGTATTACGGAGCACACGATCGTTCATATCAAGACAGCGTTTCCATACAATCTGTCTTGTATCAATGCCAAGTTCATTTCCCTGCTGAATATGGTTATCAAGCAAAGCAGCCAGCAGATTATTTGCAGAAGTAATCGCATGGAAATCTCCTGTAAAATGAAGATTTAAGTCTTCCATCGGAACGACCTGGGCATAACCGCCTCCTGCGGCGCCTCCCTTGATACCAAAACATGGTCCTAAAGATGGTTCACGCAATGCGATCACTGCCTTTTTCCCCAAACGGCCAAATGCCTGTCCAAGTCCGACACTTGTCGTTGTTTTTCCCTCTCCAGCCGGAGTTGGATTGATTGCTGTCACAAGAATCAGCTTTCCATCCGGCTGATTTTTTACCCGCTCGATCAGTTCATCGGATAATTTAGCTTTGTATTTTCCGTATAATTCGAGGTCATCCTCTCCGATTCCAAGCTTTTCTGCTACTTCTTTGATTGGGAGCATTTCTGCTTCCTGTGCAATCTGAATATCACTTTTCATTCCAAAACTCCATTCCTGCGATTCTCTTTCGCATATTGTATTTGTCCTACACAGGACTTATAAGTTGATATTATAATACAAGTCTTATTGATAAGCAAATATCAATTACAGATATTCTTCTTCATACTGCTCAAATTGTTCCGGCGACATCAGTACTTTTCTTGGTTTTGTACCTTCCTCCGGTCCGACAATTCCGGCTTCCTCCAACTGATCCATAATCCTTGCTGCGCGGTTAAAGCCGACCTTAAAATACCGCTGCAGCATTCCGATCGAACCCTTTTCTTTATCGATCAGAAGTTTTGCTGCATCTGCAAAATAAGGATCTCTGCCGTCCCCTGTCTGTCCGGAATCAATGCTTACAGTCGTATTTCCTGATTCAATGCTGTTCATCTGCTCTTCCACAGATGAATTGTAGCTTACCTGCCCGTTTTCTTCTTTTATGTAAGCGACGACATCCGCTACTTCTTTATCCGATACAAATGCGCCCTGAACACGCAGTGGTTTCGGTACTCCCTGTGGATCAAATAACATGTCACCTTTTCCGAGCAGTTTTTCTGCACCGTTCATATCAAGGATGGTTCTCGAATCAATTCCGGATGTCACCGCAAAGGCGATCCGGCTTGGCATATTCGCCTTGATCAGTCCGGTAATGACATTGACGGACGGACGCTGTGTTGCGATGATCAGATGGATTCCACAGGCTCTTGCAAGCTGTGCCAGACGACAGATAGATTCCTCCACATCGCTCGCCGCAACCATCATTAAATCTGCCAGCTCGTCTACAATGATCACGATCTGTGGTAATTTTTCCGGCTTGTCCTCCCCATCCGGCAGATCATCGATTTTGGCATTATAGCCTTTTAAGTCACGGACATTTGCCTCTGCAAACTTCTGATAACGGTCAGTCATCTCTGCGACTGCCCAGTGAAGCGCACCTGCCGCTTTTTTCGGATCTGTCACAACCGGAATCAGTAAGTGTGGAATTCCGTTATAAATACTAAGTTCGACCACCTTTGGATCGACCATGATCAGTTTTACATCTTTCGGATCTGCTTTGTATAAAATACTCATAATAATCGTGTTGATACAGACAGATTTACCGGAACCTGTTGCACCGGCGATCAGTAAATGCGGCATTTTTGCAATATCTGCAACCGTTACATTTCCACCTATATCTTTTCCGACACAGAACGAAATGTTGGATGGATGATTTTTAAATTCCGGCGAATCCACAAGTTCCCGGAAAGAAACCATCAGTGTCTCTTTATTTGGAACCTCGATTCCGACTGCCGCCTTTCCAGGGATTGGTGCCTCGATCCGGATATCTGCCGCCGCAAGATTCAATTTGATATCATCGGCAAGATTCACGATCTTACTTACTTTGACGCCCATTTCCGGCTGGATCTCATAACGTGTGACCGATGGTCCGCAGCTGATATTCGTGATCGTAACGTTAACGCCAAAATTCTTTAATGTCTGCTGTAATTTCTGTGCCGTCTCCTGAAGATGCTGTTTGGAATCTCCCTGCTTATTGCCTGGCGGTTTTAACAATGATACTGGTGGGAACACATACTTTCTTTCCTTCTGTGCCTCCAGATGGATCTCTTCCTCGATGGATGAGACATCATTTTGAATATCTTCCTCCGTAGCCTTAACATTTTTCTTCGGTTTTTCGGTTCTTTCTGATGAATGAAGCTCTACTTTTTCTGCTCTCACATGCGGCTCTTCCGGTTTTTCTGCGGCATCATACGGAATAGATTCTTCTACTGGATGATGTTCTTCATAAGCCGGCTCTGTATGGATACTCTCCTGATATGCCGGCTCTGAGTGAAAGATTGATGCATCCTCTTCCAGCTCTTTTGCCTCAAACGCTTCCTCAGAAAATGCGGACGGAGCAACATACGGTTCCGTCTCCGGTTCCATAGCAGGAAGTTTTTGATATTCTGCGCCTCCGGCTGTGAGTGTCACATGCTTCTCCTCCTTGATTTCCGGCAGATTGGTGTTCGACTGCTCCAAAAGTTTGTCAATATTAATTTCACTGACTTCATCCGAACCCATAGGCTCTGCCTTCCTGTCCGGAAGAACTCTTGTGTCGACTGCCACGCCTTCCACCTTGCGGTCCATGCGGCGCAGCTCACGTTCCTCACGTCGCTGTTCTGCAAGTTCACGATGACGTTCATTGCTCTCTTTTGCCGTTTCATAAACTTTACGGCTGCCTTTCTGCACACCCTTCAATGCGGAACGTTCTGTGATCAGCACCAGACAGATGATCATTGCCACAACATCGATCACATAAGAACCGAGGAGTCCAAAATTTGGACAAAAAATCCCGGCAAGAAGACCACCTAAAAATCCTCCGCCAATTTTATGTACCGAACAATACTGATAGGCACCTGCCGCTCCGGCAACTTCCGCGCCACAGCGCACGATCTCGATAAACATACATAAAAACAGTACAAAAAAGACAGCCGCAGCAATTTTTACCGTTGCAATCCGATTGCCTTTATTGGACGCCGCAAAAAAAGTACCGATCACCAAAACAACCGGAAAAATATATGCGATCAAACCAAATACACCAAAAAAGAAACTGCTGACAGCATTTCCAATCGCCCCGCCGATTCCAAAATTACTGATAAAAAGTAAAATGGAGACTGCAAGGATCACCCACAGAATCACTTCCTCTGTAAAGCTCTCCTGCTGCATATCATTCTTCTTACGTCCTGAATTCGTTTTTCTGCCAGAAGTTTTTCTGCCAGAGGAACTCTTTCTTTTCCCTGTTGCCAAAATATTACCTCCAAAAAATATCTCCTATAATGTATAGAAAAATCCGCCGATTGAGAGCAGTCCGACAATCAGACAATAAATTGCAAAAATACGGAATTTCCGATTGCGCACAATGACAAGCATTGTTTTAATACAGATATATCCGATCACTGCAGCAATCACCATACCAACAATATAGCAGGTAATATCCATGCCACTCACGGACAGATCTGCAAAATCTTTTAACTCTAACACCATGGCACCTAAAATCGCCGGTATCGACATAATAAACGAATATTTCACTGCAAACTTGCGGTTAAATCCGCTGAGCAGACATGCTGTGATCGTTGTTCCGCTGCGGGATAGTCCCGGCAAAGTTGCCACGCCCTGAGCAATACCAACGACAAACGCATTGGTGTATGTAATGTCCTTCGGAAGCTTGTCTCCGCCCTTGCAGCGGTCTGCGATAAAGAGCAGAATTGCGGTTGCGATCAGACAGATGCCCGGCACGATCAGAAGTTCTGATGCCTGCTCTACCACGTCTTTTCCAACAAAACCAATGATTCCGGTCGGAATGGTTGATACCAGGATCAGCACCACAAACTTGCGGTAACTGCTGTTTACAATTCTGCGGTACGGACTGTAATCAACATGATCTTTTCCTCTGTCACGGATCGATAGAAAAAGGTTTTTTATAAGTGCTGCAAAATTGATCAGCACATCTCTCACGATACAGATTCCCTCCACAAAAAGCCTGACGATATCTTTATAATAAACTGCGCAGATCGCGATCAGAGTTCCCACATGCAGTAAAACATCAAACAGCATTCCCGTATCCGTCTCAACATGGAACAGGATTTTAAAAAGTGCAAGATGTCCGGAACTGCTGACCGGAAGGAACTCTGTCAATCCCTGTATGATTCCCATCAAGACCGCCTGTAATAAAGTCATAAGCTTTTTCCTCCGCTGTATCGTATCTCATATTTTCTAAAAAATATCAGTTTTTTCCATAAGTCACCGATTTTCATACTTTTTAAGTATACCATATTTCATTTTGATTGTCATTAAAAGCTTTTTTTGCCGCCGGATTTTGTCTCTTGTATGAGCTGGTGTAATTTTGCAAATGCCTCATGGATTCCACCAATAGAATCAATGAGTCCTTCCTCGACCGCCTGTCCTCCAACCAGGATCGTCCCAAGGTCTTTTGTGAGGATTCCCGTATTCATCATAAGCTCCTCCAGCCGGTTCTGTTCTGCTTTGGAATGCTGCACAACAAATTTTAAAATACGATCCTGCATCTGCTTAAAATAATCATACGTTGGCTGCGCCCCGATCACAGTTCCATTCATCCGCACCGGGTGGATCACCATCGTGCCGGATGGCACGATAAAAGAATAGTCCGTGGAGACTGCCAGCGGCACGCCGATGGAATGGCTGCCACCGAGTACCAGTGAAACCGTTGGCTTATCAATGGATGCTACCATCTCAGCAATGGCAAGCCCGCTCTCCACATCCCCGCCTACCGTGTTTAACAAAAGCAGTAATCCATCCACATTTTTATTTTCTTCCACCTCTGCGAGTTTTGGAAGCACATGCTCATACTTTGTCGTCTTTGTCGCCGCCGGAAGGCACTCATGCCCCTCAATCTCTCCTATGATCGTCAACATGGAGATCCTGTCTTCCCCATGCTCTAACTCCACCTGACCAAAATCCCTGATCTGCTCATTCACAGCCTTCTCTTTCTCATTTTTTTCTGCCATACAATCTCCCTTCCCTCATAAGACTGAAAAAACAGGATAGATTTTTCTACCCTGTTCTTTAGTATTGGAGATTCTTTTTATTTTATACAGTATATCCAAGCAGATAATTATAAAGCCCTTCGTATTTTCCTTTGGAAGACTTCCAGGAATAATCGTTTGCCATGCCCCGGTCAACAATCTGATTCCACTGTTTTTTCTTATCAAAATAAATATGCTTTGCATAATTGACAACACCGAGCATCTCTTCCCCATTATAATTTGCAAAAGAGAATCCATCACCGGTATTTTCGTATTCGTTATATGGTCTGACTGTATCCTTAAGTCCTCCGGTCTCACGGACGATTGGAACCGTACCGTAACGGAAAGAGATCAGCTGCGTCAGTCCACATGGTTCAAAGCGGGATGGCATTAAAAATGCATCCGCAGCGGCGTAAAGTTTGTGAGCCAGGTCATCAGAATAACAGATATTGGCAGAAACTCTGTCTCCGTATTTCCATGCATAATGGCGAAACATGTTCTCATACTGTGGATCGCCGGTTCCAATCACAACAATCTGTGTGAAATCATCCACCAGGCGGTCAATCACATAATTGATCAGATCCAGACCTTTCTGATCGGTGAGTCTTGAGATCAGTCCGATCATGAACTTCTTCTTATCGACAGTCAGATCCAGTTCCTCCTGTAATTTTAATTTATTATTGACCTTCTTCTTACGGAAGTTTGATGCGTTATAGTTGGTATAAATTTTCGGGTCTGTCTCCGGATCATATGTTTTGTAATCAATACCGTTTACAATGCCCTGCATATCAAAATGTCTGGCGGCAAGCAGTCCATCCAGCCCCTCGCCATAGTAATCAGTCTGGATCTCCTGTGCATAAGAATCACTTACAGTTGTAATATAATCTGCATATACCAAACCACCCTTTAACATGTTGGCATCCTTATGAAATTCCAGTTTGTCCGGTGCAAACAGATCTGCTGAAAATCCGGTCAGACCTTTCATCGTCTTCACATCCCACACACCCTGGAACTTCAGGTTATGTATGGTAATGATCGATTTCATCCCCCAGTAAAAAGAGTCTGCCTGAAATTCATTCTTCAGGTATACCGGGATCAGACCTGTTTCCCAGTCGTGACAGTGGATCAGATCCGGGCGGAAATCGATCTGTTTTAACATGGATAAAACAGCTTTATCAAAGAATACAAACTTCTCAATATCATAACGGATATCCCCATATGGCGTATCGCAGGTAAAATATTCCTGATTATCAATAAAATAGTAAGTAACCCCATCCAGTTCATATTTTAAAATTCCAACATATTTATTCTGGATATAATTTCCGGCACACATATAAAAATGTGTCACATACTGGAACTGGCTTCTGTACTTTTCCGGAATACAGCTATAATTTGGGATCACTACCCTGACATCCCATTCCTCTTTTGAAAATTCCTTAGGTAATGCACCACACACGTCCGCAAGTCCCCCAGTTTTTATAAACGGAACGCACTCTGACGCTGCAAAAAGAATCCTCTTCATGAATTATACCTCCTCATCATCCTTGTACTATTTATGATATAACATTTTCCCCCGGATTTCTACCACTTTATTGTAAAAAAGTGTCCATATGAAAAAACTCTGTTCTTGGATTGCGCCAAAAACAGAGTCTGTCTCATATTATTTATTCATCCCAGTTGTGGTAAACCTGCTGAACATCATCATCCTCCTCCAAAAGATCTAAGATACGGTTGATGTTTGTGATATCTTCGTCTGCAGATAACTCTACATAGTTCTGTGGAATCATGGTTACTTCTGCTTCTGCCATTGGAATGTTCTCAGCTTCCAATGCGCTTCTTACAGCTTCAAAATCATCTGGAGATGTCAATACTTCAAAGCAGTCCTCCTCCTCATTAAAATCTTCTGCGCCTGCATCTAAAGCGATCATCATAAGATCGTCTGCATCCATCTCACAGTCTTCTTTTGCGATGATGATCTGTCCTTTTTCATCGAACATGTAAGATACACAACCCTGTGTACCAATGCTTCCATGACCTTTTGTGAATGCATTTCTGACATTTGCAGCAGTACGGTTTTTGTTATCTGTTAAACATTTTACAATGATAGCTGTTCCGCTTGGTCCATATCCTTCATATGTACAGAATTCGTAGTTGACGGAGTTTCCATCACCGGCAGCTTTCTTAATACCACGCTCAATCGTATCGTTTGGCATATTGTTGCTCTTTGCCTTTGCAATCACCTGTGCAAGTTTGAAGTTATTGGATGGATCCGGGCCACCCTCTTTTACTGCAACTGCGATCTCTCTACCGATAATCGTAAAGATTTTACCTTTTGCAGCATCATTTTTTTCTTTCTTATGTTTAATATTGGCAAACTTTGAATGTCCTGACATAACTTTATCCTCTCTTTTTCTTGTATTTTCGTCTGTCAAACTTTTTATATGTTTTGTGTGTTTCTCACACAATTACAAAATCTCTCAGAAATATTATTCTAGCACCGTTTCTTCTTTCTGACAAGAGTTCTCTTCCTTATCTGTGGAAACGCCCTCGGCAAGTTTTGTGATCTTCACTTTTTTGATCATCTTATTTTCCACCTGTAAAACTTCGAAATGATACCCGAAAGCATCTGTCTCAAACTTCTCATCATCATTTGGAATACGGTCTAACAGAGAGATCAGTATACCATTTAACGTTTCAAATTCATCTTCCTCCGGAATATGAATTTTCAAAATTTCAAGTGCCTCCTCAGCAGAAGTCATACCATCCATCAGATAACTGCCATCTGGCAGTTTCTCAATCATCTTTTCTTCCTGGTCGTGTTCATCCTCGATGTTTCCTACGATCTCCTCAAGGATATCTTCCATTGCAACAATCCCGGAAGTCTGTCCATACTCATCCACCACGATGACGATATGCGTCTTGGCATTCTGCATCGTCGTAAATAAGGTATTAATATTTCTCGTTTCCGGAATAAAATCAACCTCACGGATCAATCCCTTAATATCTTTGATCGCCGTGTGATAAATCTCCTGTTTCTGGCACAGTGCAAGTACCTCCTTAATATGAAGCACTCCGATTATATTATCAATATCATCTATGTATACCGGATATCGCGAATAGTTATTTTCAATCGTGAAATCCAGCATTTCAAGGAACGTCATCGTTCCATCAATGGCAATGATATTCTTGCGGTGCACCATAATATCCTTTGCATCTTTGTCTCCAAATTCAAAAATATTATGGATCATCTCCGCTTCATTCGCCTGCAGGACACCCTGCTCATGTCCTTCATTTACCATTGAGATAATCTCTTCTTCTGTCACATCATCGGTGTCTACTCCGAACAGCTTCATAAGCCTGTTACTCAACTTTTTCATCCCGGTAGTGGGACTGCCACCATCGTCCATAAATCCTCCTAATTTATATCGAAATTGTATTAAAACATTTGAAATAATACCATTTTGCTCCAGAATAGTCAAGTTATGTAAGAAGCTCTAAGCTTATTTCCAATGCCTTATCAATTTTGATCAGTATCTGATTGTCAAGATGACATACTTTATCTTTCAGCCGCGTCTTGTCGATTGTGCGCAACTGTTCCAGTAAAACAACGGAATCCTTCACCAGTGCATACTTGGTGCAGTCTAACTCCACATGGGTTGGAAGTTTTGCCTTGTTCATCTGGGAAGTGATTGCTGCACAAATGACCGTAGGACTGTGTCTGTTTCCAACATCATTCTGTATAATAAGAACCGGGCGGACTCCACCCTGCTCAGAACCGACCACTGGTCTTAAATCTGCATAAAAAATATCTCCACGCCGAATTAACATATGCTTTACACTCCATAATCTTACTCAGTATTCTCTCTACTGTTGTTTCTTACGGATAGTATTTCCATATTTAACGGTCGTATTCTGTTTTCAAAAATATTTTTCCAGCCTATTCCTCGTCAAAATATTCCTGGCTTGCAATTCTTTTTCCATCTCGATAAAAAACACGCGGAATACGTTTTCCAAGCACGCAGACAAACTCATAATTAAATCTGCCGGAAAGGCTGCCGACTTCTTCCATGGTGATCACTTCGTCACCATCCCTGCCGATCAGTGTCACTTCATCCCCAATCTTCACATCCGGAATATCAGTCACATCTACCATGAACTGATCCATACAGACTCTTCCGCAGATTGGCGCACGTTTTCCGTGGATCAGGACACTTCCTGTATTGGAAAGTCCCCTGCAATATCCATCTGCATAACCAACCGGGATCGTTGCGATGCGGCTGTCGCGCTTTGTGATGAAAGTTCCACCGTAACTGATCGCTCTTCCAGCCTCTAAATCCTTAACGTAAGCCACATGTGTTTTCAATTCCATCACCGGTTTTAAATCAAGGGAATTCTGGTCGACTTCTTCCGATGGCCATAATCCATACAACGTGATTCCCGCTCTTACCATATCCATATTTGCCTCGCGGATTTCTGCTATTCCTGCGCTGTTGGAACAGTGCTTGACGGGAATCGAAACACCTCTGTCTTCCATCATGGCAATCATTTTTCTGAATTTTTGAATCTGTTCTTTTGTGAAAGTTTTATCATACTCATCTGCTTTTGCAAAATGAGTAAAAATCCCCTCCACTATCATATGCGGAAGCTTTGCAATCTGCGCCATCTCATCTGCGGCTTCTTCTGTCACCTGATACCCGATACGGCTCATTCCGGTATCCACTGCAAAATGCATCCGGCAGTCTTTTCCAACTTTTTCGGCAGCAGCAGAAAGCTCTTTTGCCATCTCAAGTGTAAAAACACTTGGACAGATTTCTGCCTGGATTACTTCCTCATACTGATCCGGGAAGATATAGCCAAGAATCAAAATCGGTTTTTGGATTCCATTATTCCGAAGGATCATCCCTTCCTCAACCGTTGCAGCTGCATACCCATAAACATAATCTAAATGTTCAATCTCCTTTGCAATAGGAACAGCCCCATGACCATACCCATCTGCTTTGATCACCGCCATAATTTTCGTGTCCGGATCGATGTTCTGATGCATGGCTTCCATATTGTGCATGACCGCACTCAAATCTATATTTGCACACACTCTGCTGTGTTTATTCATGTTATATCCATACCTTTCTATCGTAATGAATCTTTTTTATAATTGATTTTCTGCCAGAAAATCTCTCAAACCATTTACAATGTCGCCTGCCATCATACCACGAAAACCACATTTTTTCAATGCAGTATCTCCGGAAAGTCCATGAAGATAAACACCAAGCGCGGCCGCGGTCTCTACGTCTGCCCTCTGGGCCAGAAGTGATCCTATGATTCCGGTCAGCACATCCCCACTTCCCGCCGTTGCCATTCCATGATTTCCGGAGAGGTTCAGATAAGTCTTGCCATGTGGAGTGGCAACGACCGTGTGTTCATCTTTCAGAACACAGGTGACATGAAATTTTCCTGCAAACTTATCCGCAGTATCAATCAGCCGTGTCTGGATAAAGGCAATGGAATCCCCGGTCAGACGGCTCATCTCACCAAGATGCGGCGTGATCACAAGTTCTGTGTGCGCCAAAAGTAAAACACTTGTGTCCTCTGCAATGATATTTAATGCATCTGCATCAAGGACGACCGGAACAGATGCTATTTGCAGCACTGTTTTAACAATCTGATGTGCTGTATCCCCGGTTCCGATTCCCGGTCCACACACAATCACATCTGCCCATTTCATTGCTTCTGAAAGTTTCGAAGCATCTAATTTTTCAGGGTGATAAGTAGTCAGAACTGCCTCTGGAATACTTGTCTGCAATGGAATGCGGTTTTCCTCAGGCGTAAACACACGCACCAGACCACAGCCTGCCGTATACGCTGCCTTTGCACTTAAAACAGCTGCGCCAGCCATATCCACACTTCCAGCGATCAGCAGTAATTTACCGAAGCTTCCCTTATTAGAATGTGAAGCTCTCTTTGGAAGGAATCTCAGATCTTCCATCTCGAACGCCATAACACCGGGCATTTGTGTCAGAAAACTCTCATCCGTGATTCCAATCTGCTTTGTCACGATCTCCCCGGCATATTCATTTCCCGGGAAAAGATGCATGCCGATTTTTTCATAGGCAAATGTGATCGTGCAGTCTGCACGAAACGCACATTTTAAAACAGCCCCTGTGTCCGATGAAATTCCGGATGGCATATCAAGTGCGATCTTTTTTCCTGGTATTTCGTTCATTTTCCGAATTGTATCAGCAAAAATGCCTTCAACATTTCTCGAAAGCCCAACTCCAAAAATGGCATCCACTATTACATCATATGCGGTGTTCTCCGGAATGGCTTCCAATACCGGACATCCATAGGCAGAAAGGATCTCCAGCTGCTTTTTGCACTGGTCTGTCTCCTTCTTCCGGTCACCGATCAACACCGTATGCACCTCTGCTCCGTCCAAAAGTAACAGCCGGGTGAGTGCAAAACCATCTGCGCCATTGTTTCCCGTTCCGCAAACGATCAGAAATTTTTTGCTGCATGGGTACTGCCTTTTGATTTCATCAAAAACTGCAAGTGCGGCCCGCTCCATCAAAAGCAGGGATGGCACTTTAAAATGTTCTGTCGTGTTCGTATCATATTGTTTCATCTCTCTGCTGTTTACCAGATACTTCATAACCTTCTCATCCCCTCAGGCATATGGATAAGATAGAGCTGTCGTGCATTAAAAAATGCATGCGGCAGCTCTATCGATTTCATCCATTATTTATTCTGCTTATTTTTTACGATATTATAGGACAACTGCATCAGGCTGTCAGAAAGATGTACATTCTCAACAACCACATCTTTGTCGATCAGATCAAGGTCCACATGGGCAAAATTCCAGATTGCCTGAATTCCAAGATTGACCAGACGGTTTGCAATGGCATCAGCCTTCTCCTTCGGCATGGTAAGGGCTGCAATATCAACAACATGATCCTTGCAGTAATCTTCCAGTTCATCTAACATGTGGATCTTAATTCCGCGGACTGTCACACCCTCTAACGCCGGATTGACATCAAAAAGTGCTGTGATCACAAAACCAAGTTTTTCAAACTTCACATAATTTGCCAGTGCCTGACCTAAATTACCGGCACCGATGACAATAATATTATGTTTCTGGTTTAATCCTAAAATCTTACCAATCTCTTCATATAAAAACTTTACATTATATCCATATCCCTGCTGTCCGAAACCGCCAAAGTTATTCAGATCCTGACGGATCTGCGAAGCAGTGACATTCATTCTTTTGCTTAGATCATTGGATGAAATACGTTCCACTCCATCCTCCAGCAATTCACCTAAATACCGGTAATATCTCGGCATACGACGGATTACTGCCTGGGAAATTTCTTTTTCCTGCATTTTTTGCCCCTCCCGAAGTATCTCTCTTTCACGGCTCTTTTCTTCTTATGCCGCGATGCATCATTTTTATTATAGTAATTTCAACTGTATCTGTCAATCTGTTAAACTTTTAACAGAGTAAATTTATCTGCCGTATCACCACATTTTCCAGATTTTTACGCGTCCAGCTCCATGGAAAGTTCTTCCCACACTTCATACTGCTTTTCTAATTCTTCCTGATACTCACTCTGCTGTTTCGTCAGTTCTCCTAACTTTGCAGAGTTCACAGCCACTTCCGGCTTTGCACATTCCGCATCGATCGAAGCAATTTTCTCTTCCAGCTCCGCAATCTTTTCCTCTGCCTTTTTCAGGGCATTCTCTATCTTGCGGATCCGTGCCTGTTCTGCCTTCTGTGTCTGCCAGTCCACCTTCTGGGCAGTCTCTTTCACAGAAGCCTCTGTCTGTGCCTCATCCTCCGGCTTTTTGACATATAACGCAACCATCTGGTCATGTTTTTCCAGATAATAATCATAGTTGCCGATATAATTCACAACCGTCTCTCCGGTCAGTTCCAGAATACGTGTTGCAGTCTGATTAATAAAATAACGGTCATGCGATACGAAAAATACTGTTCCAGTATAACTTTTTAGTGCTTCCTCTAAAATTTCTTTTGAGGTGATGTCCAGATGGTTGGTCGGCTCATCGAGGATCAGAAAATTCGCATCGGAAAGCATTAATTTTGCCAGTGCAACACGTCCTCTCTCACCACCGCTCAAATCCTCAATCCGCTTATAGACATCATCATCTGTAAATAAAAAAGCTGCCAGAACGTTGCGCACTTTCGTGTTATTCAGATTTGGATAATCATCCGCAATCTCATCAAAAATGGTTTTCTCCATGTGAAGCTGCTGATGTTCCTGGTCATAGTAACCAATATGTACATTGCTTCCAAGTGTTACCGTTCCCGCATCCGGGGAGATCAGCTCGTTGATAATCTTAAGGATCGTTGTTTTACCAGTTCCGTTATTTCCAATTAATGCTACACGCTCCCCGCGTTTCACTTCGAAATTAATTCCCGAAAAAAGCTGTAATGGCGGGAATGCCTTGGCAAGCCCTTCCACTTTTAAAACATCATTTCCACTGACCACATTCGGCTCTAACACAATCCGGATATCTGTGTTATCCTCGGTCGGCTTCTCAATGCGTTCGATCTTATCCAGCAGTTTTTCACGGCTCTCTGCCCGCTTAATTGACTTCTCGCGGTTAAAAGATTTCAGTTTTGCGATCACTTCTTCCTGATGCCTGATCTCACGCTGCTGATTATAGTACTGCTTGATCATGGCTGCACGGATTGCTGCCTTTTTCTTTGCATAATCCGAATAGTTCCCCTGATAAACATAACCCTTGTGCTGAAAAATCTCCACCACTTTACTCACGACGCGGTCTAAGAAATACCGGTCATGCGATACGATTAAAACAGCTCCCTTGTAATTCATCAGAAAAGTTTCCAGCCATCGGATTGACTCGATATCCAGATGGTTGGTCGGCTCGTCTAAAAGCAGGATGTCCGGCTTTGTCACAAGCAGTTTTCCAAGAGATACACGGGTTTTCTGTCCGCCGGAGAGTTCGCTCATTTTCTTGTCGAACTCCTCCTCAGTAAATCCAAGCCCCTTTAAAATACCGGTCACTTCACTGCGGTATGCATATCCGTTCACCTGTTCAAATTCATGGCTTAATTTATGGTAAGTATCTAAAAGCTGCTCTAATGCTTCCCCGGAGAGTGTGTTCATCTGCGTTTCCATATCACGCAGCCGTTCCTCCATCTCGATAATGTCGCGTTTAGAATCTAATACTTCCTCATAGATCGTATGGTGGCCGGAAACATCCTGATATTGGGCAAGATAACCGATCGTTTTATCTTTTGCGAGCGTCACTTCCCCCTCGTCCGGATTTTCCTGTTTCATAATTATTTTAAGCAGCGTAGATTTGCCGGCACCATTGATGCCGACAACCGCTGCTTTTTCATTTTCTTCAATATGAAAACTTACATTTTTTAAAATTTCGTCAGTCCCGAATGACTTTGAGATATTCTGACAAGATAAAATCATAATGATAACATTCCTTCTAATGTGGTTCGGATTGCCTTGATGAAATCCTCACTGTTTAACACAGTCGGATGCTCTAATGTTGTAATGAGCGCAAGGTCTTTTGTCATTTTACCACTCTCAATGGTAGATATACAAGCTTTTTCTAATTTATCTGCAAAATCCTGCAATTCTTTGATGCCATCGATCTCGCCACGTTTTCTCAAGGCTCCTGTCCATGCAAAAATCGTTGCGACAGAGTTTGTGGATGTCTCCTCACCCTTTAAATGTTTGTAATAATGGCGCTGTACGGTTCCATGTGCAGCCTCATACTCATAATATCCCTGTGGAGAGACAAGCACGGAAGTCATCATTGCAAGGGAACCAAATGCACTCGATACCATATCGCTCATGACATCCCCGTCATAGTTTTTACAAGCCCAGATATAGCCGCCCTCCGATTTCATGACACGTGCAACCGCATCATCGATCAATGTATAGAAATAGGTGATTCCAGCCTCTTCAAATTTTTCTTTGTATTCCGCATCAAAAATTTCCTGAAAAATGTCTTTGAACGTATGGTCATATTTTTTTGAAATGGTGTCTTTGGTTGCAAACCACAGATCCTGTTTTGTATCCAAAGCATAGTTGAAGCAGCTTTTTGCAAAACTTTCAATGGAATTGCACAGATTGTGCTGTCCCTGTACCACACCCGCTCCTGTGAAATTATGGATCAGTTCTCTCGTCTCTGTTCCATCCTCAGCAGTGAATACAAGCTCACATTTGCCAGGTCCCGGGATTTTCATCTCAGATGCTTTGTAAACATCACCATAAGCATGACGTGCGATTGTGATCGGTTTCTTCCAGTTTTTCACACACGGTTCAATTCCTTTTACAACGATTGGTGCACGGAAAACTGTTCCATCTAAGATTGCACGGATCGTTCCGTTCGGACTCTTCCACATTTCTTTTAAATTATACTCTTTGACACGTGCTGCATTTGGAGTGATCGTTGCACATTTTACGGCAACACCGTATTTCTTTGTTGCATTTGCGGAATCGATTGTAACCTGATCGTCTGTCTCGTTACGATACTCTAATCCCAGATCATAATAATCGGTTTTAAGGTCGATAAAAGGGGTTAATAATTCATCTTTGATCATCTTCCAGAGAATTCTGGTCATCTCATCTCCGTCCATCTCTACTAATGGGGTTGTCATTTTAATTTTTTCCATCGCTTATTTTTCCTTTCTGCCTTGTTTTCATGAATCTCACAAATGTTACTTTTTTAACAAATTATCCCAGCCATAGTGATCCATATTCTCAATGGTCTTCATAATATGCTGGTTTGCAAGCTTTTCTGCCAGTTGTGCATCATGCTGTTTTAATGCCTCCACAATCCTGCGGTGTTCATTATTCGAATCCACTGCCCTGTTCTTATCGGAAAGAGTGATCTTTCTGACGCGCTGGGCATAGTGATGAAAATCGGAAAGCACATGCCGTAATTCCCGACTGCCACTTGCGGTATATAAAATCTCGTGGAACTTATTGTCCAGCTCAACCATCTGTTCTGCGTTTCCTTTTGTTGCATGAAAGTCAGACAAAAAAATATTTTCCTCCAACTCATCCAACTGTTCTTTCGTGATATTCTCCGCAGCCCACTTAGCACACAATCCTTCCAGACGGCTTCTGATCTCATAAATATCTTTGATATCTTTCTGGGATATGCCAACCACATAAGCGCCTTTATTGGGAATGATCGTGACCAGACCTTCGAGTTCCAGCTGACGCAGTGCCTCCCTCACAGGGGTTCTGCTGACGCCGAGTTCCTCACCGATTGATTTCTCCTTCAGTTCCTCATCTCTCTCATATTTGCCGGAAAGAATGTTCTCCCTTATCATATGAAAGACTCTCGAACCCAAGGAGTAATTGTCTTCTCCCATAATTATCTCTCCAAAGTATCTATCTTTAATTTCTTACAGCACTTACCGATCTCTTCTACCAACTCATTGTCTGTCAAAACGGTCACACGGCCTTCCTCATACTGCTTGTCTACCCATACTTTTACCATCTTGACAAGTTCTGAATTCTTATCGACGCCTTTTTCCTTTGGCAGATGATAATAAGAATTGATCCATAATGCAATTCCTGCCAGACCGGATGTATTGGATACGGATACAAGTGGTGGTCTGTTTAAAAATTTTCCCGTATCAAAAATGTTGTAAATTTCCTCATTTTTCAACAGACCGTCTGCATGGATACCGGCTCTTGTGACATTAAAGTTTCTTCCGACAAACGGTGTGCGGCTTGGCTGCACATAGCCTAATTCTTTTTCAAAATACTCTGCCAGCTCTGTGATCACAGTTGTGTCCATGCCGTCTAAGGTTCCCTTTAACTGTGCATACTCAAATACCATTGCTTCCAGAGGTGTATTTCCGGTTCTCTCTCCGATACCAAACAGAGAGCAGTTGACACCGCTTGCACCGTAAAGCCATGCCGTAGTCGAGTTGTTGACCGCCTTGTAAAAGTCATTGTGTCCATGCCATTCGATCAATTCGGATGGGACACCTGCATGTGTGGTAAGGCCATAAATGATTCCCGGTACGCTCCGCGGAATCACTGCGCCAGGGAAATTGACACCATACCCCATCGTATCACAGGCACGGATCTTGATCGGTATCTTATATTCATCCATCAGTTTCATCAGCTCGACACAGAATGGAATCACAAATCCATAAATATCGGATCTTGTGATGTCTTCGAGATGACATCTTGGACTGATGCCTGTCTCTAAACATTCACGGATTACACTTAAGTAGAGGTTCATAACCTCACGCCTTGTCATTTTCATTTTATAGAAAATATGATAATCGGAACAGCTTACCAGAATACCTGTCTCACGAAGTCCGATATCTTTGACTAACTGGAAATCCTGTTTGCTCGCACGGATCCAGCTTGTAACTTCCGGAAATTTATAACCGCGTTCCAGACATTTGTATACGGCATCGCGGTCTTTTTTACTGTATAAGAAAAATTCGCTCTGGCGGATCAGACCTTTTGGTCCGCCTAATTTATGTAAATAATCGTAAATGGTCACGATCTGTTCCGTTGTATAAGGAGCCCTTGACTGCTGTCCATCACGGAATGTCGTATCTGTGATCCAGATATTTTCCGGCATATTATGCGGCACGATACGGTCATTAAACGCAATCTTTGGAATTTCATCATAAGGAAACAGATTATGGAATACATTTGGTTCTTCCACATCCACTAACTGGTAGAAATGTTCTTCTAACTGCAATAGATTTGTCTTTTGATTCATTACAACTTCTCTCATAACATCCTCCTTATAGTAAACGAATATATATGCAAAATATTTGACTATTTTCACATGCATAATTGTATACAATTATACCTTCTTTATTTTAGGCACTCTTGCTGCTATTTGTCAATGCATAATATCTTATATTTATTATAACAATTAGTTATGGTTCGCTTTTGGGTTATGAATCCACTCTATGATTTCTGCGCTCAATCGCACAGTTTAAGATATATCTGTTTTCTTTTTCCAGGGAAACCGTACGATATACGATACTGTCCGTAATTTTTTCTGTCAGATCCATAATATCTTTGTGACATTCCTGATTCTCTCCGGTGTAAATGATCTGTCCATTTTTATCGAGATTCTGCGAATAGTCACAACTGAAACGTACCACAAAAAACTTTTCAGATGCCGTCTCCATGGTAACCGAAACAGCATATTTACCCAGAATCTGCCTGCATGCTTTTGTGAGTATCATCAGGAGGAAAAGAATCTTCCGGAAAATCTCCGGTGGGATCTCGCAGTCTTCTTTCTTTATCATATGGAAACTTTGTCCGGCATCCTCATGATGAAATTCATTTTTTAACCGGTTATACCCCATCAGATAATTACCATTTTCATGGATCATTGTCTCCAGATAATATCCGAGCAGATCCCTCAGATAATGTTCCATCATGTATTCTCCCACGGAATCCATCTGCCCTATCGTCAAATGCTGCTTCAGCATCGTCATGACAACCTCTGCTGCCTGCTTATAGAGCATGACATTCTCCTTTTGTCTCTCCTCAATTCTCTCAAAATCCTTCTCCGAGAAAAAGAGATTCATATTTGCCTGCTCAAGATCTGATTCTGCCTGTTTTTTCAGGCGGTGATACTCCAATGCCGCATTCACCGGTTCGATAAAATCAGCAAATGACGCACACGGTTTCATGATCAATTTGTAGATATCACATTCATTCAGAAAAGAGAGGATGTCTTTTACATGCTCTGCACTCGTCATTGCCACACGGACCGTATCCGGCGAGATCATTTTTGCCATGGTGAAAAATTCTCTTCCACTGAGTACGGAAAGACTCGTCTCACATACTAAAACATCTGTTTTCTGATGTTCTAATATATCCAGTGCCTCCTCCGGTCTCCCTGTAATCTGATAAGAAAAAGAAGGCTTTTCTGTCTGGAAAACTGCCTCAAGTCTTTTTCTCCCCACCTCATCCGGCTCTACGATCATTACAAATTCCATCCTCATCCTCCTGTGTACGTTGTGATTCTATATCATTATTTTATACTTTTATTGTTATGATTAACTTAACTATAGCAAACCCATTTTTATATCTCAATAGCAAAAAAAATTTATTTTTCAAAAACTGTAACACATTCTCCTCTGTTCCATAAGATACAGTGTAAGAAAAATTTGGAGGATTTAACATGAGTGATTTAGCTGCAACAAACTGTGGTGGATGTGGATGTAATGAGGGAGGATGCAACTCTATTCTCTGGATCATCATTTTATTGAGCTGCTGCTGTGGTAATAACGGCGGATTCTGTGGCAACAACGGATGTGGCGGTGGAAATGACTGCTTATGGATCATCTTACTTCTTCTCTGCTGTGGCGGATGTGGTAACGGAAACGGCTTCTGCTAATCGCAGGCAGACATCAATGGGGAATCTAAAGTTCCCCTGACAGGTAAACCGCTCAGACTTCATAGTCTGGGTGGTTTTTTTACTGTCGTTTACTTTGGTTTTTTCGTTTTCTCTTTGTTCTTTGCCGCTTCCCGCTCTCTGACAATCTTCTTGTATACCTCACATTCCTCTGGCACACTTCTTCTTTTGAGACACTCTTCATCTATCTCATAAACACTGTTATTTTCCACCACTAACATGACATTTTTCCTCCTCTCTCTATCCTATGCTTTGAAAATTCGTTTGCGACATATCTGGCATATTGTTTCTTTTCGCACATAAAATAAAAGAAAAAGGCAATTCTTATGGACGAAGCTACACCACTTACCCCTTTCGATACTATGACGCAGACGAGAGAGATTCAGATGCTAAAAACCGTAATTCCATACATGAAAAGTTCACAAAAAAAACAATTTGCCATATTAATAAAGTATATGGAACTTCAAAATACGCTTCATATCTTTTCACAGGAAGAGCAGGTCTTATCCATGTGCTCTCTGCCGGAAGAGGAAAACAACCCACAGTCACTTTTAAACAGCCTCCGCCCTTTCTGTACCCCAAAAGAGCTTGAGACGATCGATATGCTGACCAATATGTTTTCCATGCTTGAAACCTATGAAACAATTTTTGCAGGATAACACCATCAGCCTTTATTTGTTGTAAAAAAAATCAGAGAGGATTTTCTATGGAAAATGATGTTTTTAAAACCAATCCGGTATTTCAGAATCTGTCACCGGAAAAGCTTTCTTTTTTAATGAATTTTGCAAACAGTAAAAAACCTACCGAAATGAAAGACATGATGCCATTTCTGCTCGGCACGCTCTCCTCTGCCAAAAAGCAGAATATCCAGTTCACAAAGCCTGAAACAGAACTTATGATTTCGATATTAAAACAGAGCATGTCACCGGAGGAAGCAGAAAAAGCAGATAAAATCATCCGGCTCATGAAAGAAAGAAGCGGACAGTCTCAATAGAGGCCGCCCGCTTCTTTCTCATACACTTTATGATGCATGTTTCCATCTGGCAATTTCTTACCAGATAGTTGCAACATTCACTTTTAGTACTTTATCAATTGGTGCTACACTGGTTCCCTTGCCATCTGTACCTTCAAAATACTTTGAGCTTGCAGACTCAAACAAAACATAAAGGTTATTGTCCACAATTGCGATTTCCTCGGAGCACGGAGGCATCTCCACCTTAACCGATGGTGTTGACGGGCTCTGGTTCAATGCAATCAGAGAAGAATATACTTTCAGGTAAGAAGAATTGCTTCTTCCAAGCGATGTACTTAAGTATACGGCACCCTGTGAATCAAATGCAATTCCCTGCACTTTGCATGGAATATTGTAATTACTCAATGCAACCAATTTGTCTAACTGTGTGTCATAGGTGTATGCATACATTTTGGAGCGGAACATCTTATTGTAAGTTGCGACCCAGATACGGCCACCATAACAGGTAATGCAGGAAGGTGTATTTCTCAGATAATATTCGTCTGAAATTGCAGATGCATCAATACAATAACCAGGTGCATCTTCCGCGATCAGCCTGATATATTCATAGGAGATACGCTCTAGTGTATTGGAATTAGAGTGACATACCCATAAATTTTCTCCGTCAAAAGCAACACCACCAAGGTGACTGTCTTTTTTCATTCCAAGTGTCACAAGATAATCTCCGGTTTCCCGGTCAAATACCATCAGGGCTCCCGGTTCATTTTTATCCTCAGTGTATGCTGTCATGATCACGTAATCCGGTGTAAAACAAAGTCCCTGCATGCACATATCTGCTGTGTTGATATAGTTGTTTACATAATCTTTTTCTCTGGTGGAAGGCATTCCCGGAATGGATAATTCATCCATAAAATTATAACTGCACTGTCTTAATTCTTTCTGGTTCATCGCAAGCAGATTTCCGGTGTGATAAGAATACATCTCAACGTTCAGATAACTGTCGATTGTCTTTGTCCATTTTGCAAAAAGAACAAGTTCAGAAGGACTTTTCTTTGTGATCTCTGTCACCTTCTTTGTATAACTGCTGTCTGTATACCATCCGGCAAAATTATAACCTTCCTTCACCGGGACATCCAGTGTCACCGGAAGTTCCTTTTCGTGATAGACCTCACGGTTGGAAATGCTGTTCTCTCCTCCATTCAGAATATAGGTAATATGATATGCCTTCTGACCGGTTTCTTCATACGGATCAACATAAACAGGTTTGTTTTCAATGATACCCGCCTGAGAGATTCCGATTCCTTCGATCGTATGGGCACGTGCGACCTGTGGATCGTTGATCACAAGAAGTATTGCATATAAAATTATGAAAATATTTCTTGTGATCTTCATAAATCCACATCTCCTCCTTTACTCGTCGAGTTTCTCTACTTTGCTTGCTCTTGCAGCAATCTCTTTCTCCTGTATATCAGACGGAGCCTGCTCATATCTTGAAAACTCATAAGAATATGTACCGCTTCCACCTGTCATGGAACGAAGATCCGTGTTATAGCCAAATAATTCCATATACGGAATATCTGCAACGATCTCCTGATAACCATGATCTGTCGGGTTCATTCCAAGCACACGTCCACGCCGCTTGTTCAGATCTCCCATAATATCTCCGGTATACTTATCCGGCACGACCACTTTCAATGATGCGATCGGTTCTAAGAGAACCGGGGAAGCCTCTAAGAAGCCTTTCTTAAATGCCTGCTTTGCAGCGGTTTTAAATGCCATCTCTGAGGAATCTACCGGATGATAAGAACCATCGTATAAAACTGCCTTCACACCGACAACCGGATATGCAGCGACAGGACCTTTCAGACAGGATTCCTGAATTCCCTTTTCTACTGCCGGGAAATAGTTCTTTGGAACTGCTCCGCCAACAACCGTCTGTTCAAATACATATGGCTGTTCCAGATCGCCGGATGGTTCAAATGTCATCTTGACGTGTCCATATTGTCCGTGACCGCCGGACTGCTTTTTATACTTGTACTCCACATCTGCTTTCTTGCGGATCGTTTCCCGGAATGCAATCTTAGGCTTCTTCAGTTCGACTTCCACTTTGTAGCGGTTTAAAAGTTTGCTGACTGCAACTTCCAAATGCTGGTCTCCCATTCCATAGAGGAGTGTCTGGCCATTCTCACTGTCATTGACTGCTTTCAGTGTAAGGTCTTCCATCATGAGTTTCTGGAGAGCCTGTGAGATTTTATCCTCATCGCCCTTATTCACTGCCTTATATCTCATGTAAGTATATGGTGTGGAGATTGAGGTCCGAATATACAAAATCGGATTTGCTTTTGTGGAAAGGGAATCCGTGGTTGCCGGGCTTGCTAATTTTGCCAAAGCACCGATATCACCTGCATGAAGTTCTTTTACTTCCTCCGGTTTGTTTCCACAGAGCACATACAGTTTTCCGATTTTTTCTTCCACATCTTTGTGATGGTTATATAACACATCATCCGTTTTCAAAACGCCTGAATTCACTTTGATCAGGGAGTATTTTCCAATAAATGGATCTACGATCGTCTTCCATACATAAGCTGACTTTGGTTTTGCAAAATCATAATCTGCACTGTACACTTCATTCGTCTTTGCATTGATACCGGTACAGGAACGTTTTTCCGGACTTGGCAGATACTTCACAATATCGACCAGCAATGTATACATTCCTCTTGCCAGTGTGTTGGAACCCATCAGAACCGGAACAATGCTGCCGTCTGCCACATTCACGCGGAGTGCCTGACGGATCTCATCCTCCGAGAACTCTTCGCCGTTAAAATAGCGTTCCATAAACTCTTCACTCGTCTCAGCGACAGCTTCCATCAATGCTTCCCTGCAGATATTTAAGTTGTCTTTGGAGTAATCCGGAACATCAGACTTTTCTACGGTTCCATCTTCTTTCCATCTCTTGGCTCTCTGCTGCAGCACATTGACATATCCTACAAACTGTCCATTCTCTCTGACCGGAAGATGGAACGGTGCGATGCGCTTGCCGTACATCTGCTGAAGATCTTCCACAACCTGCCGGTAGCTTGCCTCGTCAATATCCATATCCGTTACGAATACCATTCTCGGAAGTTTGTATTTCTCGCACATCTCCCATGCTTTCTTCGTTCCGACCTCGATCCCTGCCTTACCGGAAACTACAATGATCGCCGCATCTGCCACGCTCACTGCCTCTTCTGCTTCCCCTACAAAATCAAAATATCCGGGTGTATCAAGGATGTTGATCTTCGTATCGCCCCAGACAACCGGGATCACGGAAGTGTTGATGGAGAAAAGACGTTTTGTCTCTTCCTTGTCGTAATCACTGATCGTGTTGCCGTCTGCAACTTTTCCCATACGGGTTGTCATTCCTGCAAGATAAGCCATTGCCTCGACAAGACTTGTCTTGCCGGATCCCCCATGGCCTAAGAGAACCACATTGCGAATTTTGTCAGTTGTGTAAACGTTCATAGCAAATCCTCCCATACATTTTTCATTGATGATTTTGTTTCGTTGTCATCGAATGTTTTTAATGGTTATATTTTACTAAATTTTTCAATTTTTTACAATATATTTATTCATATTTACTAACTATTATTATATTATCATTGGATTGTTTATATATTATGTATGCATTTTGAACATTTTTAGCAATTTCCATTTGAATGTTTACACAATATTCACAATTTGTACATATTCGAAGAAAATGTTCTGTTTTCCTTTTTCATGATATAACTAATCGCTTTTATGCTTTAACCAATCACTTTTATACTTTAACGTGTTGACTTTTTCATAAAATGTGGATATGATGTATAAGACTTTCTAAATATACAAAAATGACTTATGGGGGAACATGATTTGTTTCAGAAAATAGGATTTATCGGACTTGGTTTGATCGGAGGGTCCATTGCAAAAAAAATTCATACACTTTACCCTGATGTAACCATTATCGCAACTGCCGGTCATCAGGAAACCATTACCGAAGCTTACGGAGAACATCTGATCTCCAATCAGAATTTATGTGAGATCAAAGATTTTTATGACTGCGATTATATTTTTCTGTGCACACCGGTAAAAAGAAATATCGAATACCTGCGCCAGTTAAAGGGAAATATCAAAAACGGATGTATCATCACAGATGTCGGAAGCGTCAAAACAGATATTCACGAAGAAGTGACTGCCCTCGCAATGGAGGACTGCTTTATCGGCGGGCATCCGATGGCCGGCTCTGAAAAAACAGGCTTAAAAAATGCAAATGAATATTTGCTGGAAAATGCATATTATATTCTGACACCCACAACTAAGACATCACCGGAACGCTTAGAAGAATTTCGTTCCCTGGTGACCCAGTTAGGTGCTGTCGCCCTGGTATTAGACTATCATTTACACGATTATGCCACAGCTGCCATCAGCCATCTGCCGCACATCATCGCATACAGTCTCGTCAATCTTGTCAAAAAATCCGATGACGCAGACGAGACGATGAAGACGATCGCTGCGGGGGGATTTAAAGATCTGACCAGAATCGCTTCCTCCTCTCCTGTTATGTGGCAGAATATCTGCCAGTCCAACAGTGAACAGATCGTGCGGCTGATCGATGCCTATGAGGAAATGTTAGAGAAAACCAAACACGATATTTTATCTTCTGATGCAGATGCACTGCTTCAGGATTTTCAGTCCGCCAAAGATTACAGGGATTCAATTGCGATCACGAACAAAGGTCCGATCAAAGAAATATATGAACTGTATTTAGATCTTTTAGATGAGGCTGGTGGTATTGCGACAGTTGCTACAATACTTGCAAGTAATCATCTGAGTATTAAAAATATCGGCATCATTCACAACCGTGAGTTTGAAGATGGAGTATTACGTCTGGAAATGTATGACAGAATATCATTAGATGCAGCAGTACAGTTGCTTAGAAAACATCATTATACAATATATGAGCGGTAATCTGCCGCTCATATATTGTATACACAGTATCAATTGAAACAGGATAACAATTTCTCAACCTCTTCCCGCTCCGGCATTACGCGGAGTGCACCTTTGCGTGTAGTGATAATGGATGCCGCTGCATTTGCAAAAGTCAGCATCTCTTTCAGACCGTTCTCTGTAAGATCGGTAAGTCCATGCTCTAAAACATAATGGAGAACACATGCACAGAAGGTATCTCCGGCTCCGGTTGTCTCAATCGTATTCTTCTGTATAAAAGGCTTCGCTTCTACAATAAGATCTTTATAGTAAGCACGGCTTCCTTCTTTGCCCATGGATACAAGGATCAGTGGAATATGATATCTCTCAAGAATCCAATGTACACCCTTTGTGAAATCTTCTTCTCCGGTCAGCCACTGGATCTCATTGTCAGAAATCTTTAAAATGTCACACTGTCCTAATCCGTAAAGCACCTGTTCTTTTGCTTCATCTAAGGAGTTCCAGAGCGGCTCGCGCAGATTCGGATCAAAGGAAATGACAGCACCAGCTTCTTTTGCAGCACGAAGTGCTTTTTTTGTTGCATTTCGTACACCTTCGTGTGTCATGGACAGTGTGCCAAAATGAAAGATTCGTGTTCCCTTTATCAACTCTTCCGGGACTTCCTCTTCTGTCAGCATCATATCTGCACCAGGATTTCTGTAAAACGAAAAATCCCTGTCTCCATCCGGATAAGTATGTACCAGTGCTAACGTCGTATGTACGTCATCATCTTTCTGTAAGCCTGATGCATCAATCCCGACTTCCATAATCGTCTGTTCCAGTTGTTTTCCGAAAAAATCATTTCCTACTTTTCCGATAAAAGCTGTCTTATGTCCGAGCTTTGTTAACATTGCCAGTACGTTGCATGGTGCACCGCCCGGATTTGCCTCAAATAATGGATTTCCCTGGCTGCTGATCCCATTCTCGGTAAAATCAATGAGTAATTCGCCTAAAGCTACAACATCCATACTTTTTCCTCCGTGTCTGATAGTAGTTTTTGTTTTATAATTTTACTATATCGTGATTTCATCACTCAATAATTTCGTCGTTCGCCGAATGCATAAATGCATTCTTCTCACTTGCACTCATTATATCATACTTTTCAACATTAATATGTATTTTTTTGTCACTGTAAAAATGGATTTCCTGCGCTTCCAACGGCGTACAGATGGCTGTTGTCGCAACCTGTTCCCCATCGTTCAGGAATAGTTCGATCGACTGACGATCCAAAATAAATCTCATTTTCTTAAGCCCTTCCGGATTTGAAATCTTCAGTTTCCGCACGCAGACAACATCTTTTGTCACACCGCAATAAGTGCGATCGATCTCAAGCATATTTTCAGCCTTATGATAAGTAAAGCTTGTTTCATATTCCTTATTTGCGGCAAGTTTCATGGAAAATGTTTGAAATTCATCCTCTTCCAGTAAAACGGTAAGGTCGATCGTCCGGCCTTCAATTCCGCACAGTGTTGTTTCCTGATTTATTTCTGCATGATCATATCGACATGGATTTTTATGATACTTTTCAATTTCACGCACCGGTGTCTGCCAGATTTTACCATCTTTTAATTCCAATTCCCTCGGCAGTGTCATCATTCCCTGCCAATCCTGTGAATTTGGAATCACACATGCATCCCAGGATTTCATCCATGCAATCATAATACGTCTGCCGTCCGGCAGTTCAGTTGTCTGCGGTGCATAAAAATCCATTCCATAATCAAGTGCATGCGGCAATTCTTTTACAAATGTATGTGTTTTTTCATCATAGTCCCCAAGAAAATAAACACTGTTATGTCCATTATGAAACTCATATTTCTGCGCTTTCATATCCTGCGGTGAACAGATCAGCACTCTTTTACTGCCCAGCTGAAAGAAGTCCGGACATTCCCACATTGTACCAATTTTTCCGCTTTCGTTTGAAGCAAGAATTGTTTCAAATTTCCAGTCAGTCAGATTTTTGCTTGAACATAACACAACCTGTCCGATCTGATTTTCATTTTTATTGCCAACGATCATATAATAGGTATCATTTTCTTTCCAGATCTTCGGATCACGGAAATCTACCCTGTTGCATCCCTCTGGAAGCATTTCTCCGGTCATGACAGGATTTTTGTCATATTTCTGATAATCTTTTCCATCACCAAATGCAATACACTGATTCTGACGATCCTGCTCACTTCCGTCAGGCTGTTTTATTCTGGTTACTCCTGTATATACAAGTACATGTTTACCATCTGCTTCGATCGCACTTCCTGAAAAGCATCCGGCTTTATCATATTCTTCATCCGGAGCAAGTGCCGCTGGAAGCTGTTCCCAGTGGATCATATCGCACGTAACGCTATGTCCCCAGTGCATTGGTCCCCATTCCCTGTTATATGGATGATATTGATAGAATAGATGTATCTGTCCATCATAAAACGAAAATCCATTTGGATCGTTGATCCATCCGGTTGGAGCAGAAACATGAAATAAAGGTTTTGTCTGCGGATCTGTAGCAGCAATTTTTTCTGTCTCGTATTTTCTGGCTTTTTCTAACATATTGCTCATATTATTTCTCTCCTAATTATTCTGATAATGATTTCTGATAGTTGTCAAAGTATTTCTGCTTAATGGAAAGATAATCTGATAATCCATATTTTTCCATTTTTTCAAGATAGGAATCCCATTCCTTTTCTATGCCGCCATTTAAAATCCAGTCGGCTTTTTTCTGTTCGGCATATTTTTTAATATCTGTGTCATATTGCGACACCTTATTCGTGTCTTCTATACTCATAAATACATTCGGATAAACGTATTTACTGTTCATATCTGCCAAATATGTCTCATGCATATTGTCAAGTCGCCATTTTGCATCTTCCGGCTGTGTTACATACTCACCATAATATTCATTTAAGATGGCAAGCGGACCATTGACTGACTGTGCCTCGCGGACTTCTACCGGAGACTGGTCGCCTAAATCCATATGCTTTAACATCGGATCACCTTTTTCGTTTGTAGATAATTCAAAAATATTAAAGGAATCTGTCTCTCCATAACTGCCCCAATTGTTCTGTGGAGACTGTAATGGTGCATACATCTGATCGATCCATGCTGCTGCCAGTGCGGTATTTCTGCAACTGGTCGTAAGTACACAGCGTCCTCTGTCAAATCCGCTTGTCTCACTATTGTTCTGTCTTGTGATATTCCGCACGCCCGTCGGACCTGTAAGTGCAGGGAGCATTACATAATCAACATTATTATCAATATTTGCGATATCCCAGGAGAAGCAAAGACCATATCGGTGGTTTTTACCTTTTGCAACATAGGTAGACCATTCCTGTGTGAATGCTTCCGGATCTATAAGATCTTCTGTAACTAATTTATGCAGCCATTCAATGCCTTCTTTATATCCTTCCTGAACAGCTGTGTAAATGACCTTTCCTTCATCCGTCACTGCAAAATGATCACCGGTATCACCATAGCCTTCTCCAAATCCATTGATCAGAATGGCGGGATCCTGATCTCCATTGTTGATAATAAAGGACATCGGTATCACATCACCTTCAATATCAAATTCTTCCTGCAATTCATCTGCATGATCCCGGAATGCAATTAATACCTGTTCCAGTTCATCCGTTGTTGTGGGTATTTCCAATCCAAGATAATCCAGCCATTTTTTATTGATATATGCGATATCTCCGATGGCCTGTATGGCTTCTTTACCGGCACCAAGCTGTTCGATCCATGGAAATGAATATATATGTCCATCCGGTGCGGTACACATTGTGCGGTATTCCGGATATTTTTCAAATACAGCCTGAAGATTTGGCATATATTTATCGATCAGATTTTCAAGGGGAATAATAATCCCCTGCTTTGCATAACGAAGCAGATCGTAATCACTCATTCCGGCATTAAACAAGCCATCCGGCAGATTGCCAAATTGTGCTAATGCAAGATTTTTTTTATCAGAAAACTGATCCGATACAAAACACGTCCATTTAATATGCACATTCGTCTGTTCCTCAAGTCTTTGAAAAATGATCCTTTCATTCGGATCCTGCGTTGAGGTTGCCGGTGCACTGGTAATAAAGGATAATTCCTCAGTTTCTTTTAACGGAAACTGTACTTCGGAAACCGGAGTGTCCGGATCTATCTCTGCCTGTGGCTGTGCATTGCTTCCGCAGCCGGCTATACTAAACATCATGATCAGTGCAAGCCCGAATGACAACATTCTATTTATTTTTCTACGCATATAGGAAGTCCCCCTTCTTTAACCTTTTACAGATCCAACCATAATTCCTTTATCGAAATATTTCTGGAAAAATGGATACATAATTAATAATGGTAAGCTTGACACAACAATAGTCGCATATTTTAACTGTTCCGCTACTTTTGCCATCTCAGCCGTACTCTGGATATCAGCGATCATTCCAGGCTGTGGTGTATTCTGTACAAGAATGGAACGAAGCACAAGCTGTAATGGCTGCAGATCTGCATCATTCAAATAAATCAGTGCATCAAAATAGCTGTTCCACATTCCAACAAAAGACCAGAGTGCCAGTACTGCGATGATTGGTTTACACACCGGAATCATAATTTTGAAAAAATGCTGGATTTCATTTGCACCATCAATAGATGACGCCTCTCTGAGTTCCTTTGGTATTGACTGGTAATAAGTTCTTGCAAGAATCATATTCCATACATTGAATGCTCCGGGTATTAAAATAGCCCATACAGTATTCACCATATGTAAACGGTTGATTAATATAAATGTCGGAATCATTCCACCACCAAAAAACATAGTGATCAGAAAGATTACATTAAAAAAATTTCTGCCGACAAACTCTTTTTTTGACATCGGATAAGCTGCAAGAAGTGTTATAAAAACAGAAATTGCAGTAAACGCCAGCGAGTAGAAAAATGAATTAAAAAATCCTCTCCATATCATTTCATTCTCTAAAACACGCCGGTATGCATCTAATGTCCAGTCTTTTATCCGAAAACTCAGTCCCTGATTATTTAAAACAGTCGGATCCATAAAAGATGCCAGAACCACATATATCAAAGGAATAACAATCGAAAGAACAAACAAACCGAGAAGCGCATATGCTATACCTAAAATCAGACGGTCAATTCTCGAATATTTTATTTTTCTTGATGTTTCCATCTTTTCATCCTCCTATAATCCTTCTCCATCGTTTATTTTCTTTACTACAAAATTTACGAAAATCAATAAAATAACATTAATGACAGAGTTGAACAATCCGACAGCCGTTGAGTAGCCATAATCTCCGTTCAGAAGTCCGATCCGATACACATAAGTTGATAAAATCTCAGATGCCGGAAGGTTCATATCCGTCTGTAATGCATATGCTTTTTCAAATCCGATACTCATAATGTTTCCGGCCTGTAAAATAAACTGAATTACAATAATATCTTTAATGGCCGGCAACTCGACATACCAGATTTGCTGCAGCAGATTTGCACCATCCATAACAGCCGCTTCTTCTAATTCTTTACTGGCATTGGCTAAAGCTGCCGTGTACATGATGGATGCCCATCCTGCTCCCTGCCAGATTCCGCTTGCAATATAAATTGTCCTGAAGGCAGTCGGCATTGTCATCCAATTTGTAGTGATACCGAGAATACGGTTCATCGGACCAACCGGTGATAAAAACATACGTACCATACCGCAGAGTACGATAACGGAAATAAAGTTAGGTGCATAGATTAAAAGCTGTATTTTCTTTTTTATACCTTGCTTACGGATCCGGTTCAGTAATAATGCCAGGATAATTGGAATCGGAAAACCCCAAAGCAGTCCATAAATGCTGAGTTTTAATGTGTTTAACAGATAACTCATAAAATCCGGTGAGGATAAAAACCGTTTGAAGTATTCCAGCCCTACCCAGGGACTTCCAAAAACACCTTTGATCACATTATAATCTTCGAATGCGATGAGCAGCCCACCCATCGGAAGATACTTAAATATAATTGTTAACACCAATGCCGGCATCAGGAAAAACACATACAGCTGCCAGTTTCTTTTGACATAGGAAACTTTACTTACAAGCGTTTGTCTGCCTGTAGACTTTTTTGGTTTCAACCCTCTTTTCATACACTATTCCTCCATTTAGTCTTGTTGTATAATCGGTAAAGTAACCGGTTACTTTATAATTGGATAATAACCTATTTTCCAATAGATGTCAACACTTTTTTAAGTTAAAGTAACCAGTTACGTAACCAGTTATTTTTTTATTGATATTCCAGAACTTAATTGCTATACTATGTGTAATATGAAACTGTAACGAAACGATTCATATTTTAACATACTGATAAATACAATAGACAATGCGTAAAGGAGACAGATACTTATGGCGAAAAAACAAGTGACATTTGCTGACATTGCAGAATACACGCATTTTTCCAAAACTACAATTTCAAGATATTTTAATCATCCGGATTCACTGACACTTGAAAATCAGGAAAAAATATCTCAGGCTCTTGAGGATTTAGGATATAAAAAGAACAAACTCGCAAAGGTGCTCGCAAATGGGAAAAGTGAATTTATCGGGATTATCGTACCAAATCTTTACCTTCACTACTACTCAGAAATGTTAACCCAGCTTCTTTCCAGCTACCGTGATTATCATTATAAATTTCTTGTTTTTGTCAGTGATAACGGACCGGATGAGGAGGAGCAGTATATTGAAGAATTGATGTCTTATCAGATCGAAGGCCTGATCGTATTAAGCCATACGCTTTCTTCCGAAAAGCTTGCTTCTTATCAGATTCCTGTCATAGCAATTGAACGTGAGGCAGAACATATCTGCAGTGTCACAACTGATAATTATATGGGAGCTCTGCAGGCTGCATCACTTTTGATCCGTGACCATTGTGATGTGCTGATTCATATTAATGCAGATGTGCCAAAGATTATTCCTGCCTACAACAGAATTCGTGCATTTGAAGACACCTGTAAAGAACATCATGTGCCTTATGAATTAAATCTTAATGTGTGTGGAGATTCTTATCAGGAGCTCTTTTCACAAATGAAAATCATCTTTGCTGATATCGATGAAAAATATCCCGGTCAAAAAAAAGGTGTCTTTCTTGCGAACGACACCTATGCAAATATGTTCCTGAATCTAATCTTTCAAAAATATGGATGTCTCCCTGACACATATGAACTGGTAGGGTTTGACAACTCTCCGATTGCCAGTGAAGCTATTTTGCCGATCACAACCATTGGACAGCAAATCGATGTGATCGCACACACCTCCATGGAATTATTAGTGCAGCAGATGGAAGAACGTAAAAAGAGAAAACCAGTTCCGCTGGCAGAACCGATCCATAAACAAATTACGCCTATCCTTATCCGCCGGGAGACAACAAATTAAAAATATTCTCTTGACCGGTCAACATCAGACAGATCACCGGTTCACAAAGCCCAGTATCAGCACCAGAATGAGCATGTGGACCGGATAGAATGCATAGCAGAAATACTGGAATGGTTTGCTGTGATATCCCTGTCGCCCTCTGTAAAGCCAGATTGGCACTAATGCAAGCAATGCAAGCCCCTGCTGGCAGAGTTCAAACTCCACGCCGAACAAACGGACCGGATACATTAATCCGCCAAGCAATTCCACATTTACCCAATAAAGAGCCGCAATTTGACCAAGTAGGCACCACCATTTGCGTCCGCGGAAAAAGTAAAAAATAAAAACAGTCAGTACACCGATTCCATAATAATCCACCATTGTCAATGTTCCGAGTAAACCTCCGGCAATCGTAACCAGTATGGCTGTCAGTACAAAAACAGGTGTTTTCTTTTTCTTTCGCACTGTTTCCATTATATGGATTCCTAAAAGACCAAGGACAAACGTCCATATCACATTCTGGTGGACCGGATAAAACCATGTTCCACCATACATCAGATCAAACGGTATCTCCGAGATCACTGCAAAAACCAGCATTCGCAATAAATACTTTTTGAAATTATGGGTATGAAAATAACCTTCTACCGACATAAATGCAAAAATTGGAAATGCGATCCTGCCAACACAGGTCAGCCATTCCTGCGCCGGAAGAAGTGTTGCCCAAAGGTGATCCATCAGCATGAACAGCATTGCAATGATATGCAATGCTGCTGTGCTGATATCAAAACACCGTGATGTAGATGATTTTATTTTTTGAAACGACATAGCGATATACTCCTGCATTGTAGTATCGGATCCCCGGTTCTTTTACAGATCATTAAATATCTGGTAAATATCTATCTTGAGTGCGTCAGTATCCGTCATCCCAATAAACCTGCATCCATATTTATAACCGCCCTCCGGCAAAGCATCTCTCCGGACGATTTCAATAACAGCATCCACAACTTCTTTCGTCCAGATCTGAATCCTTGTATCGTAATAGCTCCCAATCTCAAGATCTGCCTTCGACTTAAATCCGAGACCGCTTCTTGAAATATCTGTCACCTCGACATGGACATATTTCAAAGTGGTCACGCTTTCTTCATCTAATCGTTCTAATTCAACCATGACTTCCAGATCAAGTCTCTTATGCTTTCTCCGCTCCTCCATACCTCACTTCTCCTTCATGAAATATTTAAGATAATTGTATAACAAGTTCTTTGCGATTACAAGTAGTTTTAAGACTCCCGGTCTACAATAAACATCGCATCGCCAAAACTGAAAAAACGATATTTTTCTTCTACTGCGGTCTCATAGGCTGCCAGTACATGTTCTCTTCCGGCAAGTGCGGATACAAGCATTACCAGTGTGGATTCCGGCAGATGGAAATTAGTGATCAGTGCATCGATGACTTTGAACTGATATCCCGGATAAATAAAAATTTCTGTCCATCCGCTTTTTTCTGTGAGGAAACCATTCTCGTCCGCAGCAGACTCTAAAGTTCTGGTGCTTGTTGTTCCCACTGCAATGACACGGTGGCCTTCTTTTTTCGCTTTATTGATCTTATCCGCTTCTGACTGTTCGATTTTATAAAATTCAGAATGCATATGATGCTTTAACACATCTGTTTCCTTGACCGGACGGAACGTTCCAAGTCCGACATGCAGTGTTACTTCCGCAATTTCTACCCCCATGTCACGCACCTGCTGCAACAATTCCGGTGTGAAATGAAGCCCTGCTGTCGGAGCTGCAGCGGATCCGTCATATTTGGCATAGACTGTCTGGTAACGGTTCTTATCCTGAAGCTGATGTGTAATGTACGGTGGCAGCGGCATCTGGCCAAGCCGGTCTAATATCTCTTCGAAAATCCCCTCATAATGGAACTGGATGAGCCGGTTGCCTTCCTCTACAATATCGACAACTTCACCGGTCAAAATCCCTTCGCCGAAAACAATTTTCGTTCCGATCTTGCATTTCTTTCCCGGTTTTACGAGTGTTTCCCAGATATCATTTTCTTTTCTTTTTAAGAGAAGGATTTCGATTTTGGCCTCGGTACCTTCCTTCACGCCATAAAGACGTGCCGGGATTACCTTTGTGTTATTAATGACAAGGCAGTCGCCCGGTCTTAAATACTCTGTAATATCCTTAAAATGTCTGTGTTCCACTTCTCCTGTGATCTTATCTAAAACCATCAGTCTGGAGCTGGAACGATCCTCCAATGGATCCTGTGCAATGAGTTCCTGTGGAAGATCATAATAAAAATCTTTTACATCCATGATTGTTCTCCATCTATTAGCATTTTCTGTACATAACAAAGAGCCGCTGCTGCGACTCTTTGCCATGTTTCTATCATATTATGCACGAAGCCTGATATCAAGTGTTTTCTCTAAGTTCTTTAAGATTTTCTTGACAAAACCTTCCACTCTTTCCGTTGTGAATTCTTCGTCAGCCGGAGTAAATACAACTGAGAATGCCATGCTCTTCTTATCCGGTCCAAGCTGGATTCCTTCGTAGACATCGAATAATGTTACATCTGTGACATAATCGCAGGCCTCTTTGATACCATTTTCAATCTGCGCACAGGTGATGTTTTTGTCTACCACAAATGCGAAATCACGTTTTTCTTCTGCATATTTTGGCAACGGAGTAAAGATCTGCTCTTTTCCATACCATTTTTTCAGGGATGCAAGATCAATCTCCATGACGTAAGCCGGTACACGCATATCAAGTTCATCCATGATCTCGTAAGAAACCTTTCCAAGATATCCGACTTTCTCACCCTCACAGAAAATCTCTGCTGTCTGATATGGATGAAGGAATGTATTCTCGGCTGCCTCGTATGTGAATGTAATATTCAGTGCATCTGCAACCGTCTCTGCAAATCCTTTTAATGTGTAGAAAGATTCCTTCTCGCCAAATAATCCAACGCACAGTGTCTCTCTCTCATCCGGATACTCCGTAAGTGGGAGATCTTTTGGAATAAATACATTTCCAAGTTCGAAGATTCTTCCCTCTAAAATTGCTTTTTTCTGGTTTCTTGCCATCGCATGGATCATCTGCGGTGCAAGTGTAGTTCTCATCAGTGAAAGATCAATATTAATTGGATTGATCAGACGGATTGCATGTCTCTCTTTTGCATCTTCCGGCAGTCTTAACAGATCCAGATCAGACGGTGAGAAGAAGGAGTAATGAATTCCCTCATAAGCTCCTGCTGCACAGAGTGCACGTTTGATTTTAAGTTCTGTCTTCTGTTTTAAGTTTAATCCACCTAATGTCACTTTCGCAGTCGGCATAAAGGTTGGGATTACATGCTCATAGCCATACATACGGATCACTTCCTCCGCCACATCCGGGTAAGAATCCATATCTTCACGGTAAGCAGGAATCTGCAATGTCAGCTCATCACCGTTGATGACCGGTGCAAAATTTAAAGCAGTAAGAATACGAACGATGTCAGCATCTGGGACTTCGATTCCAAGAACCCCATTGACACGTTTTACACTTACTTTCATCTCTTTTGGCTCGATGGAGTTTCCGGTAGACACTTCAATGTGTGTGGAAGAAACTTTACCACAGCCTAACTCCTCTACTAAATGAAGAGCACGTTTCATTGCCATAACAGTTGTGTATTCGTAAACACCCTTTGCATACATTGCACTGGAGTCAGAGGACTGTCCAAGTGCTCTGGAACTCTTACGGATGTTGTCCCGGGCAAACTTTGCAGCCTCGAACATCACTTCTTTTGTGGTATCCTGGATCTCAGAATTTAAACCACCCATAATACCAGCCAGTGCAACCGGTTTTTTACCGTCACAGATGACAAGATTTGAATTATTTAATTCAAATTCTTTTTCGTCTAATGTTGTGATCTTCTCGCCATCATCTGCACGTCTGACATTAATCTCGTCACCCTCTAAATATGCATAGTCGAATGCATGCATCGGCTGACCTAACTCTTTTAGGACGTAGTTTGTGATATCTACGATATTGGAGATACCACCGATTCCGACTAATGCCAGTCTTCTTCTCATCCATGCAGGAGATTCCTTGATCTCAACATCATGAACATAGTGTGCGATATATCTCGGGCAGAGATCTTTCGCAGAAACAGTTACATGGAAATCCTTCTTTACATCTGTCTCTGTGAAATCAAGTGCAGGCTCTTTGCATTCTTTTCCGAGAACGGCTGCTACTTCTCTTGCGATACCGTAAATACTCTGGCAGTCAGGACGGTTTGCGGTGATCGCAATGTCAAAAATCCAGTCATCCATTCCAAGGATCGGTTTTACGTCTGCTCCAACTCTGGCATCTTCCGGTAACACAAGTAATCCGTTGTATCCTGCGCCCGGATATAAATCTTCGTTTAATCCAAGCTCTGTTCCGGAACAAAGCATACCAAAGGATTCATATCCGCGGAGCTTGCCTTTTTTAATTGTCATCACACCTTCGATCGTGACATGGTCTTTTGCAGTTGCATAAACTGTTGCGCCTACGAGTGCGAGTGGGAATTTGCCGCCTGCATGGACATTGTCTGCTCCACAGCAGATCTGGAAGGTTCCGTGCTCACCGGCATTTACCTGACATAAGCTTAAGTGTGTGTCAGGAATTGGCTCGCATGTCTCAACCAGACCTACAACAACGCCGCTTACATCTTTTCCAACTTCAATCAGTTCCTCAACTTCAAATCCACAGGAAAAAAGTTTTTCCTCTAACTCCTTTGGAGTAACATCTATATCTACATAATCTTTTAACCAGCTTAATGGTGCTAACATGATAAGTCTCCTTTTCTTTTATCTCTATCTGTTTGTCTTAGTCATCGATCTGTTTTAATACACGCATATCGGACTCAAACAGTAATTTGATGTTGTTGATACCATATTTTAACATTGCGATACGCTCAATACCGATACCGAATGCAAAGCCACTGTACTCATTGGTATCAATTCCACAACCCTCTAAAACTTTATTGTTAACAACACCTGCTCCTAATACTTCGATCCATCCTGTACCTTTGCAGAGTTTGCATCCGCATCCGCCACACTGGAAACAGCTTACATCAACTTCTACGGAAGGCTCTGTGAATGGGAAGTAGGATGGACGAAGACGTGTGGTCGTCTCTTTTCCGAAAATCTTCTTTACAAGTTCATCTAACATTCCCTTTAAGTCGCAGAGTGTAATTCCCTTATCTACCACAAGACCTTCCATCTGTGTAAACATCGGGGAATGTGTTGCATCATCATCGGAACGGAATACCTTACCAGGGGAAATAATCTTGATTGGTGGTTTCTTTGCTTCCATAACATGTATCTGTCCTGCAGATGTCTGGGTACGGAGCAGGAATTCCGGTGAGAGGTAGAAAGTATCCTGCATGTCTCTTGCCGGATGATCCTGAGGTGTATTCAAAGCTGTGAAGTTATAGTAATCTGTCTCAATCTCTGTTCCCTCATAAACTTCAAATCCCATAGAGGCAAAAATATCAATGAGCTGGTTACGGACCTGTGTCACCGGGTGCAGATTTCCTTTTTCATGCTTCACTGCCGGCATCGTAACATCGATTTTCTCTGCTTCATATCTTTTCTTTAAGGCATCTGCCTCTAATTTTTTCATTTTCTCTTCGAGAATTGTCTCGATTGCAGAACGTGTATCGTTTACCCACTGTCCTACTTTTGGTCTGTCTTCAGGTGCTACATCTTTCATTCCTTTTAATACTGCTGTAAGTTCACCTTTTTTGCCAAGCACTGCCTGTCTGACTTCGTTCAGACGCTCTAATCCGTCAGATCCCTCGATCTCTGCAATTGCTTTCTCTCTGATCTGCTGCAATTTGTCTTTCATTTTCATTTCTCCTTTTTCATAAACATCTTTCAGGACATAAAAAAGGAACCATTCTCCCTCACTTAGGGACGAATGATTCCGCGGTACCACCCTGATTCTTCTCTTCTTTATCCGAAGAAAAGCACTTTGTAGATACGTAACGTGTATCAGGCGTCATCTGCTATTTACAAGATCTCCTGCGTTCACAAATGCGGCTCCTGTGGGAAATTCGATTCCTATCTTACCTTAAGCAGGCTTTCAGCCGGTGACCTGCTCTCTCTTTAAAAAGTATAGTGCTCTACTGACACATTCACAGCCTTTTCCTATTTCTGATGCCCATGATCAGCATCAAATTCAATTGCTATTCTATCACAGGGTTTTCTAAAACTCAACCCCTTTTTTTCTTTGTCCGGTCACGCTTAAGCCATTTGCGGAAACTTTCATTGAAGATCACGTTCACTTCTGCACTCATCATCATAATATACATGCAAAAATAAAGCCAGAGCATGATCAATGCGATGGTTGTCAGACTGCCATACATAGAAAATCCATTAAAGTAATCCACATAAATGGACAAAGCAAACGAAAACACATACCACGCCACCGCGCAGATCGCTGCGCCCGGAATCTGGCTTTTAAACGTCAGTTTTTTGTTTGGCAGCATGGTAAAAATAATATCAAAAAATACAAATAAAATACCAAAAAGCACGAAGCCACGAAATTTCACGATCAGATCCGTGATACTCTGCAGCAATGGAATATACTCTACTGCAAGGTCATGCAGCGTATTTCCGAATACCAACACTACAAGTGTAAATACAACTGCAAACAAAAACACGATCGTATAGACGATTGCCCAGAGTCTTAGCACAAACCAGTTGCGGTTTTCCTCAAGGTCATTGACTGAATTCAGTCCATCCGTCATATACTGGATTCCCTTGGCGGCAGACCAGATTGCCACGATCGCCGTTATGGAAATGATTCCAACCGAACGGTTATATACTTCATCTGTAATTGAGACCAGAAATGCTGAAACGTAATCCGGCAATGCCGTCTGATACAATTTTAACAAAGTTCCCTCTGTGATCGGTGTGTATTGAAGAAGGGAAGAAAACACCATCAAAAATGGGATTGTCGATAATATAATAAAAAATGCTGACTGGGCTGAATATGCATTAATCTTATCCCGCTTACATTTATCAAAAAAAGATTTTCCGTTTCCGATAATCTTCCAGATCAATTTTCTTTCCTCCATTGTTGCTGTAATTTATAATAAGTAAATTTGTGTTTGCTCCGCACTTCATCTTCCTGATACGCAGATCATTTTTCTGCCAGACTGATGATTGAGATATCCTTATAGAAGAAATTCAAAATATCTTTATAAGTCATCCCGGTTTTCGCCAGACCATTGGCACCATTCTGGCTCATGCCAAGTCCGTGACCATAACCTCCGCCATACAGAGTGTAAACATTATCTGCCTCTTTTACGAGACTGACCGCTGCACATGGCAGGATCGTCCCTCCGGTGCTCTCACTTCCATCCTGATACGTGATATTTGTCACACCAAGTCCTATGACTTTACGGATATTATACTCGGAAAAAACTTTTACCATTCCATGTTCATAGGAAAGCCGTAACGTCAGGATGGAACCCGATGTACTACGTTTCTCCACTTCGATGCCTTCGAGCATTCCAAAATCTGCCATGGAATCCGTCTCGTTTTTACCATCAGATTCATAATATATCACGTTCCTCGGAGAAATGGAATGTCTGTTTTCCAAAATCTGCCGGATTTCGTCTTCTTTTCCATGGAAGTCAGCCTGTGCTGCCCATCGATAATACTTGATCTCACTGTCAAATCCTGTCTGCGGTGTCCGGATATAATCTGAAAATGCCTTCTCATCTGACAGATCAAGATCCGTCTCCGGTGTGTTCAAACATACTTTTTTCAGGTAACCATAATGATCCATCTCTTCCGGATTCCATACCTCTGCAGTGTCAGTGTACCCCATCGACGTTGAAAAATAATACGCCTCGATCACTTCGTCCGCATAAGTCATCACTTCATGTTTTGTCTCCTCCACCGCCTGTCTGGATGCCTCTCCAGCCTCTGCTTTGTTATAAACCTGATAGGATGTACTGTCGTTGATATGTGCTCCGAAAGCCGCCAGATCTGCCCTCATAAGCTGAATATAGGCATAGCTTCTCGCACAGACTGCCTGCGCCTTCAGCGCCTCTTTTTCATAGGTAGATGGCATCTCACTTGGAACCACTGCGGTAAGATAAGTTTCAAATGGGACGCTGTTCACAATGGTATATCCCTCCTCATAGCGGCGCACCTCTGCACTTCCGGGATATCCGTTTGAGATGGTATTTCCCACTTCGTCACACAGAAAAATTTTTCCATTTTCTGTCACAGGCTGAATGGAAAACGTATCATTGCGTTCTGTAAACCATGTACTTACATCAAGCAGCGTTCCCGCCGCATAGTCAGACTCATTTCCGCCAAATCTGATACGTGCATCCGTATCCGCTTTCAGATAGACTGCGGAGCGGAATTTTCCGCCATCATCTGCCAGTAACAAAACCCGGATATTTTCGATCACTGCCGGTGTCCTGATCAAAATCGCACAGACCTCTTCCTCCCCGATCACATAGGAAACTTCCATGTTTCCGAGAACCACTTTCGAAATTGAACTCTCTGTGACAGTTTCCCCATCCAGAAGTTCATATACCGGAATTTTCCCGGTATGGGAGATTCTTCCATAACCTTCAATCTCTATCGCACTTTCATCATAAGACAATAATTTCCCACCGATCTCCTGCTCTTTTTTCCGCACGATCTGAAGCTTCCCATCTGAAAAAACAAGATCTGCCACGCCCTCTGTCACACCTTTTTCCGATACATCCACAGGAATCTCATATTCTGCGCCGCCGGATAAAAAAGTGAGTGTTCCCTCTTCGACAGACTTTATATAAGTATTATCTACCAGGGCTTCCTCTTCACTGATCCCCGCAATTCCAACACACGTTCCATCCAGCAGATAGAATTGATAATTATCCCATGCTGTCAGAAAATGCTGTCCATACTTTGATGGATAGTCTCCCTCATTTGTGACCAGAATACAACCGCTGTCCGATTCGATCACATCCATCAGCAACAGATTCTGCATTGTAACTGTTTTTTCATCATCCAGATAAGCAAGGATTTCTGTGTAAACAGAGTTCCACTCCCTGCGGTCCAGTGCAGCATTCTCACTTTTCTCTGGAAGTTGTATGTAATCCTTTAATCCAAGAAACTCTAAAATTTCGCTGGCAGCCTTTTTTGTCAGATACTCCTGTTTCTGTAACAATATCTGCTCCCAGTCCATCTCCTTATATATAGAAAAAGACAGTTCATCCTGCACCTCTTCTACCGGAACATAATGCTCTGAATAAACGTCTTTATGATACCCTTTTTTCGTTCCTGCCAATAGCATGCCGCACAATATGAGTAACAAAATGACAAGCAGTCCGATTTTTCTTTTCAAACGCACTTTCCCCCTCACGCACTACCTAAAAAGAAGCTGCTTTCTAAGAAAGCAGCTTCTCGCTTTTGTATCTTCTGTTTTATTCTCGTGTGTATCTTCTATCTTCATTGGTACTTTTATGATTCTTTTGTGTCTCAAAAATGCTTTTGTACTTTCGGAATCTTTTGTACCTCACTACGGATCTTCTGTGTCTTGTAAACGCTTTTGTGTCTTCAAAACTTCTTCTGTACTTTATAAATTCTTTCGTACATTCTATCTTTTGTAATACCCAAAATGCCGTTTCCTACAATTTTGACTCCTAGCCAACGCTAGGTGGGTAACCTCAATCAAGCTTTTGCCTTCCCCCGCCGCCGTAGCGAATTACTGAGGCCTGGCATCCAATTGAAAATGTTGGAATCCCGTTTAAAGTAAATGTAGGTTCAAAATAGTAGGGTGTCGCACATCCCAGGCTGTTTTTTGATAGTCTTATTATACTTTAATGTTCCCTGATTCACAAGCAAAAATTAATGCCGGAACGTAAAAAATACTACCAAAATTACTACTTTTTTCTTGTAGTTTTATCCATTGACAAAATGGCAAAAACATGTTCCACCTAGTAAACTCTGGCTTTTTCTATATCGTCCTTTGTGAATGCACCCGGAAACAATTCCCCAAGCGTATACTCCCGATATTCTCCATTCTTTTTGGAAACAAAAATTCGAAACGTATCCGGCTCGCAGAATTCTGCCATGACCTGTCTGCACACACCGCACGGATACAGATAATCGTCTCCATCTCCATTGATCGCAATTGCTGCAAACTCACGCTCTCCCTCATAGACTGCCTTAAAAAATGCTGTACGCTCCGCACAGTTTGTCGGAGAATATCCTGCGTTTTCAATATTGCATCCCTGATAAACCTTACCGCTTTTTGTCAGAAGTGCCGCTCCAACCCGAAAATGGGAATATGGGACATACGCATGCTCCTTTGCCTCCATAGCTGCTTTTATTAACTCTTCCGCTTCCATCCTGTCAAACTCCTGTTTTTCCATTTTTATACTGTTTTTTCCAACAAACGACATATTATTTACATTTTTTATTGTAATCTAATATCTCCTGAAAGTATAGGAATAATTAAGAAGTTTTCATGTTTATATGTAAACTTTTTCTAAAATTTTTTTAAATTCGGAATAATTTTCTTGTATTAATTTTAGTACATATGCTATTATAAGTTAACGCGATAAATTGAAGGAGGGCTTTGAATGACAAAAAACAATCCATTTTGTGAGATAACACCGGAGTTAGAGCATCTGTCTGAACTGAGTGCCAAATGTTCTGTCATTGATCCGGAATTATATAACAAATACGACGTAAAACGTGGACTGCGAGACATAAACGGTAAAGGTGTGCTCGTTGGACTGACCGAGATTTCTGATGTATGTTCCACCAAGATTGTAGACGGGGTATCCCAGCCGGCAGATGGTGAACTCTATTACCGTGGCTATAATGTAAAAGATATTATTGCCGGAATTGATGAGAACAGCCATTTCGGATTTGAGGAATGTACCTATCTTCTTCTGTTTGGCAGTCTTCCAACGAAAGACGAACTAAAAGAATTCACTAAAATGCTGAGCAAATACCGCTCACTGCCTACCAGTTTTGTACGTGACATCATCATGAAAGCGCCAAGCAGGGATATGATGAACACCCTTGCACGAAGTGTATTGACACTTTACTCCTACGATGACAGGGCGGATGATATTTCTCTTCCAAATGTATTGAGACAATGTCTTCAGTTGATCAGTTTATTCCCATTGCTTTCTGTTTACGGTTATCAGGCATATAAGCATTATCACGATGGTGCCAGCTTATTTATCCATCCTCCAAAAGAAGAATATTCTACTGCAGAAAATATTTTACATATTCTCCGCGCTGACAGTAAATTTACACCACTGGAAGCGAAATTGTTAGATACCGCCCTGATCTTGCATATGGAGCACGGTGGTGGTAACAACTCCACATTCACCACGCATCTGGTATCTTCCTCCGGAACCGATACCTATTCTGCGATCGCAGCCTCTTTAGGTTCCTTAAAAGGACCGAAACACGGCGGAGCCAATATTAAAGTTGTAAAAATGTTTGATGATATGAAAAAACAGGTGAAAGACTGGTCAAACGAGGATGAGATTGCAGATTATCTGACAAAATTGTTGCATAAAGAAGCGTTCGACCACGCTGGTCTAATTTATGGTATGGGACATGCGGTTTACTCACTTTCCGATCCACGAGCTGTTATTTTCCGTTCTTTCGTAGAAAAGCTCTCCGAAGAAAAGGGATATGAAAAAGAATTCAATCTCTATGCAACGGTTGAGCGGCTTGCCCCTGAGATCATTGCAAAAGAACGCAAGATCTACAAGGGTGTCAGTCCAAACGTTGACTTTTACAGTGGATTTGCCTACAGCATGTTAGGACTCCCGGTAGAACTTTACACACCGATTTTTGCCATTGCACGAATCTCCGGCTGGAGTGCACACCGTCTTGAGGAAGTGGCACACAGTGGCAAGATCATGCGTCCTGCATACAAGAATGTTGGCGAACGAAAAGCTTATGTTCCTATGGAGGAACGTTAAAATAAGAAAACAGTTGCCACTGGGAACACACCGGATATTACCGGTTCCGGTCTGTTTCCATGACAACTGTTTTTTATGTAACTCATATTATAAATGTAAAAACTTTTCTCTCGCTTTCGCCAATGAATTCTGAAACCAGATGAAAGCTGCAAGGAAAATGATCACTTCCAGGATACTTGCTTTTCCAATCGGCATAACGGTCTCATTTAAGACTCCAAGAAAACCAACGATCAATACCAGCGCACCAAACAACATCTCCCGCCAATACAAAAATTCAATGAATCCCTTTGTATCTTTCACTTTTTTTAACTCTTCCTGTGCCAGCACCATGGAATTAATCCTGCCACTCTTCTTCATATGAAGCGCTGACCCTATCATATAGGCACCAAACAATGCAACAACAGCATCGAATACAAGCATTACATCCATCTTCTTTTACCCTCTCCATTTCTGATTTTACATAATTTTACAAAGATGCACTCATTATAAACTCTCCATCCTTAAGATTCAAGAACAAAATCAATCCATATTTTGCGTTTTTTCGAGAAAAAACAACACGAATTTTGTATATTACAATTGCATGCCCATTTTTTTTAGTGTAAAATAGGTTCTATAAACAAATTAGGAAAAGAGGATTTACTATGAGACTAGACAATGCAAAAATTCTTATTAGTGATGATTCCATACTTGCACGAAAGCAGTTAAAAGATTTTATTTCAAAATATGGTACACCAACTTTTTTCGAGGCATCCAACGGACAGGATGCAATTGATATCTATAAAAAGGAAAAGCCTGATTTATCGTTTCTTGATATCGTTATGCCAGTAAAAGATGGCAATGCAGCAATCCGTGAAATTATTGATTTCGACAAAGACGCAGAGATCATTATCGTTTCTTCTGTCGGAACACAGTCACAGCTGCGTTCCGCCATTGAAGCCGGTGCAAAGGATTTTATCCAGAAGCCTTTAAATCCAGAGCAGCTGCACAGCATCCTTACCTCAAGATTTGAAGGGAGATAAAATATGTACGCACAGTTTTTTGGAACATTTTTATTATCTCACAATGTAGTGACAAAAGATCAGCTGCTCAGTGCCCTTGGCAAAAAATCCTCCCAGCATATGAAGTTTGGCACTCTCGCCATTATGAAGGGATATATGACTGCAAATGAAGTAGATAATGTCATCATTTCACAGACACATAACGATTGTCGGTTTGGCGATCTGGCTGTCCGCGAGGGATATCTGACGCAGGAACAGGTCGATGAGCTTGTCAAGACACAGTATCCTGATTTTCTGTTATTAGGACAGACACTTGTAGATGAAGGTTATATTACCAATACGCAGCTGGAAACACTGATCGCGGATTATGAATCCGAAAATGAATTAACGGATTTAGATTACAGCAACGAAAAACAGGATGATCTTGACCGGATTCTTGCAAATTTCTTCCATACAACTGATGTAGCTGCAGACGAATACAATGCTTCCTATATGCGATTGCTGTTCAATGATCTGACGCGTTTTATCGGGGATGATTTCACTCCGCTGTGTTTTAACCCATGCAAAGAGTATCCTGTAAATTACTGTGTTTCGCAGACGATCCATGGCGATTTATCCGCTAAAGTTTATCTGGATATGCCTGAGACAACCTGTATCAGCTTTGCATCCAGATACGTAAATGAGGAATTTACAGAGTTTGATGAATATGTTCAGGCTTCTCTGGAAGATTTCTTAAATCTTCATAACGGATTATATAATGTGAATATTTCAAATACACTCGGAAAAGAATTAACATTAGAGGCTCCTGAAGTTGTTTCTGACGAATTGATTGAATTGTCCAGTTCATCTTATTTACTTCAGGTCATGTATCCGTTTGGTGTTGTTAATTTCATTTTTGAATTGAAGAAATAATAATGGAATTGTATCAATAGAAAATCAATTTTCAGGTCACAAAAATAAGGCTGCTGATAGTTTTATCAGACAGCCTTATTTTTTCTATTATCGTTTTAATAAGATACAAATGCTAAAAATCTGCACGATCATTTCACGTTCAAAAATTCTTTTACAACCTTTGGCATCTCATCCACTTCACATACGGTCTTATGTCTTACCTCTGCGGTACGGATCTCTTCGATGGCATTTGGAATCTTAACATTTCCAATTTTGCTCAGTTCGTCGACAAGTTCAAAATCTGTCATTGCATCATACTTCTTATCAATCGCATCCATCACGCTTCTTGTAAACTTGAACGGACTTGCAGTAGATGCGATCACGGTCTTGGTGTCCGTGTCTTTGGTATCTTTTAAATACTTATGGTATACACCTGTCGCAACTGCTGTATGAGTATCAATAATATAACCTGTCTTCTCGTATAAGTTCCGGATCTCTTCTGCTGTTTCTTCCTCACTTGTATAATTTCCATAGAAATCTGCAAGCTGTTCTTTCATTGCAGGCGTAATCTCATACTTTCCGTTTGTATTTAATGCTTTCATGAAATCCGCATTCTTTGCAGCATCATTTCCGGCAATACGGTAAATCAGACGCTCCAAGTTACTGGAAATCAGAATATCCATGGATGGAGAGCTTGTCAGCATAAATTCTCTGTTCTTATCATAAGTTCCGGTTGTGAAAAAGTCGTAAAGGACCTTATTCTCATTGGATGCACAGATCAATTTTGCAATTGGGATTCCCATATTCTTCGCATAAAATGCTGCCAGAATATTACCAAAGTTACCGGTTGGAACTACGACATTGATTCTCTCATCTTTTCCAATAACACCATTTGCATATAATTTTGCATATGCATATACATAATAGACAATCTGTGGCACCAGACGTCCAATATTGATGGAATTCGCAGAGGAGAACTGATAACCTGCAGCTGCTAATTCCGCTGCCATTTCTTTATCACCAAAAATCTTCTTCACACCAGTCTGTGCCTGGTCAAAGTTACCATGGATACCTACAACAAATGTATTATCGCCCTTCTGTGTCACCATCTGTTTTTCCTGAATCGGGCTGACACCGTTCTTTGGATAAAATACAATGATCTTTGTTCCCTTTACATCTGCGAATCCGGCTAATGCTGCTTTTCCGGTATCCCCGGAAGTAGCTGTCAGGATTACAATATCATTTTTCACCTGATTCTTTCTCGCTGATGTGATCATTAAATGTGGCAGGATGGATAATGCCATATCTTTAAAAGCAATCGTTGAGCCATGGAACAACTCCAGATAATACGCTCCGTCCGCCTGAACCAATGGTGCGATCTCTTCTGTATCAAACTTGCTGTCATAAGCTGCATTGATACAATTCTTTAATTCTTCCTCCGTGAAGTCTGTCAAAAACTTCTTCATAACTTCATAAGCTGTTTCCTGATAAGTCATTCCTGCAAGTTCATCTACCGTCTTATCCAATGTCGGAAGCTGTTCCGGAACAAATAATCCTCCGTCCTCTGCAAGTCCTTTTAAAATAGCCTGTGATGCTGTCACTTTTTCATTTGCATTTCTGGTGCTTGTGTACATCAATTCCATTTTCACAATCCTCTTATCCTTTTTCTCTCTTTCGCTCATTATAGATAAAACGTTCTCTCATGTCAATGCATTAAAGCATTAAATTGTCCGAAATCCCCTGAAAACGATCTGATTCTGCTTTCAACTGGTCACTGATCTGCTGGTTTGTCTCCATTTTCTTCTTGACCTTATCCATGTTTTCTACAAGGATATCGGTATTTTCCGCAGCATTTGCGATTCCTTTCGCACTCTCCTCAATCGCCGTGGAAATATCCTCTACTGACTGTTTCATCACAAGGACAACCTCTTTCAGACTGTTTGCACGCTCCTCGAAGTGATCCATGGTACTATTGACATAAGTTGCATCGGTCCGGTACTGCTCGCCTGTTTTTACGAAGCTGTCATAATCCGGCATGATCGTATCATCAATATAGGTAACAAGCTGGTTTGCGCTGTCAGAAAGCTTTTCCACCGCATCTGTGACCTGTGCGTTGATACTCTGGATATTATTCGCTGTCTCTCTTGTGGAATCTGCAAGTTTCCGGATCTCATCTGCCACAACTGCAAATCCTTTTCCTGCCTCTCCCGCTCTTGCCGCCTCAATAGAAGCATTTAACGCGAGAAGGTTTGTCTGGCTGGATACGCTTAAGATTTCTTCCGTCAGTTCATTGACATGTCTGACACTGGTACTCTCCTCGATCGCTGACTTCAGCGACTCGATGATGCCGGCGATCATCCGGCTTGTATTTTCCTGATTGTTTACTGCCTTCTGTTTTAACTCTTCGGCACGCTCCTGCATAGTGGATGCATAATCATTCATTGCCTTCGAATCATCCGCAATGCTGATCACTTCATCATTTACATTTGAAATATTATCGGTCACGGTTGTAGCGGAAGAAGAAACCTCCTCCATCGTTGCAGAAAGTTCTTCCATAACAGCAGATACATCATAGGCATTCGTATTGGCTGTCTCCACACTCCTTCCGACATTCTGGACGACATCTCCGATCGCATTGGAGTTTGTTGCGATTTTTCCGAGAACTTCCTGTAAGGTGCCAAGGAACACATTCATACCGGATGCAAGTTCTGCGATCTCATCATTTCCCTTTACGGTCACACGTTTTGTCAGATCTGCATGACCGGACTGCATATCTTTGACGATCACTTTCAGTTCCTTTGACGTCTTCCTGATCGGACGAACTACTTTAAAGATCGTTATATACAACGATGCGATCAGACTCACAACAATAAGTCCGATAACGATCAGATTTGCATAATTTCCACTGTCATATACCGTACTCTGGTTTGCAACCACCCGGTCTACATCTGCATTGTAAAATTCAATATAAGACGCAAGTTCATCACTCAATTTATTTGCCGCTTTAAAAAGTTCAAGATTACAGTATTCCTGTGCCTGTGTCTTATTACCGTTCTCAATACTGTCCGTCACCTTCTGGTATGCATCCGTAAAGCCCTGATAATAAGCGGTGATATTCTTCACCCTGCTCTTCTCATCCTCTGTCACTGCCATCTGATCTAACTGTTCCAGCAGACCATTGATCTCTTCCTTGGTTGCTGCGCTCTGTTCGAGCATACTGGCACGGTCATTTGTCGACTTTGTCACACACATACTGTAAGCAAGGATCTCCATTTCCTTAAATTTGTCTGAGATTTCATTCAACTGTGCTGTCTTTGTCATATAAACACTTGTGATCTCATTGCTCGCCTGATACATGGACTTTAAATTCCGATGTCCGATCACAGCAGATATAATTGCAATGATCACAAGACAGATAACAGGAATCAGGACTTTTCGGCTCATCCGGCTCTGTAAGTTTACGCCTCCTGCTTTTCCGTTTTTCTTTTGTTTTCCGTTCGTTCTTTCGCTCATGTTAGTTTTCCCCTTTTCAAATTCCAATTACAATTTTGATCAGAAAATCACTTTGTAATATTATACCAAATTCTTACTTACGAAACAATATTTTATAGCATATCAAATTTATATTTTTACCATATTCTGAATCACTTTCTTACACAGCAAAACAGCAAGTGTTTTTCTGCTGAGCGAACAGTCACCATAATTTTCTTGTTCTTCCTGTTCTGTCATGTTAAAATAGCATATATCATCTCATAAGTGTAAAGTAATCATTTTATGGAAGGAAAACTATAACATGCAAACTGGAGTTTATTCTGCCCAAAAAAAGGACGGAACCGTCTATTATCGCGCGAACATTACATACCAGACAAAACACATCAGTCTCGGCAGTTTTTCATCGGAAGAAGATGCACACTCTGCCTATTTAGAAGCCTGTAACCTTTTGGAAAATGAAGCAGTCACACTTTTTAACATCCACAGTCAGATTCGCCATCTGTCCTTTGACAAAGCAGTGTGTCTTTTAAACTTCCGGGATAATCATCTGTATTTTCATAACCCTATTTATCTGCGCAAAGGCTACTTCAGTTATTTTCTTTCCGATGATATGGAACTGAAATTTGACATTGATGATCTGTTTTATTATGCCGGTCATCGCATCCAGAAACGCCAGGGACATTTATTTGTAAGCGATTATGGCATGCAGTACTCCATTTTGTCCCGCTACGGGATCAAACCCTATGCAGTTACCGGCAGAGACTATCTGTTTTTTAACGGTGATACGCATGATTTCCGTTATTCCAACATTCTGAACATCAACCGTTATCATGGTGTTTTCAGCTATGAGAAAAACGGTGCTACGCATTATAAAGTTTTTATCCATATTAACGGCAATTACAAAATCGGAAGCTATGCCAGCGAAGCCAGTGCTGCCGTTGCTTATAATAAAGCTGCCGATCTTGCAAAAACATTCGGTGTGACAAAGCAGTTCCCGGAGAACTATGTAGACACGCTGAATCCAAGAGAATATGCCGAACTCTACACCCACGTAAAAATCTCAAAAAAATATATCGATTATCTGAAAACATTCGCTTAACCGCAATGCCTGAAATATCTTTACAGCCACCTCGCAACATACAAAAAGACCGTCACACAAACCTGATCGTTTATGCAACAGTCCTCCTGCTTCTGATTGTATTTTGAAATTATTTCTGATTGATATAGTTGACCAGACCTTCGCAGTCGATAATCTTCTGCATGAATGGCGGGAATGCCTGCCCCTGATAAGAAGTTCCTTTTGTCTTGTCGGTGATGACACCTGTATCAAAGTTCACTTCCACCTCATCGCCTGCTTCAATCTCTTTTGCCGCATCCGGGCACTCGATGATCGGCAATCCGATGTTGATCGCATTCCGGTAAAAAATTCTCGCAAATGTCTCTGCAATGACACAGCTTACGCCTGCCGCTTTAATTGAGATCGGTGCATGTTCTCTGGAAGATCCACAGCCAAAATTCTTATTGGCTACAATAATGTCTCCCTCTTTTACATTTTTCACAAAGTCCTTGTCAATGTCTTCCATACAGTGTGTTGCAAGTTCTTTCGGATCTGAAGAATTTAAGTATCTTGCCGGAATAATAACATCTGTGTCGACATTGTCTCCATATTTAAATACATGACCACATGCTGCTTTCATATAATCCTCCTTGTTTTGCGAAGCAAAATCCGAGCCCCTCTGGGTGAGGAGAGGATTTAGCCTCCTTGTTTTGCGAAGCAAATCCGAGCCTCTTTAGGCGAGGAGAGGATTTAGTCTCCCTTGTTTTACATAACCTCTTCCGGGCTGGAAATCTTACCTGTGATTGCACTTGCCGCTGCAACTGCCGGGCTCGCAAGATATACTTCCGAATCCACATGTCCCATACGACCTACAAAGTTCCGGTTTGTTGTGGACACACACCGTTCGCCTGCCGCAAGGATTCCCATATATCCTCCAAGACATGGTCCACAGGTTGGTGTGCTGACAACCGCTCCTGCCTCGATAAAGGTTCTTAACAGTCCCTCTTCCATTGCCTGCAGATAAATCTTTTGTGTTGCCGGAATCACGATTACGCGAAGTCCTTTTTTCACTTTCTTGCCTTTTAACACGGAAGCTGCAATCCTAAGATCATCCATACGGCCATTGGTACAGGAACCGATCACAACCTGATCAATTTTCACATCTCCGACTTCATCGATCGTTCTTGTATTTTCAGGTAAATGCGGAAATGAAACGGTTGGTTTTAAGGTGCTTAAATCAATCGTATATTCCGCATCATATTCCGCATCCTCATCTGCTTCATAAACAACGTAAGGACGTTTGGAATGTTCTTCCATGTACTGTTTTGCAAGATCATCCACAGGGAAAATACCGTTCTTTCCACCTGCTTCGATCGCCATATTTGCAATTGTAAAACGATCATCCATCGTCAGATACCGGATTCCATCACCCACAAATTCCATCGATTTGTAAAGTGCACCATCCACACCGATCATTCCGATAATATGTAAAATAATGTCTTTTCCGCTGATCCACGCAGCCGGTTTTCCGGTCAGATTAAATTTCATTGCAGACGGAACTTTAAACCATGCCTTTCCGGTTGCCATTCCTGCCGCCATATCCGTACTTCCGACACCGGTAGAGAAAGCTCCAAGTGCTCCGTAAGTACAGGTATGGGAATCTGCACCAATGATCACATCACCTGCGACGGTAAGTCCTTTTTCCGGGAGCAGTGCATGTTCAATCCCCATCTCCCCTACATCAAAATAGTTGGTAATGTCATGTCTGCACGCAAATTCCCGCACGCATTTACAGTGCTCTGCTGATTTAATATCCTTGTTTGGAACAAAATGATCCAAAACCAGTGCTACTTTATCTTTATCAAACACACCGTCCACTTTCATCTTATCCATCTCATGGATAGCCACCGGTGATGTAATGTCATTTCCAAGAACTAAATCCAATTCTGCCTCGATCAACTGTCCTGCACTTACAGATGGAAGCCCTGCATGTGCCGCCAGGATTTTCTGCGTCATTGTCATTCCCATGATAAAATCCTCCTTCACGTAATTATTCCGATTCCCTGCTGTTATCATAAATCATCAAAACAATTACTCTGTTTATATTCCCGTGATATTCTCATTTCTCACGGTTCCTTTTACTTGTATTCATTGTAGCATAGGTAATATTATAATACAAATACATAATAAACATATTTACCATAACTATCTTTTATGATATAATATGCGTACGCAATGAGCAGTGCCAATCGAGAATATACAGACCGGACATGCTTGCATGGTAAGGTCTGTATATATCGAGAGTGATAGGGCGAATGCCCGTCAGCCAGAAAAATCTCTGATTTTTCTGGCATGCACTGCGGACAAAAACTCACTCAATAATACATTTATCAGATAACAAAAAGGAGTTTTTATGAATCAGAATTTATCCTCTTACCGTATTTTTTATACAGTTGCAAACACCGGAAATATCTCAAAGGCTGCAAAGGAGCTTTATATCAGCCAGCCTGCGATCAGCAAATCCATCCAGAAGCTGGAGGAAAGCGTTGGCTGCAAACTTTTTTCCAGAAGTTCCCGCGGCGTTGTTCTGACCGATGAGGGAAAACTGCTCTATGAGCATGTCAGTGAAGCGTTTGAGACCCTGACTATGGGCGAAGAAAAATTAAAACGTTCCATCGAGCTCGGTGTCGGACACTTAAAAATCGGTGTCAGCTCCACGCTCTGCAAATATCTGCTTCTGCCTTACCTGAAAGAATTTATCCGGCAGAACCCGCATATTTCCATTTCCATCTCCTGCCAGTCCACCAATGATACCTTAAAACTGCTGGAAGATAACAAAATTGATATCGGTCTGATCGGGAAACCGGAAAATCTGAAAAATATTCATTTTGACTTTTTGGAGGAAATTGAAGACATTTTCGTTGCAGCCAAAGATTATCTGCGAAACCTGAAAGCAAGAGGTATTCAGAAAGATCATATTTTACAGAGTTCCACGCTCATGCTGCTTGATAAAAACAATATGACAAGACAGTACATTGATGATTATTTACAGGAAAATCAGATTATCATCAAAGATTCCATCGATATTTCTGACATGGATCTTCTGATCGATTTTGCCCGCATCGGTGTCGGTGTTGCATGTGTCATCAAGAACTTTGTCCGGGAAGATTTGGAAAACGGAACTCTCATGGAAATTCCACTTGGCTTTCCAATCCACAAACGTGAAGTCGGTTTTGCATACAAGACAACAACCAAGCCTTCTAAATCACTTGCGGAATTTATTCATTTTTACAAGACTTACCGGTAGGACGCTGATGCGCGCAAGCTTTAGCTTGCATAATTCTTCTGCGCATCAGTCGCATCCTTGTGGAGCATTTTTCTTGCATAGGAAGCAATTTCCTATGCAAGAAAAAACGCCGTGGCAGCTGCCACGGCATTTTTTCTTATCTCATAACAATATTCACGATACGTCCCGGTACATAAATCTCTTTTACGATATTTCCCGTGAGTTTATCTGCAATCGCTTCTTTTGCTTTTGCAATGACATCCTCTTTTGCATCGTCTTTTCCAATGGAAAGTGTTCCCTTGGTCTTACCATTGATCTGGACTGCGATTTCCACAGAACTCTCAACGGTCTTAGCCTCGTCAAATTCAGGCCAGGCTGTCTGATAAACTTTTCCTTCGAAACCTGCAATCTGCCATAACTCCTCAGTGATATGTGGAGCAACTGGGTTCAATAAAGTAATTAATGTTTTAAATTCTCCCCTTGTAATCGCATTTTTCTTATAAAAGTCATTGATAAGTGCCATCATTGCTGCAATTGCAGTATTATATTTCAGATTTTCAAAATCACTGCTTACCTTCTTGATCGTCTGATGCATCTTTGTCTCCATATCAGCGGAGTAACCTTCTTCGTCAGTCATAAGATCCTGTAATTTCCATACACGCTCCAAGAAACGACGGCAGCCTTTGACGCCATCTTCCGACCAGGAAGCGCTTAAATCGAAAGCTCCGATGAACATCTCGTAAGTTCTCAATGTATCTGCACCGTATTCTCTTACAATATCATCCGGATTTACGACATTTCCTCTGGATTTTGACATCTTCTCACCGTTCTCACCGAGGATCATACCGTGGGAAGTTCTCTTCTGATATGGTTCCGGGCAAGGAACAACACCCTCATCATAGAGGAATTTATGCCAGAATCTGGAGTACAGTAAATGTAAGGTTGTATGCTCCATACCACCGTTATACCAGTCAACCGGCATCCAGTATTTTAATGCTTCCGGGCTTGCAAGTGCTTCATCGTTGTGTGGATCGGTATATCTTAAGAAATACCAGGAGGATCCTGCCCACTGAGGCATGGTATCGGTCTCTCTCTTAGCCGGTCCGCCACAGCAAGGACAGGTTGTATTTACCCAGTCTGTCATAGCTGCCAGTGGTGACTCGCCGTTATCTGTCGGCATGTAGCTGTCAACTTCCGGTAACATTAATGGAAGTTCACTCTCATCGATCGGAACATATCCGCATTTATCACAATGTACGATTGGGATCGGTTCACCCCAGTATCTCTGGCGTGAGAATACCCAGTCTCTTAATTTGTAATTTGTCTTGGCAGTTCCGATGCCTTTTTCCTCTAAGAACTCGATCATTTTTGCTTTGGCATCTTTTACTTCCAGTCCGTTTAAGAAATCAGAGTTAATGAGAACACCTGTTGCGACATCTGTAAATGCCGCCTCATTGATGTCTACTTCCTCTCCGTTCTTTGCAACCACCTGGATCATCGGCAGATTGAATTTCTTTGCAAATTCCCAGTCACGCTCATCGTGTGCCGGTACTGCCATGATCGCACCTGTACCATAGGACATTAATACATAGTCAGAGATCCAGACCGGAATCTCTTTTCCGTTTACAGGGTTTACTGCTGTCAGACCGTCAATGCATACACCGGTCTTGTCTTTTGCAAGTTCTGCACGTTCAAAATCAGATTTCTTTGCAGCTTCCTCGCGGTATGCCACGATCTCATCCCAGTTTTTGATCTCACTCTGGTACTTATCAATAATCGGATGCTCCGGGGATACAACCATGTAAGTAACACCGAATAATGTATCGCAGCGGGTTGTGTATACACGAAGTTTATCTTCTTTTCCTTTAATAGAGAAATCAACTTCAGCACCCATGGATTTACCGATCCAGTTCTTCTGGGAAACTTTTACACGCTCGATATAATCCACATGATCTAATCCTTCAATTAGTTTCTCTGCGTAATCCGTGATTTTTAACATCCACTCACTTTTTACTTTGCGGACAACCGGAGCTCCACAACGCTCGCAGACACCGTTTACAACCTCCTCGTTTGCAAGACCTACTTTACAGGAAGTACACCAATTGATCGGCATTTCTTTCTTGTAAGCCAAACCTGCTTTAAAAAGTTTTAAGAAAATCCACTGTGTCCATTTATAATAATTTGGATCTGTGGTGTTGATCTCTCTGTCCCAGTCAAAAGAATAACCGAGCGAATGAAGCTGATCTTTGAATCTTGCCACGTTCTTCTCTGTTACGATCTTCGGGTGAATCTTGTTCTTGATCGCATAGTTTTCAGTTGGAAGTCCGAATGCATCCCATCCCATTGGATAGAGTACGTTGTATCCCTGCATTCTTCTCTTTCTAGCTACAATATCAAGTGCTGTGTAAGGTCTCGGATGACCTACGTGAAGTCCCTGTCCTGATGGGTACGGGAACTCAACTAATGCATAATATTTTGGTTTGGTAAAGTCATTGGTTGCTGCGAAAGCTTTCTCATCATCCCAGACTTTCTGCCATTTTTTTTCGACTACTTTATGGTTATAAAGTTCTGCCATAATGTTCCTCCTCTTATATTGATATATCTATTAAGCATAAAAAAATCTCCGTCTCATAAAGAGACGAAGATATCTATTCACTCCGTGGTACCACTCTCATTCGCCAGATGAAACTGTTCATCTAAATACGCACTCACATTCTTAACGCGAACCACACGTTCTGATCTACTTTGCTGTTAATTGTTTCAACCAGAAAACTCAGAGGCGAGTTGGGAACTTCCAAATACTGTCTTGCACCGTCCGACAGCTCTCTGAAACTTTTTCGTTCTTAATACTCCTCGTCAACGTCATTTTTTATGCTTTTAACATGATTTATTTTAACATATGAAATTCATTTGTCAATAAAAGAAATGCTTTTATTTCACATCATCTGTTCCTTTCAATACAACTGGAATGGTCATCAAAAGAATTTTTAAATCTAGCATTAATGAAAAATTTTCAATATACATCAAATCCCATTTTAATTTATCCAAAAATTCTGTGTGATAATCTCCATGAACCTGCGCATAACCAGTCAATCCAGCTCTCACTGTCGTTCGAAATGTAAATTCCGGAACTTTTTCCGCTATGTCCTCTATTAGTTCTGGTCTTTCTGGTCTAGGACCTACAAAACTCATCTCTCCTCTAAATATATTAATTAACTGTGGCAATTCATCCAGCTTATACTTTCTCAAAATATAACCTACACGAGTCATTCTTGGATCTCTATTTTGAGCCAACTGTGCCCCCGCAAATTTTTCAGCTCCAACAACCATGCTCCGAAACTTTATAATTTGAAACTTTTTCATTCCACGCGTGCATCTCGTCTGATAATAAAATACATTTTCTCCATCATCCAATTTTATGCATAATGCAATAATGCCAAATAATGGAGCTAATATAACAAGAAGTACACCTGAAAATAAAATATCAAAAAGTCTCTTTAAAGCAGCAGAAATTCCACCTATTCGTCCTGCCTGCCTATAAAATATCGGTGTTTCTCCATCTTGTGCCAATCCTGCCGCTCTGAGCTCCATATCTGATAATTTTGTAGTAAAATAAACCGGTCTGTTTGTCTTAAAACAAATCTTTAATAAATCATTTCTCTTTTCTGCTGAAAGATCAAACAAATACACTTCATCATATTCCTTTATTTTTTGTTTGATAATTTCCATTGAGACTTTATCTACTGACATTGATTCTGCCTGTGGAATCGATGAAATATCTATTGTCTTCTCCTGATATAAATACAAACGCTTTCCCTTATAATTTTCAATAGTAATCCTCATTACTATTTCGCACATGATAACAATACTTAGTAATTGAAGTATAAGCAAAATCCCCAATCTAATCATATATGGTATGCAATTATCTACATATACAGCGCACATAAATACACTCAAAATAAGATTAGCAGCTACACATTTTAAGATTAAGCTCAGCTCCTGCTCATACTTCACTTGTACATTTCTTCCATGATTATTACAAGTTATCGCAACTGTCAGCAAAAAATACCCAATAAATAATAATATTCCCTCTAACCTCTGCAAACTACTGTAAAAAAGTATTATGTATTCAACTGATAAAACACTTAAAATCACTGTTCTGGGCACTCTGCACCCATGCAATAAATTCTTTCTGGATTGTATCATTTAAATTTTCTTTCCTTTGAATATTCATCTATGGTGTTTCATTTAAAACAGCCTCTATCAGGCTCTTTGCCTGTGCGACATCACTATCATTTGGAATCATAACATATGCTGCTGAATTTGGTGCCGAGTAGGTTTTCTCACTTCCGCCACTTCCAGTAACCGAATAAATATCAACAGTCCACTCTGTGCCATCCATCAACTGATTAAAAACCAAATCTTTCAACAGTTCATCTGGTATATTCGTCCTATACATATCAGTAAGTTCATCCATAACTTCATTATAATTTTCAAGAAATTCTATTGAGCACACTTTTTTAATCAATGCCTGAAGCATCGCCATCTGGTTACGTCCTCTCTGATTATCACCTGATGCAAAGGCATGCCTTTCTCTTACAAAAGCCAATGCCTCTAATCCTGTCAAATGATTATATCCTTCTGTATAATGCTTAATTGGATCAACTGTAAAATCATACTCTGAATAAACATCTACGCCACCCAATATATCAATAATAGCTTCAAATCCAGAAAAATTAACTCTAAGATAATAATCAATATCAATATCATACAGCTTTTCAAGTGTTCCAACCGAATTCTCAACACCATATAGTCCAGCATGCGTAAGCTTATCCTTTGCCCCATTACTAATTGGCATCTCAACAAAATAATCCCTCGGTGTATTAATCAGCTGAACATGTCTTGTCTCTGTATTGACTGCGGCAATAATATTAACATCACTTCTGCTTTTTGTATCTGTCCATCCCCAAACATCAATTCCGCTGAAATATAATACAAATGTTCCTAAATCTTTTTTCTCCTCATTTTCTGTCTCAACTATTTCTGTCTCTTGCTCTATTTTCTCACTTTCTTCTGCTTCTTCTTCCAATGCATCTTCTTTTACACTTACTGTGTTTACATTTTTCTTTCCACATCCAACAACTAAACTTGGCATCAAGAAAAGTGTGATTATAAGCATTATTGTTATTCTTCTTTTTAAATTCGCTTGATTTGTTTTTTTCATTTGCGCCTCCTGCAACGTACTGTATAACAAATAGAGCATATCAGATAACTTAATATCTAATATGCCTATTTATTTTTACTACTTTATTCTATAATTTATAAACTACCTTGTTCATTAGACTTTAATCCTCACATTATTAGGCAACTCTATTTTTCCTATAGCATCCAAAACATCAAAATCACTATTCCCATCATTTCCAGTTCCAACTATTTCTATTTTTTCTAAATATTTTTCACAAAAAATCTTTGCAAAACTTAATTTCTTCTCTTTTTGCTTCGTATATTGCTTCATTACATGCCAATTCCAAGCTTTGCACATTATAAAGATAATTATAATATATCCAACAACAACTGTAATATCACTCACAAAATCAAACCTCCAACTCATTCTCTTTTTATATTTATTCTGTAATCAATAATATAGTTATATTATTCAACATAATTTGTCATATATTTTCTGAATACAAAATTAAGTTCAAAAATAAAAGTTTTGCAATAAAAAAATATTTCTTTTTTTCTCAAAATTCTTAACTTTTTTACAAAAATTTTCTTATAATCATATCCTTTTCAGGATTTAGTTCGTCAATTGCATTTTTCAACATTTTCTCATCTATAACCCCTAATTCAATTGCTCTATTTAAATACGCATTAACATATATCTTTGTTTTATCCATCATTGTATTTTTCGTTGATGAAGATTTGTGAATCAAAAAAATTAAACCAATTGACGTTATATTAAAAATTACATACATCAAAATAATTATTATATATACATTAGTTGTAATCTCTCTTTCATTCACAAATTGAATCAATTGTTTTATTGAAATTACCTCAAAAAACTTATATATCAAATATGAAGATATTGCGAGTATTGTATATTCCTCATTACTCATCTTCAAAATAACACTTTTTTCTTTTTTATCTGTATTTACAACACTTAATAAATTGTTTGATGTTTCCCAATTCATTTTTTTATATTTTTTTTGAAACGGATAATCATAAAATACTCTAATATATGCAGATAAAGAAACCATTTGTGTTAGATTCTCACCACTTTTAATAGCTAATGGAACAAAATAAAAAATGGGAATTAAAAAAATAAATGTTTGTAAACATTGAAAAACAACTGTTCCAAATGAGTCCAGCATAATAAATTTTTTTGTTAAAATTTCATTTGCAAATGTAAACCCAGCAGCCCATGAGGTAATAATTGCAACCAATGCCGATGCCTCTTGTGAATTCATAATTTTTATACGTTCAATTAATTCTGCCCGTATAGATGTATATTCTTCTATTGAAAATTCATTGTTTTTTTTTGACATTTTTTACATTTAATCAATGCTTTTCTATTAAAAACAATTGATTATTCTCCATTTTATGTTTCTATCTACTCTACAACACAATGTAATATATTCTCAGAATATGTTACCGTAAGCTTTTCTCCACCCCAATCAGTATTAGACAACTGATATGCGACTAGATAATAAATAATCTGTTTATAAGAATCTATCATAGAATCATTTATTGTGATATCAAATGTGTTCTCTCCATTATTCAAATGCTCCCTGATAGTGCTCACATACTGATCTGACCATTTTTTTATTTTACCAGTTTTAATAAAATAATTATCTTCTAAAGAATGTGCACTAATTCCATTAGATGAAGTAACTGAACTATGAATCTGATTCATCAATTCATCATTTAATCCAAAATATAAATGCTGAAGATCTACACTATTATCCTCATAACCAGCATCATCCCAAGTTGTATCAATATGATACCAATTACCATCTAATTGAACACCTGTCCATACATGACCATCTCCAGAAATTCTATCTGTTGCTATTCCAACCGAATTCAAAAGCATCACGTATGCTCTATGATATGCCTCACAGGTTCCTGATCCTCTGGCTAATGCTCCCTCAGGCGCACAATAAGAATAGCTGGAATCATAACGACAATTTTCAACCAGCCAGTCATTAAACCAAACTGCCTTCTCGAAATCCGTTGTGCACGTTTTCTCACATTGCGCTTTTAAATCCGCTACCACATTTTCTACTGTCGGATAACCTTTATCATCAATTACAAGTTTTATGCCATATAAACCTGTGTTAAACCATACATACGGAGACACTCCTGTGTCCATGATTGCAAAACGAATATAGTATGTTCCAGAAGCATAAAATGTGAAATCAAAGCTATCTTTCGAAAAATACTTTCCATTAGACCCATAACTTGTATCATAAACAATTGTTCCATCTTCTGTTGTCAAACTATATAAAGCATATTGTACTTTATCTGTCGTTCCTTCTGAAGATAATTTAAAAGTTGTAGGCATTCCACATGTTATATTTTCCGGATACTGCACCTTGAAGGTCACGTTACCACTTGTCTTTGAGAAGGTTGTCTGTGGAACTTCTGCGAACGGCTTTTTATAGGTAATAGATTTACTTCCATCATAAGATGGGCTTCTCATGTCTCCATTCAATGCCCTTACCGTATAGTAATAGGTTTTTCCATTCTCCGCTGTCGTATCCGTGTATGTTGTTCCTGTCTCTTTGTTCGTCAGCGTTGTCCATTTTCCTTCCGGTGTCTTTCTATATATCTGATATCTTTTGGCCTTTGCTACTGCTTTCCAGTTTATCTGTACGCCGTCAGATATGTTCTTAAACTCCCCTAATTCTACATTACCAAGACTCCTGATGCATTCGATCTTCTTATTACCATCATAAGACGGGCTCCTCATGTCTCCATTCAATGCCCTTACCGTATAATAATATGTTTTTCCATTCTCTGCTGTCGTATCCGTATACGTTGTTCCTGTCTCTTTGTTCGTCAGCAGTGTCCATTTTCCTTCCGGTGTCTTTCTATATATCTGATATGTTTTGGCATTTGCTACCGCTTTCCAGTTTATCTGTACGCCGTCAGATGTATTCTTAAACTCTCCTAATTCTACATCACCCAGTGTTCTGATGCATGTAATCTTTTTATTGCCATCATAAGACGGGCTTCTCATGTCTCCATTCAATGCCCTTACTGTATAATAATAGGTTTTTCCACTCTCTGCTGTCGTATCCGTGTACGTTGTTCCTGTCTCTTTGTTCGTCAGCAGTGTCCATTTTCCTTCCGGTGTCTTTCTATATATCTGATATGTTTTGGCATTTGCTACCGCTTTCCAGTTTATCTGTACGCCGTCAGATGTATTCTTAAACTCTCCTAATTCTACATTATCCAGTGCTCTGATGCATGTAATCTTTTTATTGCCATCATAAGAGGGGCTTCTCATGTCTCCATTCAATGCCCTTACTGTATAATAATAGGTTTTTCCATTCTCTGCTCTCGTATCCGTGTACGTTGTTCCTGTCTCTTTGTTCGTCAGCAGTGTCCATTTTCCTTCCGGTGTCTTTCTATATATCTGATATGTTTTGGCATTTGCTACCGCTTTCCAGTTTATCTGTACGCCGTCAGATGTATTCTTAAACTCACCTAATTCTACATTACCCAGTGTTCTGATGCATATAATCTTTTTATTTCCATCATAAGACGGGCTTCTCATGTCTCCATTCAATGCCCTGACTGTATAATAATAGGTTTTTCCATTCTCTGCTGTCGTATCCGTATACGTTGTTCCTGTCTCTTTGTTCGTCAGCAGCGTCCATTTTCCTTCCGGTGTCTTTCTATATACCTGATATGTTTTAGCATTTGCTACCGCTTTCCAGTTTATCCGCACTCCACTAGAAATATTTATAAATTCCCCTAATACAACATTATCCAGTGTCACATTCACATTCCACTGCGCATACAAAACCATATTACTCCTTGGACTAGAAATCTCGTCTCCCGGCTTATAGTTTGTTCCACTTCCATCCACTTTTGTATTCCATCCGCTGAAGTTGTATCCATCTTTTGCATAAGTACATTCTTCTACAACTGCGGTTGTACTTACCGGATATGTTTTTCTAATACTGTCTCCAGTACCTCCATTCGGATTATACTTGATTGTATATACATTTCCATCGCCTATCACGCCGCAATAATGCTGCATATTTTCTTCTATATCTGACAATGCCTGATAACCGGTCGTCACGTTTTGTACTTTATTATTACTATCAATGTAAACAATTACAGGAAAAGATATCTGCGTTGCAGAAGAATTCATATGAACATAACTCCACATCTGATTCTGAGCTATTGGAGAATCCTCAATATTCTTATACGCAAAACAAATATCATCATTGCCATATGTATTTTTAAACGCCGTAACATCGTCAACAGAAGTTGTATTAACAGCAACTGCTACAATATCTGCACCAATATATGTATTCTTTGAAATCTCTCCAATGGTTGCCTGAGAATAACCACATTGTGTACTAAAGTAAATCAAAATTTTCGATTTTGAGAAAGAAACAGTTGCAACCGTTGTACCATCAAGTGCCACATTATCATATTGTGGATTATCACGATATAATGGATCATTGAAATTTTTTTTGTAATATGAATTTAACGCCATCGGATATGTATCGTTAAATTCTTCTGTCGTATATTCTGCACTCCTTGTATGATCAGCAGAGAAATCTTTTTCACTTTTCAACAGATATTGATTGAGTGTCTGTGCATCCTGACCATCCCATGTTGAATCTACAGCGTAATATACATCTCCTACTTTAACAATATTCCATGCATGTAATCCACCATTTGCTGTTCCAGAAATAATCCGCACAGACAGTCCAGCTTCTTTACACATCCGGTAAAAAAGCACTGCATAGCCATTGCAGACTGCCTTTCCATTGCACAATGCACCATATGCTGTGTATTTTACTGTATTACTGCTGTCACTTAATCCATCATAATCATAATCCACATGGTCACAGATATAATTATGAATGGCAACTACCTTCTCTGCTTCTGTTTTTCCATTTAAATTCAATGAAGCTAACGCACTTGTCACAGCACTTGTCAACTGTTTCTCCTGCTCTGCGGTTGTATAATAATTCATATAATACGTATAAGTTACTCTTGCAGCATCTGAATAACTTGTCGTACTGACACTATATCCGATTCCTCCATACTTAAGAGCATCCCCTTCCTGTCCTGTGCAGGCTTCCGTATATTCCTGTGCTGATGTCATTGCATTGATTGGTCCGACCTTATTATTTATCTCAACCGGTACACTGACCGTTATCTGACTATTTCTTACAACAACCTGTTCTTTTAGATACTGATATAACGCATCTTCTGTCTCAAGCTGCACCACATCATCCGAAAGTACAGACACCTCATCTGCTTTTGTCTGTGGTAATGTCTCACCATCAGCTAAAATCACAAAAGGTGCCACTTCTTCTACGGACACAACCGGTTCTTCTGACACACCAGTTTCTTCCGTATCAGCTTCAGCCGACACTACACACTCTTCTCCCTCAGATACCTCACTTTGCGCAGGCTGCTCCGTATTCTCAGCCCACACTGACATCTGAGGAAATGATGTAAATAATAAAGATAAAACCAAACAACAAATGAACCATTTCTTTATGTTTTTACTCATACTCTTTCTCCCTCGTAGAAAAACTAATTTACATTTATCTCCAAATCAAACTTTTTCTCAATTGCTTTCAGATACTTTTCGTTATGACTCGCCGCAACAATCATAGGTGCGTATGCGTCTCTGCCACTGATGTTGAACATATATGGAAAATCTTTGAAATGTTCCTTATAATCTGCAGCAAAGTCTAAAATTCCGTGTTGTATCTCCTTTATTCCTTCCTGATTTGCATCATACTTTCCGAATTGCAATGTGATATCTAAATCCGGCAGATACCTGTCTTCTGTCTTTTCCCTGCACGCATTTCCACTCTGGAATCCTGAAAACTGTGGTGTTGGAGATGACAGCAGCAATTCCCAGAATACATTGTAATCTTTATTTGGGTCATGTTTTTTCAAAAGATCTCTGTTATGGCTCTGAGAATACAAATAGGCAACCAACTTACCACTCTGTAAAAAAGGTTCTGACGCATCCGGCTCTGAATTATATATCGTATTCGTTCCTGCAATCAAACCAATAATTTCACAAGGTATATTCCATTCTTGCTCTACCAGATGTCGAAGTGCCATTGCTCCGCTTCCAGCCCATCCAATGTCAACCGCTACGGCTTTCGCACTTCCTTCAAGTATATTTTTGTAGTAAGTCATGGCTGCATTATTTTGTTTTTTATATATTTCAATGACCTTATCCCATTTTGTCTCGATAAACTGCCTAAGCAAGTATCCGTTTTTGTCAGTCAATTTATCTGTTTCCTGCAAGTCAATAAAATTGCGTTTTCTTTTCTTTTCCAAAACGTTTTCAGAAAAATCTTCTTCAATTTTCTTGATTTTTTTCTCTCTATCAGTTTCAGCTATCTGTTCCCTTTCAAGCTGCTTGTATGCAAGAATTTTACTTGCCTGCTCTTGTTCCTTAGCTTTCTTTGTCCATATCTCTTTCCAATCTTTTAAATCACCTAATAAGTCCTCTAATTCCATCGACTTCATCACTTGTCGAATTGAATAATCCTGATTTATTTTATGATAAATAAATCTTCTGAAGTAATCATGCTTATCGAATGACGTTTCTAATTTTGTTGCTGCCTTTCTGGACCAGTAAGTGTAAACCGTGTTCTCGTCCGGATACAAATAGTCGTACACCTGCTTTAAAATATCTCCATCACGTGATAAAAAAAGCAATTTGCTTATATCATTCTTCACACAAAAATCATGAATAAAAGAGCAATACCCTACTACAAATAACCCACCATATGTATATCCATATTCATACTCCATGGTATAGCTTTTTTCCCCACAATACAACCTGTTGCTTACTAACGCACGATAAGCACTTCCAATCAGGCAAGACATATCAAACGCCCTATATAAAAGAACATTTTTATTGACATTCTGATATGGCAAAATATCAAACCCATACTTCTTTGCCTGTTTGTGGTCACTATGTGGATTATCCCCCACATGGATCATTGTATTTTTTCTTAATGTTTGCTCATTTTCTGCCCAATCCTTTATAACCTCTTCGAATAACTTTCCATCTGCTTTGCTCTTATGATATTCATTTGAAATATATATTCTCTTAGCTCCAACAAATCCCTGTTTTTTTAAAATTCTCTCAATACACTCTTTAGGGAGATACATATCAGAAACAATAATTACATCCTTTCCCATTTCCAACAACCGTCTCCATACAGCAAGCATAAATGGGTTCGCATAGCAGACCTGCTCCTCTACCTCCATTTCCAGTTTCTGCCCTGCTTGTGAAAGAATACCAACATCTTCTTCTATGTTATCCCATATGTCAGAAAGACCAATCTCCATATTTCCTTCTTTCATATTATACTTCATTCTTGCATCATATTCAGCCCAAATACGGATATTTTTAAAATCCATTATATCCAGTTTCTGTCCTATGAGATAAAATACATCTGTTGGAAGCATAAGTGAACGAAAAATAAGCGTATCAAACACATCAAATGATATAACATCATATTTAGATAATCTATCCACAAACTGCTCTACCGATAATTCATCATAGTTCTCATTGTGCTCTCCAGATTCACTTTGTAAGCAATTCAGCTTTTTCTCTTCATATATTTCTGTTTCAACTGCCTGTCCTAAGAAACGACATCGCAAAATATAAAAAGCAAAATTTAACCATAACAAGTATATCCATGACAGCATCTTCATTACTCCACTTGTACCATCATGAAATTTATGATATCTGGATGAAATTTCAATGTGTTTATTTACGAGAAAATTATATATACTATTTCTTAATAACATTATAAACCACCTAATATATTAATATAATTCTATTTTTTTAGACAATTTGTAATAAAAATCATCTTCCGTATCACATTCTTTTAAATCTTCCTCATTATTCGAGAGCATTGGAAGCAATTGTTCCTGTTCCACTAATCCAAGAATACGGATCTTATTTTTCCAAATTCGATCATATAAATGCTTCCATTCATACATATATGGCAGATACTTCTGACATGTAGGTTCATTTTTCAAATATTTTTCTACGAAATCAAATGCACAGTCCCTATCCAGTATAGATTTTCTTATGCTATCCACACTCTGCATATGTGTCACCGCCTGATTATGCTCAACGTAAAAATATTTTGCGCTTGTATTCACCGTATATGTATTTACATCCTTCAAAAATATACTTGAATATATAAAATCTTCCATCATTACTAAATGATGTTCCTGCATTTGCAATACTTCTAAGTTATGTTTTATTAACTCCCTCTTATATATTTTATTCCATACAACATGCCAATGATAACACAGCCCTCGCTGTTTCCAGAACATTTCATAAACCGATTTCAACATTTCGTTATACGGTGCTAAATACGGAAAAGTAGCACATCGTAATTGTAAATACGCACTTCCATCTGCATTTACATTTATAATCTGACCAACCGCAATATCTGCCTTTGCTTCTGATGCACATCTATAAAGTATATCAAAATATCCATTTGACACGTAATCATCACTATCCAGAAATCCTACATATGTTCCTCTAGCCTTTTTTATTCCTGCCAGTCTTGCATGATATAATCCACGATTTTCCTTAAACGATACAATCCTAATCTGTGAATGCAGTTTCTGAAATTCTTTTACAATACTCAATGAGCCATCTTTTGAGCCATCATTGACACAAATAATCTCGTAATCACTCTTTGTCCATAACGTGACACTCTCTAATGCCCGCAAAATAAATTTTTCAGAATTATAAAATGGTAAAATAATAGATACTGCAGGTCTAATTCTCATTATTCACAACTCCATCTATCATGTCCTGTAAAACACGTTCTCCACTGTTTCCGTCAAAAAATGGAATACACTGTCCGAATATCTTCTGCTGTGCAAGCTTCTGCTGCTCACGTCCAGTTCTTTGAATATTTAAAAAGCTTATCATTCCTTCACAATCATTCGCCTGATAATAACTCTCTATCAATGGTCTGATTGCCCTTGTAAGAGGTTCATAATACTGCTTATTTGAGACATAGCATACTGGAACATTTAACGCACCTGCCTCTACCATAACCGCGCTTCTATCTATTATGACATAATCTGCACATTGCAATGATTTTCTGTAATCATCTGCGTAATCAATCCATACATTTTCGTACTCTGAAAGCAACACAACTATCTTTTTTATATCATATGTCATTCTACCCTTATCCTCAAAAAACTTTGGATGTGGGATAAATATAAAGAAATAGTCTGAAAAATCTTTTATTTTCCTGGCAAAAGCAAGGTATTCATTCAAGTCAGGCGTTACAAACACTTCCATCCCCTTTTCAATTATCGTCTTTGGAAAATGTACTTTCCAAACGACAATTTTGCGACCAAGCCTTCTTTGTTCTACATTAGCCGGCAAGCATTTTTCTGTGTGTCTTGTATAATAATCAAATCTCGGAAGACCAACTGCTCTGATTGCTTTACGATTCGATGAATACTTATAATAATCTCTTTTCATCACATCTGAGAATGTATATATTCTCCAGCAATTTTCTATTACATTGGTACGAAAATGCAGTTCATGGGAATCTTCAGTATCTGAAATTTCTACTCCATACGGAATATAAACTAATCGATAGCCCATTTGTTTAAAACGTCCTGACCAATGCACGCTTTTTCTATGCCACTCATCATATGGTGTCTGAATGATCAGTATGTGTGGCATAAATTCCTCAATACTCTCATCTTCAAATTTTGTGTATGGCAGATCATTATCCAATAAAAATTGTTCTGCACCCTGCATCTGGGATTTTTCCACATTTGTCTCGTCCAAGAAAATAATCCTCGCATCAATTAGTGGATTATTCACACACGCCTGATATAAAGATTCCCATGATGCCCAGAATGACGCGACTTGATACAAAAATGCAATTCTGATCTTCTCTCCCTTAACATATGGTATTTTACAGCTTTCAAACTTAATATCTGCTATCGTTCTCTGTAATTCTTCGTTTTGCTTTTGCATTACTTCAAGCTTGTTCTCAATTCTTTTATAACGCTCCCATGTCCACCATTCAATCTTTTGATCTAAGAGATTTACCTGTGCACTGGCAACATCCTTCGATACATTACTTAAATGTTCTATACTCTTTGCCTGTGTATGTAAATGAAGCGACTGTATGGTAGATAAAGGTTTCTTTATAAAATACTGAAACAGCTTTTCTTTTAACAGCTTGTTTGAACCAAGTTCAAGAATATTCGAAATACTTGCATCCTTTTGTTCTTCATGCCATGAAATATTGTACTTTGACCAATTCCATTTTGCAGCAATGGCTTTCTGCAAACTCTTTCTGTTGTAAAATTGATATCGTTCGTTTGCATTCCAAATTTCCATCAAAAGTGTTTGTAAATCATTTAATGCACTGTTTTTTTCTTCCGCCTCCATTGCATTAAAAATGTTTGTCCATCCATTCAGCAAATAATAATTGTTTTCAGAAATATCTACTTTTAAATTACTGCGTAACTGAGATGCAACAATCTCACACATATTCCTTTCAATCTGCTTTTCTTTCTCATATGAAATGTTATCACCGCCAACACGATATTCTCCATATATCTCAGGAATCGTCACAAAATTTGTAACCAGAATTGCCCTGCTCCACAGTTCAAAATCTTCAAGCGCACATTGCGGATTATAATACAAATCATACTTTTCAACTATGCTCTTTCGAAACATAATTGTAGAATGACATGCATCACAAAAAAACAGAAGTTTTGCTTTTAAATCATCCACCGTTACCGGTGGTCTATGAATAAAATCATTTGCCCCTGCTCCAAAGTAATGCTGATAAAACTGTGTCAGACCGATATCAGGATGTTTCTCCATATATTCAACCTGTGTTGCTATCCTTGCTGCATTTGCCAAATCGTCTGCATCTATTCTTGCAATATATTTTCCCATTGCAGCATGCATCCCGATATTTAAAGCTTCTGCAAGACCTTCCTGTTTCTCATTGCAAATTATCTTGATACGTCCGTCTAATTTTGCATAATATTTTGCAAGTTCTGTACTTCCATCCCAATTCTCATACTCACAGACTATAATAAACTCCCAAGAGGAATATGTTTGCAACAAAATAGAATCTATTGTCTCCCGGATCGTATTAACAGCCTGATATATTGGCATAACTATCGATACTTTCGGCTTATTGTCATTTTGAATATGAGCAATTTCATCATAAGAAAACTCCTTGAAAAATAACCCCAAGCATCGGCACACCCAATTCCAACGTTTCCACAAAATTTTCTTCAATGACTTTTCTTCTATTAATTTCAATCTGGAATTTTGAGTTTCTATTTCTGATAACAACCAATAATTTTTCCGAATAAAATAAGACGGATTCATTCTGGCAAATTTTTTTGGCTCATTACGCCATCCTGCAACCAGAAAATCATCGTCCTCCTCTATCTGTATGCCAAACATTTCCAGCGTTCTTCTGCTTACATCTCTAGACGCTTTGTGAAGCCTTTCTCCCTTCGCAATTGAAATATTGTCAAATCCCCAGCGATGATCTACCAGTGGTTCCGGAAGATTTACTATTTTATGCTTAAACATAACCCTTGTCCAAAGATCATAATCTTCGCATAAACTCTCCGTGTTGTATTTCATTTTCTCATTTATCCAAGTATCTTTTCGAAACATCACCGAACAATGACTAATCTCACAGCCAAAAAGCATCGCGGCTTTTAGTTCTTCTTCCTCACACGGCACCTCAAGTATATACGAACTGTCCGGTAGAACACTTCTCTGTAAAGTTCCACACATAAACACATTCGGGTTTTCATCTAAATATTGGACTTGTTTTTCCAATCTCTCTTTATAGGAAAGATCATCCACATCTACACGTGCTATATATTGACCACTGGCATTGTGTATTCCAACATTAAGAGACTCGGATAGTCCTATTTTTTTCGTGTTTTGAATTAAGCGAATTCGTTTATCTTCTCTGGCATATTCTTTTACAATATCTGCACATCCATCATTACTATCAAACTCATTGACAATGATAAATTCCCAGTCCGAATATGTTTGTGCCAAAATGCTTTCTACTGATTCCTCTATATAAACTAATCCATTATGCACCGCTAAAACAATTGAAACTTTTGGCCTTGCCGTGTTCATGTTATTATATTCCTTTCACTTTTTCTATTTTACAATATAACTCAAACTTCGCACTTGAATAAGTGCCTATGCCCCTTGAAAATTCAATAATAACTGGCTAAAAATAGCATGAACCCGTCTGTTTTTGGTATAATTGAGTTGCTAGAAACAACCATACTTTCGGAGGCTCATGCTATGAATAAAAGTATAACACAAGCAACTCAAAATGATAAGCAGATTTCAAAATCTATCAAAAGATTTTTTACGAGATTTCATGTTTCTTCAGCTTTGAAAGCATCCAATGCCTACAAAAAGAAAGGCGTTCCAATAATGGAGATCTTCCAGTACCTGTTCCTGCTGATTTTTTCTAACAGAAGCATGTATATGAATCTGTCCACAGGACGGAACACTCCTGATTTTGCAAAAGATACTGTATATCGTTTTATGAAAATGATTCAGATCAACTGGATCCGTTTCACAACAATACTTTCAGCCCGAATCATCAGGGATGCCATTCTGCCTTTAGATTCTGAGGATCGTGCAAATGTTCTTATCATTGATGATTCCATGTTTGAACGCAACCGTTCAAAGAAGGTTGAACTCCTTGCCAAGGTCTATGATCATGCAAAGCATAAATATCTCTTTGGATTTCGAATGCTTACGTTAGGCTGGTCAGACGGAAGAACTTTCCTTCTAGTCAACAGCATTCTTCTTTCCACAGAAAACAAGAAAAACCGTATCAATGAAGCAACAGAAGTAGACAAACGAACTGTTGGCTACAAACGTAGAATGCTGTCGATGAAAAAAGGAACTCAAGCTATGCTTACACTTCTGGATACAGCCAAGAAAGCTGCAATTCCTGCGAAATATGTCCTTTTTGACAGTTGGTTTTCATCACCGAGTACTCTTCATGAAGTGAAAAATATGGGGTATGATGTAATCGGCATGGTCAAGAAAACACCTAAAATGTTCTTTCGCTACAAAGACGAAGATATATCTCTAACTTCCATCTACAACAGGAACAAAAAGAGACGCGGAAAATCCAGATATCTACTCTCTGTTCTGGTTGATGTTGTAAAGGATGGCGAAATCATTCCGGCAAAAGTGGTCTATGTCCGCAATCGTAACAAACGCAAGGAATATCTTTGCCTTATTTCCACAGACGTAAATCTGGATGAAAATGAAATCATCCGAATCTATGGAAAACGTTGGGACATAGAGGTGTTCTTCAAGGTATGCAAAAGCTATCTTAACCTAAGCAAAGAATGTAACTCCCTTTCCTATGATGCAATGACTGCACATACTGCAGTTGTTTTTACACGATACATGATGCTGTCACTGGAAAGCAGGGAATCCAATGATAATCGGTCTCTAGGAGAGCTTTTTCTATACTTTTCAGATGAAATATCCGATATCACATGGATACAGGCTTTTCAAATGTTCAGGACAATGCTTACGGATAACACCGAACTTTCGGATGAAAAAATCAACGAGTTAGTGGACACATTTATGAACACACTTCCGACCATGTTGAAAACACAACTGCAAGCTGCATAAAGTCTGAACATTGACAACTGAATAACTGCCAGATATTGAATTTTCAAGGTGCATAGCTAAAATTTATGTGCGAAGTTTGAGAATATAATACTTATTTATGGCAGCATATCCACAAACTGAGATATTCAAATTTCTTATATCCAGGATAAATTTGTTTTAAATATTCCAAACGATCTATGTCTAACTCTTTCTGTTCGAATAAAGGACTAATACTTTTAAAAGAAAAAAGACTATTCTTTACATATGCTACATAATCCTCATAAAACAAATGATTTAATCCACATTCTCCGCGATAAATTTCACTAGCACAGTCTAATGCATTTCCTTTGTCTAATAAATAATCTCTTTCTATAATTTTTGATATATTTGCAGGAGTGTCAAGCAAATGAGCCCAATCAGGAATATTTTTTTCGCGTTTTACATAACCTTCTCCAAAATCATATTTATTTCCAGTACACGCAGACCATGTTCTACCTGTTTTTCCGCAAAAAACTCCATCTTTTCTGAGGCACTTATATATATTATCCAAACACACACTTAAATCTGAAGTATATTCCATGTCATCAAAAAAGATAATATCAAAATAATCTAAGAAATCCTCCGTCAGTTCACATATGTTACCGATATAATACGCAAAATTTCTTGTAGAAAATATTTCTTTAGGCGAGCGGCAGTTTTCACCTAATCTTTCCAAATCTTTATGCCGTTCTGCAAAATTGCTCCTAACTTCCTCATAGTCAGAAACTACTAATTGGCAAAACTTATCCATATGCGCCCATCTTGTTGCTCGTGGTGCAACTTCCTTTTCAGAAATCCATAAAACTCTTTTATTTTGAAAAGAGACACAACTATTAATTCTTGAAAGTATTTTCGAAACATATTTACTACATCCATATTTTTCGAAAGAAGATCTAAGTTCTATATCAACAGAGCTTTTACTATTGACACATGATATTTTTCTTCTTTTTTTGTAATCTTCTGCCACAATATTTACAATTTGTTCGTAAGTGTCTGGATAATAATCCATTGTTGGATGTGTAGGAGAAAGTCCTCTTGGATTTTTTTCATAAGCATTATATTGTTTTGCAAAGTAAACCGTTTTGCACCCCGGTAAATATTTTACTAATAAATCATACCAATTATGAAAATACGTGTCTGACTTTTCAACTATTTTTTTCGCATTTCCTTCAAATTTGTATATATTTTTTCCATCCGTCCACGAGTCCAGAAGATAAAATCTGTTAATTATAACATTACACGGATCATATATTTTAGTAATTTGTTCACAAAACTCCCTGATACGTTGTTCTAATTCCTCATTTGATAATTGACTATGATCAAACATATGTATTTGATCATGACCAATCAATTCTTCAATATTAGATTCAAGAAATCCCTGATAGCAAAAAGTGACATTATCAACACTAAATAATTTAAACCTTTCATCCACAAGGTCAATTAACAAATATTCACCTGCATTTTCTTTCATAAAGGAACTTTTTTTACCATCCCATAATGTATTAATCCACAACGTATGTAGATTTGAATCATGCTTTAATCCATCTATTGCCTGTCTCGGTCTTTCATTATTTGAACTAAATACTGTAGCATCTCTTAATGCCAATTTATCGATCAGTTTGTGTTCTTTATCATCCGTGTAATTAAACAAATCAACTGACACGCATGAACCGTGTATTCCAATCGAAGTCGGTAATTTTCTTTTTTTATTCATTCTTACTATCTCCATAATCATAAATTATCAAATAGCAATTCAAGCCATACTTTATATTCTATTTTCCCTATAAATGCTCTCTATAATCGTATTTTCTTCTAATACTGCAATTTTCTCCAATGTACTGACGCATTCTATTTTCAGTCAAAAAACATAACTGCTAAAAATTCAAGAAAACTTCTGTCAAAAATAAAATGTGTCAGTACTACCTATTATAACATCATATTCGCTATAACAAATTAGTTTTTTGTTGATATATCTCCAACTATGCATCTATATGCTCTATGTGAATAATATAATTGATCCTGTTATTTATCTATTCTGCCAAAACACCTGCATAAATATCTTCTTTAATTCTCTCGCCACTATTTCCATCAAAAAATGGTATGCACTCGTGGAATGCTTTATTTCTCAGTTCTTTCCTTGTATCTTTTCCATCTAAACATGTTTCAACAAAAGAAATCATATCATCACATGATGTTCCCTGTTCATAGCTTTCCATCAATGGCTCAATTGCTTTTGTAACAGGTTCATAAAACTGCTCATTTACCATATACAATACTGGTACATCCACAGCAGCTGCCTCTACCATTACTGCACTTCGATCTATGATTATCATGTCCGCATTAACAAGTGAAAATCTATAATCATCTTTTCGATCAATATAGACATTATCAATTTCTTCTAATGTATTGACTAATCTATTTGCCAATTCCTGTAAAGTTTTGTTTTTTACCGGTTCCTGGAATCTTGGATGTGGCATAAAAATAAAAAATACATCTTTATTATTTGATGCATACTCAGCAAATTTGATATATTCATTTACGTCAGGCGTAACAAAAATATCCTTACCGCCTTCCTCAAATATCTTTGGAAAATGAACCTTCCATAAGCATACTTTTCTTCCACCAATTCGAGCCACTAAATCTTCATCCAATTTAAATTTTTCTCTATGATACAATGAATCAAACTTAGGGAGTCCCAATGCTCTTACAGCACCAGCATTTACACAATATTTCCGATAATCCTTTAACATAGTTTCTGAAAATGTATAAACTCTCCACGCGTTTTCAATTACGTGCTGTTCAAAATGCATACCATGAGAAGTCTCTGTATCAGATATTTCAATTCCATATGGAACATATATAACACGATATCCTTTCGCTTTCCATGCGGATGACCAATGTGCCTTTATACGATGTCCAGCATCATATGGAGTTTGAACTACAATAATATGTGGATTGTATGCATCTATATCAAAATCGCAAAAATTAATATAATTAATATTTTCTCTCATTAAAAAATGTTCCGCTGTTTTCATCTGTACTTTTTCACGTACAGTCTCATCTAAGAACAAAAATTTCACATCAAATCTATCATCTTCTATGCAAGCTTTATAAAAGCTCTCCCATGAAGGCCAAAAAGACGCTACCTGAAATAGAAAAACAATCCTAATCTTTTCTCCTTTAATGTAAGGAACCTTCTTTTCTTGAAATAACAACTCTGATATTTGGTTTTGTAATTTATATACATATAATAATTTATCTTCAGAACGTTTATACCTTTCCCATGTCCAGCGCTCAATCTGTTTGTCCGTCTGTTCAAACCTTTTGCCCGTCCAATATTTAACTTTTTCGTCCGTCTTATCAATATATTGTTTTTGAGCATTATCTGTAGACATTGCTACTTTTCTCTCTAAACGGTCAATTCCCTTATTTAATTCATAATTAACTTCATATTCAAATTCATCAAATAGTTTATCAGTCCGTTTATATCTTTCCCATGTCCAACGCTCTATCTGCTTGTCTAATCTATTAATAATTTCTTCTGAAGAATTCTCACCATTAGGAATTTCTCTATTTTCCGAAATTAATCTCTCATTTTTCATTTCTTCGCGCACTGCATATTGCACAGCAGCAATCAGTCTTTCCCTTATATAACTTTTTAATCCCATTTTTATCTTTCCTCCCCGCTATTATTTAATGTATCAGTTAAGACTCTATACATCATATGATCAAAAGCCATATGTATATCTTCCGTAATCTGCATATCGTCAACATTCACATGCATATGATAATCTGCCATTTCTCGCAATTTCCCGCCTAAGAATCCTGTGACACCTACCGTCTTTGTTCCAACGATCTTTGCATACTCTACCGCCTTAATTACATTTTTAGAATTTCCACTGCCGGAAATTGCTAAAATCAAGTCATCCTTCTTTAATTTGTTTTTTAATTGAAAATAAAATACATCTTCATAAGATATGTCATTTGCAATGGCTGTTAAAATCGGTGTATTATCACTTAAACAGATTAAATTAAACTTTTTGTCTAATTTTTCACAAATGCCCTTATTAAAATCACATACAAAATGTGATGCTGTCGCAGCACTTCCACCATTTCCGAATACATAAATAGTTGCTTCTCTCTCATATGCATCCTTAATTGCCATAACTGCCTCAGCAATTTCATCAAAATTTAACTTGCTCATAACTTCTTTTTCTCTGTCGAAATAATTTTTAATACTATTTTTCATTAACTTTTACTCCTCGTATAATCATTTTTACACATTCTTCCAGATTATCTGCTATCAAATCTGGCTGAACCTTATATTTTCCATCTTTTCCTGCCTCACCTGTTAATACAAGTGCCGTCTTTAATCCTGCATTTATACCTGTCTGAATATCCCCTGTGGTGTCTCCTATTATCCATGAGCCGTCAATATCAATATTGTAATCATTTACTGCCTGATTAATCATTCCAATTGCAGGTTTTCTGCAATTACATACAATTTTTAATTCTTTTATTTCCCCTGGAAACCCCTTGTCAGGATGATGTGGGCAATAATATAAACCATCAAGATATGCTCCTTCCTGTCCTAGCAGCATATGCATCCGATTATTAATATTGTTTAATTCACTGACTGTGCATTCGCCTCTAGCAATTACAGGTTGATTCGAAACTACTACCGCCAAAAACTCCGATTCATTAATGCTTCGTATTGCATCTGCAGCCCCATCTTCCAGTTCCATCCGCTTTGCTTCGTTTAGAAATCCTACATGCTTATTAATTGTTCCATCACGGTCAAGGAATATACATTTCTGCTTATTTCTTAGATTCCTACGTTCACAGATTCCCTGCATATAATCATGCTCCACTTTTTTCAGTCGTTCCGGTGTTCCGATATCTTTCACATATTCTGTGCATGCATACGCATATATTGAATGTGATGGTATTAATTGAGTTATAACCTGTTTCTCCAGATCCGTTTTTTCATTTTCAGAAATTGTGTCTAACACACTCGGATGAACTACATAAACACCTGCATTTACCTGATTTTTATAATCCTGTGTTCTTTCTGAATTTTTATAACTCCAGTCAACAACCACATTATTCTCATCCGAAACAATAATATCGCTATCATACGGATGAGAATTTGGATGCGTATATAATGTTATCCGTGCACCATTCTTCTTATGGAAATCATAAAACCGTGTAAAATTAATGTTTACAAATAAATCACCAAATAAAAGTATAAAATCATCCTGTAACTGCTCTTTTAAATACCAGAGAGCACCTGCCGTACCTAATGGTTTTTCTTCCTTAAAATAAGATATATTTACCCCTAAACTGCTTCCATCTTTAAAATAATCTTGTATAACATTTCCCAAATAGCCTATTACCAATATAATGTCCGTAATGCCATTCTCTTTTAAGTTTATAATCTGGTGCTCCAATAATGGTCTGCCAGCTAAATCTACCATAGGTTTTGGAATATCTTTTAACACAGTGGAAAGGCGTGTTCCCTTTCCACCTGCCATAATGACTGCTTTCATTCTATAATTTCCTTTCATTATAAATTCAAGCTGTCCAGTGTTGCCTGTACTGACTCATTAGAGTTGTGTGCCGGTCTCCATCCTGTCGCATATATCTTGCTCAAGTCATACTGGAATGCAGGTACGTCACCTTTCCAACCAACATTTCCACCTGTATATTTGTATGTGACATTTTTCAAACCAAGTTTGCTACATACCATATCTGCAATCTCTTTCACTGTTGTTGCTGTCTCCACACCAATATTATAGACTTCAACCCCTTTACCCTGCTTTAAAGAAAACTCAATAATAGCATCTACCAAGTCCAAAACATATAAATATGGTTTGCATTGGGTTCCATCTCCTAATATCTCTAATTCTGCCGGATTATTCTGAAGTTTACGAATGAAATCAAAAATTACTCCATGTGTAAGATTCGGTCCAATAACATTCGGGAAGCGGAATACCAGAACTTCCATTTCATTCATGTATGCATATGATAAAATAAATGCTTCTGATGCTAATTTAGCTCCTCCGTAATAAGATATTGGGCTAAGACTACCAATATTTTCTGTCAGATTAACCCCTGATTTATTTCCATATACAGCAGACGTTGACGCGAAAAATAATTTCTTAATGTCATTTCTTCTCATACCTTCCACAACAGCATATGTTGTACTAAATGTATTCGTAAAGTCTACACCTGGAATACGAGCACTTTTCTGGATATCAGAATTTGCAGCTAAATGATAAACTCTTTCGATCTCTTCCTGTTTTAAAAGTTCGCTTAATGCATCAACGTTTGATACATCTAATTCAACCAGTTTGAAATGTGGATTATCTAAATATTTCTCAACATTTTCTTTTTTTCCAAGTTCAAAATTGTCAACGCACACAACTTTTTTTCCTGCAGCAAGAAGTTTTCCTGCTAAATGCGAACCGATAAATCCAGCTCCTCCTGTAATCATAATGTTTTCCATCACTTATTTCCTCCTCTTGAATTTAAAATATATCTGGCTTTGAACCCACATAAATAACTGCTGAGCCTTGCGTATCAAATGCTATCGGCATTTGGGTAAGCTGCAAAGCAACCCGAACTTCTTGTTGTCTTTTCTCTGGTACATAAAATAACAGAAAACCTCCTCCTCCTGCTCCAAGAAGCTTTCCTCCAATTGCACCATGTTTCATAGCAATATCATAATATTCATCAATTACCGGATTAGAAATTCCACTTGCCAATGTTCTTTTTAAGGTCCATCCTTCATGCAGGATTTCTCCCATAGCATTGATATTATTATGCTGCAATTCATTTTTCAGTTCTTCTGCAAGCTCGCACATTTTAAGCTGATTTGCTTCTTTATCGCCATTTGTAATATTACTACTTTGTTCCTTTAAAATTGCACTTGCCGAATGAAGCTGTCCAGTGTAAAACATCATAAAATTATTTTCCAACTGTTTGTACATTTCATTTTTCATAATAACCGGTTCAACAAAAACGCTTCCATCTTTATTAAACTTATAGAAATTAAGTCCACCATATGCTGCTGCATATTGATCCTGTTTTCCTATTGGATTTTTCAACCTGTCAATCTCAACTTCACATGCTTTCTGTGCTAATTTTTCTTTTGAAACAAATTTTCCCTTATAACTATATAAAGCGTGTAACAAACCAACCGTAAAGGAGCTTGAAGACCCGAGTCCAGTACCAGCCGGTACATCCGCTGTACTTGATATCTCCACTCCGCTAACACGAAGCATGTTCAAGACTTCTTTAAAATATTTGTGATTAATTTCGTTAACATCCTCTACAATCTCTGTCTGTGAATACTTTAACACTGTATCTATAGCTTCAAAACTTGGATGAACAGATATATACATATACTTATTCAATGTTGTGCTTAACACACATCCTCCATGTTTTTCATAAAAAGAAGCTATATCACTTCCTCCTCCGGCAAAACTCATCCTAAATGGTGTTCTTGTAATTATCATTTATTATCCTCCTCGTTTCTTCAATTCTGACACATTTTTCTATAAGCCGCACATACTGTCTTGGGTTCTCCGATCATTTTCATAACCCCTTTCTCAATCCATACACATTTTGTACAATTATCGAGAATGGTGTTCATTCCATGGCTAACCATAAGTACTGTACTTCCACCATGTATCATTTCTTTTATTCGTGCCAAGCTCTTCTTTCGAAAGAACTCATCACCTACTGAAAGAACTTCATCTAAGATAAGAATTTCTGCCGCATCACCTACTGTAGCAATCGCAAAGCCAAGACGGCTGACCATACCACTTGAAAAGTTTTTTACCTTCTCGTCCATAAAGTCACCTAATTCTGCAAACTCTACTATTTCGTCATAATGCTCATCTATAAATTCCTTAGAATATCCAATAATTGCACCATTCAGATATACATTCTCCCTGGCTGAAAGTTCCATATCGAATCCGGTTCCAAGCGTAAGAAGCTGGATTTTTTTTCTATCAACCACAACACGACCGCTTGTCGGATTCAACGCTCCCGATACAATCTTTAACAGTGTTGATTTACCGGAACCATTTGTTCCAATTACTCCAACAATCTCTCCACGATATACATCAAAACTTACATCATCCAACGCCAGAAATTCTCTGTAATTTACCTGTTTTCTTAATCTCTGGATTAGGTACTCCTTGATGCCGGATGCATTGCTGGTTGATACTTTGAATTTCATCGTCACATCTTCTACTTTGATTACAGGTTCCTGTTGTGAACTATCATAAAAAAGCTCTATTTTTTTTTCACAGCATATCATTCTATTTTTCTCATACGATGGACTGATAACTTTTCCGTGCAACGCTCTTACTGTATAGAAATATGTCAATCCCTCTTCTGCAGTTGTATCAAGATAACTTGTAGTCTGTATATTTCTTGCAATTGCTCTCCATTTTTCATCCGTTTTTCTTCTATATACCTGATAAGTTTTCGCATTCAATACGGATTTCCAGTTAATCTGTACACCTTCACTGGTGTTAATAAACTCGCCTAATTCTACATTATCTAATTCCAATTGATCTGTCCACTGTGCATATAATGCTATCGGCTTGCCAGAATTTCCAGCTATTTCTTCTCCTGGTTTGTAGGTATTGCCTGTACCATCTGCATTCGTACTCCACTCGCAGAAATAATAATTTTCTCTCTCAAATTCACAATTTTCAGCTAAGATTTTACAGTCAATTGAATAATACTTTGTAATTATGGAACCTGTTCCACCATTTGGAATATATTCAACGATAACTTCCTGTTCCTCAGAAGAATCGGTTTCATTAAAATCCAAAACCTCCACATCCTCTTGCTTCTCCTGCTTTTGTTTTTTTCTTCGAATAGCAAAGAAGATTAACACACAGCCAAGGCAGATAACTACCGAGACTCCGCAGATAATGCCAATGACATGTCCAATCCCCGATTTTGTTTCTGTCGGCTGATTTTCCGTAAGTAGCTCGCTGTTGGCTGGATCTGTCTCTGTTATCGGTATTTCCGTATTCTCGGTTACAGCCGGAATATTTTCTGCCTGTTCTTCTGCGACTTGTACTTTGCTCTCTGACGCTGCCGCCTCCTGCGAGGCTTCTATTGCCGCAGCGGTATCCTCGCCCGATATCTGAAGTGCTGCCGTTCCAAGCGTGGTAACCGTCATGTCTGCCCCATTCGCTGTCGTTGCAGAAGCAGTCACGACTTTTACCTCTGCGGTTCCTCCGCTGATTACCTGAAAGGTAAGCCAGAACTTAATCTCGTCCGATGAACCTGTTCCATCAAATGTAAGCAGTCCTGCCTCCTCATCTACGGTATCTGCACCATCCATGTATTTCATCCGGAGCGGGTCGTAACTTACTTCAACATGATAGTGGTCAATCATCTCTTCCCCTCTCAGGTAAAGACCGATTGGAAATTCCTCTCCACTCTCCTGCTCATATGTCTGTGAACCAAATGTTGCTGATGCATTCGCTGCATGAGTTTCATATGGCTGCACAATGAGCATGAATATCAGAAGTAAGAGCCCTATCGCTGTTTTCATCTTTTTGTCTGTTCTTTTTCTCATATTCTATACCCTTTGCATGACATCATTTTCTTTCTTTTTAAATACCATTAACCCAATGGCAAGGCTGATTGCCGCCGCCAACGCAAGCTTAATCCATGCACTGTAATGAGGTACACGATTGTAAACAACTGCCTCTCTGGCAATATAAATCGACATGTATATCGGATTGTACCCAATTACATTCTGCAATACCGGTGGAAGTGATGTGACCGGATAAAATATCGCAGACATATATAATAGCAAGGTAAGCAGAACGCTATACAGGTATTTGATATCCGCAAAGAAAACATACAGAATAGACAGCATATACCCGATACCGGCTGCAAATACCAATGCCAGAGCCACATCCAGTGGAAAAAGCAGCATCGTCCACGAAGGTTTTACCCTGAATATAATCAGCATTAGCACATAGGCAATACAAGTATATCCAAAATTGGTTAACGCAGTGTAAACTCTCGACAAAACAAATGTCTGTTTTGGCAGCTTTGCCTTTAATAATAAAGTCTTATTATCCACTAACGCTGTCATAGCAGAATTCGTTGCCCCACTAAATAACGACCAGAAAATATTTCCAGTAAGATAGTAAAGTGGGAAGTTCTCAATAGAACGTTTAAACATGTATGAGAAGATCAATGACATAACTGCCATCGTCAGCAACGGATTTAACACGCTCCATATGATTCCAAGATAACTTCTCGCATATTTTCTTTTTATCTCCCTTGAAGTCAATTCGCGGATTACAAAAAAGTACTGTTTTCTATCCGAAAAATTTTCATTAAAAAGATCAAGCTGTCTTTTTATTTTTTTTCCAATTTTTCTCCGCTTTCTTACAAACCAAAATGCCAATCCACCAATTATACATCCAAGAACAAGTATTAAAATGAAATATAAAACTAATTTCGAAAAATCAGATTTGCTTGTAGTTTCTTCATTTGCCTGTGTATTTTCCCACTTAACCAATTCCCCTGTTGTCGTATATCTATAATAATCTCCGCTGCCATTTTGATTAATTGCATAGAAAACTGTATTATCCTGCATCTCTTCCGTGGTGAGTCCATCCGGAATATTTTCACAAGCCCCTAATGACATGATGTAATACTTCTGGTCATTTGAAGTAATCTCACTGACAGGATAGAAATTAGCAGTCTGACTGTTGAATGCATAGATTGAGAAATTTTCATCACCATCCATAATTAACATGACACGAACATTTCTTGCCTGGTCACTAAAAAATGTCAATGACTCTCCTGCATAGCTATCTGTCACTAATTTATAATCCCATAAATCAATCTGCGGGGTATAATCAGCAATATCCACTACATATAAAAGCTGATTTCCCTTTTTAATACTTCCAACGACTGGAACTTCTGTCTCCAAACCATATGTATCAGATGAAGTCTGTGTTTCTTCCTCATCCATAAGCTGTTCAAAAAATGATTTTTCTCCGGTATCTGTTCCATCTACATTTATAAGCAGTGTCTCCTGAGAACCCATTGCATAGCTTTCTGCTTCTTCACCATTTGAATAGATTTTTGCACCTTTAACTTTTAATCCTGCATTTCCACCGCCTATTGCTTTGAATGTAATATTGTCATAGGTTATTTCATTACCAAAACCAGTTCCCTCAAGCGTAATTACGCCATCTTCTTCTGCCTCAGCTCCTGATACATACTCCAAGCGTCCGGTATCATATTGAAGTTCAACTTTATAAACACCAATATTTCCATCTGCTTTAATCGTTACTTCTATCTCAAAGGTGTCATCCATATTTACTGAATAACTTTCTCTTCCAAAAGAGACAACTGCGTCTGCAGCATAAACTTTTCCTCTGTCAGAAATGATTAATATAAAGGCAACAGCCATTATAAATAAAATTTCAATGATTTTATTCTTCTTTTTCATTTTGTAACTCATATATAATATTACTCTCTATTTTCTTTTTAATTGTTTACGCAAGAATACAAAATACTTATATATTCTGACATGTAAAGACTCCAACTGCGCTTTTCTGCCATTATCCTCGCTTTTATTTTCTCTGAATTCAGCTTTTACAATGCTTCCCTCCAGCCAAGCACTTTCATATAATGTTGCTTTTCTCACACCAGATACAATCATCATTCTTCTCAAAAATCTTTGATTTCTTATCTGTTCCCATGTTAGCTCAGCAGCTGTTTTTTTATAGTTGCCATCAATTACATCATCCGAAAAAAGATTATCACCATAAGCTTTTACCTCAACAATAGACGGTTCTGACATAAATAGATAAAATAATTTTTCTATTGTTCCAATATCTATTGTATTTTTTCCCTTTTCGAAAGATATTTGTGCCAACAACATTTGTAATGCCGCAATGTTTTTTTTCATTTGATCTGCATTTGGATTACGTGCATCATTCATAACTGGCACATACCCATTTTCTACCTTATCATATGATTTGGTCATACCCTCCAGCGATGACACAATTGTTTCGAAAAGTGAATTGCTAAAGCAACTCTTTCTCACTAATCCGCTCTCCGGCGAGAAATAATATGTATGAAATTTTTCATGAGAACTTCCAGTAGGATATTCATACATACCAAAGTAGCACCCCTGCACCTCAATATCTGGATTCATACTTTTTACCAGTGCCTCAATGGAACATTGTAGTGTTCCTATCCAGCCACTATCCACAAGCAAATATTCGCTGTTATCACATAAACCTTCCTGTTTTAAATAACCAACCGTGTTTTCATATGCGTCAACCGAATGTCTTTGTATGTACATACGAATTAATTTGCTTTGTCTTATTTTTTCTCTGAGTTGAATCACTTGCTGATAGTTTAATATGATATCTTTTTCTTTGTTTAATTCCAACTCATTTAATATATTTTGACATTCCTCATCAGTCAATGCCGCTCTGCGCAATATTTTCAAAGGTGTAACATCTATTCCGCCAACGCAAATACTGTCAATGCTTTTCTCCATATTGAAATGATATCCCGGTAACCGCATAGAGAAACGTGACACATGCAAATATTTACACTCTATATTTAAGTGTTTTTGTTTAACGATTTCATTTGCAATCAAATACATCTGATAACCGTCTCTGCTTAAAAAATAAACTCTGCTTTTATGAAGCCTTACTGCTTCATCTAAAACCCACTCTGTAAAACCAACAAGTGCCGGAGCTATCACCATAAGATAAAGTTTATTATCGATCGGCATCTCTGCATTTTTCATTTTTAAATTCTGATAAAATGTTGTTGCTATCGCTCTTTTAATAATTGGTGCTGCCTGCAGAATATCAAAATATTGTTGCTGTCTGAACTGATTTATATTATTACTCTCCATCTCCTGTACCTGTAGGCTGTCCCTCTGAAGGATTTTCTGTTTCTGTTGGTGTTTTTTCATCCGTTGACGGTTTTTCTTCTGTTCCCGGTGTCTCCGTTGACGGTTTCCCTGTTGATGGCGTCTCTGTTCCTGGTGTTTCCGTTGACGGTTTCCCTGTTGATGGCGTCTCTGTTCCTGGTGTTTCCGTTGACGGTTTCTCTGTTGATGGTGTCTCTGTTCCTGGTGTTTCCGTTGACGGTTTCCCTGTTGATGGCGTCTCTGTTCCTGGTGTTTCCGTTGACGGTTTCCCTGTTGATGGCGTCTCTGTTCCTGGTGTTTCCGTTGACGGTTTCTCTGTTGACGGTGTCTCCGTTGACGTTTTCTCTGTTGATGGTTTCTGATCCGTTTTTCCGCCTGTCGATGATTGATTTGTCTGTGACGACTGACCTAAGCCACTCGATTGCGTTGTTGAATTTGACTGGCTGCTTTGTGTTGACTGTTTTGTATTTGTGTTCTGTGCAGCCGGAGCTGTCTGAACTGTCTGATTTGCAGACGTATTTTGAGTCTCTTGCTGTATCTTCTGAGTTGCCGTCTTGCCTACATCATCTGTCTTTTGCTTCTCAGTCTTTTTTTCTGCCTCGTTTTCATCGCTCTGCTTTACCTTATCAGCCTTAACGTATGCGACACGACCACTGTAGGCTATCTTGCACCACTTTTCATCATCAGATAATGCAATTACACTTATATTTTTCCCTTTTTTCAAATTTCCAACTACTGTTGCCTCTGTATCCGGTTTACTATATACATCAGCATTAGCTGCAAGTTCGCGTGTTTCTATTTCCTCATTTCCATCAGCTTCCTGTTCTTCAGTTGTGACTATTTCCTGCTCAGCCTCTGTTTCAAAAATCGTCATCTCTCCATCGTTATTCAAATTTATCATCTGTTCATATTCAGTAGATGCCACTTTCTCATTATCTGCTTTGCACGCTGTCAGCTGTGTTGCCAAACTCAAAGCTATCAATGCCATAACTGCTCTTTTCTTCATAATCTTTTTCTCCATTCCAATATCTATTTTGCTGTATTGATGATTCTTTACGTTTATACCATGCCAATAACCAATATGGAATCGCGCATGCTGCAATCGGTCGTAAAACATATATCCATCCCTTTGGGAGTAAAATACCCAAGGCTTTAAAATTACGATATCTGCATTTTGCCTCATTCCATCTATGGCGAAAACTACGCTTTTTGTAGGAATCTTTATTTTCTCGATAAGCCAAAAGTTTATCCTGTATATTAGCACCCTTTAATCCTGCCCTGCGCAGCCTCATAAATATCTCATAGTCTTCACAGCGAAGTGTCTCTTTGGACGCAACATATCCCTCATTTGTATCAAAAATAGATGCCCTGTACATAACTGTCGGATGTGCATATGGTGAGAATCTCAGATAATCCTGCTCTATAGGGAATTCCGGCATTTTGCGCTCTCCCCATACTCCATTCTGATCAAACACATCAATATTGCAGCCAACCCATGAATACTCCTGATATTTGTCCAAAAATTTTTTTTGTTTCATTAATCTTTCCGGATATGAAATATCATCTGCATCCATTCTTGCAATATATTTTCCCTTTGCCTCATCTATACATGCATTCAGCGAAAATGCCAATCCATGATTTTCATCCTGACCGATCAATTTAATTCTTTCATCCAGTCCTTCTACCTCCCTGAGTAGTGTTGCTGCCTCCGGGCATGAGCCATCATCATAAATAATAAACTCAAAATCTTCAAATGTCTGGTGTAAAATAGAATTTACCGCCTCCATTAAAATATCCTTATTCAATTCATTATAAACACCCATGATGACAGAAATCTCTGGCATAACTCCCCTTTCCAGCAACTATGAAATTCTTTTATCCATAGTTGAATAAATTCTTTCCATAGTTCTAACTGTTTCTTCTGTACTAAATTGAATTACTGACTCTCTGCAATAATCCGCTAGTTTTTTTCTATATTCAACATTTGAATAAACTTTATCGATAGCTGCCACAAATGCATTCCGATCGAATGCATCGCATATCAATCCATTTTTATCATTATGCAAATATTCTCTTGTTCCTCTGTTATCTGCAACAATGAGTGGCACTCCACATGCAAGCGCCTCTATTGCGGCAATCCCCAACCCCTCACGGATAGAAGGGAATGCAAACACATCAGCGGTCTGGAGTATTTCATTCATATCTGTTCTGAAGCCAATCAATTGCACCTGCTTCTCTAATTTTTTTTCATGAATCAGTTTTCGTAATTCATCTTCATCTGGTCCATTTCCGCATATAGTATAATATATATCTTTTTTGTTTTCCACTGCAATTGCTTCAATTATAATTTTTTGATTTTTATTTTTATTCAGTTCTGCAGCTGTAACGATATGAAAAGCATTATTCGGTATTCCCAATTCTATTCTTTTCATGGAAGCCATTTCTGGCATCGGGCGAAATTTATCCAAATCTACCCCTACACCATGTATTTGCTCAACTGTTCCATTTTTTTTTAATTTGAATCTGTCTTTTACACAACAATAATCTTCTTTATTGATGGTTATAAGTGTATCCGTCCACCGTGCCAGCAGCTTTTCAACTGGATAAAATAAAATCCAATTTAAAATTGGAGCACCTTTATAAAAATGAAGTCCATGCGCAGTGTATATAACATACGGATCTGCTTTACTGTAATGTGCGGCGATTCTTCCCGCAACGCCTCCCATCGGATTGTGACAATGTATCGCCGTTATATTTTCTTCATCAATAATTTTAATTAACTGCTTAATTGCCCTGCAATTCATTATAATCTGTGCCGGACTTTTCTCTATATCGATCTGATGCAGAATAATTCCCTGTTGTTTCAATTCTTTTTCATCAAAGGTATAAATCGGTTTTTTTAAATTTGATGCATAATGTATCTCATAACCCATGTTCTGCATAATTTCCACATCATTTTTTTCAAATTGTGGTAAAAATCCGCTAATCGTTGTTATGTATAATATTTTTTTCATCTATTCTTCATCCAACACACTTTCTATTAAGCTTTTAGCATTTTCTACATCCTGATCATTTGGAATCATAACATAGCATGTTGTTCCTGGCATAGAATATGTCGTTGTATGCTTTCCTGTTCCTGTTACTGTATAACTGTCAATTGTCCACGTAACATCATTAGATAACTTATATTTAACCAAATCGTATATCACATTAGATGGAATATCTGTCATAACACAATCAGCAACTTCATCTAATATTTCTCCATATTTTGCTAATATATTTGGAGATGTCATTTTATTTATAACTGCTTTTATCACTTCCATCTGATTAATACCCCGCTGAACATCCCCAGCAGCAAAGGCATGTCTCTCACGTGCAAATGCTAATGCTTCTAGTCCCGAAACATGATTGTATCCTACTGTATAATGTTTTATCGGATCAACAGTAAAATCATATTCCGAGTATACATCAATTCCTCCAAGCGTATCTATTATCGCCTCAAACCCACTAAAATTCATACGCACATAATAATCAATATTTATTCCGTATAAATTTTCTATTGCTGCCTCTGAACTTTCTACCCCATATAATCCAGCATGTGTCAATTTATCATTTGCCCCTTGATTTGGCAGATACACATAATAATCTCTCGGTGTATTAACAAGCTGGATATGTCCCGTTTTCATATTGACAATCGCAAGAATATTTACATCGCTTCGGCTTCTCGCATTCACAGCCCCCCACATATCAATTCCACTAATATATATTACAAAAGTATCTTCATCTGATGACAGAAAATATTTTTCTTCTGTACTGTCCACATCAGTAACATCTCCACGTACTTCAACCTGAATTTCTGCAGAATATGTATATAATTCCCTTATTCTATCTGAGAAATCTTCATATCCATCCTGATCAGATATGATATCAACATATGCACTATTCATAATAATTGCTCTTTCTGTTCCATTTAGTAATGCATCTGCCATAAACAAAATATTATTATATGCTTTATATTGAACTTCTGTTGCCACAGTACCATCAATTACTGACATAACCTGATCTGCTGCATTATCCGATTCTAAATATCCAACAGATGCCCCCTCTATATCTCTAAGTTCATTTGCATTATCATCTGAGCTGACAAATACCGACATCTGAACCACTTCAAGTCTTGAATCCTTTGCTACATTATTTAATGTCATGTCTAATTTTCCTATTGCAATTAATCCATACAGAAGACCTATTGTTATCAAAACAGATATTATTGCAAAAATAATTGCAGGAATGCTCTTTTTAGTCGAAAAAAAAGTTCCAATATTTAATATCAGAATTATAATTGTATATAATATCAAATATATTATTGGAACTACACCCATTGTAAATAATTTCACACCCAAAGCCACTGCTATGATTATTTGAAACGCAATTAGAATATAATCTATTTTTTTTATTATGCTTTGTTTTTTCTTATTTTCCTCTAACATTTCTCCACTCCACAAAAAACTAGCTTCTAGCCATGAGCAAAACTCCACATACTCAGTATTTATGCATGTTTGCGAGGCATGGCAACCTCTTTTATCACTCCAAATTTATAGTAACAACCAGCTCCAAATGGTATAATTAAGTTGTCAAAATCAATTCACCGAGAGGAGCTGATTGTTATCTATCGTCAAGAAATTTTGAAAGACATCCGTCTTTTCACTTCACAACCAGTTGCAAAGTTTTACGATTCACTTTTTCTGAATCTCGATTTATCCTTTGTCCCTGAATTCCCTAAAACCGGACGAAAAGGCTTTTCCAATCATGCCATGATTTGTTCGTTTATCGTTATGAAGTGTGAAGGCTTTTCAATGATTACGGATCTTGTTGATTATCTTAACAACAACCTTCTAATCGCCCATTACTGCGGTTTTGATATTTCTGCTCCGTTGCCTTCTTACTGGACGTTTGATCGTTTTCTAAAACAGCTTGATAACGGTGTACTTTCATCCATTATGAAATCCCAAGTTCTTTATCTTTCAAAACAAGGTATTGTTGATACATCTTTTATTGGTTTGGACTCTACTCCGATTGCTGCAAACACTTCACAGAATAATCCTAAATCTTTTCTATCCAACAAATTTAAGCCTGATAACCAGCCCAAAGCAGATACTGATTGCAAACTTGGCGTACATACTGCTTCTAACCAAACAAACGAGAAAAAGTATGAATTCTACTGGGGTTACAAAAACCACGTCCTTGTTGACTGTATTTCAGGTCTTCCCATTTATGAACTGACCACTACCGCCAATGTCCATGATTCCACTGTTGCGCTTGATATTTTGGCTGACACACATACCTTTCTGCCGATAACCGAATGTACCTTCCTTGCTGATAAAGGCTATGATGTTAAAA